>ERZ791618.53-NODE-53-length-63058-cov-4.560894_pt1 | contig 63058 bp, 65 predicted proteins | sample MGYA00510059_ERZ791618 | MGnify/ENA primary metagenome ERZ791618 (study PRJEB30046, sample SAMN00715159) | human gut metagenome | study: EMG produced TPA metagenomics assembly of the A metagenome-wide association study of gut microbiota in type 2...
TCAAACAAAAAAGTGGAACATCTTTTTTTATGTCCACTTTTATATTACAACTTCAATTTTAGTCTTCCTTTTTTAATATATCTAAAGTATGCGCAGCAGATCCTATCATTTCATATCTTTCACAAGTACTTAAATGATATTTAATAAATTCATTAAATGTATTTTCATCCATTTTATTTAATACATCCCTAATATAATTTGCACATCCATCAGGAGTTATAATTTTAACTCTTTTTAAATTTACTATTTTATTATAATTATTTATCTCTTCAATTCTAACAGGTGAATATAGATTATCAACCCAAGATACAATTTTATAATTATTATCAATTTCATTATTATTAATAGAGCTCATTATGTTATTTTCTTTAAAACCATATCTAATAATACAATAATCATTCATAAAATATTGAACTAAAATATAACCGTTCTTTTTAGTAACTCTTTTTGCTTCAGATAATGCTTTTATTTTTTCTTCATCAGTCATTAAATGATACATTGGACCAAAAAGTAATACAATGTCAAATGATTCATCTTTAAATTTAGAGAGATCAGTCGCATTTCCTTGAATAACTTTGACTTTATCACTATTTTTTTCAATTACTTTTAAATTATGTTTAACAAGTTCAAGTGCAGTAACATCATATCCATCATTTGCTAAATTTATAGAATATTTACCAGTACCTGCGCCAACATCAAGAATTTTAGGATTATTAAATTCTTTTAAATATTCCTTAATATATTTCATAGATGTAATAAATTCAACTTGTCCATGTCTTGTATTTAATCTTTTATCTTCATTAAATTTATTATAGTATTTAATTAAATTTTCTTCGTTCATAAATATATCACCAATAAAATAATACATTATTTTCCTTATTTTTTCTAGTGTATGGTATAATTATTTTATAAGTAGGAGGAAAATACATGTTTTGTAATAAATGTGGAAGTGAAATAAAAGAAGATAATAAATTTTGTGCAAATTGTGGTAATAAAGTTATAAAAGATGAAAATGATTGTTATATATTATTCGAACGAATGAAACAATTTTATGGTTGTTTAGTTCCAATTGATATTTATTTGGATGGCAATATGGTTGGAAGTGTTAAAAGTAATAAATCAATAAAAATAGATACATCATCTGGAAATCATAAACTTTCATTTAATTTATGGAGTGGTAATGGAATGTATGATATCAATATTGCAAAAGGAGAAAATGTAAAAGTAACTTTTAAATTATCAATGGGACTTGTTACATCTGAACCTGAAATTATTTCTATTGAGAAAATAAAGTAAAAAAATAATTATTATAGGAGTATAGTTATGGAAAAAGAAAAATTTAATTATAAATCAAAAATAAATTATGATGATTTTGTTCAATATGCAAAATTAAATAAAAATATTAAATATGTAAATTTTGTAAAGTTTGAATTGATTTTATTTGTGTTATTAGTTTTTCAAGTATTATTAAATCATAATTATTCAACATCTTATATTTCATTATTAGTTTTTTTGTTGCTTACATTAATATTATATATAGTAAATGAAATTACATTAAACGGATATATAACAAAATTATACAATTTGTTATATATAAATGAAGAGGAGTATGAAATAAGTTTTTATAAAAAATACTTAATAAGAAAAAGTAAAATTTCTAATAACGATATAGAATATTCTAAAATTAACAAAATAATTGAAACAAACAAAAATTTTTATATAATTTATAAAACATTATATATGTGTTTAAAAAAGGATGGATTGTCCAGAGATGAACAAGATTTTATCAGAAAAATTGATATAAAAAAATATAAACATAAAAATGATAATAAAAATATAAATTCAGATAAAGTAAATATTATATTTAAAATAATGTTTGTAGTTAATATATTTCTTTTACTATCTTTAATCTATTATATTACAGGTAGTTATTCTAAAAAATTTTGTTATCCAGTATTAATTGAATTATTTATTTTTATAATATTTTTAGTAATTCAAGTTATTGCAAATAAAAAGGGTTATAAGTTAAATAAAAATATTGTTGTTAGTATAGTAGGTATATTTTTGTCATTAGTTTGCATTATTTTAGATTTATCTCCTAAAGATATTCCTATTGATTATAATAATATATATAAGTATGAAAAAATATCTTTAATAAAATTACCTGATAAAGGTAGATTTTATAAAGGTGTTAATTATCATGAAAACAGTTTAAGTAATTATAAATATTTTAAATCAATTTACTATAATGAATATGCAACTGAAATAGAAAATGAAATAAAGAAAAGTGATAAATGGTTAAGTACTGATAATATTTCTTCAAAATTAAATATTAAAAATTTAAATTATAACTCTGGATATTATTTAATATATAATAAATCACTTAATAAATATACTAACAAAATAGATAAAGAAAATGATTATGAATATTGTATAATGACTTATAATAAAGACATTAAATATTTAATAATATTAGAATTTAAGTATTAGGATGAGATACAAAAATTATCTTATCCTTTTTTAGTGTCATGTTAATATTCATTTTCATATTATGTATTATGAGGTGAGTTAAAATTTGAATTGGTTTAATAGTTTAAGCCCAGTAATTCAAACATTATTAGCAACAATATTCACTTGGGGAGTAACTGCTTTGGGAGCACTTGTTGTTTGCTTTTTTAAAGAGATGAATAAAAAAGTACTAGATACTATTTTGGGATTTAGTGCAGGAGTTATGATTGCATCATCTTTCTGGTCACTTTTATCTCCAGCATTAGATTTGTCATTAGAACTAGGATTTAAAGAATGGGTACTTCCATCAATTGGTTTTATAATAGGAGGCTTATTTGTACTTTTTTCTGATAGCTTATTAGACAAAGTATTAAGCATAAGAAAGAAAAAAGAAAATAATGAATCATTAAAAAGAAGTATATTATTTGTTTCTGCAATTACAATTCATAATATACCAGAAGGAATGGCAATAGGTGTAGCATTTGGAAGTATTGCAAGTTCTAGTGCTAGTATGAACACCGTAGGAGCATTAATGCTTGCACTTGGAATAGGTATACAAAATTTTCCAGAAGGTGCTGCCGTATCACTTCCGCTTAGAAGAGAGGGGTATTCTAGGTTTAGAAGTTTTATGATTGGTCAGGCATCAGCAATAGTAGAACCAATTGCTGCTATTATTGGAGTAATACTTGCAATGAGTATAAAAAGTATACTACCAATTCTTTTATCTTTTGCATCAGGAGCAATGATTGTAGTAGTCGCAAGAGAACTACTTCCTGAAAGTGTAAAAGAAAATAAAAATTTATCAACAATAGGTTTAATAGGTGGATTTGTATTAATGATGATATTAGATGTTGCTTTGGGTTAAAGATAGAGTAATCTATCTTTTTTTCTTTATTTTTCCTATTTTTTACTATATTTTACACATAATTTAATTTTATAATGTAGTCATGAAATGAAGAAAAGATATGAAAAGTGAAAATGTAACAAATACAACAGCTACTATAAATTTAACTAATAATAAAATTACAAATAACGATTCAAAAGGTAATTTTTTAAGAGTTCGAAAAGATTCATGGGGAAACTCTGGATCTAATGGAGGGAATGTAACTCTTAACATGACTAATCAAGAAGCAGATGGATACATTGTTATTGATAGTATTTCTACTCTTACTATGAATTTAAAAGAAAAATCATTATTTACTGGTAAAATTAATTCAGAAAATAGTGCTAAAAGTATAAAACTTGTACTTGATAAAAAAAGTAAAATTAAATTAACTGGTGATAGTTATGTATCTAGTTTAGAAGATGAAGATAGTAGTTATGATAATATAGATTTTAATGGATATAAATTATATGTAAATGGAACTGCTATAAATTAATATAAAAAATTTAATTACATATAATTTAATAGGGTGATTTTATTGAATTATATACTTAATTTTACAAAGATGCAAGGTCTTGGAAATGACTATGTTTATATAGATGCAACTAAAGAAAATATAGAAAATCCTAGCGAGCTTTCTAAATATATAAGTGATAGACACTTTGGTGTAGGATCAGATGGTTTAATATTAATTTGTTCTAGTGATAAAGCAGATTTTAGAATGAGAATGTTTAATTCAGATGGTAGTGAAGCAGAAATGTGTGGAAATGGAATTAGATGTGTTGGTAAATTTGTTTATGACAAAAAATTAACAGATAAAACTTTGGTTACTATAGAAACAAAGGCTGGAATAAAAGTCTTAAAATTAAATATAAAGGATAAAGAGGTTGATACTGTAAGAGTTGATATGGGAACTCCTATACTAGAATGTGAAAAGATACCAGTTATAACAGATGAAAAAATTACACAAAATTTAAAATTAAATGCCTTAGATAAAAGTTTTGATTTTACATGTGTATCTATGGGAAATCCTCATGCAGTAACAATTGTAGATAATGTATCAGATTTTGATGTAAAAAAATATGGTAGTATTTTAGAAATTAATGAAGTTTTTCCAAATAAAACTAATGTTGAATTTGTAGAAATAAAAGATCCTGAAAATATAAAAATGAGAGTTTGGGAAAGAGGTACAGGCGAAACATTGGCGTGTGGTACAGGTGCTTGTGCAAGTGCAGTTGCATGTAATTTAAATGGATTAACTAAAAATAATGTTAATGTTGAACTTTTAGGAGGAAATTTAAATATCGAACTTGGTGGAGATAATCATGTATATATGACAGGACCTGCAATAACAGTTTTTGAAGGTGAGTTAAATAATCCAAAAGTATTAAAATTAACAAGGTGATAAGTAGGCATATCTTATATTGATATGCTTTTTTTATGGAAAAATATTAAAAGATTATGTATAATTAATTTAGAGGATTGGTAATTATGAATAGGTGTTCTTGGGTTAATACGAATAATGAGCTTTATATAAAGTATCATGATGAAGAATGGGGAAGAAAAAGTTTTAATGATAATTATTTATTTGAAATGTTATTACTTGAATCATTTCAGGCAGGTCTTTCTTGGGAATGTATACTAAATAAAAGAGAAAATTTTAGAGCAGCCTTTGATAACTTTAATATTGATAAAATAATAAATTATGATGAAGAAAAAATAAATATGTTATTAAATAATAAAGGAATAATTAGAAATAAATTAAAAATAATAGCAGCTATTAACAATGCAAAAATATTTAAGAAAATACAAAAAGAATATGGATCATTTAGTAATTATATTTGGTCATTTACTAGTAATAAGGTTATATATGAAATAGGTAAAACAAAATCAGAGTTATCAGATAATATATCAAAAGATTTAAATAAAAGAGGTATGAAATTCGTTGGAACAATAGTAATATATTCGTATCTTCAAGCAATAGGAATAATTAATTCACATGATAAAGATTGCTTTTTATATATGGAGGAAAAATGAAAAAAGTTATGAAGGAGTTATACTAGAAATAAAAAAAACTTGGGAAACATTTTTAGAATCATTAGTTATAATAATAATTGCTTTTGTTTTTGTATACTATTTCTTTATTGTTAAAAATAATAAAGAAATAAGTGAATTAAGAGGATTTTTATATGCTATTATTCCATATTTAATAATATATATGGTTACATTTATTAAACTATATATAAATAAAACAAAATTAAAAAAAGATAACCCTGATATTAATTTAAATGATATAAATGAACAATTTTATGTTTCAAATTATGAATCTTATAATAGACTAAAGATTGAATTAAAACATAATTTGATAGAATCTCTTGTTGCAATTATTATTTTGTCAACAATATTAAGTTTAATATATTTTAATGATAATAAAAACCAAAAAGATTTTGAAAAAAAATATAATAGTAATAAATGGTATACAGAATGGACAATGTTAGAGCATTATGATAATCCAACAGATGAAGATCAAGAATACAGTATTGGATACTTTTATTATACAGGTAAAGATGGTAAAAAATATGAATATATAGGGAAAATAGTTTTTTTAGATAGGGAAACATTTAGAAATAAAAAAGAATATAAAAAATTAATTTATGTTTCAGAAACAGATAATTCTAAATCAATGAAATATGAGAATTATAGTACTAAATATGAACTTATTAATAGTTTTGTAAGTCCTATAGTTTTAGGTGCAATTATAATATTTTTATTAAGAATTTTTTACAAGAAGATATATAAAGTAGATTAATTCTACTTTTTTATTTACACAATTTATAACGTATGTTATATTGTAATTAGAATCATAGTATATGATATAAAAAAGGAGAGAAATAATATGAAAAATTTAAAAAGTATAATATGTGGACTTGTTTTGATTACTCTTGGAATAATAATAGGATTAAATGCATTTGAAATAATTAATGTAGATATATTTTTTGATGGATGGTGGACATTATTTATAATTGTTCCTTGTTTTATTGGTATTATTACAGAAGAAAATAAACTTGAAAATATAATTGGATTAATAATTGGAATAGGATTATTATTATGGAGAAGAGATGTTATAGAAATTAGTATGTTATGGAAACTTATTGTTCCAATAATATTAATATTAGTTGGAATGTCATGCATATTTAAAGGAAAAATAGATAAAAAAATAGAATCTGAAATACAAAAAATAAATAAAACAAATGATAATAATTATTGTACTGTTTTTTCTGGTCAAGAAGTTAATTTATCAGATGAAAAATTTGATGGAGCAAATTTAACAAGTGTATTTGGAGGTATTGATTTAGATTTAAGAAATGCAAAAATAAATAGTGATACTGTAATAGATGTAAAATGTGTATTTGGTGGAGCAGATATTTTAGTTCCAGATAATGTAAAAGTAAAAATATCATCTTCATCATTCTTTGGTGGAGTAGATAACAAAAAGAAAAATAAAGATGATCAAAATAAAAAGTATACACTATATATAAAAGCAACTTGTGTATTTGGTGGAGTAGATATTAAATAGGAGAAAAATAATGGAAAATGTAATAGAAGTTAAAAATTTAACAAAAGAATATAAAAATTTAAAAGCCATAGATAATTTATCCTTTGAAGTAAAAAAGGGTGAAATTCTTGGACTTTTAGGACCAAATGGTAGTGGTAAAACAACTACAATAAATAGTGTATTATCACTTATAAAAGCAAATGGACAAATAAAAATATTTGGTAAAGAAATGAGTCCAGACGCTTATGATATAAAAAGAAAAATAGGTGTAGTATTTCAAGAAATTGCAGTATTTAGTGAATTAACTGTATATGAAAACATAGATTATTTTTGTTCACTTTATATAACAGATAAAAATAAAAGAAAAGAATATGTAAATGATGCGATAAAACTAGTAGGGTTAGAAAATTATAAAAAGTTTTATCCAAAACAGTTATCAGGTGGACTTCTTAGAAGACTTAATATAGCCTGTGGCATATCACATAAACCAGAACTTATATTCTTAGATGAACCAACAGTTGCGGTTGATCCACAAAGTAGAAATAATATATTAGAAGGTATTAAAAAGTTAAGAGATGATGGTGCAAGCATAGTTTATACAACACATTATATGGAAGAAGTAGAAATATTATGTGATAGAATTATTATTCTAGACAAAGGTAAAATACTTGCTGAAGGAACAAGTGATGAACTTAAAAAACGTGCAAATATAGAAGAAAAAATAACAGTAGAAATAGACGAAATAAATAATAAAATAATAGAAGAAATAAAAAAATTTAAAACTGTTCATAATATATCACTAAATGAAAAAGTACTAGTAATTACATATAAAAAAGGCAAAAATAATTTAGGAGAATTAATAGATTTCTTAAAAGAAAATAATGTAAAATATAATAAAATATTCTCAGAAAGACCATCACTTAATGATGTATTCTTATTTCTTACAGGTAAGGAACTTAGAGACTAATGTTTATAAATAATTTTAAATATTCATTTAAAATATTAATAAGAAATAAAGGATTAATCTTTTGGACATTTGCCTTTCCAATATTACTTGGATTATTCTTTTATCTTGCATTTTCAGATATAGAAAATAAAGAAAATTTTAAACAAATTGATATTGCAGTTATAGAAAATAAAGAGTTTCAAAATGATGAATTCTATAAAGAAGCAATGAAAGAGTTAAGTGATAAAAATAATAGTTCAAGAATATTTAATACAAAATATGTAAGTAAAAAAGATGCAGAAGAAAAATTAAAGAATAAAAAAATATCTGGTTATTTAGAATTTACAAATGATAATGTTAATATTACTGTTAATTCATCTGGAGTAAATGAAACAATAATAAAGTATGTGGTTTCAGAACTTAAAAGTGATAAAAAAATAATGAATGATTTAGTAAGAAGAGAAGTAATAAAATCACAAAATAATAGTTATGATAAAATTATTAATTATGAAGAAATATATAACAATGTTATAAAAATATTAAATAAAGATAATGTAAAATTAAATAATATTTCAAATAAAAATTTAAGTTATACAATGATTGAATACTATACTTTAATTGCGATGGCATGTTTATATGGAAGTATGCTTTCAATGTATATTACTAATTTTAAACTAGCAAATATGAATAGTGTTGGAAAAAGAACATCACTATCACCAACAAGTAAAACAAAGTTATTATTAAGTAGTTTACTTTCTAGTTATTTAGTTCAATTAATAGGATTAACACTTTTATTTATATTTACAATATTTGTAATAAAAGTAGATTATGGAAATAACTTACCACTTGTAATAGTGCTTTCATTAGTAGGATCATTGTCTGGACTTACACTTGGAGTATTTGTTGCATCAAAATTTAAAGTAAGTGAAGGAAGTAAGATAGGTATTTTAATATCAGTTATAATGCTTGGATCATTCTTATCTGGAATGATGGGAATAACAATGAAATATGTAATTGATAAAAATATTCCTATAATTAATAAGTTAAATCCAGTAAATATGATAACTGATGGACTTTATTCATTATATTATTACAATACTTTAGATAGATATTATTTTAATATTATTAGTTTAGTAACATTTTCTATTATTATGATGATACTTTCTATAAACTCTTTAAGGAGGCAAAAATATGACAGTATTTAAAACATTTTTTAGAATAATAAATAAACTAAAACCCACAATCATTTTATATACTGCATTATTAATTATATTTGGCGCAGTTAATATGAAAACAAGTGATAATAATATTAATTTTGTAAATAGTAAACCAGATATATTAATAATAAATCAAGATGTTAATAAAGGCCTTACTAAGAATCTAATTGATTATATGAAGAAAAATTCTAATATAATGAAAGTAGAAAATAATGAAGAAAAAATAAATGATGCGCTTTTTTATAGAGAAGTAAGTTATGTAATATATATTCCAAAAGATTATAGAAAAAATGTACTTTTAGGAAAAAATCCAAAATTAGATATAAAAAAGACAGATGAATATGATGCACATTTATCTGAAATGATGTTAAAAAGATATATAAAACTTCAAAATATATATAATAAAGAAGCAGGTAGTGAAGATGAACTTATTACTCTTATAAATGATAATATAAATGATGATGTAAATATTAAAATAACATCAAAAGTAGATACATCAAAAACATATAATATTGCTTACTATTTTAATTTTGCTAGTTATAGTATTTTAGCAATTATAATATATATTATATGTTTAGTACTATGTTCATTTAAAGAAGAAAGTATTAGTAAAAGAATTAATATTAGTAGTATAAATTATAAGAGTCATAATAATAAAATATTACTCGCAAGTATTGTTTTTTCAAGTATAGTTTGGCTTTTGTTTGTTATTATTGGTGTTACTATAGTTGGTGATATAATGTTTTCTATAAGAGGATTAATATCAATTATTAATTCATTTATATTTACATTTTGCGCACTTACTTTATCAATTTTAATAAGTTCTATAACTAATAATAAAAATGCAATATCTGGTATAGTAAATGTAATTGCTCTTGGTTCTGCATTTCTTTGTGGTGCATTTGTACCAGCAGAATATTTACCAAGTTCAGTGCTTAATTTTGCACATATTTTACCAGCATATTACTATATAAATTCTAATGATTTATTAAAAAATATTGATGTTATTAATATAAGTAGTATGCATCCTATAATAATAAATATGGTAATAATTATTATGTTCTCTATATTATTTATTATTTTAAATAACATAGTAACTAGAAAAAAGAGAAAATCAAATTAGAATGGGTACTAGAAATAGTACCTTTTTTGTTGTATAATATCTTCTAGGAAAGAGGAATTTTTATGATAACAATAAAAAGCGATAGAGAAATTGAATTAATGAGAGAAGCAGGTTATATGGTTTCAAAAACACATAAATACTTAAAACCATTTATTAAGGAAGGTATTACAACAAAAGAACTTGATAGACTTGCAGAAGAATATATAAGAAGTATGGGAGGAGTTCCTACTTGTAAAGGTTTTGAAGGATTTCCAGCAACTCTTTGTACAAGTATAAATGATGAAGTTGTTCATGGTATACCAAGTAATAGAAAACTTAAAAAAGGTGATATTATAACTATTGATATGGTTATAGGTTATAAAGGATACCAAGGAGATGCTGCTTGGACTTATAAAGTTGGAGATATATCAAAAGAAAAAGAATATTTAATGGAACATACTGAAAAAGCATTATATGAAGGAATAAAAATGGTAAAACCAGGAGCAAGAGTAGGAGATATATCTGCAGCAGTTGAAAAATATGCTAGAAGTCATAATCTTGGTATAGTAAAAGAATTATGTGGTCATGGTATTGGAACAGATATGCATGAAGATCCTAATGTTCCAAATTATGGTGCAGCAGGAACAGGACCAATATTAAAAGCAGGTATGGTAATATGTATAGAACCAATGCTTAATCTTGGTACAGATGATATTTATGAAGAAGACGACGGATGGACAATTAGAACAGAAGATGGGAAAAGTGCAGCACACTATGAACATACAGTATTAATTACAAAAGATGGTTATGAAATATTAACTCCAAGGTTAGATTAATAACAAAAAATAATTATTGACATATAATAAAGTAAATGATATCATTTATTCACAAGTTAAATATTAATCAAGTTGTTATTTATTAACAACCGGGCCTTTTGGGCAGCATATAAGTATACACTTAATTTGCGGGACATAATATAAGTTTCACAAATTAGGTGTATTTTTATTTAAAAATAGGAGGATATATGAAAAATAATGAAAAAATAGCAATCAAGGTTTCTGTAATAAGTATTATTTTGAATTGTTTATTAACACTTATAAAATTTATTTCAGGTGTTATATCAAAGTCATCTGCGATGATATCAGATTCAGTACATTCACTTTCTGATGTACTTAGTACTTTTGTTGTCATAATAGGAGTAAAAATTTCAAATAAAAAAGCAGATAGTGATCACCCTTATGGTCATGAAAGAATAGAATGTGTATCTGCAATTATACTTTCTGGTATGCTTTTTATAATAGGAGCATTAATAGGAATAAATGGAATAAAAAATGTAACTAATAGTAGTAATCTTGTTATGCCAGGAGTTTTAGCTCTTATCGCATCTATTATTTCAATAATATCAAAAGAAGCAATGTACCAATATACAATAAGAGTATCAAAAAAAATTAATTCGGCAGCATTAAAGGCAGATGCATGGCATCATAGATCAGATGCATTATCATCAATTGGTAGTTTTATTGGAATATTAGGTTCTAGACTTGGATTTAAAATATTTGATCCACTAGCGAGCGTGATAATATCATTATGCATTATTAAAGTTTCAATAGATATATTTAAAGACGCAATAGATAAAATGGTAGATAAATCTTGTGATAAAGAAGTTATTGATAAAGTAATAAGTGTAATTGAGAAAAATGAAAGTGTTAAAAATATAGATGATATTAAAACAAGACAATTTGGCAATAAAGCATATGTTGATGTTGAAATATCAGTAGATGAAAATTTATTATTAAAAGATGCGCATAAGGTTGCTGAAGAAATTCATAATAGTGTTGAAAATGAAATAAATATCGTAAAACATTGTATGGTTCATGTTAATCCATATGAAGTAAAGTAAAAAATGTGATATAATGAGTTAAGAGGTATTTTATGATTGATGAATTATTTAAAGACTATTACAAATATTCAGATTTTTATGATATTTTCAATAAGTATAGAAATTATGAAAGAGAAATGCGCTTTTTATTTAGAATGATTAAAGATAAAAAAAGAGTATTAGATTTAGGTTGTGGTACAGGAACACACTTAAATATTTTAGAAAATGTAGGTTATATAGTTGATGGACTTGATTTAAGTGAAAATATGGTTGAACTTGCAAAAACAAAGGTAAAAAAAGCAAGAATTTTTAAAGCTAATATACTTGATTATAAGATAGATGAAAAATATGATGCGATTATATCAATGCATTCAGTTTTTAATCATTTAAAAAGTTACGATGAATTTGAAAAGGCACTTCAAAATTCACTTGATCATTTAGAAAAAGATGGAATAATGGTAATAGATTTAGATAATAGAAGATCAAATGATGATGTTTATGATAAAGTAGATGGAAATAAAAGATATATGGAATGCTTTTATAGTCCAAAATATAGTATGCAAATAAGAACTATTAATTTTACAATTGGACTTAAAACATTTACATTTGAACATGAGTTTTTTATCTATAAAAAGAAGAAATTAGAAGAGATACTAGACAAATATGATGTTAGTTATGCACTTCTTACTAATTTCTTTAGGCAAAAAGCAAATGATGAATCAAAAAGAATACATGTGGTTATAAGGAAGAATGGATAATGGAAAAATATATAGTAAAAGAAAATGAAATATTAATAGAATTTTTAAAGAAAATGTTTAGTAATTTATCAAAAAATAGTGTAAAAAGTTTATTACATAATGAAAAAGTATTTGTAAATGGTAATATGACTACTAAATATAATTATGAATTAAATATTGGAGATGTAGTTGAAATAAGAGAGAAAGTTGCTAAAAACATAGATATAATATATGAAGATAAAAATATTATTGTAATAAATAAACCATCTGGTTTACTTACAGTCGCAACAGAAAAAGAAAAAAATAAAACTGCATATCATTTAGTTATGGAATATTTAAAAAAGAAAAATAAGAATAACAGAATTTTTATAATTCATAGACTTGATAAAGATACATCAGGAATAATTATGTTTGCTAAAAACGAAAGAGCTAAACATTTATATCAAGATAATTGGAATGATATAGTAAAGAAAAGATGTTATTATGCAGTTATTGATGGAAAAATGGAAAACAAAGAAGGAACGATTAAAAGTTATTTAAAAGAAAATGGTAATATGGTATATTCTGTAAAAGATAGAAGTGGTAAACTTGCTATTACAGAATACAAAGTTTTAAAAGAAAGAAAAAATATTTCTCTTTTAGATATTAATTTAAAAACAGGTAGAAAAAATCAAATAAGAGTACATATGAAAGAAAATAAAACACCAATACTTGGTGATTTAAAGTATGGTGAAAAAAGTAAATTAATTAATAGACTTGCACTTCATGCATATAAGTTAGAACTTGTAAATCCGGTTACGAAAAAATTACTTACTTTTGAAATAAATATGCCAAATGAATTTAAAATGCTGTTTAAATAGAAATGTACCATAGTATGTATTTCTTTTTTTAAAGCAAAATAATAATGGTGATAAATATGAATATTTTAATAACAGGTTCAGCATCTGGACTTGGATATAATGCTGGAATTAATCTTGCAAGAGAAGGTTATCATGTTTTTTTAACAACTGAAAATGATAAACAATTAGAAGTATTAAATGATAAAGTTAAAAATATGGATAATATAGATACTTTCAAATTAGACATTACAAATAAAAATGATTTAAAAAAATTAGAGAAAAAAGATATTGATATATTAATAAGTAATGCTGCAGTTGGATATGGAGGTAGTATTATTGATATAGATACAGAAAAATTTAGACATAGTTATGAAGTAAATGTTCTATCAAATTTTGAACTTATAAAAAAAGTTATCAATAAAATGATAGAAAAGGGTAATGGAAAAATAATAATTATGTCTTCTATAATATCAAATATACCAATTCCATTTTTTGGAATATATGCGGGAACTAAAGCAAGTATTACAATGACAGGTAAATGCTTAAGAAAAGAAATAAAAGCAATAAATAAAAATATAAAAGTATGTATTATAGAACCAGGGCTTTATAAAACAGGGTTTAATAGATTTATGATAGAAAATAAATATAACGAAGAGACTATTTTTAAAGATTTTTATGATTCAATAAGAAACTTAGAAAATGAAATATTAGATTTTTCTGCTAAAAAGAAGTATGATTCTATTACAAAACAAATTATAAAAGCAGTAAAAGAAGAGAATCCAAAAGAAATATATAGAGCTCCAATGTTTCAAAATTTATTAATAAAATTATATATTAAATTCTTGAAAAAATAATTATTAACAATTATAATATAAGTGCACTTTTACTTAATGTGCTAGAAAGAGATTAATATGTATCAGAGTTTAAGAACAAATGAGTTACCTGATGATTATGTTGTTTTTGATATAGAAACAAGTGGTCTTAATCCTAAGAAAGACAAAATCATTGAAATAGGTGCGATAAAATATAAAGATAATAAGAAAATAGATGAATTTAGTTATTTAATAGATCCAGAAATAAAATTAAATCAAATAATAACAGATGTTACTGGTATTACAGATGATGACTTAAAAGGAAAAGATAAAATAGATGTAGTACTTCCTAAATTTTTAGATTTTATTGAAGATTATACAATTATTGGTCATAATGTAAAATTTGATTATGATTTTATTGAGGCAAATATTACAAAACTACATTTAAAACATTTAAAAAATAGAATAGTTGATACTTTACTTCTTTCTAGAATAACAATTTATGATAGTAAAAATCATAGATTAAAAACATTAAAAGAATATTTAGGATTAAATTATAATTCACATAGAGCACTAGATGACTCTTTAACTTGTAATGATTTATATCAATATTGTAAAAATAAGAAAAAAAGAAATTGACAAACACAATTTATACATTTATACTATATGCTTAAGTTTGGTGGTATTTATGGGAGAATTAGTATTAAAAAAAGAACTATTTAAAATACTTCAAGAATATAAAGTATTAATTAATGAGTGTGAAAGTAATAATTATGATGAAAAAGTAAAAGAAATAAATAAAGAATTAGATGATTTATTATCAGATTATGATATTTTTTCAAAGGAATATCTTGGCTTGTTAAGAAGATATAAAATATTGAATATTCTTACAATTGGAATCTATGGTAAATTAAATTTATATGAATATAATTTAAGAATAGCATTATTAGAAGGTACACTACTTATTCTTAAAATGTCTCATGATAATTTATTAGAAGAATACGAAAATTTGAAAAAATTGCAATATGAAAATCAAAATAATATTAATTGTTATAAAAGAAATCGCGATGAAATTAGCTTATTTTTAGAGATGTAGGTGTTTTATGAATAAAAATGATTATATAAAAATTTTGAGAGAATTTCAAAATGATTTTAAAAATGAAGTTAATGAGGATGTTATTTTTTTTAAAGAATGTAATTATGAAGAAAGACTAGAAGATATTAGTGAACAAAAAAATGAATATATGTGTAAAGCTATAACATACTATATGCTTTTGTATATTCTTTTGCAAAAAGATTATAAATTAATAAGTGTTTTACTTGGAATATTTGGAACAATAAATTTGGCAAAGCTTATTTTAGTTGGTTATTATGGTAATGAATTTAAAGAAAACTGTTTAATAATAGAAAAAGAGGATTTATATTTCAAAAAAGAAATAAAAAAAATAGATAATGCAATAGAATTTTTTCAAAGTACAAGTGAAGAAGAAGTACAAAAGTATTTAAGTTATAAAATGGGTGATAGTAAAAAAATTAACTAGTTATATCTAGTTTTTTTCGTTACTATAAGGTATAATACATATAGATTTGGAAGTGATTAAAAGTGAATTTAGCAAATTCTTGGAAAGATTATAAAATATTAGATATGTCAGGTGGAATGAAACTTGAGTCTTGGAATGGAATAATATTATCAAGACCAGATCCACAAATAATATGGGATGAAAAAACAAACCCAAAATTATGGAATAAAGCAAATGCTATTTATCATAGAAGTAAAACCGGTGGTGGATACTGGGAATACAAAAATAATATTTCTGATAGATGGACAGTTAGTTACAAAGATTTAACATTCAATATTAAATTAATGGGATTTAAACATACGGGTTTATTTCCAGAACAGGCTGTAAATTGGGATTATATGATTGATAAAATAAAGAAGAGTAATAGACATATAAATGTACTTAATTTATTTGCGTATACAGGTGGTGCGACAGTTGCTTGTGCTTACGCAGGAGCGGACGTTGTACATGTTGATTCATCAAAAGGTATGACCGCATGGGCAAAAGAAAATATAATAAGTTCAAATCTTCAAGATAAAAATGTAAGATTTATTGTAGATGATGTAATTAAATTTGTTCAAAGAGAAATAAGAAGAGGTCATAAATATGATGCGGTTATTATGGATCCACCATCATTTGGTAGAGGAGCAAATAAAGAAGTTTGGAATATAGAAGAAAGTTTATTTAAATTAATTAAACTATGTGAAGATGTATTAAGTGATGATCCATTATTTTTCTTAATTAATTCATATACAACAGGAATGAGTCCAAAAGTACTTGAAAATATATTAAGTCTTACAATAAATAAAAAACATGAAGGTAAAATAAGTAGTGGTGAAGTTGGTCTTCCTATGGAAAATAGTGATTTAGTTTTACCATGTGGTATTTATGGAAGATGGGAAAAAAATGAATAATTTGAAAATTTTATATGAAGATAATCATATTATAGTAGTTATTAAACCATATAATGTTCCAGTTCAAGCAGATTCATCAAATGATCTTGATATGCTTACTATAATAAAAAATTATATAAAGGAAAAATATAATAAACCAGGAAATGTTTATTTAGGTCTTGTTCATAGACTTGATAGACCAGTAGGTGGAGTTATGGTATTTGCAAAAACAAGTAAAGCAGCATCAAGACTAAGTGAAGAAGTTAGAACTAATAAAATACATAAAACATATCTAACAGTAGTTCATGGCATTTTAGATAAAAAATGTGATAAACTTATAAATAAAATGTCAAAAGATGAAAAAACACATAACTCATATATAGATGAAAAAAATGGAAAAGAAGCTATATTAGAATATAAAGTAATAAAAGAAGAAGATAACTTATCTCTATTAAAAATAAATTTAATAACAGGTAGACATCATCAAATAAGACTTCAATTAAGCAATATTAATCATCCAATATATGGTGATCAAAGATATGGTTTTCAAGATAAAAAACAAATAATGCTTTATGCATATAAATTAGAATTTATTCATCCAGTTACAAAAGAAGTAATGACTTTTAAAAACTTACCAAACTGGAATATAGTAAAAAGTGAGGAGGATATTTTATGAGAAACTTATATATAGATTTTGATGGAGTAATATTAGATACTTTACCTCCTGTTTATAAACTTGCTAAACAACTTAATTTAGACTATAAAACTCAAACAAAAGAAATGAGTAAATTATTTTCTAAAATAGATTGGGAAGAATTAATAGATGATTCTGTTGCTTTAAATGATAGTGTAAATGCCATAAGAAAATTAAGTGAATCAGGCAAATTTAATATATCAATTTTAACACATGTAAATTCACTTAAAGAAGCAAAAGCCAAAATTAAATTTTTAGATGGTATTACTAATGATTTAACAATAATACCTGTTCCATCTGGAGTTTCAAAAACAAAAATGACTCAAACAAAAGGTGCAATACTAGTTGATGATTATTCAGGTAATTTAATAGATTGGGAAGCATCAGGAGGAATAGGAATAAAATTTACAAAAGAAAAAGAAAGCAATTGTAAATTTAAAAATATAACATCTTTAGAAGAAATACTAGACATATTTGATTAGGGGGAAATTTTTATGTTAGTAGAAAAAATAGTAGTTGGTGAACTTAAAGAAAATTGCTACTTACTAATAATTAAAGATAAATGCATAATAGTTGATCCAGGTGCTGAAGCAGCAAAAATAGAAAATAAAATAGATGATTTAAATCTTAAAGTATGTGCTATTCTTATTACTCATGCACACTACGATCATATTGGCGCACTAGACTCTTTAGAAAAAAAATATAATGTTAAAATTTATTATCATAATATAAATAATGAAATAAATAAACAAAATCTAATTAACGTAGAAGAAAAAAAATATGAGATAGAAGACTTTAAATTTGAAGTAATATATACTCCAGGACATAGAAATGATTTAGTAACATATTATTTTTATGAAGAAAATATAATGTTTACAGGAGACTTTTTATTTAAAGGTGTAATAGGAAGAACTGATCTTGAGTATTCAAGTTTTAATGATATGAAAAAATCACTAATAAAGATATATAAATATAGTGATGATATTATTATTTATCCTGGACATGGTGAAAGTAGTAATATGAAAAATGAAAAAAATAACAATTATTATTTGGGGGTTTATAATGAAAAGTAGTATTAATGATGCAAAAAGGGGAAAGCATTTTAATTCAATACTTAAATTAATTGAAATGGGAAATACTGAACTTGCAAAAAAAGAATTAAGAAAAGTATTAAACTATTATTATTATAATGAAGCAGCACTATCTGTATATGTAAGATTATTATTTATGGATGGAGAATTTGATAAAGTTAAGGAACTTTCAGAAGAATATTTAGATAATAGAGAAATTGCATATTATTATGCCCTTGTACTTAAATATAGTGGTGATATAGAAAAATCTAAGGAATTATTTAAATATTCATATAATGAGGGAAAAGTAAGAGCACTTATACAATATATTGTAATTTTAATAAAAGAAGAAAATTATGAAGAGGCATATAAGCAATTTATAAAAATACCAGAAAAATATGCTTTGGAAAACGAACTTGAAGTTAATATTTTGAGAAGATATATTTATAAGAATATTTATCCAGAATTAAATGATGTAATGAAAAGTGAAAATTTAAGATATTTTTCATCGCAAATAGTTGAATATGATGATAGCATATTAGAAGATAAAATAGAAAGAAATCAAATTCTTGGTAGAAGTAAGTTCAATGGCGAAATTGATATAAAAAATATAATTAGTTATGTAAAAGAAAAAATAGAAAATACTGAGCCAAGTTATTATGATTTATTTGATAGATATATTATAGTGTATCCAAAGATTGGTACTGTTGATAAAAAGAATACGGATTATTTAATGGTAATTACAAATTTAAATACTAAAGAAATTGTTAATATATATCCATGTTCAGGTGTATATATTAATAATGTAGAAAAGTCTGATGTAATGACTAAAAAATACATAATAGAATAAAATTTTATTCTATTTTTTTTATTTCTTCATATATTTAAGTGTAATATTAAGGAGGCAAAAAATATGGAAACAATCAAAGTTTCGTCAAAATCAAATCCAAATTCAGTTGCAGGAGCACTTGCAAATGTATTTAGGGAAAAGTCGTCAGTAGAAATGCAAGCAATAGGAGCAGGTGCTTTAAATCAAGCAATTAAAGCAATTGCAATAGCAAGAGGCTTTGTCGCACCATCTGGTAAAAATTTAGTATGTATACCAGCATTTACAGATATCTTAATTGATTCTGAAGAAAGAACAGCTATTAAATTAATTGTAGAAGCAAGATAACTTGCTTTTTTGTTTACATAGAAATGACAAATTAAATTTTTTTTGTTTACATTGAATTAAACTTATGATATCATTTTACTAGAGAATAGGAGCGATATATATGATAAAAAAAGATGAACTTATTACCATGAATGATGGAGAATATTTTATTTTAGAAACATTGATATATGACGGTGTTGAGTATGGTTTTGCAAATAAAATAGATGAAAATGATGAGCCATTAAATATATATAAATTAATATATAATGAAAATGGTATTAATAAAGTGTTAGAAGATGAAAAAACTGCAAATATTTTGTTACCATTATTTGAAGAAATTGTAACAAAAGAAATAAAAGAAGGTGAATACTAATATGACAATATCTACAATAAGAAATAGAATTGATGAAATAAATAATAGAATAAATGAAAGAACAAATGAATTAATTGAAGAGCAAAATCCATATATAGAAATGGATTCAGAGATTATTGCCTTGAATTCTGAACTTACAAGTTTAAATAATGAAATGGATATTGCAAGAAATGAAGTTTATGCATATGCAGTAAATTATAGAAAAAATAATTTAGAAAATGATTTGAAGAGTACAAATGATAGATATGCAGAAAGAGGAAAGGAATTAACTGAAAACGATGTTGATTTTACCAGCCAATTTATGGATTCAGAATATAATTCTCTTGCAAATGAAATAAATTCTATACAGGGTGAAATAAATAATTTAAATGGTTATATAGAAAGTTATTCCCAAACAAGATTTGGAAGTCTTGAAAAACAACTTGAAGAAGCAAATGCAAATCTTGAAGCCAGAATAAATACTTTAGAAGAAGAAGGTAATAATTACCCTCAAATGGATGAAGAGGTTATTAATTTAAACGGTCAAATATCAATGCTAAATGATTCTATTAAAAAAATGAAAGAAGAAATAAAAGAAAATGCATATTATTTGAGAGCACAAGAATTAGAAAATAATTTATTAAATGCAAATAAGAAGATTGAAGAGAAAGAAATTGAATTAGATAATAATAATGTTTCTTATGATGACCGTTATAGAGATGAAGAATATATAAATTTATGTAGGGAAAAGATTATATTCAAAAAATGATTGATGATTTAAAATACAAATATGACAATAATTTATTAACTGAAGAAATATTTAATGAAATAAGTTTGCCAGAACTTCCAAAGAAAGTAAATGACAAATCATCAACAAAAAGTGGTAATGATTCATCATTCGATGATTCAACAAAACAAAAAGATTCATCTCAAACTGATGCTAATGACGAGTCTAAATCTAATGAGAATGGTAATACTCAAACTGATACAAAAGACAATTCTAATGACGTAGAAAATCAAATAAAAGACTTAGAAGGAAAATTAAAAGCATGTGCAGAAAGAATGCAAAAAGCTAGAGAAGAAGGTAATGAACAAGCATATGCTGAAGAAAAATCAAGGTATAATTATTTAACTCAAGAAATTAATAAGTTAAAATCAAATCAACAACAAAGACCTACAGCTGGTAGTGGTAATGATTTTGGAAATTCATCTAATTCAGATGAAAATAACAGTGATAACTCAGACGATAATAATTCAAGTGATGATAGTTCTGACGATAATGAGTCAAATAATGAGAACGATGAAGAAAATGATAAGGATATGGATGAAGAAGAATTAAATCTTGATGAAAATGATAAAGATGAAGAAAAAGACAATGAAAAGACAGAAGAAGAAAAGAAGGAAGAAAGAAAACAAAAAATAAAAAAAGCTGCTATTGGTGCTCTTGGAGGAGCAATAGGATTTGGCTTATCATTTGTACTTCAACCTGGAACAGCAGGTACAGTTATATCAGTTGGTAGACTTGTTTATTCTACTGCTAAAAAAGGTTTAAAAGTGTATACTGAAAAACATAAAGATGATGAAAATAATAAAATTATAAAAATGGTTGGAAAAGTAAAAGAATTTACTAAAGAACAAGCTGAAAAGCATCCAAAAATAACTAGTGCTATATCTAAAGTAAATAATTTCTTAAAAAAACCAGAAACACAAGTATTCTTAAATGGTATGGCAGCAGGTTATACAATTGGTAAAATTTCACAAGCTGTATATAAAATGCATGAAGCATCTGCTATGGAAAAAAATAAACAAATTGAAAAGTCCGATATTGGCGATAAGAATCTTGATGATAAGAATATTGGTGATACCACAGAAAATAAAATAGAAACAAATTATGAAAGACCAGAACCACCGGTAGATCCAGAAATAAAAATTGATACAAAACCTACATTTGATCCAACAAAACCAGTTGATTTAAGTTCACTTGGAGAAGGTTATGTAAGTAGTTATTCATCTGATCCTGTATCGTTAATAACAAGTGCAGGTAAAAATGCTATGTTTGATAAAATTAATGTTGTAGATGGAAAAACATGGGTTCATTTTACGCAAGGAAATGGTGCAGGATATGCATGGTTCCCAGCAGATGAAGTATTAAATGCACTTGATTTATCAGATATTTCTGAATTAACAGGTGAAGTATCAGGAGGAATGCACTTATGATAAATAATATATATGAACTTGAAAATGGTAGACAATACATTGTAGTTGCAGAAGAAAATATCAATAATAAAAAATATGTTTTAGTTATGGAATGCAATTATGAAAAAGATGAAATTAATGATGAAGATTTATTATTAAAACTTGTTACAACAAAAGATGATGGAATTATATTTGAAAATGTAGATAGCTCAATAGTAAATCAAGTATTACCAGTACTTTTATCAAAATATCAAAGATAGATTGAAAGATTTCTTTCAATCTTTTTTCTAATTTATGTAAAGTTTTTGTTTTGCAGTATTATTATTTTTTTATTGGTGTTACAATAATAAGGGTGAAGAAAAATGAATAGAAGTAGAGAACTTAGTATGATAGATTATTCCATTCTTACAACAATGGGAAAGGGCGGAGATTATGCCTGTTATGAAAATGTGGTTGGGGCTCTAGAGGACTTTGTATTTAAAAATAGTGCAATGGGTTTTACTAGAAAAGATGATGCCAGAAATTATATAAGTAGTTTAAATAAAGATGAAATTAGAAGAGAACTTATAAAAAATATAATAAAAAAACATTATTGCACTATATATAATGGTTATGCAACAATTTTAAAAACTAATAAAAAGTTTGATGATAATTTAAATATATCTGAATCAGAATTATTAATTTTTGACGCTGTTAATGAAATGCAGATAGAATCAATTGATAATATATTAGATAAATTACCAAAATTAACAGAACTTATGATTGAATCATTTGTAGATTCAAGATATTTTGATAGAAGTTATATGGTAAATAATTTGGATAGTAATGAAGTTTCAAATGAAGAATGTCAAAACTTATTATTTAAAGTTGATGCTTATTATTCAAGAAAACAAGAAATAATAAATAAAGAAAATTGTGGAAAATCAATGTCATAGATGATATTGATTTTTTATTGACAAATTTTAAAAAAAATATATAATACTGATAAATAAATATTGGTGGTGATAGTAGTGTTTGCAGAATTTTTAAAACAAAATGAATTTTATCAAAAATATATGCAACTATTTACATTTAGATTTACAGTTGGAAATTTAGAGATGGAAGATTCTAAAACTGAAATAACTGATTCAAATAGAGCAATTGAGATGTATAATAATATGAATGCTTTTATGAAACTTATAGAAAGAAATCCAGATAAATTAACTCCATTTGATGTAATAGAGACAGCAGATTTAGTTAATAAGAATATTGAATTTTTTCAAAAAGGATATAGAAAAACACAAGTAGATGTTAAAAAAGCAAAATATTTTTTTCCTGTACCAGCAAGAGAAGTACCATCAAAGATGTATGCACTTTTTAATGCGTATAATAATATTTGGTGTGATTTACCAGTTTATGAAAAAGAAGCAAGATTTAATATAGAACTTGTTAGACTTCAACCATTCGAAGATGGTAATAAAAGGACATCAAGAATAATAATGAATTATAATTTATGTAAGCAAAATAAAGCACCAGTTGTTATTAGTGGTAAAGATAATGATGAATATTTTAGATGTATAGATGAATATGATGTAGAAGCTTTAACAAAGTTAATAAAAGAAAAAAGTGAAAATGAACTTGAAGTAATGATTAACTTATTTAGAAGCATATGTGGTGATGAGATAGTAAGTGAATGTGATGAAAAGGATGTTAAGATATCTACTCTTATGTTTAATAGAGATTGTGAAAAATGTAAAAAATTAGAATATAAAAAGAGCGAGAATTAATTTTCTCGCTTTATTTCTATTAAATATGGTGCATTAATATTATCAGTATTATGATATTCATTATAATTTATGTTATTATCTTCTAGATATTTTTTTATATATGTTCCTTCTTTTTTACCTTCTTCATGAGGATAAATAACTGAAAGTATAATTCCTTTATTATTAAGCATTTCAAAAGAATTTTTAATAGCATTAACAGTACTTATATGATTTGTCATAATCTTTTTATTACCATTAGGTAAATATCCAAGATTAAAAAGTATTAAACTTATTTTACCTTTATAATCTTTTAAAGTTACATTTATATTTTCATGACTTTCATTAAATAGTTTATAGTTTTCTTTTTTATTATCTTTTAATAATTTATAGGTGTTATTAATCGCAACACCTTGTGTATCAAATCCAAAAACAAATCCTTTATTTAAAGCATTACATAAATATAAAGTATCATTTCCATTACCAGTTGTCATATCTACTGCAATATCATTTTCTTTTAAATTTTTATCTATAATTTGTCTTACTTTATTTAATATACTTTTATTAAATCCTTGATATGTATCTCTTCTTTTTAATTCTTTATCAATATCATTAAGAACACCAAATTTTTTAGTAAGCCAAGTAGGTTCAATAAGTTCATCTTTATCAGGATCACCTGTAATTCTATTAATAACTATTTTTTGATCTAAATATTCTAGCTGGTCACATACAATATCTACATATTCTTCTTTAGTAAGAACGTGGAAGTTTTCTTTTAAGTATAATTTAAATAGGTTAGTGTCTTTTAATATATGAAGCATATGAATTTTTATACCAAGAATTTTTTTATTTGATAAATATTTAGCAGTTTCAATCATCATTTCTTTTGTTTCATAAGGTAAACCATTAATAATATGGACAACAACATTTATATTTCTGTCATTTAATTTTTTTAAGCAATTTTCAAATTCTTCTAAAGTGCTTCCTCTATTAATTAATTTAGCTGTTTTATCATGTATAGTTTGAAGACCAAGTTCTATAACTAGATCAGTTCTTTTATTAAGCTCTTCCAAGTAATTTAGTACTTCATCACTAATAGAATCAGGACGAGTTGCGATATTTAAGCCTACAACATTATCTTGTTTTAGTATTAGTTCATACTTTTCTTTTAATTCAGAAAGAGGAGCATACGTATTTGTATTTGCCTGAAAATATCCAATATATTTCGCTTTTGGCCATTTTTTATGTAATACTTCTTTAACTTCTTTAAACTGAGTTAATAAATCGGTATCATCTTCATAATATTCTCCAGATCCATGTGCACAGTATATGCATCCACCATATCCTTTAGTGCCATCAATATTTGGACATGAAAAGTGAGCATTTAAACTTACTTTAAATACTTTACATCCATATTTTTTTTGATAATAATAATTTAATGTATGATATCTTTTATTATCAAGTGTATATTTAAACATAATTATCGCCTCTTTTTTATTGTATCATAAAAATGTACTTGAAAAAACAAAATAAATATATTATAATCATTAGTAATGAGTGATGAAGAAAAGTAGTAGTAAATATTTTACTTTAAAAGAGAGTTAGTGATTGGTGGGAACTAATAAGTAAAAATTTATGAACTTGTTTTGGAGCTTAAACGTATTTCCCTGCGTTAAAGGAATTAAAGAGCATAGTAAGTCTATGAAGTAAGGTGGTACCGCGATATTGTCGTCCTTACATTTCATAGATTTTTTTTGTTTTAGAGGTGAAGTATGAAAGAATTTATAATTTTGTTTGTATTATTTTTTATAATAATTTATCTGTTTTACTATTTTTTATATAGAAGAAAGAAATTTGTATATGATAAGAAAAATTTATCACCAGATATCAAAATATTAGAAGGTTATTATAAAGTAAATACTGAAAAAATAGGATATCAAAAGGTACTTAGAATAATGAATTTAGTTAATTCATTAATGCTTACTATTATGATTATGATAGTATATAAATTAAATAATTATATATATAAGTTTTTAATATTACTTGTATTAATAGTACCTTTTATATGGGTAACATATTATTTTTTAGCAAAATATTTAAAACATTTAGAAAGGAAGAGTGAAGGAAATGTATAATTTTAAAGAAATAGAAAAAAAGTGGCAAAATAAGTGGGAGAGTGAAGAAACTTTTAAAGTAACAGAAGATAAAAATAAGAAAAAGTTTTATATGCTTGTTGAATTCCCATATCCATCAGGAGCAGGTTTACATGTTGGACACGCAAGATGTTTTACAGCAAGTGATGTACAAGCAAGATTTAAAAGAAGCAAAGGATTAAATGTATTATTTCCATTTGGATTTGATTCATTTGGTAATCCAGCAGAACAATATGCGATAAAAAATCATGAACATCCATCTATAATGACACATAAATGTATTAATGTATTTAGAAGTCAAGCAAAAAGCCTTGGACTTTCTGTAGATTGGTCAAGAGAAATAAGTACTTGTGAACCAGAATATTATAAGTGGACACAGTGGCAATTTATAAAATTCTTTAATGCAGGACTTGCATATAAAGATGAAAAAGAAATAAATTGGTGTCCTAAATGTAAAATGGGTCTATCTAATGAAGATTCACAAGGTGGAAAATGTGTTAGATGTGATACACCTGTTGAGAAAAAATTAAAAAATCAATGGATGCTAAAAATGAAAGATTATTCAGAAAAATTAATTGATGGACTTAAAGACACAGAAATACTAGATAAAGTAAAAACAGCTCAAATTAACTGGATAGGTAAATCAGTAGGTGCACATGTTGATTTTAATATAAAAGAAATAAATGAAAAAATAACAGTATTTACAACAAGATGTGATACATTATTTGGAGCAACATTTATGGTAATTTCACCAGAACATCCAATACTTTCAAAATATGAAGATAAAATAAATAATATTTCAGAAGTAAAAGAATATCAAAAAGAAGCAAGAAGTAAATCAGATATAGAAAGAACTGATATGACTAAAGAAAAAACTGGTGTAAAAATTGATGGATTAACAGCGATTAACCCAATTAATAATAAAGAAATACCAATATATATTAGTGATTATGTTCTTATGGGTTATGGAACAGGCGCAATTATGGCAGTCCCAGCACATGATACTAGAGATTATGAATTTGCTAAAAAATTTGGTATTGAAATTACTCAAGTTTTAGAAGAAGTAACAGGTAAATCTCATGAAAATGAAACTCATAAAGATAGTATTGTTGCAGTTGTATATGATGAAAAAAATGATAAATATTTAACAATAAATTGGAAAGATAAAGGTGGAAGATTATTTATCGGTGGCACAAGAAAAAATAATGAAAGTGCATTGGATTGTGCAATTAGAGAAATAAGAGAAGAAACTGGTTATGATGATTTAGAATTTATAAAAGAAACATTCAAAATTAATCATCATTATTATGCATTTAATAAAGATAAATATTTTGAAATAGAAAGTACAGGATTATTCTTTAAGTTAAATTCAGATAAGAGACAATCACAAGAATTAGATGATGATGAAGTATTTGATGTTGAATGGGTAACAAAAGATACTATATTAAATGAAGTAAAAGATGAGTTACATATTAATACATTTAATTATTGTATAAATGAAGATGCAATGACTGGTGATGGAGTACATATTAATTCTGGATTCCTTGATGGTCTTAATAAAGAAGAAGCATTAAATAAAATGTATGAATATTTAGAAGAAAATAAAATAGGTTCTAAATTTACAAATTATAAACTTCAAGACTGGATATTTTCAAGACAAAGATTCTGGGGTGAACCAATTCCTATGGTACACTGTGAAAAATGCGGATGGGTACCAGTAGATGAAAAAGATTTACCAGTAGTTTTACCAAATGTTGAAAGTTATGAACCAACAAAAGATGGTGAAAGTCCATTATCACTTCTTGATGATTTTGTAAATACTACTTGTCCAAAATGTGGTGGACATGCTAAAAGAGAAACAGATACAATGCCAAACTGGGCAGGATCTTGTTGGTACTTCTTAAGATATATGGATGCGCATAATGATAAAGAATTTGTTTCAATGGATAAAATGAAATATTGGGGACAAGTTGATTTATATGATGGAGGTATGGAACACGCAACAAGACATTTACTTTATGCAAGATTCTGGAATATATTCCTTCATGAACAAGGACTAGTTCCTTATAGTGAACCATTTTACAAAAGAATTGCTCATGGTATGATACTTGCGAGCGATGGAAGTAAAATGAGTAAAAGTAAAGGTAATGTTGTAAATCCAACTGAAATGGTTGAAAAGTATGGTGCGGATGCATTAAGACTTTATGAAATGTTTATAGGTGATTATTCAAAGGATGCTGCTTGGAACGAAGATTCACTTAATGGATGTGCTAAATTCCTAGATAGAGTATATAATTTAGGTGAAACAATAATAGATGAAGATATTATTTCTAAAGAAAATGAAAAAATTATAAATAAAGGTATTAAAAAGGTTTCAGAAGATATTGAAAACTTAAAATATAATACAGCGGTTAGTACACTTATGACTATGTTAAATGAATTTAATGCAAATAAAAAGATTACTAAAAAAGAATATAGAATTTTCTTACAATTACTAAATCCATTTGCGCCTCATATAACAGAAGAATTAAATGAAAAATATAATTTAGGTGAAGAATTATCTAAATCATTATTAGAGGATTACGATGAGAGTAAAATTATTGATGAAACATTTACAATGGTTGTACAAGTAAATGGTAAAGTAAGAGGTAAAATAGAAGTAAATGCCAATACTAGTGATGACGAAATGAAAGAACTTGCTAAATCAATAGAAAATGTAAAAAATTATATTGATGGTAAAGAAATAGTAAAAGAAGTAATTGTTCCTAAAAAACTAGTAAGCATTGTAGTTAAATAAAAAAATTAACAAAAAAGCTTACACAAAAAAATTTTTTGTGCTATAATTACTCACGGCTGAGCAGTTAAAACGTAAGTCCAAGCTTTTGGATTTACGTTATTTTTTGCTCAAAAAAAGGAAGGAGTTTTTATGAAAAAAGAGTTAGATTTAGGAAAAGAAAAGATAGGAAAATTACTTTTAGCATTTTCAGTACCTTGTATTATAAGTATGATTATAAATTCAATTTATAATATAGTTGATCAAATATTTATAGGTAAAGGTGTTGGAATAATAGGAAATGCCGCAACAAATGTTATATTTCCTATTGTAATAATATGTAATGCATTAGCGGGTTTAGTAGGTAATGGTGCTGCTGCAAATCTTAGTTTAAGACTAGGAGAAGGTAAAAAAGATGAGGCTAAAAAAAGTATTGGTTCATCTATAACATTACTTTTTATAATATCAATATTAGTAGTAATTATATTTGAGTTATTACTTCCAAACTTAGTATATGCTTTTGGATGCACTAAAAATGTTTATTCATCTGCAATGACATATGGAAGAATAATTGTATTTGGTTCATTTTTTATGATTGTTTATTCAGGATTATCTCAAATAATTAGAGCAGATGGTTCACCAAAATATTCAATGATTTGTTTACTTGTAGGAGCAATTTTAAATATTATATTAGACCCAATATTTATATTTACATTTAATATGGGAGTTGCAGGAGGTGCTATAGCAACCATAATAGGACAAATAGTATCATTTGTAATAGCACTCTTCTATATTCCAAAAATAAAAAGTGTAAAATTATCTAAAGAGGATTTTAAAATAAGAAAATGCATATTAAAAACATTATCACTTGGGTTATCTTCATTTATAACTCAAATGACAGTACTTGCGCTTTTTGTAGTTATGAATAATATAATGAATAAGTATGCATTAACTAGTAAATTTGGAGAAGATATTCCACTTTCTGTATATGGTGTAATATCTAAAATAAATAGTTTATATGTATCACTTATATTAGGACTTGCAATAGGTGCACAACCAATAATAGGATTTAACTATGGTGCTGGTAACTATAAAAGAGTAAAAGAAACATTAAGAAAAGTAATGATTACTGGATTTATTATAGGCATAATATTCAATTTATGTATCTATATTTTTCCAGAAAAGATAGTATCAATATTTATAAATAAATCATCAGATGATTATAAATTGTTTATGGAGTTCGCAATTGACTTCTGCAGAATATTCTTGTTAGTATGTGCACTTAATTCATTTGAAATGTGTTCATCAATAACTATTCAATCATTAGGTAATGTAAAGAAAGCAACAATGGTTTCTTTTGCAAGACAAATAATATTATTTATTCCACTTGCGATTATATTATGTCAATTTTATGGACTTTATGGTGCGTTATATGCTGGACCAATCGCAGATACAATATGTTTTATATTTGTAATATTTGTATTTACTTCAGAATATAAGAAAATTACAAAATTAGAAAATAAGACAACAAAAAATGAAATAATATATAATAATGGAAATTTAAAACCAGTTCTAAACAAAAGGGTAGTAGTCGCAATATCAAGAGAATATGGTAGTGGCGGAAGATATGTTGGTGAAATAATTTCTAAAAAATTAGGTATTAAATTTTATGACAAAGCATTTATTAGTGAAGTAAATAAAGAAACAGGTTTATCAGAAGAATTTATTAAAGAAAATGAACAAAAGCATAGAGTACTTGGAAGTTTTGAATATAACAATGATGACAAATTATTTATTGCAGAAGAAAAAGTAATAAAAAATATATCAAAAGAGTCATGTGTAATTGTTGGTAGATGTGCATCATATGTATTAAAAGATAATAAAGATACAGTTAAAATATTCTTATATAGTAGTAAAGAAGATAAAATTAAAAGGGCAATAAAATACTATAATATTCCTAAAAATAAAGCTAAAAAGGAAATAGAAAAAATAAATAAAATGAGAGATAAACATTATAGTTATTATACAGGTTCTTCATTATATAATCCATCTAATTATGATTTAATGATTAATGTTGATTCATTAGGTGTAGAAGGTACTGCAGACTATATAATAGAGTACATCATGCAAAAAAAATAAAAAAATAATAAAATCATGTTGACAAAAACAAATAGTAATGATATCATTGTTATTGTCAACTGATAAGTGCTCGATTAGCTCAGTTGGTAGAGCAAACGGCTGTTAACCGTTGGGTCGTAGGTTCGAGTCCTACATCGAGCGCCATTTGATAATTAAAACAATCTTTATAGATTGTTTTTTCTTTTATATTATTATATAATGTTACTGGAAGTAACATAGTGGAGGGTTTATGGTAGTAACTGAAAATAAAGAAAAAATGAGTATATTAGGATTATTATTTAGTGATTATGATTTTATAAGTTTATTTAAAATGAAAAGTAAATCAGTAAATAAAGAAGAATATATAAGTTTTTTAAAAGAAACATTTAAAAAAATAGATAATGAGTATTCATTAATAGATGATGAAGAAAAAAAGATTATTGCTAAAAATAAAATTAATGATATAGTATCAAGATTAGATTTAAATAGCGATGAAATTAATTTAAATAATTATTCTTGGTGTGAACAAGAGGATACAAAAAAATTAGCACTTAAAAGATAAAATAATTAGTTTATTTTATTTTTTTTACAAAAAATTAGGGGATTTTCTAATTCAAACGGAGAATATATATAATAGTAGAAATTATTGTTAATTTATAGTATAATTGAGCAAACAAGGAGGTTTTATGAAAAATAAAGAAAATAACTTAATTATATCTGATTCTATTTTAGATGATGTAAAAAATATAGTTAAAAAAGCAAAAGATAAAAAGATTATAAGACCGTGTACAGATACTTTTAAAAATAATCCTGTAGAATTAGAAAAGCATAAAGGAAAGGCTAATTATTTTTGTAAATAATATAAAAATAAAAAAGAACAACTATGAAATTGGTGATATTGTTTTTGTTTCAGAGTATAAGTATAAAGATGGTTCTAGTGGAAATGGTCATTTATTTGTAATAATAGATAAAGAAATGAACGAATTAGTTTCTATAGAATATTTTGGATTAATAATATCATCTAGAGTTTATAAACAAAAAAATCTATCTAAATATCAATATAATGAATTATTAAAGAAAAGTAAATTAAATGGGTTATTATGTGATAGTATAGTAAAGTGTGATGTATTGTATAATATACCTAGAGAAAATATTTTATTCAAGATTGGTTCAATTGATATAGATGATTATATTAAGTTTATAGATGTTTATAAAAATATCATGGAAAAATCAATATAATTTCTGTAAATACATATACTATATATGATTGACAATGATTTTTACTTATGATAATATATATTTGCAAACAAAAAACGTTGATGAAGAAAAGTAATATTAAGATACTTTAAAAGAGAGTCCTAGATGGTGAGAATGGATACTGATATTAATATGAAATAAAATTTTTAGGAGATGGAATAATGGCAAAATTATACATAGGTACAGTAAAAGTTTGTATGAAAAATAGATTTTTTGATTATCTTAAAAATGGAGATATTTCAATTGTTTCACTTTTTCAGATAGGATCTATGATAGAAGGGGTTGAAATAAATAATATTTCTGATGCTTTTGAAAACCAAATCCTTATAGGACTTGAAAATGATAATTATTATTGGATAAAAGAAAAGCAAATATTAGGAATAAAACCTACAGAAGAAAATAATATATTTGTGGATAAAGAAAGTCTTAATTTAAATTTAGAAGATAGTACTAATACAAAAAAACTTATAAAAACGTTTAAAAGAAGACAATTGTTTTAGATAAAATATTAATTTATTTTATCTTTTATTATAAATTTAGAGGATTTTATCATATTAATAGAGAATATATATAATAGTAAAAATTATTGTTAGTTTATAGTATATTTAAGTAATGAAAATAACTTAATAATATCTAATTTTATTTTAGATGCTGGAAAAAGAATATAAAAAATGATAGAAATTAATGTAAATACATATACTATATATGATTGACAATGATTTTTACTTATGATAATATATTACTAGTCAAAAACGTTGATGAAGAAAAGTAATATTAAGATGCTTTAAAAGAGAGTCCTAGATGGTGAGAATGGATACTGATATTAATATGAAAGAACACTTCGGAGTTCTTTTTCTGAAATAATAGTAGGAAAAAGCGCGAGAAAAAAGATGCGTTATTCTTTAATGAGTGATCATAGAAATATGATAAACTGGGTGGTACCACGGATATAACAGTTATTCGTCCCTTTAATTTTTAGGGATGATAACTGTTTTTTTATTTTATAGGAGGAGAATGAAAATGAAAGTAAATAAGTATAGAACTAACACTTGTGGTGAACTTACAATTAGTGACTTAGGTAAAAATGTAGTTTTATCTGGTTTTGTACAAACAATAAGAGACCATGGTGGCGTAATGTTCTTAGATTTAAGAGATCATGCTGGAATTACACAAGTTGTAGTACATGATGAAAGTATGTTAGAAGGAGTAAGTAAAGAAACTGTTATAAAAGTAACTGGTGAAGTAATAAGAAGAGATGAAGAAACAGTTAATACAAAACTATTAACAGGTGAAATAGAAATAAAATGTGAAAGCTTAGAAGTATTATCACCAAAGGCACATACATTACCATTTGAAATAGATGGAATGCAAGAAGTAAATGAAGAAGTTAGACTTAAATATCGTTATCTTGATATGAGAAGTAAAAAAATATCAAATAATATTAAACTTAGAAGTGATGTACTTCATTATTTAAGAAATAAAATGTATGATTTAGGTTTTACAGAAGTACAAACACCAATACTTACTGTATCATCACCAGAAGGAGCAAGAGACTTTGTAGTACCATCTAGAAAGTTTAAAGGTAAATTTTATGCGTTACCACAAGCACCACAAATATATAAAGAATTATTAATGGTTGGTGGAGTAGATAAATATTTCCAAGTAGCACCTTGTTTTAGAGATGAAGATAGTAGAAAAGATAGAACACTAGAATTTTATCAATTAGATATGGAAATGAGTTATGTAACAGAAGATGACGTTTTAGAAGTTGGTGAAGAAATATTCTATGATGTATTTTCTAAATTTTCTAATAAAGAAGTATCACCTCGTCCATTTAGAAGAATATCTTACAAAGAAGCAATGGATTCATATGGATCAGACAAACCAGATCTTAGAAATCCACTTATAATAAAAGATGCTAGTAAAGTATTAGAACATACTAGTTTTGGACCATTTAAAGGAAGTATTATTAAGGTAATAGTAGTAGATGATATAGGAACAAAACCAAATAGTTGGTTTAATGAAATAGTTGATTATGCTAGTAGTATAGGAATGCCTGGTATTGGATATATCACACTTATGAGTGATGGAAGCCTAAAAGGACCTATTGATAAATTCTTAAGTGAAGAAGAAAGAGAAAACTTAATAAAAGAATTTAATATGAAAGAAAACAGCGTAATGTTCTTTATTGCAAATAAGAGACTTAATGTAGCAAGAAAATTTGCTGGACTTATTCGTGATGAACTAGGAAGAAAATTAGAATTAATTGATCCTAATAAATTAGAATTATGCATTGTTAATGATTTCCCTATGTTTGAATATGATGACAAAACTAAAAAATATGAATTCTGTCATAATCCATTCTCACTTCCACATAATGGTATAAAAGAATATGAGAAAGAAAATATTGATGATATACTTGCTTACCAATATGATTTTGTATGTAATGGTAATGAAATGGCATCAGGTGCAATTAGAAATACTGATTTAGATTCATTAGTAAAAGGATTTGAAGTAGTAGGATATACAAAGGAAGATGTTGAAAAGAGATTTAATAGTTTATTTACAGCATTTAAATATGGTGTACCACCTCATGGAGGTATGGCTCCTGGAATAGATAGAATATTAATGCTTATAAATGATGAACCTAACCTTAGAGAAGTTCAAGCATTCCCAGCAAGTGCATCAGGTGCAGATAATATGATGGGTTCACCAAGCGTACTTGATGATGAACAATTAGAGGAATTAGGAATAAAAATTGATATAGAGGACTAATATGAAAAAAGAAAAACATTTAGAAATAAATGAGAATAATTATAAGGGGTATGTTGAATTATATAAAACAAAATTGGTAACACCCGATAGGGAAAAAAAAGAAAATTTAAAAAGTACATTAATCGGTTTAGGCTTTATGTTTGTCATTCCATTTATTTCTATATCATTTTTTAAATCAATTAATTTTAATTGTAGTGCTGAACTTGGATTGTCTTTATTACTTTCTATGTTTGCTGCGGATATTGGATATATATTTTTATCAATCAAAAGTAGCGAAAAAAAAACAAAATTGCAAATAAAAGAGAAATACCCATACATAGATTTGTCTTTAGATATGATGGATGTTGAAAAAGCATTAAAAGAAGCAAAGATATTAGTTTATGATGAAAATCATGTATTATTAGATGTTAAATCATATGAGCAAAGATTAGAAAGCGAAAAAGAAATAAGAGAAGGTTTAGAAAAAAAAGACAATAATGAAAATCTTGATGAACTTATAAAAGATAGTGAACAAAAAATTAAAGATAATACTTATAGCATGGAAGAATATAAAGCTAATATAAAACAAGAAAAGATTAGATTAGAAGCCTTAAAAAGAATAAAACAAGAAAGAGAAAATCAAGCTTTTTCTGAAGAAAAAAATAATATTGAAATACCAAGTCAAGAAAAGGGATTAGTGTTAAGAAAACAAAAGGAGGATTAGCATGAGTACAAAATTTACAAAAGAAATGGTAGATGACTATGCAGATAAATTACTAATTGGTTTAACAGAAGAAGAAAACCAAATGGTATTAGATGAATTTGAGATAATAGATGAAACAATAAATACAATAAATGAAATAGAAGGTATTGAAAATGTAGAACCAATGACACATACTTTAGATGATTTCATTTATGAACTTAGAGAAGATGTAGCTGAAGAATCAGTACCAATAGATGACTTACTATCAAATTGTGATATGCATAATGGTAGAGAAGTAGAAGTTCCAAAGGTGGTGGAATAAAATGAAATATATGAATAAGAGTATTGAAGAATTACATGAACTTTTAAAAGAAGGTAAAGTAACAGAAAGAGAATTAATAGATGAATCATTAGAATTATCTAAAAAAGTAGAAGAAGAAAATAATGCATTTGTAACAATACTTGATAATATAGAAGAAAAAGAAGTAACTGATAATTTATTAAGTGGTATTCCATATGGTCTTAAAGATAACTATTCTACAAAAGGAATATTATCAACTGGATCATCTAATACACTTAAAGATTATGTACCATTTTTTAATGCAACTGCTGTAGAAAAGTTAAATAATGCAGGATCTGTACTTATAAATAAAACAGCCATGGATGAATTTGGTATGGGTGGAACAGGAACAACATGTCATACTGGTGTAGTAACTAATCCATGGGATAAAACAAGAATGTGTGCAGGATCTTCATCCGGATCTGCAGCAGCAGTAGCCGCAGGTGTCTATCCATATGCAACAGGATCAGATACAGGAGACTCAATAAGAAAACCAGCAGCTTACTGTGGTATAGTAGGATATAAACCAACATATGGAATGATTAGTAGATATGGATTATTCCCATTCGCATCATCTTTAGATCATCTTGGAGTACTTACAAGATGTGTAAAGGATGCAGCAATAGTAGTAGATGAAATGAAAGGTATAGATAAAAATGATATGACTAGTTGGGATTCAAGTGATATACATTTAAGAAAATCTATAACTGGTAACGTAAAGGGTAAAAAATTATGTTATGTAAAAGAAATATGTGATATAAATAATTATCCAAATGCAACAGAAGAATTAAAAGAACATTTAAGTAATTTCATGAAGACAATTGAAAAAGCAAAAGAACTAGGTTTTGAAGTAGATGAAGTATCAGTAGATAAAACATTATTAAGTGCTGTACCAGCAGTATATGTTGTTATATCATGTGCTGAAGCAACAAGTAATATGTCAAATTTAACAGGTATAATATTTGGACCTAGAGCAGAAGGTAAAAACTGGATAGAAATGGTAAAAAATTATCGTACACAAGGTTTTTCACCACTTATAAAAAGAAGATTTGTAATTGGTTCATATGTACTTCAATCACAAAATCAAGAAAGATATTTTAGAAATGCACAAAGAGTAAGAAGACTTGTTGTAGATGAATGGAAGAAATTATTTAAAGATTATGATGCTGTAATCCTTCCAGTTGGATCAGGTCCAGCAAAACATTTAGATGGTTCAAAAGATATCTTAACTAAAGATACAGAAATATTAGAAGAACACCTTCAAATAGGCAATTTTGGTGGATTTCCATCTATAACAATACCAAATGGATTTGTAAGTAATATGCCAGTAGGTGTAAATATTACAGGTAATTGTTATGATGACGCTAATGTTTTAAATATTGCATATGCTTTAGAAAGCGCAATGCCTTATAAAGGACAAATCGCAGGAGGTGAAAAAGATGAGTAAGTATTTAGCAAAAATAGGTTTAGAGATGCACTGTGAAATAAGTGAAACAAATTCAAAAGTATTTTCAAGTGCAAAAAATGATTACTCACAAATACCAAATTCTAATATAAGACCAGTAGATATGGCTTTTCCTGGAATTCTTCCAGTTGTAAATAAAGAAGCTGTAAGAATGGCTTTAATGACAAGTATGGTACTTAATTGTTCACAACCTGAATACATGTATTTTGAAAGAAAAAATTACTATTATCCAGATTTACCAAAGGGATTTCAATTAACACAAGAAACAAAACCAATTCCAGTAGGTATTTATGGACATGTAGAATATGAATGTAATGGTGAAGAAAAAAGTGTTAGAGTAAATAATTTACACTTAGAAGAAGATGCAGCATCTTCAGAACACTTATTTGATACAACTACAATAGATTATAATAGAGCAGGTGTACCACTTCTTGAACTTGTAACAGAACCAGATTTTCATTCATCAGATGAAGCAGTTTCTTTTCTAGAACACATGAGAAGTGTTTATCAATACTTAGATATATCTGAAGCAGATAGTAAAAAAGGACAACTTAGATGTGATGTAAACGTATCTATTATGGATCCTGATAAAGATGAAAATGATCCTAATAATTGGGGAACAAAAGTAGAAATTAAAAATGTTAATTCTTTTGGTGGAGTAAGAGATGCAATTAATTATGAAATCAAAAGACAAAGTCATTTAAAAGATAATGGAGAATATGATAAAGTTGTTCAAGAAACAAGAAGATGGGACGAAGAATCAGGTACAACAATTTCAATGAGAAGTAAAGTTGATGCTGTTGATTATAAGTATTTTGTTGAACCAAATATTCCAAAATTTAAATTAAGTAAAGAATGGCTTGATGAAATAAGAAAAAGTATTCCAATGCTTGCTTATGACAGAAAGAAAAAATATATGAATGAATATGGTCTTAGTGAATATGATTCAAATATATTAGTTAAAGAAAGATCAATTAGTGATTATTTTGAAAAAACAGTAGAAATTGGTTGTGATGTAAAACAAGCAGCAAACTGGATAAATGGTATGATACTTTCATATTTAAATACAAACGAAATATCAATTAAAGATTTTTCTATGACAGAAGAAGATTTAAAAGAATTAATTGATTTAATAGAATCAAAAACAATATCTAGTAAACAAGGTAAAGATGTATTCTATAAATGTTTAGAAGATAAAAAATCACCTAAACAAGTAGTTAAGGATGAAGGTATGATGCAAATAACAGATTCATCAGAAATTGAAAGTGTTATTGATGAAGTTATTAATGAAAATTTAAATCAAGCAAAAACTTATGATCCAGAAAATCCTAGAATATTAGACTTCTTTGTAGGACAAGTAATGAAGAAAACTAGAGGTAAAGCAAATCCAGCTATGAGCAGAGAAATGCTTGCTAAAAAATTAGAAGAATTAGTAAAATAAAACTATAAAGTTCAAAAACTTTATAGTTTTTTTATAGTTAAAAAGTACTTTTTTTGTTAATCATAAATGCTCATTTAATTAATATAATGTAAAAAGGAGGTAAAAATGTATAATAATTGTAATGATGATTTCGAAAAAATAAAGAGAAAAATAGATGAAGAAAATAAAAAATGTAAAAAATGTTATATACAAGGACCAACAGGACCAAAAGGTGATCAAGGTCTTCAAGGCGAAAGAGGAATTCAGGGGCCTTCAACTATAAAAATTGGTATTATAGAAACAGTAGAAAATAAAGAACAAGCTAAGGTAGAAAATGTAGGAACAGATGAAGATGTTATTTTGAATTTTAAAATACCTAGAGGAGAACAAGGTATAGAAGGTAAAATTGGACCACAAGGGATTCCAGGACCGCAAGGAGAAAAAGGAGATATTGGACCACAAGGAATAAAAGGTGAAAAAGGAGATCAAGGACCAGCAACTATTCAAATTGGTAATGTTGAAACTATTGAACCAAATGAAGAAGCAGAAGTTGTAAATAGTGGTACACCAATAGATGTAGTTTTAGATTTTAAATTGCCAAGAGGAGAACAAGGAGAAACTGGACCAAGAGGCCTTCCTGGTGAAATTGGTAGAACAGAACATATTGCAATAGATGAAACAGAAACTATTGAACCAGGCGAACCAGCAGAAGTTATGGATACTTTTGAAAATTGGATCCATCATTTAGCATTTTTTATTCCAAAAGGAGAAAAAGGAGAACAAGGAGAAACTGGACCAAGAGGACCACAAGGTCCTGCAGGTCCACCTGGAACAGAATTTACATCTTCTTATGGAATGCGATATTTAATGACAGAAACACAAATAACTTTACCACAAGCAACAGATACAGTGATTCCTTTACCTGAAAAAGGAGTAGCGTTATTTACTGAATATCCTGATAATAATTCAATTAAAATAAAAGAAAACGGAGTTTATCTTGTTTCTTATACATTATGCGGTGGAACAAATGAAGAGTGTTCATTAACTATGTCTGTAAAAGCAAATGATTTACTTTTACCTGCCACTAATACAACTAGTGAATTTCAAGCACAAATAGTTAATTGTATAAATAGTTCAACAATTGTATCACTTAATAAAGATGATCTTATTACATTAAATGTAAAATCATCTATGAATGTCAATATATCATTTAATGGAAGTACAAATGCAATGTTAAGTGTTATAAAAATACATTAAGAGTAGAAAATTCTACTCTTTTTGTTATGAATTAATTATGCTAAGTTTTATTTAGTGAATAACTTATAGTAAAGGAAAGTGATAATATGCAAATAATAAATGATAATACTGTTGTAGTAAATAATAACGATGAATTGAAACAAGTATTAAGTGAAGAAAATAACTATAATTATGTATATTTAGGTAATGATATTACAGTAACAAGTGGATTTGTTATAAATAATAAAAAAAGCAAAGTTATTATTGATGGGACTTATAACAATGTTAAATATACTTATACAAATAATTTGAGTTTAGAATCAGAAGTTATAAAGGTAAGTACTACTAATAAAAAAATTATATTAAAAAATATGAATATAGTATCTTCACATGGTTATGGAGTAATATATGTTCCATCTCATCCAAATTATTCTAGTGTGGTAGTAGAATATAATAATATAAATTTTAATGGAATAGAACTTTCATGTAATTATTATGGAACAACTAAAATTATTGATTCTATTATAAATGTAGAAGATACTAATAGTGTATCAGCACAAAAAGTATGTGATTCTAATAGAATTTTAATAGGAGGAAATACAACAATTTCAAGTAGTTCAAATAAAAACACTGTTTTCTTTTTTAATGATGTTATACCATCTTATATTAAGATTATTCCTAATAGTAATGTTAATATAACAACTGATAAAGAACTTATGAATGGAACTAATAGATTAGATTTAATAGTAGGTCATGGAGCAGAATTCCTTTTAACTACTGGTAATGGATTTGCAATAACAACAACACATGGTGCTAGAAATGTTTTAATAGAAGAAATGGCAAAATTTACATTTATAGAAAAAAGTCATCAAAGAGTTCCAATGTGGAATGTATTTGGTAATTTTACGGTTAAAGAAGGCGCAAGCTTATCAGTAATAAATACGTATATGAGTACTCCAACTGATAATTATAATATTTATTTTAAAGGTACAAATCAAAAATTTATCTTAGATAATCCAAAATATATAAATATATATACAAAAAATGCAAATGTTATATATACAAATAATCCTGTTGATTTTATATTTAAATTTAGCAGAATAAATATGTGGATATATGCTCTTGATTATCTTGATGCTTGCACAATTGATGATACACCTGCTTTTTATTGGTATAAAGAGAATAATCCAGCACAAATTACAGGTATATTTAATAAAGATAGTACAACGGTAATATCACATAATTTTACAGAAAGTGAATTAGGTTCATTATCAGATATAAATAGTTTTAAATTTCAAAATATAAAGATATTAACTATAGGACTTATAAAAACAAATATTCACCCAATTAATGATTCTATAAATGCTATATCTGGTCATACCATACCATATTCGGATGTTAAGATAGAATATAGTAATAAAGTTTTAACAGCCAAAGCAGATGAAAATGGCTTGTTTGAAGCAAGTATTGATGCGGTTATACCTGATAATACAAATGTTAAAATAACATCTTGTTTAAATAGTTGCTATAACGAAAGAAAAGTTACAGTACCATTTATGGGAGAATTAACTCTTTTAAAAGTAACAGAAAATATTCCATTTAATATGATACCATCTTCTCTGAATCCAATTATTTTACCTAAAAAAAATAAAACAGTAATAACTGTTGTTGATAGTAGAGTTAATAGTTCTAATTGGAAATTATATTTATATTTTACAAATCCAATGATAGAAAAAGAAGGAAGAATATTAATAGATTCATTATTTTTTAAAAAATTTGATAATAAAGAAATATTATTAAAAACAAATAAAGAGATGATATTTGAATCAAGTGATAATGGTGGGAATGTAAGTGTAAGTAATGTTACCTTTTCAATTGATAAAGGATTATTTTTAAAACCAAGTAATAATTTACTTGAGGATGAAGATTACTCGACTTTAATAATATGGAGTATAGAAGAGTAATGCCTTTACAAAAAATAAAATTAGTTCATAAAATATATTGTAATGAGGTGAGTTATGAAAAAGGATTATATTTATATTAAATTATGTGGTAATGAGAGTATAAAATCAAATAATATAAAAGTTAAGTTAAAGGATAAATGTAATAAGATTGTTTTTGAGGGAATGACTGATAATTTTGGAAAAATAAAGATACCAATATGTGATAATGAGGTTTATAGATTAATAATATATTCTAATTTAGTAATAATAATAGTACCTTTAATAGCAAAAAGTAATAAAACTTATTGTATAAATATTGGTAATAATAAAAGAAAAGAACATCTTATTACAGTTTTATTAAAGGATAGAAATTATCCTAATATGAAAATAGAAGGAGGAAAGATAATATTATGGCAAGACATACAATCCCAATAACAAATGGTAAAGGAAGTATTGAACTTGTTACAGGAAAATATAAGGCCACTGCTGTTGTAGAAGGTTATGATGTTTCAACTTTAAATCCAACAAGTGTTGATATTATAGATAGTACTGATACATATGCATTTACTATAAGTGCTAAAGGAACTTTAACACTTCATGTTACAGATACTGGAAATCCTGATACTGGTGTACAAATTGTTGGTGCAAAATTTGTTAGAACTGATAATGTTGGAAATGTAATAGGATCAGAAATAGTAACTAATCAAGATGGTAATGCTGTATTTAATAATGTCCCATTTTCTGCATCAGGAAATATTACAATATATTATAAGCAAATATCTGGTGATGGAGGACATACATTTGATACTTTAGTTAAATCAACTATTATGACAACAGAATCACAAGTTGTTGAAATAGAAAATCCAAGTGCACCTGAGAGAAACTTTACATTAATGGATGCTAGTTTCCCAAATATACCAATTATGGATGGTCAAATAATACTTGAAGATAATTAATAAGAAAGCATTTTTATAAGAAACTGCTTTCTTTTATGTTATAATAACTATAAATGAATGTAGATGTGGAGGCTTTAATTATGAAAAAAATAATTCTAATTATTTTATTATGTGGGATTGTGGTTTTATGTTTAACAGGATGTGAAACAAAAACAAATGTAAGTATTGAAGAGTTAAATAATATTAATAATAAAATAATTGATTATTTTCAAAAAAATGGTACAGAAAAATATAATAATTATAGTTATAATTATGTAGATGAAAAAAATAAGGTTGTTATTGTGGGATTAATTGATAATAGTAAAAAAGAACAAAAATGGTTCAAGAAAAATATAGTAAACTCAAAATATATAAAATTTGAACAAGGTGAAAATTCTAAAAACACAAGAATTAATGTATCTAGTATAATAGATTCAATAGTTAATAATGGACCTCATACATCATCAAATCCGTTTGATTATATTAAAACAAGTCAAAAAGAATATAATGAACTATTAAATCATCCAAAAGAAACATTTGAATATGCAATTAAAGATTTAATTGAAACAAATGCTAATAATGGATTAAAAAGTTATATTGAGGCATTACTATGCAAAGAGATAAATAAAAATTTTAAATATGATTTTGAATCTGCAAATGATTATTTAAAACACTATAAAGAATTTTTACAACAAAGTCATTCAGATTTTAATAATTATGATAAATATGCTATTTCCTTATTGAAATAAGAATTGTTTGATAGATAAATAGTTTGAAAGTGAGTTGATATTATGAAAAAGGATTTTTTCCTAACTATAATATTATTAATAATATTTTCGATATTATCTTTTGTGATATATAAGGCAATAAGTTTTTTAGATAATAACTGGACAAAATTAGAAGAATACAAGATGATTCCTGAAAATGAAAGATTAGCATACAAGGAAATTAATTATAAAAATAATAAATATATATTAGTTGGTTTTCATGGAAATAATTCTACTTATGCTGATAATGTAATACTCTTAGAAAAAAAATCTAAATATTATATTTTAGAAAAAATAACTAATTGTGACATAAGTAATGAAACAGCTTATTTTAAAAATGGAAGTTTTTATATTCATTGCATAGGAAAAAAAGAAAATATAATTCAGTATGAACTTGATGATATAAATGTAAAAAAATCATATCTTGAGTTAAATTATAGGGATGTTCCGAATATAAGTCAGATACATTTATTTGTAAATGATATTGATGATAAATATATTTATTTATATTCCTATGTAAAAAACGATGATACATTATCAGAGGGAAAAAAAGTAAAATGTTCTCTTAATGATAAAAAATGTGTATATGATTAGGGAGTTAATAATGAAAAAGAAAATATTAATTATTGTGACAATTTTTTTAATAGTATTAATAATTGTTGTTTTATGTGCGTTATATCGTTTTAATTATATTCCACATAAAAAATATACTAATGAAGATTTTAATATTAAGACTTATATAAGTAAAACTGATAAAGATGATGATGGTATAGATGATCAAACTGATATATTAAATCATGCAAGGGATTATATAAAAACAAATCCTAAATATAAAAGTAAATATTATGCTACAGGGTATCCTAATGATGAATATGGTGTATGTACCGATGTTGTTGCATTTGCATTACAAGGTGCAGGTTATGATTTAATGAATTTAGTAAATGAACATATAAAATCAAATAGAAATTTATATGATATTGATGTTATAGATAAAAATATTGATTTTAGAAGAGTACAAAATTTAAAAGTATATTTAGACAATAATGCAATTGTTTTAACAAATGATATTAATAAAATAAAAGAATGGCAAGGTGGAGATATTGTTGTATTTAAAAATCATATTGGTATAGTATCTGATAAGAGAAATAAAAAAGGTATTTCTTTTATAATTCATCATGCTAATCCTTATCAAAGATATTATGAAGAAGATATATTAGAATATCGTAATGATATTATAGGCCATTATAGAATAAGTTAAATTAAATTTTATTAAATAATGTGTTAAAGATAATAAAAAAAACTATAATAGTATATATATCCATAAGTGAATAAGCTTTTTTAAAAATTAGTTTTAATTTTTATTTGTTGAAAAATTATATTTAGTATTCTTTTTTTTATTATAATATGTTATCATTGTTAATAGGTGGTATAAGTGGAAAAAGGGGAAAAGAAAAATATTATTGTTATCAAGATTTTAATAATACTTCTTTTTTTTATTTTATTTTTTCTAATGTATTTAAGTGTAAGAAATATTTATAATAATGTAACATTTTATTTAAATGGCGAAAAAATAATGAACTTAGATTTAAATGCAAATTATGAGGAACCTGGTTTTGTTGCTGTTTTAAATGGTAAAAATATTAAGAATAAAGTTAAGGTAAAATCTGATGTAGATACAAGTAAATTTGGTGAATATACTGTAAAATATACTTTAGAATATAAATATTTGTTTATAAAAAAAGAACTAATTAGAACAGTTTCAGTAAAAGATTTAGTCAGCCCAGAATTAAATGTTAATTCAGATGATCATATATATTTATATGTAAATGAAAATTTTGAAATGCCAACATTTAATGCAAGTGATAATATTGATGGTGATATTACTAGTAAAGTAAAAGTACATTCTAATATAGATATTAAAAAGGTTGGTAACTATAATATTACATATTCTATTACTGATTCTAGTAATAATGAAACTAAAAAAAATATAGAAGTAACTGTTGATAAAAAGAATAATTTATCTTATATAAAGGTAAGTATTGCAGAACAAAAATTATATTATTATGAAAGAAATAAATTAATATTAGAAACTAATATAGTTACAGGGATGAGGGGAGTAAGTCCAACACCAACAGGTGACTATAAAGTACTTAGTAAGGCAAGAAATGTTAATTTAACTGGTGATGATTATACAAGTTTTGTAAGTTATTGGATTGCATTTAAAGGTAATTCATATGGACTTCATGATGCATCATGGAGAAGTAGATTTGGTGGAAATATTTATATATATAATGGTAGTCATGGATGCGTTAATATTGCCCGCCGTCGAACCGTTCGTGGGTGAAATAGTCGTACCACACGTCGCCGGCCGGGAACCAGACCTTCTGCGAGGCTGTCTTGTCCGCGCCTTCGCCCGGCGAAGCGATCGGGGCGGCGAGCAGGATATCCCCGAAAAGGAACTCCTGTTCGTTTTCATACGCACGTTCGTCGCTGCCGTAGTCGATATACATCGGCCGGTTGAGCGACACCATCGTCGAGTGGGTCTGCCATACGCTGCTGTAAATATAGGGCATCAGCTCCGAGCGCATGTGGTACATGCGGCGCATGGCGGCTGTTTCGCGCTCGCCGCTGATCCACGGACGGCGGTCGAGCCGCGCGTCTTTGGTCGAATGTACGCGCAGAGCGGCCGAGAGGGCGCCGAACTGCGTCCAGCGCACCGTCAGCTCGGGGTTCGGATCGCCGCGGAACCCGCCGATATCATGCGCCCAGTAGTAGCAGCCCGCGTTGCCGCTGGCAGCCGTGAGCTTAACCTCAAAAGCCAGCATTTCCCAGTTGGCCTGGGCGTCGCCCGAGAACTGGATCGGATGGCGATGGTCGCCCCAACCCGCCCAGCGGCTGTAACCGGCGCCGCGCAGCCCCTTGCGCTCGGTCTGGCGGTAGTAGAGCTCGTTGATCCACTGCAACGACGTGGAGCGGTAGCCGCGCACCTCGGGATAGAGGTAGTTCTGCTGCCAGTCGAGCCACCAGAAATCGGCGCCCATATCCTCGGAGGCATGGTGCGCATGTTTGAAAAACGTCTCCATGTATTTCCGGTCGCCGAGGTCGAAAAGCAGCGGGTGGGCGGGGTCGGCCCCCATGTCCGCCATAAAGGCGGCGTACATCTCCTCGTGGGGACGTATGCCGTCGTGGGGATGGTCGTTGAGCGACACGGTGACGCCGCGGCGGTGCACCTCGGCGATCAGCGCCCCGGGATCGGGAATGCGTTTGCGCTCCCACGTATAGCCCGTCCAGCTGCGGCTGCCGGCATGCCCGGTACCGATCTTGGCATCGTAGGTATGCCAACCCATGTCGAAGACGAGGTTGTCGAGCGGGAAATCGTTCTCCTCGTAGCCGTCGATGATCGAAAGGAACTCCTCCGACGTATAGTCCCAGTAACGGCAGTACCAGACGCCGTGGATGTATTTGCGGGTCATGGGAACGCGGCCGCTGATGGCGCCCAGGTCGGCAAGGGCGGCCTTGTAGTCGTTGCCGTAGACGAAACAGTACTGATCCTGCACATGGCTTTTCGTATCGCGCGGGCAAAGCCAGCCGTCGACCAGCAGGTCGGAGCGTTCGTCGTCGATCACGTACCAGCCGTCGCGGCTCAGCAGGCCGTCCTGCATGGGGATCTCCCCGGTAACGCGGTCGAGCGTCTCGACCGGGCCGCCAAGGTTGTTGCGGAAAATACAGCGGTTGGTGAACTTCTTCTCCTTGCCGTTGAGCTTGTAGTAGGCCGCAAAGTTATGCAGCCCGAACGGGAATCCGTCGTGTTCGTAGACGATGCGCAGGGCCGAGGTGGAGATCTCGTAGCGGTTCCCGCCCAGCTCCCGCACCCTGAACTCCGACGCGGGGAGCAGGCTGCCCCGGTCGTAAGCGAAATAGGTAGGGTCGTCGATGAATTTGCCGTCGTGTGCGAATTCGAGTCGGAACAGCGTCGGGGTAATGAGCGTCAGGCGGTTCTCGCCGAAAACGAGCGGGTTGCCCGAAGGCTGTGCGACGGCGGAAAACCCGCCGCACAGGAAGAGCAGAAAAATCAGAAAAGGATGTTTCATGATCGGGATATGGTTGAAAAATTCTCCGCACCGTCGGAACGGGCAGTGCGGAGAAACGTGTTTTCATATATGGCCTATTCGTTGCGGATGCTCTCGGTATATACGTTCCCGTAGGGGTCGGAAGCCCTCACCGTGACCGTTCCCCAAGACTCCGACGCGGGTTTGTAGTAGAACATGTGGTCGTTGTTGGATTCGGGTTCGGCCGTCGGGCGATGCTCGGGTTTGGTGTCGCCGAACATGAAGTCGTAAGCGCGGCGATCCATTTCGTACCTGAGGTTCGAATCGGACGGAAGCGTTACCCAGCCGGCATTATCCTCCTGCACCTCGACCGTCCAGGTGGTATGCCAGTTGAAGATGTTCAGGATGAGGCCGTCGCGGTATTTTTCGGAAACCGCCTCGCCGGGGCCGTAGAGGTACATCTGGTATTCGCGCGGGAAAGCAGTGCCCTTATAGTACCAGTTCCTGATCCGGTTGCCCTCGATCTCGTAGACGGCGTAACCGCGGGGGCTGCCGTCGTTGCACAGCTCCTCGCCGTTCCAGTAGGCACCCATCACCGCCCCGAGCGTATTCTCCTCGATGGTTTCGGAGATCGTGGTCGTATAGTTGTTGTGCGAGTGTCCCGAAAGTATCCGGACATTATAGCCGTCGAGCAGGGCGTAAAGCTCCTTGTAATCGGCGACATGGCTCGTGGGACGGTTGCGGCGCGAAGTGGCGATATGCAGGCCGATGATGATGAGCTTGTCCTTGGGGACATATTTCAGATCCTGCTCCAGCCATGCCATCTGTTCGTCCGTGATGTCGGCGGTATAAGAGGACGAGCCGGTGTAGAGCACGTCGTCGAGCACGATGAAATGGCAGTCGCCGATGTTGTAGGAGTAGTACGTGGGGCCGAACGCCGCCTCGAAGCTGGCATCGGCATCGGCATCGACGGTTATGGCTTTATTGTGATCGTGGTTGCCGATGACCTGGAAAACGGGCACGCCGATCTTTCGGATACGCTGCTTGTAAACCTCGTGGAAGGGCATGTTGTCCCAGACCAGGTCGCCCAGCGAAATGCCGTAAACGGGGGCCTCCAGTTCCTGCTGCACGTAAGGGATCAGCAGGGGCAACACCTCCTCGTCGAGCATCGTCACCTCGTCGTCGCGGCCGATCTGCACGTCGGCCAGCGCCAGCAGGGTGAAACGCTTTTTTTTGCCCGTGCGTTCGAGCTTGAAGCTGCGCTGCACGACGTCGTTGTCGCCCATGGCGATCTTCTTGTAGATCTTCGGCATGCCGTTCTCCACCGGAATTTCGTATTCGGCGGGGACGGAGACGAATACGAACGGGGCGTTCCGCTTCACGCGCATCTGGTAGATGCCCTGGGCGTCGGTGGTCGTCACCGTGACGCCGTCGCTCACGACCACGCCCTCGATCGGGCCGGTACCGTCGGTGACACGGCCCACGAGGTTCATGCCGGGCTCGGGGGTGATGTCCACCTTTTCGTAGAGGCCGCCGAGAATCTGGGCGCCTTCGTCCTCGCTGCAAGCCACGAAGCCGGTGGCCAGCAGGAAGACCAACAGATATTTGATGTATTTTATCATTTTTTCGGTTTTTTAAAATTCATATCTTGCCCCGGGGCCCCGGACAGGCGGGATCCCCCGGGATCGCCGGGGATCAGTAACCGGGGTTCTGCTCGATCAGGTTGTTGGCCGAGATCGCCGAGTTGGGGATCGGGAACAGGTTTTTGTTCTTGTCGTTGAGCGGCGTATGATCCCACCAGGATTCCGTCACGAACTTGTCCCAGCGGATCAGATCCGTACGGCGGCGTCCTTCGCCCAGGAATTCGATCATCCATTCGTCGAGCATACGGTATTCGTCGAGGTTGTCGGCCGTCACGGGGTTGGGATCCGCGCCGCCCTCGAAGTTGCGCCCGCGAACCTGGTTGATCAGGCCGGCAGCCGTCTTCTTGTCACCGGCACGCAGCTCGCACTCGGCAAGCATGTAGTAGATCTCCGAGAGGCGGATGACCGGGCAATCGGGATTCCAGCGCAGCAGCTTGTCGTCGAGGTTGGGCTGCGGCGCCTTCACCAGGCGTACGCCCGAATTCTCCTCGCCGTCGGCCATCGTCGAGGTAAGCTCGGCGACGGAATTGTATTTGGTGCCCACTTCCGAGAAACGGGCGACCTGGTCGACCAAGTTGATCACCTTGCCGCTATACTCCTTCTGCCCCAGGCACTGCTGGGAAGGGTTGTTGGGGTTGGTCTGGTCGCCGACGAGGAACATGCCTTCGTATTTGCGGCTACCCAGGTAACGGTAGGGCTTTTTACGCAAGTCCTTGTCGTTGAATTTCTGGTAGGGATTGCCCAGTTTCCACTGCGTGTAGTAGCGTCCCTGGGGATCGAGCGACGGCGTGAGCATGAAACCGTTGTAGCCTGCGGTCTCGATACCGAAATATTCGTAGGATGAATAATGGTAGAAATATTTGAAATACCAGTTCCACTCGACTTTGGAGTTCTCCGAAGGCACCGTCCAGATCACCTCGGGCGAGGTGTTGTTGTCGAAACAGTGGGGGCCGTACCAGGTCTTGTCCAGCTCGTAGGTGCCGTAGACACCGCCGATGATGTCGCGGCAAATCTCTGCGCACTCGTCGAAATGCTCCTCGCCGATGTAGGCCACCGCATTGAAATAGAGCTGGGCCAGCAGCGCCGCGGCGGCAGCCTGCTTGATGTAACCGTCTTCGGAAGCCCCGAGCGTCGTTTTCTTCGACAGGGCGGGAATGGCGTCCTTGAGCAGGGTTTCGATATGGGCGTAGGTCTCGCGCGCCGTGCTGCGGGCGCACAGGTCGTCGTCCACCGAGTAGTAAATGGGCATGCCGCCGAAATAGTCGAGGCCGCGCATGTAGAAGTAGGCCGTGATGGCATTCAGCTGGTTGATGTGGTCGGCCTTGACGGCGTCGTTGAGCCCGATGGCGTTGTAATCGACCCCCTGGAGGTCGGACTTGGCTTCCAGGGCACGCGAAATACCCCCGGTCGTACCGTCGTAGGTATTGACGACGAAGCGGTCGTCGGGCGACCAGGTGTGGTAATGCAGGCGGTAGTACTCGCCGCTGTTATACCAGTCGCTGCCGCGCTTGGGGCACACCATCTCGTCGGTGGTCAGCTCCTGGAGGTACCACCGGTCGGCACCGATGTACCATTTCCAGTGGGTGAAGGGACGGCAAAGCACGGCATAGGTGCTTTCGGGCGAGGTGAAGAACGTATCGGGGGTGACTTCCGAGTAGAACTTCTCGTCGAGGTCGCAGGAAGGCGCGCAGAGGGCGGCAGCCCCGACCGTCACGGCAATTATATGTTTCAGTTTCATAATGGTTCTCGGTTTGGAATTAGAAGTTTAACTGCACGCCCAGCGTAAAACGGGTCGTCTGCGGGTACATCGTCGAGGTGTCGTTGACATACTCGAAACCGGGGTACAGGCCGTTGATGTTGACCTCGGGATTGAGGCCGTTGTAGTCGGTGAATACGGCCACGTCGCGGATGGTCAGGTAAAGTTTCGCAGACTGGATATAACGCGTCCATTTCCGCAGGTTGAACGTATACCCGAGGTTGATGGCGTCGATCTTGAGGAACGAGCCGTCGTCGAGCCAGTAGTCGCAGAGGATCTTCTCGTCCTTGATGTTGCGGTTGCGCGTGTAGGCCGACTTGAGGACGTTGAGCTGCGAATCGTTGGCCAGGCCGTAGTACATGTTCACCTGGCTGAAGACATCGTACCCGAGCCAGCTGCGCAGGAAGATCGACAGATCCCAGTTCTTGTACTTGAACGTGTGATCCCACGAGAGGATGACCTTGGGGATCGCATTGCCCACGAAATGTTTGTTCTCGGCCACGAGGTTCGACGTGCTGCCGTCGGTGGCCGGCACGATCTCGTTGTTCTTGTCGTAGATCAGCCACTTGCCGTTCTCGTCGAGCCCGGCGTACTTGTAGATGAAGTACTGCCCCAGCTCGAGGCCGTTCTGCAGGCGGACTGCCGTACCCGGGTTGCCCGGCGAGGGGAACTTCACTTCGTCGAGGAAGAACCCGTCGTCGCCCATGCTCTTGATCTTGGTCTTGTTATGCGACAGACGCAGGGTCGACGTATAGCGGAAATTCTTGCTGCGGACGATGTCCCCGCCCAGTTCGAACTCCCAACCCCTGTTCTCGAGGCTGCCGATGTTCTTCATCACCTCGTCGTGTACCATCGGAGGCATCGGGGCGTTGGCCAAATAGAGCATGTCGTCGACCTGGCGGAAGTAGAGGTCGAACTTACCCCAGAGGCGGTCGTTGAAAAGCGAGAAGTCGAGACCGAAGTTGAGCTCGGATTTCTCCTCCCACTTCAGGTCGGGGTTGATATTGCGGATCGAACCGTAACCGGGCTGCCAGACCCCGTTGGTGGGCCACATGTCGTTGGCTTTGTACATGCGGGTCGTATAGCCGTTCCCGAAGCCGTTGTTACCCGTGACGCCGTAACCCAGGCGCACCTTGAGGTCGCTGATCCAGCCGACGTCGCGCATGAACGCTTCGTTCGAGAGACGCCAGCCGCCCGAAACGGCCCAGAAATTACCCCAGCGGTTGTTCACGCCGAACTTCGAGGAACCCTCGCGGCGGAAGCTCACCGTAGCCATGTAACGGTCTTTATACGAATAGTTGGCACGCCCGAACATCGAGAGCAGGCGCTCGCGGGGATCCTTGTTCGAATCCATCGAGGCACGGCCGTCCGTGAGGTACGAACCCACGCCCATGTCCCACGGGCCGACGCCGTCGACCGGGAAGTCGTAGTTCGACATGCTGAAATCCTCGCCGCCCGCCTGCCAGAAGCTGTAACCGGCCACGACGTCGAGCGTATGGTCTTCGCGGAATACGCGGTGGTAGTTGGCATAGGCCTCGACCGAAACGCGGTTGTCCTTGCTGAACTTGTGCGACGCACCGCCGCGGCGGCTGTTGTCGATCGACTCCTTGTGGTCATGCGAAACGTAGGTATATTCCTGGTACTGGCGTTTGTCGATACCCACGGTTCCCTGCAGCGAGAGGCCCTTCATCAGGTTGATCTTCACAGTGGCGTCAGCCAGCAGCCACTGGTCTTTGCCGTTCTTCGTGCGCAGCATGATGTCGGCCACGGGATTGAAGGTCGTGCCGGAGATGCCGTTGCCGACCACGTTGTACTTGGAAGGGTTGGCCGGGTCGTAAAGCGGAATGGTGGGATTGAGGCCGAAGGCCATCTTGAAGATGCCCGACGAGTTGCGGTTGTCGCGCTCGGCCTCGCGGAACTGGGCGTTGGCGCGCACCTCGACCACGCCGTCGAAGAGGTTGAACCGGGCGTTGACACGTCCCGAATAGTCCTTGCGGTTGTCGCCGATGACGATACCCTTCTGGTTCTGGGCCATGAACGAAGTATAGACCTGGGCCACCTCCGTACCGCCGGCAATGCTCACCGTATGGCGCTGCGAAAAGGGCGCATCATTGGTCAGTTCCTTATACCAGTCGGTATCGGCGCCGTAGTCCTCGCCCAGGCCGTACTCGATATACTCGCTCGACGAGAGCAGCTCGGGGTACTTGCGGACGGTCTCGAACGAGAACTCGCCCGTATAGTTGGCCGTCACGCTGCCCTGCTTGGCGCGTTTGGTCGTAATGAGGATCACACCGCCGGCGGCACGCGTACCGTAGATCGCACCCGCCGAAGCATCCTTCAGCACGTCGATCGACTCGATGTCCTCCTGGTTGATCGCCCGCATGTCACCGCCCGGGATGCCGTCGATAACCACGAGCGGGCTCTGGCTGGCATTGACCGACGCGATGCCGCGCAGCTGGAAATCATTGCTGCTGTTGGGGCTGGCGCTGCCCGAGATGGTAAGTCCCGGAACCTTGCCCTGGAGCGCCGTGGCGATGGTCGAACCTCCCATGCCGGCCGTCAGGTCATCGCCCTTGATCGAGGTGATGGACGAAGTCACCGACTTCTTTTCCATCGTACCGTAACCGATCACCACGACGTCCTTGAGTACCTGGCTGTCGTCTTCCATGACGATGTCGATGACCGAACGCGCCCCGACATTCACGGTCTGCTCGGCATAGCCGATGAACGAGAATTTCAGCTGGCTGTCAGCCGCGGCATTGATCGTGTAACTTCCGTCGATGCCCGTGGTCGTACCCGTCGTCGTGCCGACAACCACCACGGTGGCGCCGATCAGCGGCTCGCCGGCCGTGTCGGTCACCTTGCCGCTCACCTGATTGCGGCTTTGCGCCTGTGAGGACAACGCAGACGCCGTCAGCACCAGGCAGAACACGAAACGCAGAAAATACCCTGCATAGGATTTCCCCGTATCTGCAAATCTGTTTTTCATATCTTTTTCTCTCTTGTTTTTCATTGATTTGTCACCGCAGGACTATTCGGCTGCGATTTTCGTCATCTTGACATTGTCGAGGTACCAGCGGTAATAACCCGATAATCCCTGCTGGGTGGAGCGGATGACGACCCGGGTTTCACCCGTAATCCCGTAAAGCTTCACGCTCATAGGTGTCCATTCCCAATGCTCTCCGGGCGTCATCGGCTCGCTCTCTTTTCCCTGATCGCCGTTTATGCTGCCGGGGCCCTCGAGAATGGCGACTGTGACGGTTACCGCGTCGGGCTTGCCCGTACCGTCGCCGCCAATATTCGATGCGGCCACGAACGTCAGTTCAATATCAGTGGCCTGCCCCTCGGGAATCGCAAGAGCCGGCAGGATGATTCCGGTCTGCTTGTCGCCTGCACCCATTTTGAGATAATCCGAGCAGGCGTAAATCGTCCGTAAATCGGGATTGAAATCGGTCAGTCCGGCATCGGAAAACGCTTTGTCTACTACGTATTGATCCTTGTTCACCTCCGTGTAGATATTGACCGCTCCCTTCTGCGTATGTTCGCCCACGCAGTCGGCACCTTTGAACTTCGAAGTCCAGTCGAACGGCTCGTCGTAATAGACATAGCCGACCTCCTTGCCGTCGTCGTCGAAGAGCGAGTTCTTCGCATTCTGGGCGACCCGGACAACGGTCTCCAGGCCGGTGAGCGAGGTCAGTATCTTCACCTCTCCGTTGCGGGGCGCACCCGTGGTGTTCTCGCCCACGGTGAGCGTCACCTCGGTCTGGCCCGCATCGCCCGAAGCCGGGCTGGGCGTCAGCCAGCCGTCGGACTGAGCCGTCCATGCCTCGGCCGCCGTGACGGTGAAGGTAAGCGGCGTGCGATCCTCGTCGGAGAATCCGAACTTATTGACTAAAAAACTGCTGACGGAAACCTTCAGTCCTTCGAGATTCTGGGTGACGGTGACGGTCGCCGTTTTCGAATCGGCCGTAACGGTGAACGTACCCGTACGTACTCCGTCGGTCGTATTCTGGGCGATATCCAGGTCGATGCTCTCGTCTCCGGGAGCACCCGAAGTCTTGACAGGGGTGATCCACTTGCTGTCGTCGGCGACGGATATTTCCCAGTCGCAGTTGGTGGAGATGAAGATCGCAGCCTTCTCGCCGGTTTCGAGCAGACCCGATTTCACGACGGTGATCTTCGCCGGCGTAACGGAAAGTGCATCGACCTTGAGTTTCTGCGTCACGGCTATCGTACGGCGCGTGCCGCCGTCGCCTTCGAAGATGATGAAACCGGTGCGGTCCTCGCCCGTATTGTTCTCGTCGATGGAGAGGAAAATACGCACGCGGCCGCGGTCGCCTTCGGTATGGGTGAGGTGGATCCACTCCTCGACATAGGAGGCACGCCACGAGCGGTTCGTACCCAGGTCGAAATTGACCATTTCCCCTTCGGTGGTGAGGCCCGTGTATTCGACTTCGATCTCCTGGCGGGTAACCGAGAGGAACGCGTCGGGATCAGCGTCGTCGCACCCCGCAAAACCGAGGCCCGAGACGAGCAGCAGGGCGGATGCGGCCCTGAATAACATATGCTTGAAATTCATGTTGGTTCTGTTTATGATTATTGACACCTGTTAGTCGCGGGGAGCCTTGACCATCTTAATGTTGTCGAGGTACCAGCGGTGATAGCCCGACACACCGAACTGGGTGGAGCGGATAACGATCTGCGAGCGGTCGGTGACGCCGTAGAGCGTGACTTTCATGCTCACCCACTGGTTCCACGAGGTAACGCTCGACATGGAAAGCGACGCGCTCTGCTTCAGGGAGGGACTGTCGACCGTTCCGGGGCCTTCGTAAACCTCGACGGTCACCGCCGTGTCGTCGATACCGCGCAGTGTCATGCCGCTGCCCGTACCGTCAATCGAAACGACCGGAGCCGCGTCGAACGTCAGGGTAATCGTGGACGACTTGCCTTTCTCGATATATTTGCCCATGTCGATGGCAAGGCCGTTCTGCTGGTTGTTCTTACCCATCTTGAAGTAGTGCTTGGCCATGTAGAAGGCATTGCCGCCGTAATTGTACTCGCTGTACCCCATCTGCGTAAATTTGAGCTTGGCCGCAGCATGGTTGCGCACGGCCTGCGTGGAGCCCTGGTCGGGGAACTGCACCTGATCCTGGCCGCCGAACTGCTCGCACCACGAAAGGTCGTCGTCGAGATAAACATGGTCGATTTCCAGCCCGTCGTCGGTATCGGGGGCAAGCGTCTGGGTCACGGTTACGGTTTCGGAAAGCCCGCCGCTCACGACGGCGAGGTGCCCCACACGGATAGCTTCCGTCTCGTTGGGCTTGACATCAAGGACGACCGACACACGGCCTTTCCCGGTAGGTTTGTCGACCGAAAGCCAATCCGCATCGGAGGTAATGGCATACCCCCGGTTGGCCAGCACATCCAGCGTCGCTTTCGACCCCGTACTCAGCGTACCGGTTCGGATGACCTCCACGCTGACTTTACTCACGGTGAGTCTGGCTGCCGCATCTTCCGCTTTATCCTCGACACAGGACGGAAAACAGCAGGCACAACCCATCAGAAGCAACAAGTGTAAAAATGTTTTCTTCATAGATTAGCAGGTTTAGTTTGTGATATTATGGATTAGGAATTTTTAAAAAAAATTACAAATCGCAAGTCGGGAACACTGCGCAGCAACAAAAGTATCCATTTTAAAGGGGCAGGTAAAGAGCAACGACCGATAATATAGAAATTAAAATTTCGTATCTTATTGATAATAATTATTTTATAAATACACCGTACAGAATGTTATATAGATTCGGGAAGGCCGAAACCGGCATAAACGAGGCGATTCAGCACCGATTTCAGGCCGGATCGAAGCACGGATTCCGCAGTTCCGTCTTTTTTTCGAATTTCGCATCGAAATAAATCGAAACAAAACGATACATCCGCCGATCCGGCAGCCGGAAATCCGGCGACGGCCACCGGACAAGGGGAGAATAAAACAAGGAAGCGGGGATAACCGGGACACAAAAGCAGGCCGGAACCGGACGCGGCGGGCGCACGGTAAAAATGGTAGCATGAACCGTAATCGGGGTAACCGATAGTAGGTCAGGACATATTATCTTTGCATCGTGGAAACAGCCGTTTCCCCGAAAGGCGGGGAGCGGAGGGACTTGCGACACGAACGAACATGACAAAGGAACAAAAGACACAGGCTATCGAATTGTTATTCGCAGAAAAATGCTCGTGCGTAATCCGCAACGGGGATTCGATGCGGATATTCCGCGAACGGGGCGTGGCCGACCTCTTCCGGCTGCAGCACGAAGAGCCGCAACTGCTGCGGGGCGCTTTCATCGCGGACAAGGTCGTCGGCAAAGGCGCCGCGGCGCTGATGGTACTGGGCGGCGTGGAAGGGCTTTTCGCCGACGTGGTGAGCCGCCCGGCGTTGGAGCTGCTCGCCGGGGCCGGCATCGCGGTGGAATACACGGTCGTAGTGCCCAACATCGTGAACCGCGCCGGGACGGGCACCTGCCCCGTGGAGCAGCTTTGCGCCGGGGCGGCGTCGGCCGCCGAGTGCCTGCCGCTGATCGAAGGGTTCATGCAGAAAATGAAGGAACGACATGGATAGGTTAATGAAAAAATTGGGTTTGCTGGCGCTCTGCACGGGGCTGTCATTCGCGGTACACGCCGTGACGCCGCAGGCGGAAGCCCCGGCGGAGCAAAACGTGAAGATCGACTCGGTCGTCGTGACGGGGGCGCGCTATGCGTCGGACATCCGCCACCTGCCGATGACCGTGCCGGTGGTCCGCCGGGCGAAGATCGAACAAAGCTTGCAGCCTTCGCTGCTGCCGACCCTGACCGAGCAGGTTCCGGGGCTGTTCACCACCGCACGCGGGATCATGGGCTACGGCGTGTCGGACGGCGCCGCGGGAGGCATCTCCCTGCGCGGGCTGAGCGGAGGCTCGGGGCGGCTGATGGTGCTCATCGACGGGCACCCGCAGTACATGGGGCTGATGGGGCACCCGATCGCCGATGCCTACCAGTCGCTGATGGCCGAACGGGTCGAAGTGCTGCGCGGCCCGGCATCGGTGCTCTACGGTTCGAACGCGATGGGCGGCGTGGTGAACATCGTCACCCGCGGGATGCGCGAGGACGGCGTGAAGACTTATGCCGACATCGGCTACGGCTCCTATAACACGTTGCAGACGGAGGCGACGAACCGCATCCGCAAGGGACGTTTCACGTCGGTGGTCAGCGGCTCGTACAACCGCACCGACGGACACCGCGCCGACATGGGATTCGAGCAGTACGGCGGTTATGCCAAGCTGGGCTATGAGATTTCGCAGGCATGGAACGTGCGGGCCGACGTCAATGTGACGCACTTCAACGCCTCGCAGCCCGGGACGGTGACCAACCCGATGGCCGATGCCGACCAACGCATCACACGCGGCATGACTTCGCTCTCCGTGGAGAACAACTACGGCCGGACTTCCGGGGCCCTGAGCCTCTTCTACAACTGGGGCCGCCACCGGATCAACGACGGCTACACGGTCGATCCCAACGACACGAACAATCCGAAAGATTACCGTTTCAACTCACGGGACGACATGATGGGCGTATCGTGGTACCAGAGCGCCCGGCTTTTCAGGGGCAACCGGCTGACCGTCGGCGCGGACTACTACCGCTTCGGAGGCGAGGCGTGGAACAGATACGTCGGGGGAGACCGCAAGGGCGAGCGCTCCGACATCGCCGACAAGTCGCAGGACGAGGTGGCCGGCTACGTCGATTTCCGGCAGGACATCGGGGGCTGGCTGACCTTCGACGCCGGGCTGCGCGTCGACCACCATTCGCACATCGGGACGGAGTGGATCCCGCAGGCGGGGCTTTCGTTCCACCTGCCGCACACCATCGAGCTGAAAGCTTCGGCCTCGAAGGGTTTCCGCTACCCCACCATCCGCGAGATGTATATGTTCCCGCCGCAGAACCCCGACCTGAAACCCGAGCGGATGTGGAACTACGAGGTGGCCTATTCGCAGCGGCTGCTCGGCGGGCGGCTCACCTACGGCATCAACCTCTTCTACATAGACGGCGAAAACCTGATCGTCGCCGTGCCGCGCGAGGGGACGACGCCGCTGAATATGAACACCGGGAAGATCGACAACGCCGGCGTCGAGGCACAGGCCGCCTACCGCATTTCGGAGGCCTGGTCGGTCGCCGCCAATTACAGTTACCTGCACATGGAGAACCCCGTGATCGCCGCACCGGAGCACAAGCTCTACACCGAGGCCGGGTTTGCCCGGGGCCGCTGGTCGGTGACTACGGGCGTACAGTACGTCGCGGGGCTCTACACTTCGGTAAAGGCCAACGGCCGGGGCACGGAGAACACCGAGGATTTCGTGCTGTGGAACCTGCGGGCGTCGCTGCGCGTGAGCCGCTGCCTCACGCTGTTCGCCCGGGGCGAAAACCTGCTGGCGCAGCGCTACGAGATAAACGCCGGATACCCCATGCCGCGGGCGACCTTCATCGGCGGCATACGCCTGGATTTTTAAATACGGGCGGAAAACACTATTTTTGACACAATCAATAACGACAATATGGAAACAACGGCTGTAAAACTCTATTCGACGGGCTACCGCGAGGCGAAGACCTACCTCGCGGCGGCGCTCTTCGTGGCAGGCAACATCGTCCTGCCCCAAATCTGCCACCTCGTGCCGCAGGGCGGCCTGCGGTGGCTGCCGATCTATTTCTTCACGCTGGTCGGCGCCTACAAATACGGCTGGCGGGTGGGCCTGCTGACCGCCGTGCTCTCGCCGGCGGTGAACTCGGCGCTGTTCGGCATGCCCGCAGCGGCGATGCTGCCCGTGATCCTGCTCAAATCGGTGCTGCTGGCCGTCGCCGCAAGCCTCGCTGCATGGCGGGCAGGGCGCGTGACGCTGCCCCTGCTGGCGGGCGTCGTCCTCTTTTACCAGCTGTTCGGCTCGCTGGGCGAATGGGCCTGGACGGGCTCGGCGAAAGCCGCCCTGCAGGACATCCGCATCGGGCTCCCCGGTATGCTGGCACAGGTATTTGCAGGATACGCGGTGCTCAGGTACCTATTACGTAATTAACAATCCCGAGACATGACAAAAATGTATATGGTTTCGTTATTGTCGATCCTGCCTTTCACGGCCCCGGCCTGCGGATCAGCACAGGGCGGCGGAGAAGCGCCCGAGGCACCCAAGGTCTATTTCGTGCGGGACATCACGCCGGAGAATATGGTGCGCCTGTACGAGGCGCTGGAGCGTCCGGCGACGGGCAAGGTGGCCGTGAAACTCTCGACAGGGGAACCCGGCGGGCACAACTTCCTCAAGCCGGAGCTTATCAAGGATCTGGTGCAGAAGGTGGACGACACGATCGTCGAATGCAATACCGCCTACGGCGGCGGACGCGCCAGCACGGAAAACCACCTGAAGGCCGCCGCCGACCACGGCTTCACGGCCATCGCCCCGGTGGACATCATGGATGCCGAAGGCGAGGTAAGCTTGCCCGTGAAGGGCGGCAGGCACCTCAGGGAGAACTTCGTGGGGTCGCACTACCCCGCCTATGATTTCACGGTGGTGCTCTCGCACTTCAAGGGGCACGCCATGGGCGGCTTCGGCGGTGCGGTGAAGAACATCTCGATCGGCATCGCCTCGTCGGCGGGCAAGGCGTGGATACATTCGGCCGGGAAGACCAAGAATGCCGCCCAGATGTGGGGCAACCTGCCCGCGCAGGACGATTTTCTGGAGTCGATGGCCGAGGCAGCCAAGTCGGTGGCAGACCATTGCGGGGAAAAGATACTCTACATCAACGTGATGAACAACCTGTCGGTGGACTGCGACTGCGACGCGCACCCCGAAGACCCGAAGATGGGCGACATCGGCATCCTGGCCTCGACCGACCCGGTGGCGCTGGACAAGGCGTGCGTCGACCTGGTTTACGCATCGCCCGACCCGGGCAAGGTGCACCTGATCGAACGCATGGAGTCGCGCCACGGCATCCACACGCTGGAACACGGCGAAGCGATCGGGCTGGGCTCGCAGCAATACGAACTCGTGGAACTGGAATAGGATGGAGTACCGCATACTGGGGCGCACCGGACTGAAAGTCGGCGCCATCGCACTGGGTTGCGAGGGGTTCGCGGACAAGACGGCCGAAGAGGTGCGCGCCGATTTCGATTTCGCCATCCGCAACGGCATCAACTTCCTCGACCTTTACGCCTCGAACCCCGAGCTGCGCAGCAACATCGGCGCAGCGCTGGCGGGCAGGCGCGAGAAGTTCGTCATACAGGGGCACCTCTGCTCGGTATGGGAAGGGGGGCAGTACCTGCGCACGCGCGATCCGGAGAAATCGCTGGCGGCGTTCGAAGACCTGCTCGCACGGCTGGGAACGGACTATGTGGAGATCGGGATGATCCACTACGTGGACGCCGAGGCCGACCTGCGCGAGGTGCTCGACGGCCCGATCATGCGCCTGGCGCAACGGCTCAGGTCGGAAGGGCGCATCCGCCACATCGGCCTGAGCAGCCACAACCCCGTGGTCGCGCACATGGCGGCCCGGACGGGGCTCATCGACGTGCTGATGTTCTCGGTGAACCCCTGTTACGACCTGCTGCCGCCGAGCGACGACGTGGATACGCTCTGGGCGGACGAGAGTTACGCGCGGGAGCTGCACAACATCGACCCCGAACGGCAACGGCTCTACGAATTCTGCGAACGCGAAGGGATCGCCATCGACGTGATGAAGGCCTACGGCGGAGGCGACCTGCTGAGCGACGCCAACTCGCCCTTCGGACGCCCGATGACCCCGGTACAATGCCTCGAATATGCCCTGACGCGCCCCGGCGTAGCGGCCGTAATGGCCGGCTGCCGCAGCCGCGCCGAGATCGAAGCGGCACTGGCCTGGTGTTCGGCCACGGCCGCGGAACGCGACTACACGGGGGCGCTGGCCGGGCTGGACAAATTCTCGTGGGAAGGGCACTGCATGTACTGCGGGCACTGCGCCCCGTGTTCGGTGGGGATCGACATCGCCGGTGTGAACAAATACTACAACCTGACCCTGGCACAGCACGAGATACCGGAGACGGTGCGCGAACATTACAGGCTCCTGCCGCACCACGCCTCGGAGTGCATCGCCTGCGGCCGCTGCGAACGGAACTGCCCGTTCGGCGTCGATATCATCGGCCACATGCGGCTGGCGGCGGCGAAATTCGGATATTAGAATGACGGAACGAATCATAGCACAAAGACTCGGGATCGGCCTCCCGCAGGTGCAGGGCACGGTACGCCTGCTGCGCGAAGGCGCCACGATCCCCTTCATCAGCCGCTACCGCAAGGAAGCGACCGGCTCGCTCGACGAATTGCAGGTCGGGGCGATCAAGGAACAACTGGACAGGCTCACCGAGCTGGAAGCCCGCAGGCAGACCGTCCTGACGACCATCGAGGGGCAGGGCAAACTGACCGGGGAGCTCCGCAAACGGATCGAAGAGTGCTGGAACGCGGTGGAGCTGGAGGACATCTACCTGCCCTACAAACCCAAGCGCCGCACACGCGCCACGGCGGCCCGCGAACGCGGGCTGGAACCGCCGGCCGGCCGCCCCCAGGGA
>ERZ791618.61-NODE-61-length-60899-cov-2.280849_pt1 | contig 60899 bp, 43 predicted proteins | sample MGYA00510059_ERZ791618 | MGnify/ENA primary metagenome ERZ791618 (study PRJEB30046, sample SAMN00715159) | human gut metagenome | study: EMG produced TPA metagenomics assembly of the A metagenome-wide association study of gut microbiota in type 2...
ACTATTTATTCGGGCGACAAAGATACAAATAATTATCCTCATAATGTATAAATTAGCCACGAAATATTCATTTTTTAAGCTCTATTCTGAATATCGTCCCTTTATTGAGCTCCGATTGCTTTACAAAAATACGCCCCGAATGATATTCCACCACAATCCGGCGTGCTAATGACAAGCCCAGTCCCCACCCTCTTTTTTTGGTGGTATAACCGGGAGCAAACACAGTTTCAAAATTCCGTTTGTCAATTCCCTTTCCCGTATCAGCCACATCAATATGCCAAAATCTTGACGTTTCCTGTACTGAAATAGTCAGAGTTCCAACTCCTCCCATTGCATCAATCGCATTCTTACACAGGTTCTCTATCACCCATTCAAACAAAGCAACATTCAGCCTTACAGGTGGAAGTAAATCCGGCAAATGGGTAATGATCTTTACCTTATCCGAAGTACGATGGGCAATATAATCCGTCACCCGTTCCAGCAGAGCTTTCAAATCCGCCTCTTCCAACTCCGGAACAGAACCTATCTTCGAGAAACGATTGGCAATCATCTGCAAGCGCTCCACATCTTCCGCCATGGCAGGAATCAGGTTATCCTGCGGATATTGTGTCTTCAGCAGTTCCGTCCATGCCATTAATGAAGAAATAGGGGTTCCCAACTGATGGGCTGTTTCTTTAGATAATCCTACCCATACCTTATTTTGTTCTGCTTTTTTAGAGCTCAACAGGGCAAAAATAGCAATCAAAACAAAGATAAGTACCACTGCCAACTGTACATAAGGATAAACTGCCAGCCGGGTTAGCATCAGGGAAGGACCATAATACACATTCAGATAGTCACCACCACCATTCAAGTCGATACGGATGCAGTTCCCTTCATGGCTGAAATGATTCAGTTTTTCTTTCAGCGAAGCGATTGTATCGGTTGGAGATAGTTCAATATTCCTGTAAGTCTGTACATCTTCATTCTGATCCACTACAATACCGGAATCGTATGATTGGGTTCATCTTCCAGTCTTTTAACTTGATTTCCTTTAAAAATGCAGTGGAGAATGTGGCACTACCCCTTTTCTATCAGGGAGTGAGCCGTCGCAAGCGCAATGCTTTGGCACTGGAATATCTGGATCGCCTGGGGTTGAAAGATTGGGCGCATCACATGCCGAACGAAATGTCTGGTGGACAGAAACAGCGTGTTGCCATTGCCCGTGCTCTTATCACTCAGCGCAGATTATCCTGGCTGACGAACCTACCGGTGCCCTTGATAGTAAGACTTCCGTGGAAGTTATGCAGATTCTTAAAGATTTGCACAAGACAGGTATGACTATTGTGGTGGTTACGCATGAAAGCGGTGTAGCCAATCAGACGGATAAGATTATTCATATTAAGGATGGTATTATCGGCAGTATTGAAGAAAATCATAATCATGATGCTTCTCCATTCGGAAAAGATGGATTCATGAAATAAGGTCTCATCATCACCCTATAACTTTTATATTATGTTTGATATTTGGCAAGAAATATACGGAACCATCAAGCGGAACAAATTGCGTACGTTCCTCACAGGGTTTGCCGTGGCATGGGGCATATTTATGCTTATCGTGTTGCTGGGTGCCGGAAACGGTATCATCCATGCTTTCGACCAATCTTCCTCGGAACGTGCATTGAACTCTATCCGCATTTTTCCGGGATGGACTTCCAAGCCTTATGCGGGATTGAAGGAGGGGCGTCGTGTCCGTTTGGAAAATAATGATCTGGAAGCTACCGAAAAGTATTTCCCGGATTATGTAATCAGTGCCGGTGCTACCGTACGGCAGAGTAGTGTAAATGTCAGCTTTGGGCAGGAGTATGTCAATATCTCCCTTTTAGGAGTGCATCCTAATTATACGGAGGTAGAGACAGTGAAGACTGCGGACGGACGTTTTATCAACCAGAATGACTTGAAGGAGCGCCGGAAAGTTATGGTTATACATAAGAAAACTGCTGAGATTTTATTTGGCAAGACTCATACTGAACCTATCGGGCAGTTTGTAAATGCAAGTGGAGTGGCTTATCAGATTGTTGGTATCTATAATGACCAGGGAGACCGTGAAGCCAGCGAGGCTTATATCCCTTTCTCTACTTTGCAGACCATCTATAATAAAGGTGAACAGTTGAATAATATCATCTTTACTACTAAGAATCTGGAAACGATAGAGAGCAATGAAATTTTTGAGGCGAACTATCGTAGAGTAATTGGTGCCAGTCGTCGTTTTGACCCTCAGGACAACAGTGCTATTTGGATATGGAATCGTTTCACGGATTATATGCGTACACAGAATGCAATGGGAATGCTGCGTACGGCTATCTGGGTAATTGGTATCTTTACTTTGCTGAGCGGTATTGTAGGTGTTTCGAATATCATGCTGATTACAGTGAAGGAGCGTACTCGTGAATTCGGTATTCGTAAGGCACTTGGAGCGAAGCCGTTATCTATTCTTTGGCTGATTATTGTGGAGAGTGTTACTATTACTACTTTATTTGGATATATAGGTATGGTGGCCGGCATTGCCGTCACGGAATGGATGAATTCGGCTTTTGGAAATCAGACTATGGATGCGGGAATGTTCCAGCAAACCATGTTCTCGAATCCGACTGTAGACTTAAGTGTTGCCATTCAGGCTACGCTTACCTTGATTATTGCGGGTACGCTGGCAGGATTCTTCCCTGCAAGGAAGGCGGTAAGTATCAGTCCGATAGAAGCATTGAGAGCGGATTAGTGGCTAACGATGAATATAAAGTATGAATCACTTATCACTAATCACTAAACATTAATCACTATTAACATGAGAATAGATATAGACTCTTGTGAGGAAATCCTCATCACGATTACAAGAAACAAGACGCGAAGCTTGCTGACGGCATTCGGTGTATTCTGGGGCATCTTTATGCTGGTGGCACTCATTGGTGGTGGCCAGGGGATGCAACAGGCTATGAGTTCCCAATTCGAAGGCTTTGCCACGAACTCGGCTTTTCTGGTTTCGCAGAAGACGGGGGAAGCATATAAAGGTTTCCGCAAAGGACGCTGGTGGAATCTGGAACTCTCTGACATTGAACGCCTGCGTGCCGGAGTGAATGAAATAGAGGTTATTACTCCTTCTATAGCCTACTGGGGAAGAACTGCCATTCATGGAGATAAGAAATATGAATGTAGCGTGAAGGGATTATATCCCGAATATGAGCATATAGAACATCAGGAAATGGCTTATGGACGTTTCATTAATGACGTGGATATCAAGGAAGCACGTAAGGTTTGTACGATTGGTAAACGCGTATATGAAAGTTTGTTTCGTCCGGGAGAAGATCCCTGTGGAAAGTATATCCGGGTAGATGGTATTTACTATCAGGTGGTTGGTATGTGTTCGTCCGAGGGGAATATGAACATTCAGGGACAAGCTTCGGAGGCTATAACATTACCTTATACTACTATGAAGCAGGCATACAATCTGGGAAACCGGATACATGTGGTCTGTTTTACGGTGAAACCGGGTATCAAGGTTACAGATATTCAGGATAAGGTGGAACGCATTGTGAAAGCAGCTCATTACATATCTCCGGATGATAAGCAGGCAGTGATGATGTTGAATGCGGAGGCTATGTTTTCTATGGTGGATAATTTGATGACCGGTGTCCGGATATTAATCTGGATGGTAGGTTTGGGTACTTTGTTTGCCGGAGCTATTGGCGTATCGAACATTATGATGGTGACGGTGCGCGAACGTACTACGGAAATCGGTATTCGACGCGCTATTGGAGCACGTCCACGGGATATTCTGCAACAGATTCTTTCGGAGAGTATGGTGCTGACCACGATTGCAGGTATGGCGGGTATCTCTTTTGCCGTATTGGTACTGCAAGTGTTGGAGGCCGCTACCAATGATCCGGGGCATATAACTACGCATTACCAGGTTTCATTCGGATTGGCTATCGGTACATGTGCGTTGTTGATAGGTCTGGGGGTACTTGCAGGGCTGGCTCCCGCTTATCGTGCCATGGCGATCAAGCCTATCGAGGCTATTAGGGAGAATAATAATTATAAATTAAAAATGGAAGGGCCTACGGGTGTGTGGGCGGGATATAAAAATAGAAATAAAGAAACAATAATATAATAATAGTATGAAAAAGTATCTGAAAATCGCATGTTGGTAGTTGTAGCTGCCATTTTCATCTTCACGTTTGTGTTCCTTTACCAGAAGTCAAAACCGAAGATTACGGTTTATGAGACAATTACTCCGGCGGTAGCTGACTTGGAGAAAACAACGGTGGCAACCGGAAAGGTGGAACCGAGAGACGAGATCCTTATCAAGCCTCAGATATCGGGTATCATTGACGAACTGTATAAAGAAGCCGGACAGACGATACGTAAGGGTGAAGTGATTGCTAAAGTGAAAGTAATTCCCGAATTGGGTACGCTGAATTCTGCCGAGAGCCGTGTGCGTCTGGCTGAACTCAATGCGAAGCAGGGTGAAACAGACTTCTCCCGTGTAGAGAAGCTGTTTGAAGACAAGTTGGTTAGCCGTGAGGACTATGAAAAAGCTGAGGTTAGTGTGAAACAGGCACGTGAGGAGTTGCAAACAGCTAAGGATAACCTGGAAATTGTGAAGGAGGGTATTACGAAGAACAGTGCTTCTTTTTCAAGTACGCTGATCCGCTCTACAATCGACGGCTTGATTCTGGATGTACCTGTAAAGGCCGGTAACTCGGTGATTATGAGTAATACATTCAATGATGGTACTACAATCGCTACGGTTGCTAACATGAACGACCTCATCTTTAGAGGTAAGATTGACGAAACGGAAGTAGGACGTGTGCATGAAGGAATGCCGGTGAAGCTGACAATCGGTGCTTTGCAGAATCTTTCATTCGATGCTATATTGGAATATATTTCTCCGAAGGGGGTAGAGGAGAATGGCGCTAATCAGTTTGAAATAAAAGCGGCTATCCAGGTACCGGATACGGTGATGATCCGTTCGGGATATTCTGCTAATGCAGAAATCGTACTGGAACGTGCGCAAAAGGCACTTACTTTGCCTGAAAGTACAATCGAATTCAGTGGAGACAGCACATTCGTATATGTAATGACGGATAGCGTGCCTGCCCAGAAGTTTGAACGTAAAGAAGTGAAAGTTGGCATAGTGACGGTATCAAGATTGTTATCAAAGACGGTGTAGACGGTAAGTCTAAAGTGCGTGGTGCAGAGAAGAAGGATAAATAAAAACCGTTGGAGTAACCTTGTATAATTCAATAATAACAGATTATGAAGAAGAACTTAATAATGGGATGCATGGCTATTTTGGCTGTTTCAGTACAGGCCCAGGAGGGCTGGACGCTGCGCCAGTGCATCGACTACGCTATAGAACATAATATTAGCATCCGCCGGACTGCTAACTCTGCGGAACAGAGTGCCGTGAGTGTGAACACGGCTAAATGGGCACGCCTGCCGAATCTGAATGGTAGTGCCGGGCAAAGCTGGAACTGGGGACGTACGCAGACGGCTGTAAAGAATGAAGCCACTGGTGATTATTCTACGGTTTATGTCAATACAAGTAGTAACAGCACCAGTATGTCTGTGTCTACCAGTGTTCCCTTATTTTCCGGTCTGGAAATTCCCAATCAGTATGCTTTGTCTAAATTGAATCTGAAAGCGGCTATTGCGGATTTGGAAAAGGCTAAGGAGGATATTTCCATTAATATAGCTTCTGCGTATTTGCAGGTGCTGTTCGATCAGGAACTATATCAGGTAGCCATTAGTCAAGTGGCATTGAGTAAAGAACAGTTGGCACGTATTGCACGTCTTGCCGAACTGGGTAAAGCATCTCCTGCCGAGGTTGCTGAGGCTAAGGCTCGCGTGGCACAAGATGAGATGAAAGCTGTTCAGGCAGATAATAACTACCAGCTTGCTTTGCTTGATCTTAGCCAGCTTATAGAGTTGGAAACTCCGGAAGGATTCTCTTTATCAGCTCCTGCGGTAAGATTGGACCTGCTTCCTCTTACTCCGCCGGATGAGGTTTATCAGACAGCATTGACAAGTAAGGCTGCTGTTCAGGCTGCAAAATATCGTCTGGAAGGTAGTGAGCACAGTATTCGTATTGCTCAGAGTGCTTTTTATCCTAAATTGAATCTGAATGGTAGTCTCGGTACGAATTATTATTCTACTCTCGACCGTAATTTCAGTCAGCAGATGCGGGATAACTTTAGCAAGTACGTAGGACTCAGTCTTAGTGTGCCTATCTTTAACCGTTTTGCCACTCGCAATCGTGTACGTACAGCCCGCTTGCAGCAGGAGAATTATTCTTTGCAGTTGGACGATGTAAAGAAGACGCTCTATAAGGAAATACAGCAGGCATGGTACAATGCATTGGCTTCCGAGAGCAAATACACCAGTAGTAGTACAGCTACCAATGCCAGTGCGGAGTCTTTCAAGTTGATGAGTGAAAAGTACGACAATGGTAAAGCAACCGCTGTAGAGTATAACGAAGCGAAACAGAATCTGATGAAGGCCCAATCTGATGAATTGCAGGCTAAATATGAATATCTGTTCCGTACAAAGATATTGGACTTCTATAAAGGAATACCGATTGAATAACTTTTTTAGTGTCTTTCTCTTGAAAATCCTTCTCTGGCTGTAAGACTGGGGGAGGATTTTCTGTATATTTGCTGCATGAGTCCTTTTATCAGTATAGTTATCCCCTTTTACGGTACGGCAGACCCGGTGCTGTTGCAACGTTGTCTTGATTCCATTCGCCAGCAAGGGATGGAAGAGGGAAGCTATGAGATAATTGTGGCGGATGACAATGGAAAAGGATTAGGTGGGGCACGTAATCAGGGTATCCGTCAGGCAACGGGTACCTATCTGATGTTTGTAGATGCGGATGATTATCTTTTCCCAAATCTATCCTATTGCTTTTCTTATCTCTTGAAATATACGCCGGATATTTGTTCTTTTCAGATGTGTGAGGTTAATCGGGCTGGTGTTATACCTCAATCTTTTAACTATAAATGGGAAGTTTATGAGTCAGGAGCCGAATATATGAGTAAGAATAACTTTATGGGTACTGCCTGGAGGCATTTCTTTAGTCGTAGCTTTCTAAATATTCATGGATTGGCATTTGCCGAGTCGTGTTTTCATGAAGATGAAGATTTTGTGGCAAAAGCATATTGCTTGGCATCGACTACTCTCATTACTGATTATCCGGTTTATGCCTATTTTAGAAGTTCCTCTTCTATTATTCACGAAAGAGCTTTGCAAGTACGTTTAAAGAGATTGAATGATTTCCAGGGAATGATTTCCAGGGTAAGAAACTTATTATGTTCCCTTGAAAGTGATGAGAAGATTATTCCCATGCAGGTAAAGGCCTTACGGCGGCGCCTGAATTTCCTTACGATTGATTATATCCGTCAGATGCGGCGCAATAAATGTGGTGTCGGAGAGATAAATCACCGGATGAGTATTTTAAAAGCGGAAGGGTTGTTACCTTTGTCTGATGAGTGGTATTCTTGGAAGTATGGTTTAGTATATCCTGTTGTCAATGCTTATATCCGTTTGTTTATATGAGAATATTGCTACTTGGAGAATATAGTGGATTACATTGGAGCCTTGCTGCTGGGCTTCGGGCATTGGGACATGAAGTTTGTGTTGCTTCCGATGGCTGCGGCTGGAAAAATTATCCGCGTGATATAGCTTTGGATCGTCCTACGAATAGTTTATACGATGGGATTTCTTGTCTTTTACGTATTTTGCGCCATTTGCCAAGTTTTCGTAATTATGATGTAGTTCAACTGATTAGTCCCTATTTCTTGCATTTGCGTAGTGAGCGTACTTTGCCTGTTTACCACTATCTGCGCAGATTTAATGGTAAAGTCTTTTTAGGTGCTTTCGGAACTGATTATTATTATATCCGTGCCTGCATGGAGACTGATACTTATCGCTACTCTGATTTTAAAACCGGTAACTGCTATCGTGATACCGATTTCAATAAAATGACTCTTCAGGATTGGTATTATGGGGGAGCTGCTCGTGCTACCCGCACCATTGCCGAAAGTTGCAATGGTATAATGGCTTGCCTGTGGGAGTATTACGTTGCTTATCAGCCTCTTTTCCCGGAGAAGACAGTATTCGTACCTTTACCGATCAATCTGCATGAAATCGTTTCGCATATTCGTACTGTGCCGGAGAAACTGAACTTCTTTATTGGTATCCAGAACTTTAAAGATACTGTGAAAGGTACCGATGTTATGCTGCCTGTGCTACGGGAAGTACAGCATAAATATCCCGACCTTTGCCGGATTACTGAAGTACATGATGTGCCTTATGCCCGTTATCAGCAATTGATGGATGATGCGGATGTGCAGTTAGACCAGTTGTATTCATATACTCCCTCCATGAACTCACTACTTGCCATGGCAAAGGGAGTAACTGTTGTGGGAGGTGGTGAACCGGAAAACTATGAAATCTTAAATGAAACGGAGCTTCGCCCTATTATCAATGTCTTGCCTGATGAACAGGACATTTACAGGAAACTGGAAGAGATTGTTCTTCATAAAGAACGTATTCCGGAATTATCGGCGCAAAGTGTAGAATACGTAACCAAACATCACGATCATATCAAAGTAGCCCGGCAATACCTCGATTTCTGGGAGCAACATTAATGCCTTTTATAACTCATCATTTGTTTCATGCCGTGAAACTTTTCATTTCAGATAGTGAAACAATTACCTTCTGCCTTTTCTTCTTTTTATAGCCTGTATTTACCCCTGAACACCTTCTGTACCCTTTTGATGTAACATGAGTGAAAGAAAATGAAATGTTACTGCGAAAGATGTAATATCAACGAAAGTTTGTGTAAAATAATTGTGGGTACCTTTTGATGTCTATGCTGTATATTTGCTGCGGGGAAATTTCCCTGCGAAAGAAACAAGCAAAGAAATATCAAAAAAGAAATAGTATGCAAAGACGTTTTTATCTTTTCTTGCTGGCAACCATTATATATAGTTGCACAGCTCTGGCCCAGGGAAGCTCAGCCGGAAATCCGGTGATTTATGCCGATGTACCCGATATGTCGATGATTCGGGTAGGAGATACTTACTATATGAGTAGCACGACCATGCACATGGCTCCAGGAGTCCCCATTATGAAGTCGAAAGACCTTGTGAACTGGGAATTAGTGAATTATTGCTATGATATTCTGGCTGATGTGGATGCACTGAACCTGAATAATGGAAAAAATGCTTATGGAAGCGGAACATGGGCAAGCTGTATTCGCTATCATAATAATATGTATTATGTATCGACATTCTCAAGCACTACTGGGAAGACCTATATATATGCTACGGAAGATATAGAAAAAGGTCCTTGGAAAACAATCACGTTTACTCCCTCTTATCATGATCATACTATTTTCTTTGATGATGATGGACGCGTTTATATAATCTGGGGTGGTGGTAAACTGCGGATAGCTGAATTGAAACCCGATTTGTCCGGCATCAAGGAAGGGACCGAACGTATTTTCATAGAGAATGCCAGTGCTCCGTCAGGGGATAATGTCGGTTTGCCGGCCGAAGGCTCGCAGTTGTTTAAGGTGAATGGAAAGTATTACCTGTTCAACATCACCTGGCCCAAAGGTGGAATGCGCACGGTGGTTATTCATCGCGCCGATCATATAAACGGGCCTTGGGAGGGCAGGATAGCCTTGCAGGATAAAGGTGTTGCACAGGGAGGTTTGATAGATACGCCTGATGGCAGATGGTTTGCTTATCTTTTCCGTGATAATGGTGCGGTAGGTCGTATTCCTTATCTTGTTCCGGTGAAGTGGGAAGAAGGTTGGCCGATTCTTGGTATAGACGGGAAAGTGCCGGAGAGGTTGGAACTTCCGGCAAGTAAGGGATTGATACCGGGCATCGTGGCTTCGGATGAGTTTACACGCAAGAAGAAAGAGGCAGCTTTGCCATTGGTTTGGCAGTGGAATCACAATCCGGACAATTCCCTTTGGTCGGTTAGTGAACGAAAAGGGTATCTGCGCCTTAAAACCGGACGGGTGGACGCTGATTTCCTGTCTGCACGAAATACATTGACGCAGCGAACAGTTGGTCCGGTATGTTCGGGAACCACTTCTGTGGATGTATCTAATATGAAAGAAGGAGATTTTGCAGGTCTTGCACTTCTTCAGAAAAAATATGGGTTCGTAGGTGTGAAGTATGAAAACGGGGTAAAGAAGATTGTAATGGTAAGTGCGCAGACTGATAAGCCGGAAGAGGTGGAAAGTCTGCCACTGAACCAGACAGTGATATTCCTGAAAGCTGAATGCGACTTTACGGATCTGAAAGATATAGCCAGTTTCTACTATAGTCTGGATGGCAAGAAGTGGATTAAAATAGGCAGTCAGCTTAAAATGGCCTATACCCTCCCACATTTTATGGGGTATCGTTTCGGACTTTTCAACTATGCAACAAAGGCAGCCGGAGGATATGTGGACTTTGACTATTTCCGTATCAGCGATAAGAAATAAAGCGATTCGTAATTATAAATCGATAATTTATATAGAAATGAGAAAGATGAAATCGACGCTTTCTGTGGGGAAGCGCATCATTTTATTGTCAGTTTGTATGGCAATGTTTTCAGTAACAGGATTTAGCCAGGGAGCTAAAGGTAAAAAGGTGAAGGGTGCTCCGGTATTCTCGCAGGTGGTCTATCAGGGCAATGATCAGGTGTACAGTGAGAATCCTCTGTCACCCGGTGAGTTCTATAACCCTATTCTGCAGGGTTGCTATCCCGATCCTTCCATAACACGGAAAGGGGATGACTATTTTCTGGTGTGTTCATCATTTGCCATGTTTCCCGGTGTGCCTATTTTCCACTCGAAAGATTTGGTGAACTGGACGCAGATCGGCCATGTACTGGACCGTACTTCACAGTTGAAAGTACAGGATACGGGTATTAGTGCGGGTGTGTATGCTCCGGCTATCAAGTATAATCCCAATAATGATACTTTCTATATGATTACGACCCAGTTTGCCGGTGATTTTGGAAATATCATAGTAAAATCGAAAGATCCTTTCAAAGGATGGAGCGATCCTATTAGATTGAAATTTAATGGGATCGACCCGTCTATTTTCTTTGATGACAATGGTAAGGCATACGTGGTTCATAACGATGGGCCGAAGAAAAGTGAAGAACTCTATAACGGACACCGCGTTATCAAGATCTGGGAGTATGATGTAGAGAACGATCAGGTGATTTCCGGTACGGATCAGGTTATTGTAAACGGGGGCGTGGATTTATCCAAAAAGCCTATCTGGATTGAGGCTCCCCATATCTATAAGAAAGACGGACGCTACTATCTGATGTGTGCCGAAGGTGGTACGGGTGGCTGGCATAGTGAAGTTATCTTTGTGAGTGATAGCCCGAAAGGTCCCTTTATCCCGGCTCCGAGCAATCCTATCCTGAGCCAGAGATATTTGGATCATAACCGGAAGAATATGGTAGATTGGGCAGGACATGCCGATTTGGTAGAGGGACCTGATGGCAAGTACTACGGTGTATTCTTGGCTATCCGCCCCAATGAAAAGGGCAGAGTGAATATCGGTCGGGAGACATTTATTCTACCGGTAGACTGGTCGGGTGAATTTCCGGTCTTTGAAAACGGACTTATCCCGATGGAGCCAAAGCTGAAGACTCCTGCAGGTGTTGAAAATAAAACCGGAAAAGACGGCTATTTCCCTAACGGTAATTTTACGTTTACCGAAAACTTCACATCTCCGCAACTGGATTACCGCTGGATTGGTTTGAGAGGTCCTCGTGAAGAATTTATTTCAATTCTGAAGGACGGAGGATTACAAATCACCCCGTTCCCGGTAAACATAAAAGAAGTGAAACCAACCTCGACGCTTTTCTACAGACAGCAGCATAATAACTTCTCATTTACTACTACTTTGAACTATACTCCGAAAACGGAGAAAGACCTGGCAGGTATCACTTGTGTGCAGAGTGAAAATTTTAATTATGTTTTCGGCCTGATGAAGCAAGATAAAGATTTCCATATGGTGCTGGCGAAAACAGAAAAAGGCAATACCCGCCTTCTTGCAAGTGCAAAGGTGGATGTGAAGAATCCGATCCGGTTGCAGGTGAAAGGTGTGGGGGATAATTATGACTTTAGTTATTCGCTGGATGGGAATAATTTCGTGCTGCTGGGTAACACCGTGTCCGGTGATATTCTTTCAACCAATGTTGCCGGTGGCTTTACCGGTTGTCTGATAGGTTTGCATGCTACTTCTGCCAATGATATTCGAGTGAATAATCTAAAGGATGCCTATGCTGATTATTTCACTATAGGATGTGCGGTGAATATGGCGAATTTTAATTCACCTCAACAGATAGCATTGATTACTTCTAACTTCAACAGCATCACTGCGGAGAATGATATGAAACCTCAGCCTACACAGCCTGCAGAGGGAAAATGGAACTGGGAAAATGCCGATAAGATTGCTAACTTCGCGCGTGCCCATAAGATTGGACTTCGGGGACATTGCCTGGTTTGGCATGCTCAGACCGGAGATTGGATGTTCCATGATGAAAAAGGTGATTTAGTTTCAAAGGAAGTGTTGTTTGAGAGAATGAGAACTCATATTCACACTATCGTCAATCGTTATAAAGATGTGGTTTATGCATGGGATGTGGTGAACGAAGCAATGACAGATGATGCGAAAGCGGAGATTCCCTACCGTCAGTCTCTCTATTACAAGATTGCAGGTGATGAGTTTATTAAAAAGGCTTTTGAGTATGCTCATGAAGCGGACCCTAAAGCATTGCTTTTCTATAATGATTATAATGAAACGAATCCTGCCAAGCGCGATCGTATCTATAATATGGTTAAGAGTATGAAGGCCGAAGGAATACCCATTTCCGGTATCGGAATGCAAGGACACTACAATGTTCTTTCTCCTACGGAAGATGAGTTCAGAAAGGCTCTCGAACTTTATTCACAAGTGGTTGATAATATTCATATTACTGAATTGGATGTTCGTATCAACACTCGGGAACAAGGCGGACAGCTCAGTGTAAATCAGGAGGGTAAGAAGTTGGAACTGACTCCTGAGGCGGATGCGGCACAAGTGGCCCAGTATGATATGTTGTTCCGGGTGATGCGTGATTATAAGCATGTGATTAGTAACGTAACTTTCTGGAATGTGTATGATGGCGATTCATGGTTGGATCGTCGTTGGGGGAATCGTCAGCGTAATTATCCGCTTCTGTTTGATGAGAACCTGTTACCGAAGTCTTCATATTATAAGGTGCTGACTTTCTAAATAAAGGCGTTGATGCGGTTTATTATATGCTCTGTCTCTTCATTCGTGAGTAATGGAGAGATGGGGAGACTTAACTCCTCATTATGGATACGTTCTGTAATGGGGAGTTGTTGCATTCCATATTCCTTTTTCAACGCTTCCTGGCGATGAGGTGGAATGGGATAATGAATCTGAGTCGAAATACCGCATTGGGTCAGATAACGTTGCAATTCATTCCGACGGGGAGAAAAGACGGGAAAGATGTGGAAGACATTGGCTTCATCAATATGATCTGTATGAACAGTACTTTGTAATCCCAAGCGTTGCCAATCAATATTTTCTTTATAGGATTGTGCTATCTCCCTTCTTCGGGCATTATCTTTATCTAAGCGGGATAACTTTATGGAAAGAACCGCCGCCTGCAATTCGTCCAATCGGCTGTTTATGCCTTGGTACAGATGAACATATTTTTCTGTAGAACCGTAATTGGCAATGGAACGTACGGCGGTGGCAAGTTCAGCATCATGGGTGGTTATGGCGCCACCGTCTCCCAAGGCACCCAGGTTTTTGGCCGGATAGAAGCTGAAGGCCGCGGCATCGCTTAAATTACCGGCTCGCAAAGCTGGGCTTCCTTTTCCCGGTAAGCCTTTGTTCCAGATGGCACCATGTGCCTGTGCGGCATCTTCTATGATTTTTAGTCCGTAGCGGGTAGCCAGATCGTATATTCCTTGCATATCGGCTAAACGTCCATATAGATGAACCGGTAATATGGCACGTGTACGAGGGGTAATCAGCGATTCTGCATAGATGATGTCTATGTTGCATGTTTCAAAGGCAGGTTCACAAAGCACCGGTTTCAGTCCGGCACGGAGGATAGAGAGTATGGTTGCGATGTATGTATTGGCAGGGACGATTATTTCATCTCCGGCATCCATGACTCCCAATTCACGGTAAGCAAGAAATATTAATGTAAGAGCATCCAGGCCATTTCCCGTACTTACACAATGAACTGTACCGCAGTAGGCTGCGAATTCTTGTTCAAAACGGGTCGTCGCCTCTCCATACAAGTACCATCCCGAATGGGAAACACGTAGTAAGGCATCCGACAGGTCAGGCTCAAAGGAAGCATTGATCTTTTGCAGGTCTAAATACTTTATCATAATTTCAATTCGTAAACGTCATACATGATTGCTCTTGCACCGAAACCTTCCTTCTGGAAAAGTAATCCTTCATTCAAGATTTGTCCGCCTTGTTCGGTGGAAATGCCGAAGTCGAAGTAACGCTTTTGTCCGTAGCGGCTATATATCAGTTGGTGAAAAAGCAGGTCGAGTGCTCCGCATTTCTTTCCTTGTGTGGAAGCGGCGATGTATTGCACGTGGGCCACTTCGTCGGTTTCATATACTACGCAGCCGCCCAGTGTTTCAGTTCCGTCGCATACCCGGAAAAGGGAAATCTGACGGGGAAAGTTTTTGTGCAGTCGGGTGATTTCTTCCAGTGAATGTACCGGGGCAACACAATATCGTTCATGTAGGTTTTCTTCCAATATTGACCAGAAAGAGGTGAAGTCTTCGTCTTCTGTGATTGTCAGTGCACAGGCCTGTGCCTTTTTCAATTGGCGACGGCGCAGGGTGCGGAAAGGCAGACGATCGTCCAGTGGAATTACGGATGAGATGCTACGTGCTGTAAGTTGTGCGCCCAGGCGAACGAGGATATATAAATCTTCTTCCGCCGGATAGCGGTGATAAATGTGCGGAATAGCCCGATATACTACTGATTGTACACCACACTCCGTATGTAAATAATTCAGGGCGGTGCAGAATGCACTTTTTGCTTGCACTAAGGTGATAGAGGCGGAGAGGAGTATTCCTCCATAAGTCAGTCCCTGATGAGAATAAAAACAATCACCGGAAAGGTTGCCGGGGAGCAAGGCTGTTAATTTCTGATTACAATAAATCAGCAGGGAACAATCATGGAAACGCTCGGCATGATAGTCCATATAGTCGCGTTGCAGCATGAATGTACCGTTTTTGGAACGGCGCACGAAGCGGTCCCAGCGTTCTTTTTCTTCTGCCGAGTAGCGGACTATGTGCCAGTTCTGATCGGTTACTGTGCTTATTCCCATGTGCTTATCTGTCTTTTATATTACTTCTGGAATTCAAATATAGGTATATCTACCTGATAAATAACGTAAGTCTTGGCGGTTTATTATCAACCCCACACGGTAACTTCATTTACACGCCGAAGTAAAGCTCGTTACATGCCGAGGTAAAGACCGTTACATGCCGAGGTAAAGGCCGTTACAATAAGCGGTAAAGACTGTTACATGCTGCAGTAAATGCTTTTACATCTTGTGGTAAACGGTCGGTAAATGCTATTGATTGATTATCAGTACACTAACAATAAACTCACCAGTAACCTTTAATTCATTACTGTACCGAAACACTTTACTTCAACCTACGGGTGAAAATAATCCTTTTTTATATAGAACTTTCCGGGAATTAAAAAATATGTCTGAAAATGAAGAGGTATCTTCTTTTTTTCTTCTATTGAGGTGTGATGAAAAAGGACTATTCGTTATATTTGTAGCAATTTAAAAAACAAACGAAATGAAAAGAATGACTTTGAAATTTATCCCTGCCGTACTTTTGGTAGCTGTATTCTTGCTAAGCTCTTGTAGTTCTGCATATAAGGTGACGAAGGCGGAGGGTACGATGGTAGCGGTCGACTCTACCTGGGATGTAAATCCTGATGCTGAAGCGATGGCATTGCTTGCTCCCTATAAGGTGAAGGTTGACAGTATCATGCTCCGTGTGGTAGGTACTGCAGAAGTAAGCATGGATAAAGGAGCGCCCGAAAGTCTGCTTTCTAATCTGGTAGCGGATGTTCTACGTAATGCAGCCGGACAAGTATTGGGTAAGCCTGCCGATATGGGATTAATAAATATGGGTGGCTTGCGTAATGTATTGACTGAAGGTCCTATTACCTGCGAAAATATTTATGAGATATTGCCTTTCGAAAATTCTCTTTGTGTATTGACCATGAAAGGAGTTTATCTGAAAGAATTGTTCAATAATATTGCAGCATGTCACGGTCAAGGTGTCAGTGGGATGCAGCTTCTGATAACAAAAGACGGAAAACTATTGGAAGGCACGGTTGCAGGCCGTCCGATAGAGGATGAACACCTTTATACAATTGCTACCATTGATTATCTGGCAGACGGAAACGATGGTATGACTGCCCTGCCGCAAGCTGAGAAACGTGAATGTCCGGATGGGGCTACTTTGCGTGGTTTGTTTATGGACTATGTGGAACAACAGACTGCTGCCGGAAAGAAGATTACTTCCCGTATGGAAGGCAGGATAACTGTGAAAGATGAGTAATCCAGCTTCGCAAGAGCATAATCATAAATTATAAATCATAAATCATGAAACGATATATTCTTTTATTGATGGCAGTTTGCTGCCTATTTCCGATATCTGCACAGCAATCGACCAAAGAGATACCTGTAGAGCCTCTTTGCTTGGTAGCTCCTGACTCTGCCCAGAAAACCAAACAACTGGTGATTCTGCAAACAAGTGATATGCACAGCCGTATTGAGCCCATTGCTGTGAATGCTGCCGACCGCTATGCCGGTATGGGTGGAACGGTGCGCCGGGCTACCTTTATTAAGGAAGCGCGTAAAATAAACCCCAACCTGTTGCTGTTTGATTGCGGAGACATTTCTCAAGGAACTCCTTACTACAATTTGTTTCAGGGAGAAGTCGAAGTAAAGATGATGAATCTTATGGGCTATGACGCCATGACGATAGGTAATCATGAATTTGATTTTGGTTTGGAAAATATGGCACGTCTGTTCCGCATGGCAAACTTCCCGGTGGTATGTTCCAACTATGATGTGACAGGTACGGTGCTGGAAGGTTTGGTGAAACCCTATACTACCTTTAACCGCAATGGGTTGAAGATAGGTGTATTCGGTCTTGCTCCGAAGATGGAAGGGTTGGTGCAGGCTGATAAATGTGAAGGTGTGGTTTATAATGATCCGATAGAAGTAGCACAGAAAATGGCGGATTTGCTGAAGAATGAGGAAGGTTGTGATGTGGTCATTTGCTTGTCGCACCTCGGTTATCAACTTAAAAATGCTCCTTGTGACGAAGAACTGGCACAGAAAACGAATCATATCGATGCCATTCTGGGTGGACATACTCATACCTTTATGAAGGAACCGGCTGTTTACTTGAATAAAGACGGTCAGAATGTACCTGTGATGCATACCGGAAAAAGTGGAATTTATGTTGGTATGTTGAAACTAACACTTGCGGAAGAATAAATATCCCAATCATCTAAGTAATAAATAGTAAAAAATGAAGAGACCTATTCTCTTATTGTTTGCTGCCCTTTTGTGGGGTGGCACAGGATTGCTTCATGCCCAGGCAGAAGCACCTTTTCTTCCTTCAGCGGCAGATGCCCGTTGCAAACAGTGGGTAGATTCTGTATATTCCGGTTTGAACCTGCAGGAAAAAGTTGGACAGCTGATTGTTACCACCTTTCCTGCCAAAGTGGATAAACAGAAGAAGAAACAGATACGCGATCTGGTTAAGAAATATAAGATAGGGGTCTGCTGTTTGCCGAAGGTACACCGAAGAGCAGGCTATACTGACGAATATTGCCCAGAAGAATTCTAAAGTTCCTGTTATGATTACTTTCGATGGTGAATGGGGACTCTCTATGCGCCTGGAAGGTACGCCTTATTTCCCGAAGAATGCTGCACTTGGCTGTATTGAAGACAACCATCTGATTTATGAATACGGGCGTGAAGTGGCACGGGAATTTCGTGAGCTGGGTGTTCATGTGAATTTTGCACCGGATGCGGATGTCAATACCAATCCTTTGAACCCGGTGATCCATGTACGCTCTTTCGGGGAAGACCCGAAGAAGGTGGCTGAAAAGGTGGTCGCTTATAGCCGTGGACTGGAGAGTGGCGGTGTGTTGTCCGTGAGCAAACACTTCCCCGGACACGGAGATACGGATGTGGACTCGCATAAAGGATTACCGTCACTATATTATAACCGCGAACGCCTGGATAGTGTGGAACTGTATCCTTTCAAAGAAATGATACGTGCCGGCTTGGGTGGGGTGATGGTTGGTCATCTGCAGGTACCTGTGCTGGAACCGGATGCTATCACGGCTTCTTCACTTTCCGGAAATGTGGTGACCGGATTATTGAAAAATGAAATGGGATTCCAGGGGCTGGTGTTTACAGATGCACTGGATATGAAGGGAGTTTCATCTGTGCCCCAGGTTACTACAAAGGCCTTGCTTGCAGGAAATGATATGGTGCTGGTGCAGTATAATACTGAAAATGCTGTGCAGGAGGTACTGAATGCTGTGAAAGACGGTGTTCTTTCGGAGAAGGTTGTGGAAGAAAAATGCCGCAAGATACTTACTTATAAATATCTGTTGGGCTTACGTCAACCGCGCCCGCAGTTGCAGGTTAGCGGAATGAGTTATCGTATCCATACGGATGAAGCCAAGGCGCTGGTAACGCGACTTCGCCAGGCTGCTGTTACGGTGCTGGGTAATCATTTTGGAGTGTTACCGTTGACATCTGTTGACAACGCTCCGATTGCACTGCTGAGTGTAGTCGAAGGCAAAGATAGCATTTTCATTGCTGAAATGAAAAAAATATCTCCTGTTCCTGTGGAGTGTTTTCATTTGACGAGGGAGATGAGCGGAGATGAACGCCGTGAACTGGCACGCAAACTGGCGAATTATCGTCGGGTTGTAATCAGCATATCAGGTAAAGATACAGATGTACTTGCTTATGCCGATTTTCTGGCAGGATTGAATTTGCCTGCCCCCGTAGTATATGCTTTCTTTGCGTCCTATCGTGCGATGCAACCTTTAGTTCCGGCTTTGAATCAGGCCAGTGCTGTGGTGTTGGGACATTCATCGGAAGCGGATATTCAGCAATATGTAGCGGGTGTGATGTTTGCTAAAGTCCCTGCTCAGGGAAAGCTTTCCATGAGTATCGGTAACCTCTATCAGGCCGGTGAGGGAAGTGTGATTACTCCGGGGATGAAACCGGGACATATTATTCCTGAAGATTTGGGAATGAAGTCTAATGAGTTGCATCGTATCGATGCGATTGTCAAGGGCGGATTGGCTGCCGGAGCCTATCCAGGTTGCCAAGTGCTGGTGTTGAAAGATGGTCAGACGGTATATGATAAGTGTTTCGGTACTCATTCTGATAAAGACACCACTGCTGTACGCCCTACAGATATGTTCGACCTTGCTTCTTTGACGAAGACTACTGCAACACTGCTTGCCGTGATGAAACTTTATGATACGGGTAAGTTGAAGCTGACGGATAAAGCGTCCCAGTATTTGCCGATCTTGCGAAATACTAATAAGAAGAATATTACAATAAAGGATTTGCTCCTTCATGAATCCGGTCTGCCTCCTTATATTCGTTTTTATCTGGAGGCCATCGACCCGAACTCGGTGCATGGACCGTATGCTCAAAGTTGGGTGGATGAGTGGCATCGCACGCAAGTCAGTGAACATAGTTATTATTGTTCAAATTTCAAGTTTAAGAAAGGCTTGGTCGCTGAAAAAGAATCATCTACTTACAACTTGCATGTAGCTGACAAAATGTGGCTGAACAAGAACTTCAAGAATACCATCTTGCAAAAGATTGCCCGGTGTGATATGGACAGTAAGCGGTATGTGTACAGTGATCTTGGCTTTATCCTATTGCAGCAGGTGGTGGAGGCTATAGTTAAGTTGCCAATGGACCTTTATCTGGCTAAAGAGTTTTATGCACCTATGGGCTTGCAGCGTACCATGTATCTGCCTTTATTAAGGTACTCCAAACAAGAGATTATGCCTACGGCCGCAAATGATTTCCTGCGCCGTCAGGATTTATGCGGCTATGTGCACGATGAGACTGCCGCTTGTATGGGTGGCATTTCCGGTAATGCAGGTTTGTTCTCTACAGCTACGGAAGTTGCGAAGATATACCAGATGATGCTGAATGGGGGAGAATGGAATGGCAAACGTTATTTGAGTGAGGCGACTTGCCGTTTGTTCACTACGGAGACCTCTGCCATCAGTCGCAGAGGATTGGGTTTTGACAAACCTAACTTGAAGGATTTGAAGAACAGTCCTTGTGCTCCTTCGGCTACCAATGCTGTTTACGGACATACCGGTTTTACGGGTACCTGTGCTTGGGTGGATCCTGAACATGGAACGGTGTATGTTTTCCTCAGCAACCGTCTGTGTCCCAATGTGTGGAATACAAAACTGACTGAGATGAATATCCGTACAAATATACAAGAAGCGATTTATAAAAGCCTGAAATAGTCTGGACATAGAAATACAGGAGACACGGGAAATACAGCGTTTTTTACTAATTAGTCCAAAAAACTCTGTATTTTCCGTGTCTTTGTGTTCGAAATACTATAACTTTGGTAGCCTTAATGCATAAATGATGATGAAAAAACTATTCCTATTCTTTTTGATGATATACAGTTGTTGTGTCCGCTTTGATGCTCAGGCGCACCATCTGCCGGCGCCACAATCTCCTGTACCTTCTGTTGAACCTATTATGATACGATCTGTTTCCAATGATGAACGATGCCGGCAGTGGGTGGATTCGGTACTCAACAGGATGAATCTGAAAGAACGTATCGGACAATTATTCATTTATACCATTACTCCTCAGCAAGACAAGGCAAACCGGGATTTGCTACGTAAAGTTGTGGATGACTACAAAGTGGGCGGTCTGCTCTTTTCCGGCGGATTGATGGAGAATCAGGCGATACTGACCAATGAAGCACAAAAGATGGCAGATGTTCCGTTGATGATAACCTTTGATGGTGAATGGGGACTTTCCATGCGCTTGCGAGGTACACCGGTATTTCCCCGAAATATGATTCTGGGCTGCATACAAAACGACAGTTTGCTTTATGAATATGGTCGCGAGATGGCCCGGCAATGTCGGGAACTTGGTGTGCAGGTTAACTTTGCTCCGGTGGCGGATGTGAATATCAACCCGAAGAATCCGGTTATCAATACCCGTTCGTTTGGGGAAAGTCCTGCTAATGTGGCTGATAAAGTAATAGCTTATGCCCGTGGTCTGGAAGACGGTGGCGTGCTTTCCGTGAGCAAACATTTTCCCGGCCATGGAGATACGGATGTGGATTCGCATCATTCATTGCCGAAGCTGACCTTTTCCCGTGCACGTTTGGATAGTGTGGAGTTATACCCGTTTAAGAAAGCCATTCAGGCTGGGTTGTCCGGTATGATGGTGGGACACTTGGAGGTGCCGGTACTTGAATCGAAACGAGGGGTGCCTTCCTCACTTTCCCGTAGTGTAGTGCATGATTTGCTGACACAAGAGATGAAGTTTCAGGGGCTGGTATTTACGGATGCATTGGCTATGAAAGGTGTTTCTGCCAATAACACGAGTATTTGTCTGCAGGCATTGAAAGCAGGACATGATTTGCTGCTTGTGCCCCGACGGATTAAGGAAGAAGTAGATGCTATACTGGATGCCGTGAAAAACGGTGAACTGACAGAGGCGGAGATTGAGGCAAAGTGCCGGAAGGTACTTACTTATAAATATGCTCTCGGACTATCAAAGAAACCTTTTGTTCGCCTTTCGGGGTTAAGTAATCGTATTAATACGGCGCACACTCGTGATTTGATACGGCGCCTGAACCAGGAGGCGATTACCGTATTGAAGAATAAAAACGATGTGCTTCCGTTGGATGTAGATACCCGGGAAGTGGCTGTGCTCAATGTAGGTGATGCAAAAGAAATACAACCGTTCCTGAAGGAGCTTTCCGGATTTATTAATCCTGTTGGTGCAAAAGGAGTACCTGCCGTTTTTCAATTGAAAAAAGAGTTACCTGTGGCTGCACGTAAGCAGTTGCGTGATTCACTGTCACAGTATAAACGTATCCTTGTTTGTGTGACGGAACATCGCTTGGCGCCTTATCAGGCCTTCTTTGGGGAATTTGTTCCTGATATTCCAACAGCTTATCTGCTTTTTATACCCGGTAAGCAAATGTTGCAGATACGCCGTGCGGTATCGGCTGCTAATGCTGTAGTACTTGCACATTCATCGAATGATGATGTACAGTGTCAGGTAGCCAGAATACTATATGCCGATGCAACGGCAAACGGACGCCTGTCGGCAAGTATCAGTGACTTGTTTGCTACGGGAGATGGACGGACCATTACTCCGAAAACACCGCTTCACTTTGTGCCTGATGAACATGGGATGAACTCCCGTCTGTTGACTCGCATTGATGAAATAGCGAAAGAAGGCATTAAAGAAGGAGCTTATCCCGGTTGTCAGATTGTGATATTGAAAGACGGAAAGGAAATGTATAATAAAGCTTTCGGAACACATACTTGGCCGGGTGCTACGGGTGCTTCTGTCAAAAAACTCTCTACGACCAATATCCCCGGCGCTACTTTACCGGTATCTCCGACGGATGTTTATGATTTGGCTTCGCTGACAAAGACTACGGCAACATTGCTCGCTGTTATGAAGCTGTATGATAAAGGACGTTTGAATCTTACCGATCGTGTGTCGGACTATCTGCCTTGGTTGCAAGATACAGATAAAAAAGATATCACTGTCCGCCAGTTGTTGTTGCATGAATCCGGATTACCTTCTACATTGTTGTTTTATCAGGAAGCTATCGATAAAGAGAGCTATGGAGGAACTCTTTTCAAAGCAAAACCGGATGCTGCACATTCTGTACAGATAGGGGTTCGTACCTGGGCTAATCCGAAATTTAAGTTACAGAAAGGATTGACTTCTAAAGTGCGGACGGCAGAGCATACCTTACAAGTTGCCGATAGCTTATGGTTGAATCGTTCCTTTAAAGAAGTCTATCAACAAACGATTGTGAAGGCACCGTTGCGCGATCGCCGTTATCGGTATAGCTGTGTAGGTTTCATCCTGTTGCAGCAATTGGTTGAGGCGCGTACGGGCATGTCGATGGATGCTTTTTTGGAGCAGGAGTTTTATGCTCCGATGGGGTTGAAACGTACGGGATATTTGCCATTGAAGGGTGCAGCTACGGCAGGAACAGCATATGCAGGCATTGTATCTGGTAAGCATACTCCTATACCGAAAGCAGAAATTATACCTTCTTCGGTGGATCCATTCTTGCGAAAAACCGTTCTTCAAGGCTTCGTGCATGATGAGTCGGCAGCTTTCCAAGGTGGTGTATCAGGGAATGCTGGTCTATTCTCCAATGCAACGGAAGTGGCTCAAATTTATCAAATGTTGTTGAATGGGGGAGAGTTGGATGGTAAGCGTTATTTGAGTCCGGAAACTTGTCGTGTATTTACTACTACTGTATCCCGCATCAGTCGTCGTGGTCTGGGATTCGATAAACCTGACTGGCAGAATCCGGCAAAGAGTCCTTGTGCTACGGCTACGCCTTCCACTGTTTATGGGCATACCGGATTTACAGGTACTTGTGCCTGGGTTGATCCGACGAATGGGCTGGTTTACGTTTTCCTTTGCAATCGCATCTATCCGGATGTCTGGAATACGAAGCTGATGAAGATGGATATCCGTACACGAATACAGGAGGTGATGTATCAGGCGTTGAAATAGTTATAATAGAAGAAGGGAATAGCCCCCCGCTCACGCGGCTGGGTACTCCCTTTTTCACGTCTTGAAACAATCAATTAATACCAGTCAAACTTATCTGTGTTGCAATGCAAATTATGTTAGAATGCAATACCCAGACGCAGACCGAAATTGCTTAAGCCATCTACACTATAAGTGAACAGGTCGCCCTTGTTCGTACCGTAGCTATAGTAAGCGGCAATGTGCAACCCCGGACCATAAGCCCATGGGTAAATGTTGAGACCAATTTCCGGCGATACATAGAAACCCCAAGTACTCTTGTTGGCTTCGTAAACATTGAAAGTTGATTTCATTTCAGCGTACTGAGGACCTACCTTCACACCCACATAAGGCTGGAAAGCGCTACCGCGGTCGAAGGTATAACGACCTGCCAGACCGAAAGGCAACTGGAACAGTGTATGCTGTTGGTCAGTATTGATGCTACCGCCTTCACCTACAGGAAGTGTCTGGCGTCCGAAGTATTCGTGGTTGCTATGGTAAGCAAGGAAAGCACCGAGAGCAATATTCGGAGTTACATAGTAACCGCCTTCAAAGCTCATACCCCATCCGCTGGCTTTATCAGCGAAATGGTTGCTCAGGGGGAAGTTGAATTGCCAATCGATATTAGCATAACCGTTATCGGTCAATTGTGCCTTTGCCGGCATGGCGAAGACGAGAGCCAGAGCGGCAACCGCCAGTACTCTCATTGAAATATATTTTATTGTTTTCATACTTGTTATTGTTTTAAACGACTTAACTACTTACTACTAATTATTTATTAGTCAGATTGAAGATTGAGTATAAGCTTGGTTTACACCTTCAATAGCCAGTTTAGTATTTACAGATGTAGAACCGCTAAGCAATCCGCTCATATAGCTTGTCCAGAGTACGGGCAGTTTTTCTTTTTCACCCTGTGTAGCTTCCAGATTGAGGAGTTCGGTAATGAATGAACCTGTGCTATAAGTATAAGTCACAGCATACGGATAGTACCATCCGCCCCAGTTACCCCAGTAAGGTGCATCCCAATAACCTGGATAGTTCCACCACCATTCGGGGCGTCCGTAATCATTAAAGTAGTAAGTGCTCTTGATGTAGCTGACCTGTAAACCGAGGTTGGCTTCTTCACGGTCGTCTACGCGGACAAAACCACGATTATTCATATTGGTAGCATAGGCTTGCAGAATTTCCTGAGCGCTTTCATCTTTCCAATATTCGGCTTCTTTTTTATCGCCGATGATGAGGATGCTGTCCGGCATGTAGTACGTTTGGAAAGCTTTGAAGTCAGCTTTCGTGTCATAGTTGGTATAAACCAGATATTTGTTGTCCAGCTTATCCGTGTCAGGGTCTTTTTCGCAGGCTGCGAAAGTCAAGACCACCAATAATAGGGGAATTAATTTCTTCATACTTTTATAATGTTTAGGTTAAATATAAAAATCCTGCCCTGGTACCTCAGGCTTTTGGTACATGAACAAGATAAAAAATAAAAGGTTCAGAAAGGGGTATGTTAAAATTGTGTTTTTGAGGAAGAAAACCTTCAGAAAGGGTATTCTTTTAATAGAATATAGTTCTGTATCTTATTGATAGATAGCGTACTGTAGTTCCCCATCTGCGGAAACGGTTGTTTCTTCACGTGGAAACGGCTGTTTCCCCTTGCAGAAACGACCGTTTCTTGCTGTAGGACACGCTAGTTCCCCTTAGAGGAAATCGGAGTTCCCCTTAATGGAAACGAGCGTTCCCGTTAAAGGAAACGCTCGTAACTCTTAGTGGAAACTGATTTGCCTGCCTGTATGGTGCAAAACAGTTCCTTATATCTTCTTATTTCAGACTATATATCTGATTGATCTTTTCTATTTCTTCTGCAGTGAATTTTGTGTTTTTGATACCTTGCAGATTGTCGTCCAACTGTGCTACAGAGCTTGCTCCGATAATGACTGAAGTAACCATATCATCTTTCAGTAACCATGCCAGAGCCATTTCTGCAAGAGTTTGTCCGCGTTGCGTGGCAACTTCGTTCAGGGCTTTTATCTTCTTCAGCGTTTCGTCAGTCAATGCCTCTTTTTTCAGGAAACCACCTTTGGCAATGCGTGAGTCTTCGGGAATACCGTTCAGGTAACGGCTCGTTAATAAACCTTGTGCCAGAGGAGAGAAAGCAATGAAGCCCGTACCGTTTTCTTTAGCTTGTTGCAGGATACCTTCTTCTTCCGGTTCTCGGTTGAAAATGTTATATCTTCCCTGATAAAGCAGGCAATGCACATCTCTTTCTGCCAGGTAGCGATAGGCAAATTCTGCAGCTTCCTTTGGATATTTGGAAATACCGACGTACAAGGCCTTGCCTTGTCGCACAATATCTACGAGGGTTTGCAGAGTCTCTTCCAATGGAGTGTCCGGATCATAACGGTGTGAATGAAGATATCCACATAATCCAGATTCATGCGTCGCAGGCTCTGATTTAGGCTGGTCATCAAGTATTTTCTGGAACCCCATTCACCGTAAGGGCCGGGCCACATATCATGTCCTGCTTTCGTGGAAATGAACAGTTCGTCACGATAAGGCATGAACGATTTCTTCATGATCATTCCGAAAGTTTCTTCTGCTGAGCCGTAGGAAGGACCGTAGTTGTTGGCAAGGTCGAAATGGGTAATCCCTTTGTCGAAAGCGTGGTGTGCCATTGCCTGTGAATTAGCAAAAGTATTAACGTCGCCAAAGTTGTGCCACAAACCTAATGAGATTTCGGGCAGTAATATGCCGCTTCGTCCGCAACGGCGATACTTCATACCGTTGTCGTACCGACTGCTGTCGGGAGAATAAATGGGGTTTATCATGCTATTGAGTTTAAGTGAGAACACAAAAGTAGGTAATTCTATTGGAAAAAGAGTGGTCTACCTTGTCAAAAAGTGTAGTGAAATGCGACGGATATTCTATATATATTAATGAAATATGTCGAAAACGTAGATGTTGCGGAGATAATAAATAAAATAAGTGCTATTATTATTGTATTAATAAAGAATGATTATATTTGCGACATGATACTTTTTTAACCAGTCAGTATGGAAAACTCAAATTACATTATGAGGGAAATTACCCCCTTGTCCGACCGCGATTGTTTTTATATTGCCGATCGTCGTAAAACTGAATTTACTTATCCTATTCATTGTCATGCTGAGTTTGAACTCAACTTTACTGAACATGCAGCCGGTGTCCGCCGTGTAGTAGGAGACTCTGCTGAAATTATCGGAGATTATGATTTAGTGTTAATAACCGGCAAAGAGTTGGAACATGTGTGGGAACAACATGAATGTGGCTCAAAAGAAATTCGTGAGATTACAATTCAGTTCTCGCCCGACTTATTCTTCAAGAACTTTATGAATAAGAACCAGTTCGACAGTATTCGTTGTATGCTGGAGAAAGCTCAGTGCGGTATTAGTTTCCCGATGCAGGCCATTATGAAAGTATATAATTGGTTGGATCGACTGGCTTCGGAAGAACAAGGTTTCTATGCAGTGATGCATTTCCTGAGAATACTTTATGAACTGTCGCAATATGATGATGCGAAAGTGCTATCCAGTTCTTCCTTTGCTAAGATAGAGACCTTTTCGGATAGTCGTCGTGTGCAAAGAGTGCAGAAATATATTGCTGATCATTATCAGGAGGATATTCGTTTGAATACTTTGGCGGATATGGTGGGTATGACGCCCGTTTCATTCAGCCGTTTCTTCCGGTTGCGTACGGGGAAGACACTTTCTGATTATATCATCGATATTCGTCTTGGCTTTGCTACACGTTTGCTGGTAGATTCTGCACATACGATTGCTGAGATATGTTATGACTGTGGTTTTAATAACTTGTCCAATTTCAACCGGATATTTAAACGAAAGAAGGATTGTTCGCCGAAAGAGTTCCGGGAGAATTATAGAAAGAAGAAGATAGTGATCTGATTCTGTACTTTTAGTATCTGGCGTATAGTCTATTTTATCCTTAAAAGATGCTTTTTCTTATTCAACGATGAATTGTACAATGAAAGGATAAAATAATATCAGTTAGAGTATTAGGATATCGCTACATTTGCAAATAGAAAAATATACTCTAATCTATTGGAAAATATGCAAGCGAGAAAGTATTTATTAGTTGGAGCATTTATATTAGCAAATATTTCATTGAAAGCTCAGGATAATGGCGGATGTGATGATTGCCCGGCTTTCAATGCAAGTGGAAAAGTGGAAGTGCGTGGAATAAAGGAGAGAATTATTGGCGATTTATCTCAACCTATATCTGTACGTGTAGAAAATCTCATCAGTAAGATGACACTTGAAGAAAAGGTGGCTCAGCTTTCTAATGAAACAGATAGCATACCGCGCCTGAATCTTCCCTCATATAATTATTGGAATGAATGCCTGCATGGAGTGGCTCGTGCGGGTGAAGTGACTGTATTTCCACAGGCTATTAATCTGGCTTCTACCTGGGATACCTTATTAATTAAGAAAGTAGCTTCTGCCATCTCTACAGAGGCTCGCTTGAAATATTTGGAAATAGGAAAGGGGCTTACTTACTGGTCTCCTACTATTAATATGGCCCGTGATCCCCGTTGGGGACGGAATGAGGAAACTTATGGTGAAGATCCTTATTTAACTTCCCGTTTAGGTGTAGCTTTTGTGAAGGGATTACAGGGAGATCATCCCGATTATCTGAAGACAGTTGCTACAATAAAGCATTTTGTTGCCAATAACCAGGAAAATGACCGTTTCTCCAGTTCTTCACAGATACCCACTAAGCAGCTGTATGAATATTACTTTCCGGCTTATGAGGCATGCGTAAAGGAAGCGGATGCACAATCTGTAATGACTGCTTATAATGCCTTTAATGGGGTGGCTCCGAGTGGCTCAACCTGGTTATTAGAAGATGTTCTGAGAAAAGAGTGGGGATTTGGCGGATTTGTTGTTTCTGATTGTGGAGCTATTGGAGTCATGAACTGGCAGCACCGGGTTGTAAATTCATTGGAAGAAGCTGCTGCTTTAGGTATAAATAGTGGTTGTGACTTGGAATGTGGAGGAACCTATCGCGAGAAACTGGTAGCGGCTGTAAAAATGGGATTGGTATCAGAGCAAGCCATTGATAAGGCTTTGACTCGTGTATTAACAGCGCGTTTTAAATTAGGTGAATTCGACCCTATTGAACTTGTTCCCTATAATCATTATGATAAAAAGTTACTTGCAGGAGAAAAATTTGGGAAGTTAGCTTATGAAGCTGCAGTTAAATCTATAGTACTTTTAAAGAATGACAATGACTTCTTGCCTGTAGACAAGAAGAAGATACGTTCTGTAGCTATTGTCGGTCCATTTGCTGATAATAATTATCTGGGAGGATATAGCGGGAAACCTGTTCATAACGTTTCTTTGCTACAAGGTGTTAAAGATTTAGTAGGTAAAAAAGTGAAGGTTTCATATATGGAAGGCACTTCCGTGATTTCTCCGGTTGGTTCGGAGTATTTGGTGGCTTCTGATGGGGTAAGCCAAGGACTTACTGCCGACTATATAAGTGGGCACAGTCTGAGTGATATCCCTTTGTTTTCAAGAATTGATAAGACTGTGGGTTTTGACTGGGGAGATGGTACACCGGATGAACGTTTAACTAAAAATAATTATTCTGTCAGATGGAGTGGATATCTGAAAGCTCCGGTAAGTGGCAAACATACTATTGGTATGTATGCTGATGGCGGAGTACGTATTTGGTTGAATGACCGTTTAGTTCTGGATAAATGGAATGCTCGTGGCTTACAGTTTTATTCTGTAGAGGCTTCGTTTGAGGCAGGCAGAAAAATGCCGATCAAGATAGAATATATAAATAAGACAGGTGCTGCTGCTTGTATGTTGGTTTCTGATTTTGGAAATTCAGATCAGATAGATAAGGTGAAAGAATTTGTATCTGGGGCGGATTTAGTATTGGTTGTTTTGGGAAATGACGAAAAGTTGGCTCGTGAAAATCGTGATCTGCCTTCCATTTATTTACCTATGACACAGGAATTGCTGCTAAAAGAAATTTATAAAGTGAATCCTCGTACTGCCTTGATACTCCACACAGGAAATCCGCTAACTTCAAAATGGGCTGCAGAGCATGTCCCTGCTATTCTTCAGGCTTGGTATCCGGGACAAGAGGGAGGTAAGGCTTTAGCTGGCATTTTGTTTGGTTCGGAAAATCCGTCGGGTAAGTTACCAATGACTATTTATGAATCGGAAGAGCAGTTACCGGATATTTTGGATTATGATATTTGGAAAGGGCGTACCTATCAATATTTGTCAAGTAAGCCTCTTTATGGATTCGGACACGGTTTAAGTTATTCGAACTTTGAGTATACACATTTGCAAAGTGATGATGTGGTTCGCCCGGATGGTACTTTGCAATGTTCTATTGAAATTAAAAATATAAGTGATGTAGGAGGAGAAGAAGTTGTTCAGGTATATATTTCCCGTGAAAATACTCCGGTTTATACTTTCCCGTTAAAGAAATTGGTGGCTTTTGCGAGAGTGGATCTGAAACCGGGTGAAAATAAAACGGTTACTTTTACAATTGCTCCCCGCCAGCTTTCTATATGGCAGGAAGGAATATGGAAGATGCTTCCGGGGAAATATTCCTTGTTTGTTGGAGGTGGTCAGGAAGGGTTATCGAAAGGAATAAATAGGAATTTTGAAATAAAGGTAGAATAAGGTTAGTTGAGTTAGGATATAGGTGTTGTTTCTAGGGGAAAAGATTGTTTTAATGGATAATTTATAGTCTGCGATATGATACTTTTTAATCCTATATTTGGATAATATAATATAGGAATGCTTTTCTTGAGATGTATTAATTTAACTTTTAACGATATTAGGTAAAAAACTCTTCAACTCGTTTTCTATAGCGTGTTTGAATGGGTTATACCTTCTAATCAGATACTTATTGTATAGTGTCGGAATAGTATTAGTTAATGATAAAATTGTACTTGTTTATCATAGAGACGGCAACTATATTTGCAGTGTTGAAGAATTTATTATTTTAAATCAGTGTTATATATGAAAAACATTATGTTGTTTCTGATGACGCTCTTAATGAGTAGTCATGTGATGGCTCAGGAGTCCATCGTTACCGGTACTATTACTGATGCTAACGATGGTTCTCCATTGATTGGAGCCAATGTGTTGGTTAAGGATGCCGGGGTAGGTTCCATTGCTGATACGGAAGGTCGGTATAGCGTGAATGTTCCTAAAGGGAAAAATGTGCTGGTCTTCTCATGTATAGGTTATAAGGAACAAACGATAACCTTGAAACCTGGACAGAGAACTCTGAATGTAAGAATGGCAGAGGACACGGAATTACTTGATGAAGTCGTGGTAGTTGGTTACGGTACGATGAAGAAAAGTGATTTAACGGGATCGGTCACCAGTATTAAGAGTGATGAGTTGATGAAAACCAATCCGATCAGTATCAATCAAAGCTTGCAGGGGCGTATTGCCGGTGTACAGGTTAATCAGAACGATGGTGCTCCGGGAGCAGGTGTAAGTATTCAGATCCGTGGTGCAAACTCATTCTCTACATCTACAGAACCGCTTTATATTGTGGATGGTATTCCTTTCACAACAAGTGGTACTCCGGGGACTGGTAAAGATGGTATGCTCCAAACTACCAATCCGCTTTCTGCCATCAATCCGGCAGATATTGAATCTATTGAAATCCTGAAAGATGCTTCTGCTACTGCTATCTATGGTTCCCGTGGTGCCAACGGTGTGGTACTGGTTACTACAAAACGCGGTGCTAAAGGGAAAGATAATATTAGTTTCAGTGCTAACTTCGGAATCTCAAAAGTGGTGAAGAAGATGGATATGCTGGATGGCTATACGTATGCTAAGTATCGTAATGAAGCTGCGGAAATGTTTAATAAGTATGATGGTGCGAATGAAAAGATTCCTTATCCGGGAACATCTACAGTTGATCCGACTACAGGAGAAGCTGTATACTCTCCGGGCCCAGACGATTACAGAAATGGTAAGTATCCAAGTGTGAATTGGCAAGATGAAGTGTTTGAGACTGCTCTTTCTCAGGAATATAACTTGAGTGTTAGTGGTTCCAGTGATAAAGGGTACTATGCAATTTCTGGTAACATATTGGATCAGGAAGGTATTATTAACAACTCTGGTTATAAACGTTATACATTCCGTGCAAATGTAGCTCGTAAAGTGCACGAATGGATTGAAATCGGGACCAATATGAGTTTTACCAATTCATTGAATAAGCTGGCAAAGACAAACTCGGTAAGTGATGGTATTATTCGTGGAACCCTGTTCTATCCTGCGACTGCTCCTTTGGATGATGAAACAAATAATTCTCAGCTAAATTGGTTCTCTTCCAATCCGTATGTTTACACACGTGCAGCAAAGGATGAGCTGACTACTAATACGTTCTTCTCTTCTTCTTATCTGGAAATTACTCCGATTAAAGATTTAAAACTTCGCCAGAATGTAGGTTTCTCTTATAATGGAAACGAACGTAATGTGTATTATAACCGTGAGACAGTGGAGGGTAAGGACCCGGTGAACGGCTATGCTTCTAAAGCTGATAACTGGGCAAAGAATCTGGTACTCGAAACAATGGCTACTTATAACAAAGAGTTTAATAAAAATCACTCTTTGAATGCAGTGGTTGCTTTCTCTTATGAAAAAGGTGATTATGGTAATAAAGCCATGACTGCCACCGGTTTTCCGCAAGATATAACAGAAGATTATGATATGAGTGCGGCCGTTAATCCGGGTAAGCCGACCAGTGGGCGAGGCATGACTTCTTTGGTCTCTTTCCTGGGACGTGCCAATTATAGTTTAATGAACAAATATCTGTTCACTGCTTCTTTCCGTCGCGATGGTTCCAGTAAGTTTGCTCCCGGTAATAAATGGTCGAACTTTGCATCAGGTGCTATTGCATGGCGTGCTTCGGAAGAAGAATTTATTAAGAGACTGAATATCTTCAGTAACCTGAAAGTACGTGCAAGTTATGGTCAGACTGGTAATCAGGCTATTGGTGCTTATGCCACACGCGACTATTTGACTGTGGCCAATTATCCTATTAATGGTGCGCTTGCCAGTGGTTTTGCCAATCTAACTTGGAGAGGGCCGGCAAATCCGGATTTAAAATGGGAAACAACCAGTCAGTATAATGTGGGTGTGGATATGGGATTCTTTAAGAATAGAGTAAACTTAACAGTTGATCTTTATTATAAGAAGACATCAGACCTGTTGCAGAATATACAGATTCCTCAAAGTACAGGCTTTTCTAACATGACTACGAACTTTGGCAATGTAACTAATAAGGGTCTTGAGATCTCCGGTAAGTTCTATGCAGTAGCTACAAAGGATTTTAATTGGGATTTCGATGCAAATATCTCTTTCAACCGTAATAAGATTAGTGGACTTCCCGGTGACCAGTTTGCACAAGGATGGAGTAAAGCTGATAATGTTTTCTTGCAACGTAATGGATTGCCGATTGGTACAATCTATGGTTTTGTAGAAGACGGATTCTATGATAACATTGCAGAGGTGAGATCAGATCCTTTCTATGCCAATGAATCGGATGCTGTATGTAAAGCTATGATTGGTGAAGTGAAATATAAGGATCTTGATGGTGTAGCCGGTATTACAAACGCTGACCGTCAGATTATTGGAGATACCAATCCTGATTTTACATTTGGTATGACGCATAATTTCTCTTATAAGAACTTCTCTTTGAGTTTCTTTCTGCAAGGATGCGTGGGAGGTGATATTTTCAATGCTAACTTGATGGAAGTAACTATGAGCGGTATCGGTAATATTCCACAAGAAATGTATAATACCCGGTGGACTCCAGAGAACAGAGCGATTGCGAAATGGCCAAAAGCTTATGCTGGTTATGGTAGAACTATGAAATTGTCTGATCGTTATGTAGAAGACGGATCTTACCTCAGAATGAAAAATATTAATTTGGGTTATAAATGGATACCTTCATTTAAAGGGATAGAATCAGTGAATCTATATGTTTCTGTAAGCAATGTATTTACAATCTCCGGTTATAGTTGGTTTGACCCGGATGTAAACTCTTTCGGTAGCGATTCTTCACGTCGTGGAGTGGATATGTTTTCTTATCCAAGTAGCCGTACTTTCTCTTTCGGTTTGCAATGTACATTCTAACGTTTAATTCAATTCAAAGAAAGTTATGAAAAAGATTATATTAAAATCAGTCATATTGTTGTGGGCGGCTGTGGCTGCGTGCTCTTGCGACAACCTGTTGGAAGAGAAAGCATACGATTTTGTTTCTCCTGAGCAGTTGGGAGACAGTGAAAGTGCTGCTTCACAACTTGTAACAGGAGCTTACAATACCATTATTACCAATTTTATTGCTCCGGGTTCTTATCTGTATCTCACGAATATGGATTGTGACTATGCTTCTGGTGCTTCATGGGCATTTGGTAATGTGGGAGCTGGTAATCCGCAGGGATTTTGGGGAATAGACCACATGTGGCAAGGGTGTTATACTTTGATTCATCGTGCTAATTTGGCTACTTCTAAGATCACTGCAATGAACAATCTAACCCCTGAAAGTAAGGAAGATGCTTTGGGGCAATTATGTTTCCTGAAAGCATGGGCTTATTTTAATCTGGTCAGAAATTATGGTCCGGTACCTATTTTCAGAAAATCTATATCAGAAGGTGAAGATATGCATCAGGCCCGTTCTTCCGTAGCTGATGTTTATGCACATATTATTGAACTGCTGGATCAGGCAGAGAATATGTATTCTAAAAATGATGCAGGTTTTATCGAAGGACATGCTTCAAGTGGTGCAGCAAAAGCTTTATTAGCAAAAGTTTATGTAACAATGGCATCAGGAGCAATGTCCGGAGTGCCCGTTGTGGTTAAAGGCGGAAAGCCTTCTAATGCGGAGCCACAAGCAATTACGCATACAGCACAGACTGTGGCCGGATATGAGAGTTTTGATTCGAAAAAGTATTATGAGTTGGCACGTGATAAGGCATGGGAAGTAATACAGGAGTATACCTTGTTCGATAAATATATGGATGTGTGGTCCATTGCCAACCGTAATAAGGGGGAACATATCTGGATGGCTCAGGCTAAGAGTGCCGATGCAGATTTTGGTAATACGATTTGCCAAGATTATGTAGGTATCTTTAAGGAAGATGGTACGATGGAAGGTAATTGGTATGGAATGCGTGACCACTGGTACTTACTTTTTGAAGAAAAGGATAAGCGTATTGTAGACGGAGTGATACATCGGTATGCTTCAGGTGATATTTCGAATGGTAAGGTGATTTACTATTATTATCCGCGTTGGTATGCAGATAAGGTCGCTAATAAGGAAGTTTACGATAGTGAAGGTAATGCATTTGATGGTACGGAAGTATATAAAGAAGGTGAAGGTTGGACATTAGCAAAGTTGACTAAGTTTACATTTGTGACGGACCGTAAGCAAAAGAACAGTGATTTTCATTTTCCGCTGCTTCGTTTGCCGGATATTATGCTGATTTATGCGGAAGCTGTGAATGAATTGAATGGTGGACCGGATGCTGAAGCTTATAATCAGGTTAATAGAATCCGTACACGTGCAAATGCGACTCCGTTCTCTGGCATGAATCAGAATGAGTTCCGTTCTGCTGTACTTGAAGAACGTGCCCGAGAGTTGGCGTATGAAGCAGATCGTCGGTACGATTTATTCCGCTGGGGTATTTATTTGGGAGTAATGAATGCGATTGATATGGATGAGCATAATGTTACTAAACGTCGTTTGGAACGTAATTTGCTTTATCCGCTACCTACTAGTGAAGTCAATGCAAATGATAAGATTGACTCTAATAATCCGGGTTGGTAATGAGTATTCTGAATAAACTTAAATGAAGAAACAATGAAAACATTAAAATATACTTTATTAGTTTTGGCAGTATTGGGGTGTGGCATATTTTCATCTTGCTCTGATGATGATGAAGCGATTGCTCCTCTAAATGTAACAAAGGTGTCTACGGTGACTGACCGTAAGGAAGCTATCGATAAAGCTAATCTTGCACAATATATTATTGTGCAAGGTACCGGGTTGAATGCTGTTACATCTATTTTAGTGAATGATGTTCCGGTAGACATGTTAGAAGCATACATAACATCCAATGAAATTACATTTCCTATTCCCAGGGTGATTCCCGAAAATGTGAATAATCTGATAACCTTGTCAACCGGCATTACAACGGTAACCACACCTCTTTCTGTCTTTGTCCCGGATTTGAGGATTGATGGTATGTATAATGAATTCACTCCTGCAGGCGAAATGATGAAAATTGTGGGAGACTATTTTGATCTGTATGAGATAACTACTGAATCAGGTAAGTTATACTTTGGTGACCGTGAGATGGAAATTGTAAGAGCAGTACAGGATACTTTATATTTCAAACTTCCTGCTGATGCAGCAGTTGGTACTAAAGTTAAAATTGTCAGTCCGGTTGCAGGAGAGGTAATGGTGCCTGGAAAATATAAAGAAAAGGGTAACATGCTATGTGATTATGATCCATTTACAGGATGGGGAGGTGGACAATATCTGAGTAGCGGTCCTACCCCGGTGGCTATTAGCGGACAATATTGCCGTTTCAATATAGCTAAGGGTGATGCAAATGATTGGGACTGGAACTCAGTGACTGGTATATCACAACTAGCTGTTGAGTATTTCCCAGAGGTACTGGCCAATCAAAATAATTACCTACTGAAATTTGAGGTGAATACGTTGAAGCCTTTGACTAAGCGTCAGATTCGCTTCTATTTCTCTCAGATAAATTATGACTGGGAACCTTTTGCTTCAGGACTTGCTTTAAATACAAATGGCGAATGGCAGACAGTAACTCTTGAATTAAGTACAATGTGGAAGGGTAGTGTTCCTGCTGACGGTGTTCTACAGATCATGGGTAACAGTTATGCAGAAGATACCGATATCAGTTTTGATAATTTCCGTATTGTGCCTAAAGACTAAATATTGACTATATACCTTTATAAGGTTAAAAGAACAGTTTTTCAAATGAGAGTATAATTTCAAAAGAGAGGCAGTTACGAAAAACGGGCTACCTCTCTTTTATCCTTAAAAAAAGCTTGAATGATGATACGAAAAATCCAATATATATTTATTCTATTATGTTTGCCTGTCAGTTTGTTGGCACAAGAGAAATTTAATATTAGAGGAGTACTTCCTTGGCATAACTTTCTTTCAGGTCCTACGGGATGGAATTTGGAAGACTATCGGAATTATCTGGACGAATGTCAACAATATGGTATCAATTTTATCGGATTTCATAATTATACCGGTGGGGGTGAACGTTATGCCACTTATGTGGAGCCGATGATCAAGATAGAATATAAGGATATTCTTCCTCAGGCTTATTTTGATAATTCTCTTACTGCACGTTGGGGGTATTTACCCATGAAAGTGAAAGATTATGCTTTCGGTACTGACCGTGCATTTTCTTTGCCGGAAGGTGCGGAGGCTTTTGGAAGTGATGCTTCTGTAACTTCTTCTACTCCACGAGAGCATTATGAGAAATCGCAGGCGTTGATGCGTGATGTTTTGAGTATGGCTCATGAACGTGGTATACGTATGGCAATGGGATTTGAATTTGGAGTAATACCTCCAGAATATTTTTCTTTGAATGTAGCGGGCGACTGTTTTTATTGGCCTGGAGAATCTAATATGATTCCGAATCCAAAGAGCCAGTTAGCGATAGAGATACATTATGCAGCACTTGATAATATTTTGGAAACCTATCCTGATATCGACTATGTCTGGTTATGGTTGAATGAACACTCATTTATGGGAGTGAATATAGAGAAAGCTTTGGAAAATGCTTCTTTTGCTGAAGCATATAATGCCGGACAAGGTTATTTTAAAGAGGCAGCTGATGATGCAGCCCGTTTTGTCGGAGTTTGGGCACTTGAATATATGAAATTGACATCGGACTATTTGAGATCCAAAGGTTCGCACGTGAAAGTGATTCTTGGGGGATGGGGAGGTGGCCATCAGTTACCTTCATTGTTGAAGGGATTGGACAGAGCTCTGCCAAAGGATATCATATTCAGTTGTTTAAATCCTGATTTAGGAAAAAGTCCACAGCCTGAGTTCTTGTCTGATATAGCTAAGAACAGAACTGTGTGGGCAGTACCTTGGTTGGAGGGAGATCATCAGCTTTGGCATTTTCAACCACGTGTGGAAATGATGCGTGACCATGTGAAACTTGCAGCAAAACAGAATCTGGATGGGGTGATTGCTATTCACTGGCGTACGGAAGAACCTCGTTTTAATTTTAGAACATTTGCTCATTTTGCTTCAAATAAGACAGACAACAAGACTGTGGAACAATTATATGAAGAATATCTGACAGAGGATATGGGTAATAAGGCTGCAAAACTATTGGCTCCTCTGTTGGCACAAATGGATATTAAACAAATACAATGGAATGTTCCCTCACCAGAATTTTATGCTTTCACTCCTGAATGGGGATTATTGGATGATCAAAATGTGAAACTGCGTGAGAGGCTGATTCGGGCTGCTGAACAGGCACTGAAAAAGACAGAAGGTATTCAGCGAGATAATTTGCAACGTTTCATTGCAATGTTCCGTTTTGAATTGCTATTGGGAGAGGTTGATAAAGCTATGATGCCTGCATTTATTCTTAAGAAGAATGACAGGCAGGGTACTGTGAGCAGTTCTTTTGAAGACTGTGAGAAGGCCTATCGTACCCTTATGGCTGCTCCGGTGAAAGATATGTTTGAGACTTATATGCAAAGAGTTCATTCTCGTGGGGAATTAGGTGTGTTAAGCTCTTTAAACCAGCGTTTATGGAGAGAATATAATGATTTGAAGTCTTATCTTGAAACAAAATTGAAGAGATGATGAAAGATTGGAAGAAATATTTATTAGGATATTGCCTGATAGCTGTTTTAGTTCTACCTGTTCAAGCGCAGATTTTACAAATAGGTAGTGGAACTTCATTAGAAAACTATGCAGCATCGGAACTGCAGAGATACTATTATCAGCTATCCGGTAAACTTTTGAATATCGAGAGGACAGCCTCGGCAAATCTAAAATCAGATTTTATATTAACCACATTAGATAATCCATTAGTGGATGATTGGCAAAAGAAAGGTATACTTAAGCTAAAAGAGAAACCAGGAGAACAAGGGTATATACTTCAAACTGTAAAGAATGCTGGTCGCCATACTTTATTGATTGCCGGAACGGCTCCTTGTGGATTACTTTATGGAGTATATGGTTTGCTTGAAGATCATTTGGGAGTGCGTTTTTATATGAGTGGTGATATCTTGCCTGAAAAAAGAATGAGAGGTCACCTTCCCGTGATAAACGATGTACGTACTCCTCAAATGCGTATTAGAGGATTTCTTCCATGGACCAATTTTCCACAATCAGCTACTATTTATTCCTGGAATGATTGGAGGTATATTATTGATCAAGCGGCAAAAATGCGTATGAATTTTATTATGATTCATAATTATAATGGTTTTTGCGGGCATAATGAAACTTTTCATAATTTTGAATATAATGGCTATTTATCCAGAGGGTGGATGCCGACTGTAAAAACAGGACATGGTTGGTTGTGTCCCGGATGGGATATTAATGAATACTGTTTTGGAGCTTCTGAAATTTATGATGATTATGATTTTGGAGCAGATTATGGACTTCATAATGAGACATTAACTAATAGCCAGATAAAAGAAAAAGGTGAAACTGTTTTTCGTAAGGTGATAGATTATGCACATCAACGCGGAGTTAAGATTGGATTGGGACTTGACATTGATGTGATTCTTCCTGAATATCAAGTGTCTGCTGATGATCGTGGTGTAATTGCTGCGCAAACTGCACAGTTAGCCAAGCAATATCCATATTTGGACTATTTGTTTTGTTTTCAATCAGAGGGAAGCAAAGATTCTGTTTTCTATGCTAAATGGCAGAGAGTCTTTGATGGTTTTTATGAAGATATGAAGCGGCTTTCGCCGTCAACTCACATTGTTGTATCAGGTTGGGGAATGACGGCGGAATCTGTTGCTCGCCTACCGAAAGATGTTATTTGTGCTCCGATATCTTATTATTCCGCAGCATTTGAGCCGGGGAATATATATGGAGAGCGTGAATATTGGGGATGCCCATGGTTAGAGAGAGATTGGAGTAGTTCACAGTATTATTATCCTTATAATGTGGATTTATCAGAAACAATTCATGCTTATGAGAAAGCTTCGGAGAATATGAAAGGATTCTATGCTTTAACTTGGCGTTTAACAGATGCAGTTTCTCCTAAAATGTGGTATATAAGTAAAGCACCTTGGTATGAAGCTAAAGAATTAGACTCTTCGGAAAAAGTTTATGGAGACTTTGCTAAAACAAATTATGGAGAGTCTGTTGCTAAACCGATTACTGACATTATAAATCAAAACGAACCATTTGCTACAGATTTTGCAGAGTGTCAGGCGACACCAGGTTTTAATGAGGTTGTAAATACTTATCCTTTAATGAATATTCAGTCGTTATCCTTTGCCGGAAAACATGGTGAACTTATGAAGATAGATGCAGTAAGCTTTCAGGAAAAGAAAGGAACAAAAAATGCACCGAGTGATGAGGGGGGAGAATGTGTAGGCTATATAATGGCTGGTGATTGGTTGAAATACGATCAGGTTCATTTTAAGGAAGATGTTTCTTTAATATCCCTCAGAGTTGCTTCTGCTTCAAATGGAGGTATCATTACTATTTCGGTAGGGAAACTTGATGGACCTATTATTGCTTCGATTGATGTAAAAAACACAGAAGGGTGGCAGACATGGAAAAGCTTGACTGTTCCAGTTAAAATAGATAAAGGAATTTATTCTCTTTATGTTAGTTTTCATCCTTTCAACGATATAACACAGGCTAATGAATTGGCTGAAAAGCAATTGAATACTATTGATAGTTGCATGGCTGTGGTTACTAATTTAGGGCAGAAGAAACGTTTATCTTATTTACGTGCACGTATTGAAGGTACTAAATACCATATTGCACTAAATTCTGAGTTTGAGAAATACCAATGGGCTGATTTGCCGGGACAAATGGATAATTGGGCTCGTAGTTTCCTGCATCGTATCGATGATATTTCATCTTTTGGAAATATTATGAGTACACAGAACCGTTTTGTACAGCAGAATTACGTAGAGAAGATAAATAAATTACGTAAATACCAAAGAGTGAAAGCTCCTTCCCATGTTACTGCTAAAGGAACGCAAAATGGGGCGTTGGTGACATGGCGTAATGAAGAACCGGGAGCAGACATTTTTGTTGTGTGCCGAGATGGTAAGGAAATTGCATCAGTACCTGTCAGTGCTAATCAATATGTCGATACATTTAATGGAAAAGCCTCTTATACAGTATATGTGATTGATACGGATGGAAATAGAAGTCTTGCTAGTATTCCATCTTATTGCTTAGCCGGTAATGCAGATGATGAAGCTCCTATTATTATAAATCCTTCTCCAGTGACCTCGGTTCCTCAGGGACATGATGTTAACATAAAGCTGTCTATGGTTGATAATCGTTTCGTTGAAGATCTTTCTGCCGTGCTTCATTACCGTACTATAGGTTGTAAAGAGTGGAAGCAGATACCGTTTAAACATAGAATAAGAGCTGCTTTTGCAATAACTATTCCTGCTGAAGAGTTTTCTATTCAAGGGATGGAATATTATATTACTGCCTCTGATTCCCGTAATGTGGCTATGTATCCGGCAGACGCACCTGCACGACTCCATACAATTATTGTGACGGGCAGTGGAAGTAATAAATTACCTTCTCCGGTTGTAAGACTCACTGCCGACAATCGATTAAAGTGGGAAAAAAATCCTGATGTGGATATGTATCGGATTTATCGTAGTAAATCTTCTGATTTTGCAACGGATGCTTCTTCCTTTATAACATTTGTAGGAGGGCAGACAACTTCTTTTTATGATAATGGGATAGATCTGGACGGCACTCCTTTAAAAGGAGCTTATTTTTATCGTGTAACGGCTGTTAGCAGTGATGATATGGAGAGTAATGCTTCTGAAATTCTTAAAATAGATTATAAATGAAAAGAGTATATATTTATATAGTGATTGCTTTATGTGGAGTTTCTGCATGTACTTCTCCTCGTCAGCGGATTTTGGAAGATACCAGATTGAGTTTAGTGGATAAACACGCTACCGACTTAACTACTATTCTGTTCCATAATCTGAAGCAAATGACTGGAAAGCATGTAGTATATGGGCAACACAATTATGAAATGGATGGATTTGATTCGGATACCAGCCGTTGGCGTGATGAACAGAATCGTTGTGATGCTTATGATGTGACAGGGGCTTATCCGGCTATGGCCAGTTTTGATTTTCTGCATTTTACGAATCCAGTTAGTTGGGAAACTAAGAATCTGGATTATATAAGGAGTAAGTTTTATGCTGCTTATGAACGTGGAAATGTGCTCACTTTTTGCTGGCATTATTATAATCCGGTTACAGGAAATAATTTCTATGATACTACGCAGGTAGTAAAGCATATCCTTCCTGGCGGATCACACCATGAAGTATTTAAGGGCGATTTGAAGATTATTGCAGACTTTGCCAATAATGCTAAGAATCATGCCGGTGAACTGATTCCTATTATTTTTCGGCCTTGGCACGAATTTGATGGAAATTGGTTTTGGTGGGGAAAGAATCATTGTACAGTAGAAGAGTTCAAAGAGCTCTACCGTTTTACTGTCACTTATTTAAGGGATTCCCTGCAAGTACATAACTTTTTATATGCATTTTCTCCTGATTGTGGATTTACGACTGAAAAGGGGTATTTGGAGCGCTATCCGGGAGATGAGTATGTGGATGTAGTAGGTATGGATAATTATTGGGATTTTAGGCCGGATGGTGGAGATACCAGCTTAGTAGTGCTAAAATCCCGCATCTTGACTAAGTATGCTAAGGAACATAATAAGCTATCTGCTATTACTGAGACAGGGACGCAGACCAGAGACTCTTTATGGTATTCACAACTATTGAATATTTTATATTCCGAAGGAGTAGAATTGAATTACTTATGTACTTGGTCAGGCTTTGCTCCCTATAAGGGACACCCTGCTGTGCCGGATTTTTACCGGTTCAAAGAAGACTCTTTGATTTTATTTGCTGATGAAGCGCCGGATTTTTATGTCCTGGTAAAATAATATAATATTATAGAAAAAATAAATAGCTATGAAACAGATAAGTATTCTTTTTTTCATTCTTCTGCTGTTGGGAGCATGTGTGAAAGCACCTACGCAAACAGATAATTTTGTGAAGATTGTTGATGGACGTTTCTCTATCAATGATAAACCGTATTATTATATCGGCACTAATTTCTGGTATGCCGCTATATTAGGATCACAGGGGCAAGGCGGTAATCGGGAACGCCTGCTTAAAGAACTTGATTTCATGAAAGCCAATGGTATTACTAATTTGCGTGTATTAGTTGGCGCAGATGGGATAGATGGGATGATGACAAAAGCAGAACCAGCACTTCAAACGGCTCCCGGAGTGTATAATGATACTATTTTTGATGGCTTAGATTTCTTCCTGTCGGAGTTGGGCAAAAGAGGTATGCACGCCGTATTGTTCTTAAATAACAGTTGGGAGTGGTCCGGAGGATATTCACAATACCTCTATTGGAGTGGTCATGGTGAAGTACCTATGCCTAAAGTGGCAGGATGGAATGCCTTTTCAAACTATGTTGCTCAGTATGCAAAATCAGAGAAAGCCCACAAATTATTTGAGAATCATGTACGTCAGGTGGTGAGTCGTGTCAACCGCTATACTAAGCTGAAATACAGTGATGATCCGGCTATCATGGCATGGCAGATAGGTAATGAGCCCCGTCCGTTTGGTGAGGAAAATAAGGAGAGTTTTGCTAAATGGATAGCTGAATGTGCTGCACTTATTAAGTCTATTGACCCTAATCACTTGATCTCCGTTGGTTCGGAAGGTATGGCAGGTTGTGAAGGAGATTTGGGTTTGTGGGTGAAACTCCATCAGGATATCAATATAGATTATTCAACGATTCACATCTGGCCGAATAATTGGGGGTGGATAGATAAGACTGATATTCCGGGAACCTTGGATAAAGCCATTGCAAATACTCGTGAATATATCGATGTACATGTTGCGGAAGCACAAAAAATGAATAAACCGTTAGTTCTTGAAGAATTTGGACTGCCGAGAGATAGCGTGATGTTTAATAGGAAGAGTTCTACAGTTCTGAGAGACCGGTACTATGAAGAAATTTTTGAAATAGTAAAAGAACATGCTATACAAAAAAGTGTATTTCAAGGATGCAACTTCTGGGCTTGGGGAGGATTTGCACAACCGCAACATCTTTTCTGGCAAAAGGGAGATGACTATATGGGGGACCCGGGACAAGAAGAGCAGGGGTTGAATTCTGTATATGATACCGACACTACAGTGAAGCTTGTTGCGGATATCGTGAATGAAATAAACCAAATCACTCAGATGAAATGAAAAAAAAAGTCATATGTTCAGTTTTGTTAGGCTTGATGGTATCTGGTCAATTAGTAGGAGCAGATTATATAAGCCGAAGAAAGATAAAAAAACAGGGATATCCTACTATGATCTGAATAAGAACGGTCATCTTGATATCTATGAGAATCCTGCTCTTGCAGTAGAAGAACGTGTCAGTGCTTTGCTCTCTCAGATGACTCTAGAAGAGAAAGTCGGCCAGATGCTTACTTCTTTAGGATGGCCGATGTATGAGCGCCAAGGGAATACAATCCGTCTGACTGAGCAATTGGTTCGGGAGATTGAAGAGTATCATACTGGTTCGCTTTGGGGATTTATGCGTGCTGATCCATGGACACAGCGTACGTTGACTACCGGGTTAACTCCTGCATTGGCAGCCAAGGCTTCAAATATGCTTCAAAAATATGCAATTGAACATGGGCGTTTAGGAATTCCCCTGTTTCTGGCAGAAGAGTGTCCGCATGGGCACATGGCTATCGGAACAACTGTATTTCCAACGTCTATTGGGCAGGCCAGTACTTGGAATCCTGAGTTAATCAGAAGAATGGGGAGCGCTATTGCTAATGAGGCAAGTGCACAGGGAGCGCATATCGGTTATGGTCCGGTACTTGATTTGGCTCGTGATCCCCGCTGGTCCAGAGTAGAAGAAACGTATGGTGAGGATGCTTATCTCAATGGCGTGATGGGGACTGCTTTAGTAAAAGGTTTCCAAGGTGAGTTTCCAGGAGATAAAGGTAAAGTAATCGCTACTTTAAAACATTTTGCGGCTTATGGCTGGACAGAAGGCGGACATAATGGAGGAAGTGCCCATGTAGGTAACCGGGAAATGGAAGAAGCTATTTATCCTCCTTTCCGGGAAGCTGTTGCCGCTGGGGCATTATCTGTAATGAGCTCCTATAATGAAATCGATGGCATTCCTTGTACTGCTAATTCTGATTTATTAACCGGATTGTTGAAAGAACGTTGGCAGTTTAAAGGTTTTGTAGTTTCTGATCTTTATGCGATTGGAGGGCTTCGGGAACATGGAGTTGCAGATACAGATTATGCGGCAGCAGTGAAAGCTGTAAATGCGGGTGTGGATAGTGACTTAGGAACAAATGTTTATGCTGGACAATTGGTAGATGCCGTAAAAAAGGGAGATGTGCAGGAGACCGTGATTAATAAAGCTGTCAGCCGGATACTTGCTCTAAAGTTTCATATGGGCTTGTTTGATCATCCTTTTGTTGATGAACGGAAACCGGAACAAGTCGTGGCATCAACAGAACATCTGGAATTGGCTCGTGAAGTGCTCGTCAATCCATCATTTTATTAAAGAATGAGAATGAGTTACTTCCTTTGAATAAAAAGATGAAGACTATTGCAGTTATTGGTCCGAATGCTGATAATGTATACAACATGTTAGGAGACTATACGGCACCTCAAAGTGAGTCTTCGGTAGTAACAGTATTGGATGGTATCCGTCAGAAAGTTTCCAATGATACACATATTATATATGCTAAAGGGTGTGCTGTGCGTGACTCTTCTAAAGTGGGTTTTCAGGAAGCTATAGAAGCAGCCCGGCAGTCGGATGTGGTTGTAATGGTGATGGGTGGTTCCAGTGCCCGTGATTTTTCTTCAAAGTATGAAGAAACGGGTGCAGCAAAAGTCTCTGATAGTCATATCAGTGATATGGAGAGTGGAGAGGGCTATGACCGCTCTACTCTTGAGTTACTGGGAAGACAACGGGAACTGATACGAGAAATGGGAAAATTAAATAAACCTATTGTATTGGTATTGATTAAAGGGCGTCCCTTATTACTGGAAGGTCTTGAAGCAGAAGTCGATGCTATCGTTGATGCCTGGTATCCGGGTATGCAAGGAGGGAATGCAATTGCCGATGTACTGTTTGGTGATTACAATCCTGCCGGGCGTTTGACTATTTCAGTACCACGTTCTGTGGGACAACTTCCGGTGTATTATAATACAAAACGGAAAGGAAACCGTAGTAAATACATAGAGGAAGAGGGTACACCCCACTATCCTTTTGGTTATGGACTCAGCTATACATCTTTCAACTATTCGGATTTGAGAGCGGAGGTTGTAGAATCGGAAGATAGCTGTCTGGTAAATATTTCAGTGAAGGTACGGAATGAAGGCTCACGGGATGGAGATGAGGTCGTTCAACTTTATCTTCGTGATGAAGTGGCCAGTTTTACTACTCCTTTTAAACAGCTACGTGGATTTCAACGGATACATTTGAAAGTTGGTGAGACAAAGGAAATAACATTCCGATTAGATAAGAAATCACTGGCACTCTATATGCAAAATGAAGAGTGGGCTGTAGAACCCGGTCGTTTTACATTGATGCTTGGTGGTTCTTCCGAACAAATTTATCAGCAAAAAGAAATTGAGATAACCAAAAGATATACTTTTAAAATGTAAATATCATGAGTAAATCAAGAGATAGAGTGCTTCAGGCATTGAATCATCAGAATACCGATTATGTTCCGGTAGATTTTGGCTCTACTGCAGTGACAGGTATTCATTGCCGCATTGTAGAAGCTTTACGAAATCATTATGGATTGGAGTCTAAGCCTGTGAAAATAGTGGATGCTTTTCAAATGTTGGGTGAAGTTGATGAGGAACTTGCAGAACTGTTGGGAGTAGATTGTATAGGTATTGGTGGAGCGAAAGATATATTTGATCTGGATACTACACAACTTCACGAACAGGTCACTCCGTGGGGACAGCGCGTATTAGTTCCTTTGAGTATGGATCTTACGCCGGATAATCAGGGAGATGTTTATGTCTATGCCGGTGGCGATAAAACATATCCTCCCAGTGCTGTGATGCCTAAAGGATGTTATTTTATCAATGCCATTGAAAGACAACAACCTATTGATGAAGACAAATTGAATCCGGAAGATAATGTTGAAGAGTTTACATTGTTGACGGATGCTGACCTTGCTTACTACAAAGAACTAGTGGATAAAGTGTCTGGTTCAGGAAAAGCCGTAGTAGCCAGTTTCGGAGGGACGGCTTTAGGGGATGTAGCATTTGTTCCGGGTATGGGATTGAAAGAACCGAAAGGTATCCGTAGTGTCGTAGAATGGTATATGTCGACAGCTATGCGTCAGGACTATCTCCATCAGGTCTTTGAGAAAGAGATTGATATCGCGATAGCCAACTATGAGAAACTTTGGAATACACTGGGAGATAAAGTCGATGTTGTACTGACTTGTGGGACTGATTTCGGTTCTCAGGAATCTCAGTTCTGTTCTCTTGATACTTTCAATGAACTTTGGCTACCGCATTATCGTCGTATGAATGACTGGATACATCAGCATACTACATGGAAAGTTTTCAAACACTCATGTGGGGCTATCATTCCGATCCTTCCGGGATTGATAGAGGCGGGCTTCGATATTATCAATCCGGTACAGATTAATGCCAAAGATATGGATTCACATAGACTGAAGGAAGAGTTTGGTTCTCAACTCACTTTTTGGGGTGGGGGAATCGATACGCAACAAATACTGCCCTTTGGTACTCCTGATGAAATCCGTCGCCATGTGATAGAACAGTGCGAGATCCTGGGACGTGATGGAGGCTTTATTTTTAATGCAGTGCATAATATACAGGCTAATGTTCCGGTTAAAAATGTTGTTTCTTTATTTGATACTTTGAGAAGTCTTAGAAATTAATAACCTAAAATAGAAAAATATGATGAGCAATCTGAATGAATTATATGATGCAATTCTGGTCGGTAAGCTGGAAGATGCAGTAAAAGTAACTAAAATAGCTGTTGAAGAAGGAGTAACTCCTCATGAAATAATAAACGAATACATGATCAAAGCGATGGAGGAAATCGGAAGTCGTTTTGAGGCTGGTAAAGTTTTTGTTCCGAATCTTTTGATGAGTGCCCGTGCCATGCGTGGTGCGCTGGATGTCCTGAAACCTTTGATGCAAGGTCAAGTCGATTCTTATATTGGTAAAATCGTGATAGGTACTGTAAAAGGAGACCTGCATGATATCGGTAAAAATCTCGTAGCGTCCATGTTTGAAGGGTGTGGCTTTGAAGTCATTAACTTAGGAGTCGATGTATCAAGTGATAAATTTATCAGTGCTGCCTTGGAGAATAAGGCAGATATTATCTGTATGTCGGCTCTACTCACCACGACCATGAATTATATGAAGGAAGTAGTTGCAGCCGTTGAAGCTTCCGAATTGAAAGGAAAGGTGAAGATTATGGTTGGAGGAGCTCCTGTGAATGATGCTTTTGCAAAGGCAATAGGTGCCGATGCATATACTAGTAATGCCAATGCTGCTGTTGTAATGGCCAAGAAACTTATTGCTGCAAATTAATTTTTGAAAGGAATCTTATGGTGAATAGGGAGATTTATCTATGCGAGTTACCTTGGAATGCACTTCAACTTAATTCGGAAGATATTTATCTTTCAATGGGAGTTGGTTATGTTCCGGATGAGGAGATGCTAAAACAGCTTGATCTTTTGAAAAAAGAGATTGCTGTTCGGTGTCGTCCACGTTGCCTTTATGCTTTTTTTGAAGCCAGTCCGGCAACTAAAAATCATATAAACGTGGATGGGATGGATCTGCATACCGGTACAGTTATTACTCCCTATTTGTTGGATGCTGATCGATACGTACTGTTTATAGCTACTGCCGGACAGGAGTTCGAACAGTTCCAGCATGAAGTAAAATCTTCCGGTGATATTTTGCGGGAGTTTTTGCTTGATTCCTTGGGCTCCGCAATTGCAGAGGCTGTTGTACGCGAAGTATGTAGTAAAGTTGAAAGCCATGTTTTGCCACTGGGATATGGTGTAAGTCATCCATATAGTCCGGGATATTGCGGTTGGCATGTGACACAGCAACAGCTTTTATTTTCTTTACTTCCGGAACAACCTTGTGGAGTTCGTTTGAGTGAATCCTCTTTAATGTCTCCCATTAAATCGGTAAGTGGAGTAATTGCTGTAGGTGAGAGAATCGTGAAACGTAAATATGGCTGTGAACTTTGTGGTAAAATAGATTGCTATAAGAATAGAAATAAATTAAAAAAATGATTCCCATGAATGTATCAAAATGGATTAAAGATATAATTGCTTCCGATAAAAGTTTGTCTATGCCTATCATGACCCATCCGGGTATTGAATTATTAGGTAAGAAAGTGTTGGATGCCGTGACTGATGGTGAAGTTCATTTCCAAGCTATTCGTGCTTTGAATGAGCGTTTTCCCAAAGCTATGGCATGTACTGCCATTATGGACCTGACTGTAGAAGCAGAAGCTTTCGGGGCTCAACTCTGTATGAGTGAACATGAAGTTCCTACGGTTACAGGCCGTTTGTTGACTTCATTTGAAGATGTGGACGCATTACAGATTCCTTCCTTGGATAATGCCAGAGTTCCCCAGTATCTGAAGGCGAATGCTTTGGCTGCTGCCGGAATAAATAAACCTGTCTTTGCCGGTTGTATAGGTCCTTATTCACTTGCTGGGCGGTTGTTTGATATGACTGAAATAATGATGGCGATATATACTGAACCTCAGACTGCTACTTTATTGCTTGAAAAATGTACGGAATTCCTTCTTAGTTATTGTCAGGCAATAAAGGCAACAGGAGTGGCTGGGGGCGGAATGGCAGGACCAGCGGCAGGCTTACTTTCTGATGAGGATTGCTTTCAATATTCTTCGTTATATGTAAAACAGATCATTGAAGCGGTACAAGATGATTCGTTTGCAGTGATTCTTCATAACTGTGGTAATACAGGGCATTGTACTCCTGCCATGCTGAAAACCGGTGCTAAAGGATATCATTTTGGGAATAAGGCTGATATGGTAGAAACATTGAAAGCTTGCCCTGCAGATGTACTGGTTATGGGTAATCTGGATCCGGTGGGGCTTTTCAAGATGGCATCGCCGGAGATCGTTGCCCGTCAGACAGAGGAACTTCTGAATCGCACATCCTCATATCCGAATTTTGTGATTTCAAGTGGTTGTGATACCCCTCCGGAAATTCCATTTGCCAATATTGAAGCTTTTTATCAGGGAGTGGAGAGGTATAATAATGAATGTGGCAGATAAAGACAAAAAAGAGATAAAATTGTATCAGTTTATCCGTTTACAGTCAGCTATCTTTGTCGTGTAAAATAAATGGGAATCTAAAAAGTATAAAAATGAATAAGCTTAAAAGGATTGCGTTAACATTGGCCATTACTGCTCTTGTAGCATGTGGACCGGGGCAGAAACAGTCAAATTTTAGTTCGTCTTCTATGCGTACAACAGAAACGGAGAATTTACTTGCTAACCTTAAAAAAGTATCATCTAAAGGGATTATGTTCGGACATCATGATGATACTAACTATGGTATAGGCTGGGATGGTGAAGAGGGACGCTCCGACGTAAAAAGCGTGTGTGGAGATTATCCCGCTGTTATCAGTTTCGATCTGGGACATATAGAACTGGGTGATACAGTGAGCCTGGATAATGTTCCGTTCAGTAAGATCCGTCGAGAAATACTGAACCAATATAAAAGAGGAGGAATGTCTTCTTTGAGTTGGCATTTACGTAATCCGCTGACAGGTGGAGACTCTTGGGATGTATCGGATACAACAGTGGTGAAGTCTGTTCTTCCTGGAGGAAACAATCATGAGAAGTTCACCGGTTGGGTAAGTAAAGTATCTGCCTTTATTAATTCTCTGCAGACAGAAGATGGAGTAAAAGTCCCCGTACTTTTCCGACCTTGGCACGAGCATACAGGTAGTTGGTTTTGGTGGGGTGAGAAACTCTGTACCCCCGAAGAATATAAAGCACTCTGGCATATGACGGTGGACATTCTTCGTGAAGATGGTGTGAATAATGCTCTTTATGCTTACTCTCCCGGTTCTGAACCACAAGATACTGTACAATACCTGAAACGTTATCCGGGAGATGAACTGGTTGATGTAATCGGCTTCGATACTTATCAATTCGATCGTGATAGCTATATTGCTAATCTTGAAAAATCGCTTGCTATTATAGATAGTATCGGTAAAGCACACAATAAAGTAATTGCTATCACTGAAACCGGATATGAGGGTGTTCCCGATTCGAAATGGTGGACCGGAACTTTGCTACCTACCATTGAGAAATATCCGATAGCTTATGTGTTGGTATGGCGCAATGCCCGTGAGCGTGTTACTCATTTCTATGCCCCTTATCCGGGACAGATTTCTGCTGATGACTTTGTAGAATTCTATAAGCATCCTAAAACTTTGTTTGCGGCAGATGTAAACTCTTTGTATAAATAAGAAAAACTATCAATATGGAAACTTTTAGTGATAAGGTAAAGAGACTCTTTCAGGAACACGAAGAGCTGATAACAAGAAAGAATGAGCCGGTAGAGGGTGGAAACGGTATTTTCACACGTTACAAATATCCGGTAGTGACGGCGGCACATGCACCTGTCTTCTGGCGATATGATTTGAATGAAGATTCCAATCCTTATCTGATGGAGCGCATCGGCATTAATGCAACCCTTAATTCAGGTGCTATTAAGTGGAATGGTAAATACTTGATGATGATACGTGTGGAAGGTGCTGACCGGAAATCATTTTTTGCGATTGCGGAAAGTCCGAATGGAATCGATAATTTCCGCTTTTGGGATTATCCCGTAACTATGCCTGAGGACTTGATTCCGGCTACCAATATTTATGACATGCGTCTCACGGCCCATGAAGATGGCTGGATTTATGGTATCTTCTGCGCCGAACGCCATGATGATAATGCACCTTTGGGTGATTTATCTTCAGCTACTGCTACGGCCGGCATTGCCCGTACAAAAGATTTAAAGAACTGGGAGCGTTTGCCTGATTTAAAATCCAGAAGCCAACAACGTAATGTAGTGCTTCATCCGGAATTTGTAGATGGAAAATATGCCCTTTATACCCGTCCGCAAGATGGATTTATCAATGCCGGAAGCGGTGGTGGTATTGGTTGGGCTTTGGTGGACGACATGACCCATGCAGAAGTGAAAGAGGAAAAGATTATAGATTACCGCTATTATCATACCATTAAAGAGGTGAAGAATGGAGAAGGTCCTCATCCGGTAAAAACGCCGAAAGGTTGGTTGCATCTCGCCCATGGGGTACGTGCTTGTGCTGCCGGATTACGTTATGTACTTTATATGTATATGACTGCCTTGGATGACCCGACAAAACTTATTGCCGCTCCCGGTGGTTACTTCATGGCACCTGTGGGAGAAGAGCGGATCGGTGATGTAAGTAACGTGCTTTTTACTAATGGTTGGATTGTCGATGAAGATGGTAAGGTGTTTATCTATTATGCTTCTTCGGATACACGGATGCATGTGGCTACTTCCACAGTGGATAAGTTGGTCGATTACTGTATGAACACGCCGGCTGACGGTTTATCTTCTTTCGCCTCCGTAGAGACTCTGAAGAAACTCATTGATAAGAACCTGAAGATATGGCAACACTAAAAGAGAAAATTGGCTACGGTTTCGGTGATATGTCTTCCTCTATGTTTTGGAAGATATTCTCCTACTATCTGCCCATATTTTATTCAAATATATATGGTTTGAGCTTAGCAGATACCGGGGTTTTGTTGTTGGTAACACGCATCTGGGATGCTGTATCCGATCCGATGATGGGAGTGATAGCAGACAGGACACAAACCCGTTGGGGAAAATACCGTCCTTACTTACTGTGGATTTCTCTTCCGTTTGCCGTTTGCGGTGTGTTGCTGTTTACAACTCCTGATTTTGGAGCAACAGGTAAACTTGTCTGGGCGTACATCACTTATATGCTGATGATGACGGTCTATACAGCTATCAATGTTCCATACGGAGCCATGCTGGGGGTAATGACAGATAATTCGGACACGAAGACTGTTTTTTCTTCTTACCGGATGTTCTTTGCCTATGGTGGTAGTTTTATTGCTTTGTTTGCCTGGGAACCATTATGTACCTGGTTTAAGGACATGACGGGTTCGCTGACCGTTAGTTGGCAGTATTCCATGATTGTGATTGCTGCATTCTGTTTCGTGATATTCTTGCTTTGTTTCAGTATGACGCGGGAATACATAAAGAGTGTCTCTACGGTCTCTATCGGAAAAGACCTCAAATCGTTACTCGCTAATGTTCCTTGGTGGCTGCTTATCGGTGCGGCATTGTGCTCTAATTTATTCAGCACGGTGCGTGGTGCTACAGCCGCCTACTTCTTCAAAGATTATATAGGTGATGGCATATTCTTAAGTCTGGGTGACTTTTCACTTTTGTTTTATGCCGGATTGTTTCTGAGTGTCGGAGAAGTCTCAAATATGATTGGGGTTGTATTAGCGGTTCCCCTTTCTCGTTCATTAGGTAAGAAATCCACTTATATTTCGACTATGGGTGCTTTGGCAGTATTAAGTATTTTGTTCTTTTACCTGCCTTGTACGCCATCAGGTTTTTGGTTGATGCTGGCTATGCAAGTCGTCATATCTGTTTGCACAGGTATTGTATCTCCGTTGGTGTGGAGTATGTATGCAGATGTTTCAGATTATGCTGAACTGAAAGACGGAACGGCTTCAACAGGACTCATTTTCTCCTCTTCGTCTATGGCACAGAAGTTTGGCGGTGCGTTTGGAGGTGCTGCCGTCATGTGGATTCTGGCTGCATTCGGTTATAATACGGCCGAGGGAGCAGTACAGACAGAAGAAGCCTTGACCGGACTGAATTTGCTGATGAGTTGGATACCGGCTGCCGTGGCCGTTTTGGCTATGATAGTTGTATACTTTTATCCGTTGACGAAGAAACGTGTTGCAGAGGTCGATGAAAAACTGAAGAAGATACGGGCTGCCAGCTATAAGTGACGGGAAATAATTGGTATTTGTAAATGATTAAATTGCAAATTGAATGATGGACATCAAGAGTATGAGAAAAGAAATGGAAGCAGAGTTGGTAGACAACATTCTTCCGTTTTGGATGAACAGAATGAAAGATGAAGTGAACGGAGGATTTTATGGTCGTATTACGGGAACAGGCATCCTAATGCCGGAAGCTGAGAAAGGGGCCATTTTGAATGCACGTATTCTCTGGACATTTTCGGCTGCTTACCGCTTGTTAGGAAATGAAGAATATCTGACTACAGCAACCCGTGCCAAGCGAATCATCATTGACCGTTTTTATGATAAAGAATTTGGTGGTATCTATTGGTCACTCGATTATAAAGGGAATCCGTTGGATACCAAAAAACAAATATATGCCATCGGATTTGCAATTTATGGCTTAAGTGAATACCATCGTGCTACAGGTGATAAGGAGGCCTTGGACTATGCTATCCGCTTGTTTGAAGATATTGAAAGGTATAGTTTCGATTCCGTAAAGAATGGGTATTGTGAAGCCCTTACCCGGGGATGGAGTGAGCTTGCCGATATGCGTCTGAGCGATAAAGATGAGAATGAATGTAAAACCATGAATACCCATCTGCATATTCTGGAGCCTTATACTAATCTTTATCGTGTATGGAAGAATGATTCGCTGAAAAGCCAGCTTTGTAACTTGATAGAGATTTTTATCGATAAGATATTGAATGCTGAAACTGGGCACCTGGAGCTTTTCTTTGATGAAGACTGGAATAGTAAATATCGTATTGTTTCCTATGGACATGACATTGAAGCTTCTTGGCTGATTCATGAAGCAGCGTTGGTGCTGGGAGATGAGGCTCTGTTAGAAAAGGTGGAACCATTGGTTGAGTTTATAGCTGCTGCCGCCGATGAAGGTCTGGCACCCGACGGAGCTATGGCCTATGAAACTTTTCTTACAAAGCAAAGGACGGATACAGACCGTCACTGGTGGGTGCAAGCTGAAAATATAGTAGGACACAGCAACCTTTACCAGCATTTTGATGATGAGGTAGCCTTACAGAAAGCTTTCCGTTGCTGGGAATTCATCAAGAAGAATCTGATAGACAACCGGAATGGCGAATGGTACTGGAGCATACATGCAGATGGTACAGTAAATACCGACGATGATAAAGCGGGTTTCTGGAAATGCCCGTACCATAATGGACGTATGTGTATGGAAATAATGGAACGCTTTTCATAGATATCTTCCTCTAACAAGCTTTTCCGAAGTACTCCGGTTTCAGTAACTTTTCATCAAGCAACCGGAGTACTTCTGCTTTATCTGTTCCCCTGACTACAATAGATACATCATTCTCGTCGCTTCCGTATGAAATCATTCTCAACGGAATATTCTTCAGTGCATCAATAATCCGGCTTTCCATGGCGATGCACGAAGACTTCATATTACCCACAACCGAAACAATGGACATACGGTCCTCTACCCATATCCGGGCATATCTGTTCAGTTCACGCAGAATACGGGACAGGAACTCCTTGTTATCCGTCACAATCGATATATTATCATTGGATGAAGTCAACAGACAGGGATTCGTCCGGTATTTGGCAAAGATTTCCATAATCTTACTGATGAACAGATAAGGCCGTAGCGTATGGTTTGACTCAAAGCGAATATAAACCGCTGAGTCCTTTGCTGCAATAGCTTTTACAGCTTCTCCATTTTGCAAATTATCGGAGATGTAAGTTCCTTCCGCCATCGGATTCATCGGATTGAGCAGATGAATAGGAACGTTTCCTTTCCGTGCTGTAGCAAGACAGAAAGGATGAAGAATTTGCGGATTGAAATAGATCAGACGTTCCGCCTCGCTGTAGCTGAGGTTCCGGATTGTATCAGCGTCCTTTATGACCAATGTGTCGTTGCTGCGTATGGCAAAGTTTGTCCATAGCTTTATCTCTTTTGCATGCAAGGCCACACCAATAAGGGCTGCCGTATAATCGCTGCCGCCTTGTTTCAGGTAATCGGTTTCGCCAAAAGCATTTTTACAGATACTTCCCTGAGTGATAAACAGGTGAGTGCCGGGATAGAGTTTCAGCTGCTTATCCAGTTTTTGCTCTATGTATTCGATATCCACTTCCCGGTTTGTACCTACGCGTATGAAGTCGAATGCACAAAGCATAGCATTATCAACTTTCTGTTCCTGAAGATAAAGACTCATTAATGTACTGGTGAGCAGTTCTCCTTGTGCCAGAATATCTTTCTCATCGGCTGAGGTAAAGGGTTCTAGGCAATATTTCCAGATAGCCTGAAAACTATCGAGTATGTACCGGATGGCCTGATGCTTGATTTCATCATCCGTAAGAAGTTCATTGGCGAAGTCAATGAACTGGAACTCCAGCCGGGTGATCTTCTCATGTGCCTCCTCTGTATTACGGCTGAAGAAGCAGGCGGCTATTTCGTCCAGGTGTTTAGTGACATCCTCTGCTGCCGATAGTATTGCTATCGTAGGCTGGTTGTTCATAATCAGTTTGGCAACATGTTGCATTCCTTCTACGGATGCGGTTGAATTTCCATTGAATTTGCAGATTTCCATATTCTTCATTTTTTTAGTTATTTATTGAATGATGCTTGCCGGAAGTTTATTTTTCCTTTCCATTTCAGGGTGATTTTATCAAAATGGAAGAGAATTATCCGTAAGGTGTGGAGGCTGTCTGAACCCTTATCTCCTTGTATATATGGAGTTAAGCTATAAAGGAGATTCAGTAGCTTTCCGTTCCTCTACTATAAAAGTTCAAAAGATGTGCCGCTCGTATTCGGGAAAAGCTTTATATTTGCACACCCTGTTTTTACCATTATCAGTTTAAACACTTATCCGAATAAGATATGAGTAAGATTCTAATCGTTGATGACGAGGTACAAATCCGTACCCTTTTGGCGCGTATGATGGAGTTAGAAGGATATGAAGTCTGTCAGGCTGGTGATTGCAGGGCCGCCCTACGACAACTGGAACTCCAAACCCCCGACGTAGCTTTGTGTGATGTGTTTCTGCCCGATGGAAATGGGGTGGACCTGGTGTTGTCCATCAAAAAGGCGGCTCCTAATGTGGAAGTCATTCTGCTGACGGCGCATGGCAATATCCCCGACGGGGTACAGGCCATCAAGAATGGGGCTTTCGATTATATCACCAAAGGAGATGACAATAACAAGATTATTCCCCTTATCAGTCGTGCGGTAGAGAAAGCCGCAATGAATGCCCGTCTTGAAAAACTTGAGAAGAAGGTAGGGCAGGCGTACTCTTTTGATTCTATCTTGGGAGAGTCCAAATCTTTGAAAGATGCTGTTTTACTGGCACAAAAAGTGTCGGTGACTGATGTACCTGTATTGCTGACCGGAGAGACGGGAACAGGCAAGGAAGTGTTTGCGCAGGCCATCCATTATAGCAGCAAGCGTGCACGGCAGAATTTTGTGGCTGTAAACTGTTCTTCGTTTAGCAAGGAGTTGTTGGAAAGTGAGATGTTTGGTCACAAAGCAGGTTCCTTTACAGGGGCGTTGAAAGATAAGAAAGGACTTTTTGAGGAGGCGAACAATGGAACGATTTTCCTGGATGAAATAGGTGAGATGGCCTTTGAATTGCAAGCCAAACTATTGCGGATACTCGAAACGGGAGAATATATAAAGATAGGAGACACCAAGCCGACACGCGTCAATGTGCGTATCATAGCCGCAACGAATCGTAATTTGCCGGAAGAAATAGCCAAAGGACGTTTCCGGGAAGACCTGTTTTATCGTCTTTCTGTATTCCAGGTGCATCTGCCGCCATTGCGTGAGCGCGCAGGAGATATCCGTCTGTTGGCAAAGGCTTTCGTGAAGAACTTTTCCGCACAACTTTCTCGCCCGGTAACTGAAATAACCCCTGACTTCCTCGCTACTTTGGAGTTACAACCGTGGAAAGGAAATATCCGCGAACTCCGTAATGTGATAGAACGCAGTCTTATTGTTTGCGAAGGCGAACAACTGACTATTGCCGATCTGCCACTTGACATCCAGAATGCCCACTACGAACAGTCGGATGAAGAGACGCCTGGCAGCTTCGAACTTTCGGCTATGGAACGTCGTCACATTGCGCGTGTGTTGGAGTACACGAAGGGGAATAAGACGGAGGCCGCTCGTTTACTGAAAATTGGTTTGACTACGCTGTACAGGAAGATTGAGGAATATAGGATATAGCTTGTATTCACAATTAACTCTGATATGACAATTATATGCCAAAATGGTGAGTCTTGTTACTATATGTTATATTTTTATCGTTATTAATAACAGGTACTCCCGCCGGAAAGCCGCTTCTGGAAGAATATAGCATTAGTTTATAAGGATTATATGATCTATTGGTAGCCCACAGATGATCTATTCAGCCCATATATATCATCTGTTTTAATCAAACAGATCATCCATTTCACTCAAACGGATGATGTAATTCGCAAAAGGGCTACACCTTTTGCTTCATAAGGCTACACCATCATCACCAAAAGGCTACACCATCCTCCCAAAAGGGTGTAGCCCTGTCAAAAAGCGGCCGATATTTCTCTATTTCAAATAAGATAAGCAACGGAACTAAATAATCGATTTTGTAGAAATACGCCATATGTATAATTAATAAGAATGAAATAGAGAGAAATAAATTTCTAAAATGTGCTTTCTTTTATAGTTTTGAATCATACGGCATTTTCCTGATAGTAAATCCCTGTGTTTTTTGCAGCACAACAAGTATTGGTGCGAAAGAAAGAAATCTCAGATATCACGATTTACATTTTGACATTTTGATTAAGTTGCACAAAGTCCGATAGAAAAGTTCGACGCATGCAATGGGGATATCGGGTGATTCGGAATCAAACGGAAGTCACCCAATGATATTGTTTCTTTTCCTTATTCTTTCCTTCAATTCTTTTCAAAATAGATAATACCTTTTCATTTTGAAAGGGTGCTCTTTAAGGGAGTACTCTGATTCGCTTGCTTCATAAGGCTGTCTATTAGATGTTTATGAACTTATTCATCCTTCTGGCACACTATTGGCACATTACCTTCCAGTAAAACAAATAGTATTAATTCAATAAAGGTAAAAAACATGGGACTAACGATTTCATTTATTTTCTGCCTGCTGAGTGGCTTGTTCGCTTTCTGGCTGTTTTGGAAATGTGTGAACTGGTTTGAAAAGATTTAAGAAGGAGAGAGAATTATGTATACAGCATTATTTGTATTGGGTATTGCGGTTTTCGGGTATTTGATTTATGTACTTGTGAGACCGGAGAAGTTTTAAAGTAGAAAGAAAATGAACACAGAAATTTTAGGCGTAGCGTTGCAAGTCATCCTGATGGTGGTATTGGCTTATCCGTTAGGAAAGTATATTGCAAAAGTCTATAAAGGACAAAAAACATGGTCGGACTTCATGAAGCCGGTCGAGAGGTTGATATTCAAAGTTTCCGGCATCAATCCACAGGAGGAGATGAACTGGAAACAGTTCTTGAAAGCATTGTTGATATTGAATGCTTTCTGGTTTGTGTGGGGCATGGTGCTGCTGGTTACTCAACACTGGCTGCCTCTGAACCCTGACGGTAACGGGCCGCAGAGTCCGGACCAGGCATTCAATACCTGCATCAGTTTTATGGTGAACTGTAACTTACAGCATTATTCCGGTGAAAGCGGATTGACTTACTTTACGCAATTGTTCGTCATCATGCTGTTCCAGTTTATTACGGCGGCAACGGGTATGGCGGCTATGGCAGGTATCATGAAGTCCATCAGTGCAAAGACAACGAAGACAATAGGTAACTTCTGGAACTTCCTTGTATTAAGTAGTACACGTATCCTGTTGCCTCTTTCTTTGATCGTGGGCTTTATCCTGATTCTTCAGGGTACTCCGATGGGATTCGACGGCAAGATGGAGGTGACCACGCTGGAAGGACAGGAACAGTTGGTATCGCAGGGACCTGCGGCAGCCATTGTGCCTATTAAACAACTGGGAACCAATGGTGGCGGTTATTTCGGTGTAAACTCTTCGCATCCGTTGGAGAATCCTACGTATCTGTCCAATATGGTGGAATGTTGGTCTATCCTTATTATACCGATGGCCATGGTTTTCGCACTCGGTTTCTATTCCAATCGTAAGAAACTGGCTTATAGTATATTCGGTGTAATGCTCTTTGCCTATCTGGCGGGTGTCGGTATCAATGTTTATCAGGAGATGAACGGTAACCCGCGTATTGACGAACTGGGTATTGCGCAGGATGGCGGAGCGATGGAGGGAAAGGAAGTGCGGCTTGGTTCTGCTGCAACAGCCTTGTGGAGCATTACGACCACCGTCACTTCCAATGGTTCGGTGAATGGTATGCACGACTCTACAATGCCGCTCAGTGGTATGATGGAGATGCTGAATATGCAGATTAATACCTGGTTCGGTGGTGTCGGGGTAGGTTGGATGAACTACTATACGTTCATAATTA
>ERZ791618.63-NODE-63-length-60103-cov-2.387373_pt1 | contig 60103 bp, 76 predicted proteins | sample MGYA00510059_ERZ791618 | MGnify/ENA primary metagenome ERZ791618 (study PRJEB30046, sample SAMN00715159) | human gut metagenome | study: EMG produced TPA metagenomics assembly of the A metagenome-wide association study of gut microbiota in type 2...
CAGTTATTGAAGTTGGTGTTAATGTGCCTAATGCTTCAATGATAGTTATATTTAATGCTAATATGTTTGGTTTATCTACATTACATCAATTAAGAGGTAGAGTAGGAAGAAGTGATATTCAAAGTTATTGTGTTTTAGTGGCTAAAGAATCTGAAGAGAGACTTCGTCTTTTGGAAAAGACTTCTGATGGTTTTGAAATTAGTGAGTATGATTTTCAGAATAGAGGAGAAGGAGATTTATTTGGTATTAAACAAAGTGGTGAATTAGTACTTAAGATGGCTAATATTAGAAGGGATTTTAAGATGTTATTAAAAGCTAAAGAGGATGCTGAAGAGTTTATTAATATATTATTTACTTTTGAATCTAATCCAGAATATGAGCCTATACTTAATGAATTAAAAAAGATTGAAGACCTAGATTAATTGGTATATGAAAAATATTTTTGAATAAATTTTTAAAAAAGTATTGTAATTTATTTAAAAATATATTATGATTAATATGTCATAGAGATATGACCACACGCTACGAAATAAAATGTAGGTGTGATATAACCAAAACCCCCTGAAGGAGCCGAAAGGCTCCACTTTTTGTTTGATTTATAAGGGCTTTCTATAAATATGGTAGAACGCTACCCATCATCTACCCATCACAATCTATGGTTTATATAAGTTTAATATAGTTTATTCGGAAGACTTTTCATTAAAGTCTTTTTCTAATGTATCAAAGAATTTTGGTACATTTGCAAGATCTTTTTTAAACATATGAGTATAAGTTTCTAGTGTTTCAGTAGTTTCAGAATGACCTAAAAAGTTAGAAACAGCAGTTATTGGAGCAGAACCAGATATTAAGGCTGATGCACATGAATGTCTAAAGTCGTGTAATCTAATTCTTCTTACTCCAGCTTTTTCTGCATATTTATCTCTATAGAAGTACATTCTACCTGTAGCCATTGGAACATCATCACCAAGTACAAACCAAGTTTGTTTGAATTTTGCTATTCTTTCATTTGATTTTTTAAGTTCTGCTAAGTCATTTAATAGAGTAGTTGCTATTGGAATTGTTCTATTTGATGCTTCTGTTTTAGTGCTAGAAATATACCATTCTGTACTAGCATTAGAATTAGAGGGATTTAATACTTGTTGAGAAACAGTTAAAAGTTTGTTGTTAAAGTCTATATGTTTCCATTGTAATCCTCTTGCTTCAGACCTTCTTAATCCACAATAATATAATAATTCAAAGAAACATTTATATCTTAAATCATCAACTACTGAAATAAATTTAAAGAATTCTTCAGGTTCATAAAAATCCATTTCTTTTTTTAATGCTCCTGGAGTTTTAAAAGGCTCTAATTTATTATAAAATTTTCTTAAATTAAAATCCCATTGTTTTTCAGCAAAGTTAATGATTTGCTTTATAAATTTTTGAATATCTGTTTTATATCTATCACATAGATTTGTTTTATTAATTTGTGCTCTCCATTTTTGATATAAATCCCAATCTAAGTTTACTAATTCTACATTATCTAGTAATCCCATATATTTGATTCTATCTCTATATGTCTTAAGAGTAGAATCTTTTATTTTATCTTTCTGATATTCATAATATATAGTGTAGGCTTCTTTAAACGTCATATGTGGATTTACTTCAACATCTTTATATTTATTTAAATATTCTTTTTCAGCTTGTAATGCTTCATTTTCAGTCATATAAGCTTTTGATTGATATTGATGTCTTTTACCATCTAAACCTTTACTATATTGTATAAATACCCATGATCTTCCATCTTTTGTTATTTTATTTTCTTTAAGTTTTCTTACGGACATTTCATTCCTCCTTTTCTTATCCGTAAAATATCGACATACATCTATATTTTACCATCAATTTTTAGTTTTTATTAAGTAAATAATAGGGATAGTTATTTGTGCTATCCCTATATTGGTTATAATTCAAAATCATCAGATTTATTTTTTTCATATTTCTTATTAATTTTTTTACTAAGATTCTTAAATTCATATGAATCATACTCTTGATTTTTATCTACATTTAATCCTAAAGTTCTTTTAAGTGCTTTATATAAATCAGTAGCAATTTCTTTAACATTTTGTATAAGAGAACTAGCCATTTCTTTAATGCTTGTTAGTTCTTCTTTTAAGGATTCAATTATATTATTTTGATATTTTATAGTATCATCTTTTTCTTTAATAATTAAATTTTGATTTTCAATTATTTTATCTTTTTCTAGTAATGTTTTACCTGATTTAAGATTTTTAATTTCAGTATTTAATTTGTCGATTTGTTTCTGTTTAGATTCTAATTTTATTTCATTTTGTTCTATTATTTTTGATTTATTCAAATTATCTTTTGTTATTTCTTTTGAGTATTTAGATAGATTGTTTATATCTTTTTCTTTATATCCAATTATTTTGCCTTTTTCAGGATTTAGAAGAGGATTTGTATCTACATTAAATATTTTCTCTTTATATGATATTTCAACTTCATTTAGGGCTTTATTCTTATTTAATTCAAGTTCCATTAGTTTGTTTTCTTCCTGTAGTTCTTCTAAATATTTTTCTGCTTTTGTTTGATGATATTTATTTCCTCCAATTTGACCTCTATCAAGATTAAAACCTTTAGAGGTTATAAATTTATTATAATCATCTTGTATTTTAGCAAATGATGTTTTAAAGCCTTTATCTTTCCAAAACTGATCACAATTTAGAAATTTTCCTTTTTCTATTGAATATAAATTTTTACCGTTTTCATCTTTCTTTTGAATAGGTATTAACTTTTCTTTTCCGTCTTTTCCTATATAAGATTTTAATATTTGATGACCATTACTATCTGTTTCAAATACTTTTCTATGAACTTCATTTACTACTGGAGTAAAATAAAAATGCATATGTGGAGTATCTTCATCAAAATGAATAACAGAGTAAACTACGTTTTCTTTTCCTACTAAATTACTTAAAAATTCATGTGAGCATTTAAAATAATTTAATACTTGTTCTGGAATATCATTTGGATTATTAATAATTACTTTATTAATAGGTTCTCCTTTATGTTCTCCAGTTAAGTATTTTCTTCCTGTATCTTCAAATTTCATTCCTAATGATTTAAAGAATTCTTGTCCACTTGTTATTATGCATCCGTTTAATAAATTGATATTTTTGTTGTTCTTGTTAAATTCTACATTATTTTTATAGAGAGTTTTATATGTTGAACTAGCTAAATTAGTACTACATAACGGAATAAATTCAATATTATATTTAGTTCTATTAGTATCATAATTACCTGTACCAATTCTATCAGTAAGTTCTTTACTAAGACCACCAATATCAGAAGATTTAATTTTGTTTGTTATAGTTAAAACTTGTTTTCCATCAAACATTTATATAAATCCTTTCATATATTTATGACATTGTGACATTAATAATATGTGTGGCTTTGAGGGATTGGTCATTTATGACCTATCTCACTAGGGCATAGCCCAAAAGTGAGTTAAGGGAATCCCTTAAAAACCCATTCTTGTTTAAGCAAAGACTTAAGTTGATATAAGTCTAAGCAATAAACAAGTGATTATTTATTAAAAAATAAATAATCAGAAGATGAGTCATTATTGCCACTTTCATTGCTACGCAACAAAACGTGCCACATTATTCATCTTCATTTTGTGAAGGCTCTATAAATGTAGCATGATATAATCTACTATCAGCAGTTCTACATTTAGTAATATGGACGCCTTCACTTTCTAAAAGTTCAATACTATTATTGAGTAATCTTCCGAATCTTTTAGGTGACATTGGTATGTTAGCTTTTAATACTATATCAGTACAGGTAAAATCAATTTCTTTTTGACTGGCAACATATTTTATAAATGATGTTAGTTCAAAAGATAATTCATCTTCTTCAATAGAATTTATTTTATGAAATATAAGGTTATCTAATTTTTTTAATTGAATATCTATTTCTGAAAAATCTCTATTTATTGTTTGTAATTTAATATATTTTTTATTTGTTTTATTTTCAATTAAAGTTATTCTTCCATCAACAGTTGCATCTAGTGCAATACTTCCTAAAGTTTTACCAGTTTTATTTAGATGATGTGTAACTAAAAAAGTTACATTATATTTATCACAATAAGTTCTTAATTTTGGAAATATTTGCTGTGCTACATCTTGATAATTATTAATATCATATTGGACTCCAAAATCAATATCTTTTAACATATCTAAGATTATAAGTTTGCCATTATATTCTTCAGCAAATGTTTTTATATCATATTCTAAATCTTTTAAAGATATATTTGCTTTATTCTGTCTATCAATTATAAATAAAGAGTCTTTTTTTGCTGATAGTTCCATGAATTCTAGACGTTCCTTTAATTGAATTTTATCTGATTCTGTGGTAACATATAAAACAGGTGAGGGATTTACTTTGTATCCTAAAAATGGTGTTCCGTTAATAACGGAGCAGGAAAGTTGCAGTGCCAACATAGACTTTCCTACTTTTGGATTAGATACTAAGAGATACACGCCTTTAGACTTCATTATATTATTTATGATGATGTCTTTTTTTATGTTTGTACCTATTTGTTCAATTGGTTTAAGCAATTTTAACATCTCCTTTCAAATTTTTACTTCTTGACTCTAAATAGTCAATATCAATATTTAAATACTTAACAACTTCTTGCATAGGAACAGCATTCTTAGGAACATAATATCCTTCTTTTTCTAAGTCATTTTTAATTTTACTTTTAATAGTTAATGCTGAATTTCTTCCTATGTTTGCTAATTTCATTAAATCTGATAAATTGCACCATTGTTGTGCGATTAATTTTAAAGTTTCATCTACGGTCATATTCCACCTCCCTTATCTTTCTAATTCTTTGTATTTCTTATATTTCAAATCAACTAAGTTTTTAAATTCATCAGTTGGTTGTATTGAAACATTAAGACCAATATATGAATCTTTATCTACACATTCTTCTAAATTTGAAAAATGTGCATAATCATATTTTTCTAATTCTTTAGAACTATTGATAGTTTCTTCTCTAGTATTTTTGTTTATTAATAATTTTCTAAGTGATTTAGTTAAGTCATAACAGATTAAACAATATAATTCTTTAGCTCTTAATGATAAATCAGGATTATCTAAAACATCTTTTCTTACTAAAGTGAAATATTTTTGATCCACTTTTAACACCTCCTTTACTAATTTTAAAAGGGTAGAGTTTATTGCTCTTTGTGAAATTTTAGTTATTTCATAACTACCGTGCCAATAGGGTATTCTGCCTTGCATTTTTTTACTTAATGGCTTATCGGCGATTTCCACTAAGACTAAGTTTTCAAAGAACAAATTCAACTAAATTTATCGTGTCCGATATATCAGTCAATATCATGATAACACTGTCCGAAAAACTTGTCAATATATTTTGTCCGAAATTATAGACAAATTTTAAAAAAAGTGATAAAATTAAATCTATAAGGAATAATCTGGAGAAAGAAGTGAAAATATGAATTCAAATGAACTTAAAAATATTATTGAGAATGCCAGAATTGCTAAAGGAATTTCTCAAAGAGAACTTGCTAAATTATCTGGAATAAGTAGAAGTACTTTAAACGATATTATTAATGGAAAAATTAAAAAAGTTGATGTTGATTCTTTAAAGAAGATAGCTGAAACTTTAGATTTATCTTTAACTAATCTTTTAAAAGTTGCTGGTTATGATGAATTTTTAGATTATTTGTCTTTAGATAAATATAAAAATAAATCCACGAAGGATTTAAAAGAAATGATTGAAAAATATAAAGAGTTAGAATTAGATTTATTAGATTTTGATGCACAAAAAAGAAAAAAGGTAAAAAAAGCAAGACAACACTTGTTTTATACAATTGAGTATTTGAAAATAATGCAAGAAAATAAGGATAGTTTATATACAATAGATAAAGCTATAGAAGATATTAAATGGTGTTTTGATGAATTAGAAGATGTGGAACATAAATATGATTATGATAAATTACCAAAAGATATATAGGAGGATAATAGCATGAGCAGTGTAAAAAATAAAATTAATAAACTTTTATTTGAAAAAATTGAAACAGATTTTCATAATGATAATAAACTTGTTGATGCGTTACATTTATTATTGAATGGTAATTTTATCAAGTATGATTTTGAAAATGTTAATATATCTTTATCAAATTTAAAAAGTGATGATTTTCAAACGGAAATGTTTAAACTCAATGAAAAAAGTTCGAAACGAAAAAAGAATGGTGTATATTATACGCCAAATGATGTTAGTGAATATATAATCGCCAATTCTTTTATAAATTTTATTGATAATAGTATTAATAAAACAATTAATTATAACGAAATTTACAATACATTAATTAATTATGATAACGAAAAACTAAATAAAATATTATTTAATAGTAAAATTTTGGATCCTACTTGTGGTTCTGGTGAGTTTTTGTTAAACACATTTATAATGAAGTACAACTTACTTAAGGAAACGAAAAATGTAGATGATGAAAACATTTTAAAAATAACTAAAACTTTATATGGTAACGATATAGATGATGAGTCAACTGATATATCGAAAATAAGATTATTTATGTATGTGTATTCGTTACTAGAAAATAAAGATTATTATAAAAAATTGACTAAAATATTAATTAATAATTTTACAAATTATGATTTTGTTTTGGACAGTAATAAAATAAATAACAAATTTGAGATAGTTGTAGGTAATCCTCCTTACGTTGAGTATGGTAAATATGATGATAAGGAAAAATTAATTAATAAATATGGCAATATTTATGCTGATGTAATAAAAAATAGTATTGACTTACTAAAATGTGGTGGAATATTAGGTTTTATTGTACCATTATCATATGTTGCAACAACTAGAATGTCAAAAATACGAGAATATGTAACAGAAAAATGTTCTAAACAAATATTATTAAGTTTTGCAGATAGACCTGATTGCCTTTTTAGCGGGGTTCATCAAAAATTGAATATAGTAATTTTTCAAAAAAATTATAATAAAAACAAAAAGATTTATGTTTCAAATTATAAGCATTGGTACAAAGAAGAACGCAAAGAATTATTAAATGGACGTGATGTTATGATTAGCAATTATAATTTGAACTTTATTCCTAAAATTGGTAATAATATTGAAAAAAGTATTTTTGATAAAATATTTACTACAAATAAAGAGAATTTATATGACATTCAAAGTCAATCAGGGGAAAGATTGTATTTAAATATGAGAAGTTGTTTTTGGATTAAAGCTTTTTCATTTAATCCTGGTTCAAGTGAATATAAAGAGTTTAAATATGAAAATGTCGATTATGTTATCTGTTTACTTAATTCAAGTTTATTTTGGCTTTATTGGACAATGATATCTGATTGTTGGCACATTACATCAAAAGAATTGAAACATTTTAGATTTATAGATACAACAAATGATTTTAAAGAATTAAGGAAAAAATTAGAGCAAGAATTAGAAAAAACAAAAAAATATGTTGGTTCAAAACAAACGGAATATGAATATAAACATAAATTTTGCAAAAAAATAATAGATAAAATAGATGATAAATTAGCTAATATATATGGACTTAATTCAATGGAATTAGATTATTTGAAAAATTTTGCAATAAAATATCGCATGGGAGGTTTTGAAGATGAAAATTAATACGATTGATTTATTTGCTGGGTGTGGTGGCTTTTCTTGCGGTTTTGAAAAAGCTGGTTTCAATATAATTTCTGCAGTAGAATTTGACAAAAATATTGCTAAATCTTATGAACAAAATCATAAAAATGTAAACGTAATTGCTGATGATATAAAAAATGTTGATAATAACGAAACATTTAAATTAAATAGTGCAGATATTATAATTGGTGGTCCACCTTGTCAAGGATTTTCAATGGCTGGAGCAAGAATTAGAAACGGATTTATGGATGATCCAAGAAATTATTTATTTAAGCATTATTTCAATGTTGTGAAAATTGTTAGACCAAAAATGTTTATACTAGAAAATGTTAAAGGAATTTTAACTTTGAAAAAGGGAGAAATATTCAAAGAAATTAAAAAAATATTTGAAGATCCAAATAATTTTGATGGTAAACCATATAAAATTCAATATAAAATAGTTAAAGCAAGAGAATACGGAATTCCTCAAAATCGTGAAAGAGTTATCATTGTTGGTTCATTAATTGATTTTGATTTGACTAAAGAAATACAGAATACTAAGAATGAAATATTGAATAAATCACCTTCATTTTTTGATAAAGTATCAGTTTGGGAAGCAATATCCAATCTTCCTTCTCCAACTGAGGATGGAAATGTAGAGGTTGTGAATTTTGAATCGAATTATCAACAATTTCTAAAATCAAATGATAAAATTGTTCAAAATCATTATAAAACAAATCATAACAAGACTGCCATTGATAGAATGAAAAAAATAAAAATAAATGAAAATTATACCTCTTTAAATGAGAATATAAAATCAATTCATAGTGGATCATACGGAAGATTGGATCCTAATGGAATAGCTCCTACCATTACAACAAGATTTGATACTCCATCTGGTGGAAGATTTATTCATCCATTCGAAAACAGGACTTTAACTGCAAGAGAAGCAGCAAGAATTCAGAGCTTTCCTGATGATTTTGTGTTTTATGGAACAAAATCATGCGTTTGTAAGCAAATCGGGAACGCAGTTCCACCTAAATTAGCATATTTTTTTGCAATATTGATAAGGAGGGTACTAAATGAAAAATAATGTAGAAGAATTTTTAAATACACTTAATGATAAATCTGTATGGGTTTTTACTAAGCAAGAAACTGATTTTGATACTGCAGTTTTAGCAACAAAATTATTTAATGAAATCCCTGATATTGAAAAAACAAATGTTGAACAATATTTTACAGAACACCATAGCGATTATGATATAGAAACTGACAGACATAGAATGATGATTATTCCACAACTTTTTGGTTTAATTACAAAAACACCGTTTTATCAGAGAGGAGTTCAGTATAATAAGGAAAGACCTACAGCGGTATTTGATGAAATTAATAAACTTTTTATAGATAAAGAAAAAGGTCAAGTAATTGAAAATAAAGTTAAATACAACGAATTAAAAACAGAGCAAATATTAAAATTAAAAATACATGCTATTATAGATACTGCAAACAATAATGAAAACTATCATGTATTACCAGTTATATTCATATATAAAGTTTTAAAAGACTTACAATTAAAGTATGGAATAAATGAAGTATCCATTGATCATTTATATACCTACATAATGACTTGTAAAAACTATAAGGAACTAAATAATGCTGTTGAGTATATAAAAGACAATGGTCCAATATCGAAATATGTTTCTATATATAAAGGAAATAGCAGAATATTAACGTGCATTAGAAAGAATATTAACTTATTTAATATAACTTCTTCTACTATTTCAATTAATCCAGATTTTGATGAATATTTTTATAATAATTTCTTTTTGAAATACGATTTTGATGAATTAAATGAGATACTGTTGAGAGATGTTGATTATTCTTATTTTCTGTATAATGTTCAAGATTTCAATATTAATTTAATTGATATTCCAACAAAGGAAACTTTATTAGAAACAGAAAAAAATAAAATTAATACAAAAGAAGTTATAAAAGTAGAAACATCCCCAGTTGAAAATGATGATGATTATGAAATAAAAGTTGATGAAATTAATGAAAACAATGTAAACAGAGATGTTGCAATAGGTGCACATAAAGTATCACCTCTTGCCATTGATCAAACAAAAATAAGTAAAAAGTACAAAAGAAATCCGTTGTTAGGAAAAATTGCTATACAAAATGCTTACTATTGTTGCGAGAAAGATGCTAGACACGAAACATTTATATCAGAAAAAACAAAGAAGTCGTTTATGGAGGCACATCATTTAGTGCCAGTTATGTATCAACAAGAGATATGGGATAAATATGAAATAAATGTTGATTGTGTTGAAAATATTATTTCTTTGTGTCCAACTTGTCATAGGGCTTTTCACAATGGCACAAAAGAGGTACGTGCTAAAATGATTGAAAACTTATATGAAAAATTATTGCCAAGATATAAATCCATTGGATTTAATATATCGGTGGAAGAAATAAAAAAATTATATGGAATTAAGTAATTTAGGAGAGAGATATGATAAAAGTAGATTTTCATATTCACACAATTTCAACAATAAAAGATGCAGATTTTGATTTTGATATAGCTGTATTAAATCAATATATAAATGAAATGGAAATAGATTGTATAGCTATTACAAATCATAATGTATTTGATAAAAAACAATATGAGGAAATAAGAAGATGTGTAAACGCAAAGGTTTTTCCTGGAATGGAAGTTGATATTGAAAATTCTCATTTATTATTAATATGTAATGATTCTTGTGTAGAAGAGTTAGAAAAAGCAAGTTTTCAATTAAAATCATTAATAGTAGATGAAAATTCATACATATCTTTTGATGAATTCAAAAATATATTTCCTAATTATGGTGAATATATTTTAATCCCGCATTATAAGAAAAGACCTAGGATGCAACAAACTACAATAGATAAATTTAATGATATGATTAAGTGCGGTGAAGTTCCAAATTCTAAAAAATTTTCAGTAGTCATTAAGGATAAAAATTCACTTATACCAGTGGTATTTAGTGATTTTAGACCTGGTAGTGGTGAACCAATGCCATCAAGATTTACTTATATTAATTGTTTGAATGATGGTTTTTCAAACATAAAATGTTCTATAGAAGATAGAAACAAAGTTAAAGTGACACGTAATAGTGTTACTGAAGAAATAGAATATATGCCAGATGGTGCTACTATTTCCAACAGATTAAATATAATTTTAGGTACTAGAACTTCTGGAAAAACATATAACATAAAAAAAATAAGACAAGCATTTGATAATGATAGCTGTTTATATGTTCCACAATTTAGTTTGATAGGTGATGCAGAAGATTCCAAATTTAATGATCTAATAAAAAAAGAATGTAATAGTATTTCGGATGCGTATTATTCTAATTTTAAATCCCTTGTAAATAAATTATTGGCAATTGATATTGAAGAAGAAGAAAATACCTTGGAGGAGCAATTAAATGGTTTGTTGGATTATGCTGAAAAGGCTAATATAGATGCTTTTGCAAAAACAAGAATATTTTCTGAAATACAATACAATGTTGATACAACTAATACTGCAATTGAAACAATAAAATCGTTAGTGAATATTTATAAAACTAAATGGCATAAAGATATTATTGAGAAATATATAGATAAAGAGCAATTGAAAAAGTTAATTAGAGAAATGATAGATAAACGTAAAGAAGAAAAAAAGCGAATTGTATTAGAAAGATGCACAAATGAAGCTATATTAATGGTAAAAAAAGCGTTAAATAAAAAATCTTCGGCTAATACACCTGATTCAATGGATTTAATTTCAATTTTCAGGAACAAAAAAATAATAGAAAAAGCTAATAATATATTTAAAAATATAAAAGAAGAAAGAAAAATTGATACACAAGATTTGCAATTGTTTAATGTAGATATAAAAACAAATGAATATAATAGTGTTAAGGAATTAAAAGATAATATGAGTACTAGTGTTTCTTTGAGACCTATTTTTGATGAATATTATAAGAAGAATAATTTATATAAATATATTGTTGAATTAAATAAATTGGGAATAAATAGAAATAATATCTGTAAGAGTATAGTTAATATTAAATATGATGTAAAAAATCAAATTGGTGAAAGTCCATCCGGTGGTGAAAAAGCAGAATTTAATTTGTTAAAAGAAATTAATAATGCCTATAAATATGACGCTTTATTAATTGATGAGCCAGAAGCATCTTTTGATAATCCATTTATAAATGATAATATAGTTGATGTAATTAAAGATATAGCTGAGAAAACGACAGTTTGCATTTCAACACATAACAGTACATTAGCCATGATGTTAAACCCAGATAAATAATATATACTGAAAATAATAAGGGAGAACACAAAATATATTATGGCACTATGGGCGATAAAACATTTAAATCGACTGATGGTGAAGAAGTGATAAGTTATGATAAAATACTAAATGTATTAGAAGCCGGAGCAAAGGCTTATGAAGAGAAAGGACATAAATATGATAGTTTTAAAGGTGATTAAAAATCATGGTTTATATGTTTTGAATGAAGAAGAAAAGTCAATTCTTAATATTAATAAAGAAGATATTTTAAAATTATTAGATGTTTTATATTTAAGTCAAGATATAATTATGGATCCTTTAGATGATTCACATATAATTTTAAACGAGGCTGAAAAGGTTATATACGAAAATATTTACAAATATTTTGAAGAATTTATTAGTAAAAAGGCTGACTTAAAAAATGAAATAGAAAATGAATTTTCAGAATTGATAAAACAAATAGAAGATGAATCTAAATAAAAAAATCTAATAATATTTTTATATAATATATTATAATGTCATATTGTCATTGTAGTAAAAAAAATAGCTGATAAGTAATTTTTACCCATCAGCTACCCATCAAATTAACATAAATTTATCAATTTTTGATTAAATTTTATTAAACTCTATATGAGTTATATGTCGATATTACGGGGATTTTAAACAATCCTCTTTTTTAATATAATAGCCCCCTGAAGATAGGTCGAGAGACCTATCGCTTTTTGTACGTATCCTCTTAAGCCTGTAGTCTTAAGAGGCATAACATAGCCTAAGGTCTATGTTATGAAGTATTTATGTGATATAATATATGTGGAGGAATGAATATGGAAAATTATGAACTAGCGGAAGATGAAGTAATATTATTAACTACTGAAGTATATTATAATGATGTAGAAGATAAACTATTATTAACACTTACTTCAAAAAAGATAATAATTGAAAAGGTAGAAATTAAAAAAGTAAGTCTTTTAAAGAAAGAAGAAGATAAAAAAGTAATTAATATAGTAAATATTAGTGATATTAAGTTATATAATAATAAGGTACAAGTTCATCAAAAGAATACAGAAGTATACATACAAACTATTAAAAATAACTTTACTATTAAGTTTGATAATGCTATTGAAGCAGTAAAATTTGTTACTAAAGTTACTGATGCTGTAACAGGTACAACTATGTCTGATCGTGGCGTAAAAAAAGGTTAAAAATGCTTTTGATAAAGTAGATGATGTACTTGGATTTGATACTAGAGGTACAGTAAAAGGTGTTATAGAAAATGGTATTACTGGAACTCTATTAAAAGGAATAAAAAGAAAAGATAAGTAAAATAACTATAACTCTATCAATAAAAAATAATATAATATATATGATTTGTCGTTGCACTGGCGACCATATTAAATATAATTTGATGTATTATTAATTTAACGAAAGGAAGAGATATTAATGAAAATAAAATATGAAGCATCAAAGGAGATATTTAAATACTATAATGAATTAACTGTAATAAGCCAAAGACTTAAGAAGATAGAAAAAGGCGGTAATATAATTATAGTTAATCAAATAATTAGATGTATATTATGTATATTTGCATTTACATTCTATATTTTTATAGTTGGCAGAATAGAACCTACTATTTTTATTAATATTTTAAAATATTTATCAATATACTTTTTAGTATCCTATTTATCTTATATGATCATATTTATAAAGAAGTATAAAGTATTTAAAGATGGTAATGTTGGTGGTACATTAACTATAAATGAAAACACTATTACTGATGAATATGGCAAATGTAAAGTAGAATTAGAAATGGATCAAATATCAAGCATAATAATAGGGAAATATTCTGTAAATATAAATTTTAATACTCCTAAAACGAGATTTATATTTCCTATTCAATATAAAGATAAAATAGTTACTTCAATTAAAAAATATAAAGAAGATGTAAGAGTAATAGAATTATAATTGAAATGGTGATAATTAATTTTATCACTATTTTATATTTTAAATATTATGATAATATGGTAAAATTATGTTAGGTGTTAAGATGAAGAAGATATTTAAATATATATTAATAGTTTTAATAGTAATTATATTAGTACCAGTAATAATTAATTTTTATGTTATATTATCTACTAAAAATAGGATTGTAAGTGGTGATAGCGAATTACTTACTGATATTGATTATATAGTTATTCTAGGGGCGGGTATTCGAAGAGGTAAACCTAGCCCTATGCTTGAGGATAGACTTAAGACTGGAATATCATTATATAATAATGATATATCTAACAAAATACTTATAACGGGTGATCATATGAATGATGACTATGATGAAGTTACTGTTATGAAGAATTATTTGCTAGAACATGGTATTCCTGAAGAAGATATTATTACTGATAATTATGGTATATCTACTTATGATAGCATATATAGAGTAAAAAATGTATATAAATCTAATAAGGTAGTTATAGTATCACAAAGATATCATTTATATAGAGCATTATTTTTATCTGATAATTTAGATTTAGAGTCTTATGGAGTAGAGGCAGATTTAAGATATTATTATGGTCAATGGTATAGAGAAATTAGAGAGATATTAGCTAGAAATAAAGATTTTATAAAAGGAATAATAAAACCCAAAGCAGTATATACTGCTTTTAATTATAATTAGTATTTATTATATAAAAAAATATGATATAATTAATGTAGTTTGTTTTTGAGGGAGTATAAAGATGGAAAGATATAAAGAAATAGAAAGAAGTATAATAAAGAAATATCGCAAAGAAATATGGAGTAAGTTTATCAAAGCAATTAAAGACTATGAACTTATTAAAGAGAATGATAAGGTTATGGTATGCATATCAGGAGGAAAGGATTCTTTTTTACTGGCTAAATGTATCCAAGAACTAGAAAGGCATGGTAAAGTACCATTTACTGCTGAATATGTTGTAATGAATCCAGGGTACAATGAAAAACATAGTAATAATATCTTAGAGAATGCTAAAGTATTAAATATTCCAATAAAAGTATTTAAAAGTGATATTTTTGAGTTGTAGATAAAATAAGCTTTGATAGTCCATGCTATATGTGTGCTAAAATGAGAAGGGGATATTTATATAATAAGGCAAAAGAACTAGGATGTAACAAAATAGCTTTAGGGCATCATTTTAATGATGTAATAGAAACAACATTATTATCAATGTTTTATGGCTCAGAGGTAAAGACAATGATGCCTAAATTACATAGTGATAATTTTGAAGGCTTGGAATTAATAAGACCATTATATTTAGTAGAGGAAGATTCAATAATTTCTTGGAAAAATTATAACAAATTAACTTTTATAAATTGTGCTTGTAGATTTACTGAGAGCGTTACTTTAACTAATAATAGTAATAGTGTGAGTAAGAGAAAAGAAATTAAAGAGTTAATAAAAGAATTAAAGAAAATAAATCCTAGTATTGATCGTAATATATTTACTAGTATGAATAATGTTAATTTAAATTGTATACTTGGCACTAAAAAAGATGGAATATATAGAAGTTTTCTTGAAGACTATGAAAAAAAGTAAATAAAAATGGATAACTATTATAAATATTTATAATAATTGGTTATCTTTTTTTATCTCTTAAGTTTGTAGTCTTAAGAGGAACAATGAATCCTAAGGTCTTCATTGTTAAACATTTATATTATAGAATATAAAAAATTAAAGTCTTTTTTTGTCTATGAAAACATCTTCTATAGGTTATTACTAGTTAGTATTATTTAGTAAGGAGGAACTATGTATAATACTAATGGACTTAAAGATGATGAAGTAAAAGAATCAAGAAAAAGATATGGTAGTAATAGTATAAATGAAAAGAATAAAAATACTTTTTTTAATTTATTTATAGAAACTTTAGGAGATCCTATCATAAAAATACTTCTTATTGCGTTAGCTATAAAGACAATATTTTTATTTAGAGATTTTGATTATTTTGAAACAATGGGAATAGTTTTAGCAGTACTAGTGGCTTCATTGATATCGGCAATTAGTGAATATGGTTCTAATAAAGCCTTCCAAAGAATGCAAGAAGAGTCCTCTAGAATAAATGTTTTAGTAAAAAGAGATGGTAAAACTAAAGAAATAACTATTGATGAAATAGTAAAGAATGACATACTTATATTAGCTCCTGGTAATAAAGTTCCGGCAGACGGTATATTAATAAAAGGAAAGTTATCAGTAGATGAATCTTCTCTTAATGGAGAAACAAAGGAAGTATATAAAGAGTATATAGATAATATAAGCTTAGCTACTGAAAAGAATAGGGTATATAGGGGTACTACTATTTATGATGGAGAAGCTTTGATACTTGTTACCAAAATAGGGATGGATACTTTGTATGGTAAGATGGCTAAAGTACTTACTGAAGAAGAAGATGCTTCTCCATTAAAATTAAGACTTACTAATTTGGCTAAAATAATAAGCAGAATAGGTTATATAGCTGCTATTTTAATAGCGGTAGCATATTTATTTTCTAAGATATTTATTATAAATAATTTTAACTTAACTATTATAAGAGAGACTATAACTTTAAATAAATTCTTCTCTTTAATTCTTGAAGCACTTACACTAGCAGTTTCTGTTCTTGTAATGTCTGTTCCTGAAGGATTACCAATGATGATTACTTTAGTATTATCTACTAACTCAAAGAAAATGCTTAAAGATAATGTCCTTGTTAGAAAGATGGTTGGTATAGAGACTGCTGGGTCTTTGAACATACTATTTACTGATAAGACCGGTACTCTTACTAAGGGTAAGATGGAAGTATCTAGTATTATAGATGGTAACTTAAATGAATACAATGATTTGTATTATACTCCAGATAAACTTAAAACATTGATATCAGATAGTTTATTATATAATAACGAGAGTGAACTTGAAGAATCATCAGGTAAAGTAGTTGGAGGTAATCTAACTGATAAAGCATTATTATCATTTGTTCAAAGAAAAAAAGATAATAGTGTGTTAATAAAAGATAGAATATTATTTAATAGTAAGAATAAGTTTGCTGTTACTATTATAGAGAAAAATAATGAGAAAATTAAATTAATTAAGGGAGCACCAGATATAGTAATAAAAAATAGTACTCATTATATTGATAAGGATGGCAAAAGAAGAACTCTTGATAAAGATAAGATACTTAATTATGTAAATAGTAAAGCTGATAGTGGGCTAAGAGCTATTGCACTAGCAATATCACAAAGCATATATCCTACTGATAGTATTAGAAGAAATATTTTACTTGGAGTAATATTTTTAAAGGATGATATAAGAGCCGAAGCTAAGGATGGTGTGTCTTTGATAAAGAGTGCTGGTATAAATATCGTTATGGTAACTGGGGACTCTAAAGAAACCGCTACTTCTATTGCTAAAGAGGTTGGTATAATAACTAGTAATAATGATATAGTATTATCTTCAAGTGATTTAGAAAGGTTATCAGATAATGAACTAAAAAAATAATACCAAATCTTAAAGTAGTATCAAGAGCCTTACCAGAAGATAAAAAAAGACTAGTTATGTTATCCAAAGAATTAGGCTTAGTTACAGGTATGACTGGTGATGGGGTAAATGATTCTATAGCTTTAAAAAAGGCTGATGTATCATTTGCTATGGGTAGCGGTACTGAAGTATCAAAAGAAGCTTCTGATATTGTAATAATAGATGATAACATACTATCAATATCTAGGGCTATATTATACGGAAGAACAACATTTAAGAATATTAGAAAGTTTATTATATTTCAGTTAACTGTTAATATAAGTGCTATTATGCTAGCTTTAATTGGACCATTTATTGGGGTACCAAGTCCTATTACTGTACTTCAGATGTTATGGATAAATATGGTTATGGATACACTTGCTGGTCTTGCCTTTTCTTATGAAGTACCTAGAATAGAATATATGAAAGAACCTCCTAAAAAGAAAGAAGAAAATATAATTAATAAATATATGTTTAATGAAATTATTGCTACTTCAATGTATACTTTAATAATATCATTACTATTCTTAAAATTACCATTTATAAAATATATAGTATCTAGTGATCATCTGATGACTGCATTCTTTTCTTTATTTATCTTTATTGCGGTATTTAATTCTTTTAATGCTAGAACACATAGATTAAATATACTGGCTCATCTAAAAGAAAATAAAGTATTTATACTTATCATAATATTTATTATTATAGTTCAAATAATTATTATTTATTCAGGTATAACTTTATTTCAAACTAAACCTTTATATATAAAAGAATTAATATTTATACTTATACTATCATTAAGTATAATACCATTTGATTTTCTTAGAAAATATATATCTAAAAAATTACGAGGAGATTTTGGAGTATAATTATAACTTTGACAAATATTTAATTATTATATATAATATATAACCAGAGGGAAAAGAATGAATACATATAATAAAGATAATGTCTTAAGAGATTTTAATACACTATTAGATTTATATTTAAATAGTTCTAGTGAAGAAAAAAAGATAAATATATATAGTCAGATGCTATTTATTTATAATATTGAACCAAAATTAGTTAAAGGTAGTAAATTATTTAGTTATAAACCAAGTAATTATAGTATTTACACAAGAAAAAGAGAATCAGCAAGAAAAAAAAGATATTTAGAACTAGATAATTTGACTAGAAAAATATGTTTTAACTTATGGGAAGAAATAAATAAGTATTATCCTTTAGATACAAGTAGAGTTCCAAATGATATATATAGTTATGAAGAGTATGTGAGTATGTTAAGAACCTTCTTTAAAGAAAATTTTCCTAGTGATTTAGAATTATTTAATAAAGATATAGAAGAAAATAATCTGACTATTAGAAAAAGTTTTCCTTTTTCTAACGCTAATATATATTATTTAGAATCATTAAAAAAATATTATATTAATATTGAGTATTATAAAAGATTAAATGCTTTTAATATAGCTAGTACAGTTCATGAGTATGGTCATGCTTCTACTTTTATGCAAAGTAATATATATACTAGTAGAGATTATATCTTAAATGAAGCAATAGCTTCTTTATATGAAATAATATTTTTAGATTATTATTTATCTAAATATGGTAATGAATATAGTTATATAGAAATGATTAGGATATTTAATACTGCTTGTATTAATAGTATAAATAGAACTATAAGAAAAGGATATAATTATAAAGAACATCATATTAATATGATAGAGGCATTATACGGTCAGCTAATAGCTGCTACTATATATATTAAATATCGTGATAAAGATTTAAATAGTATTATAGAGATACTAAAGAATAATTATTCTAAAGCAGATGGATTTGAACTACTTAGAAGTATTGATATAAGTATTGATGATTTGATTGATACTTCAGAAGATATTAGTAAATTGGTATTAAGAAGATAATGTAATGTTATCTTTTTTCTTTAATTTGACTATTTTATTATTTCATTATATAATTTATATGAAATGAGGAATATATATGGAGATATTAAATAGAAAAGCAAGATATGACTATGTAATTGAGGATACTTATGAAGCGGGTATAGTACTTACTGGTACTGAGATTAAGTCTGTAAGACAAGGTAAGGTTAATATTAAAGATAGTTATGCTATTATTAGAAATGATGAAATATATTTACTTAATACACATATTTCTATTTATGAAGAAGGTAATAGATTTAATCATGAAGAAGATAGAACTAGAAAGTTATTACTTCATAAAAGAGAAATATTAAAGTTAAAAAATAAACTAGAAATAGAGGGTTATACTTTAATACCTCTTAGATTTTACTTTGTAAAAGGTAGATGTAAGGTAGAAATAGGAGTATGTAAGGGTAAAAAGAATTATGATAAAAAAGAATCTATTAAAGAAAGAGATATTCAAAGAGAATTAGAAAAGGACTTTAAATATAGATAATGGATAATGTTATAGCTAAAACTAAGAAGTTAATAGATTCTTTTGAGAGTAGTGAATTAATTAGTAAATTAGATTATTATAAAAGAATAGTTATTGGTAATAAAGAATTATTAGATTTAATAAAAAGATATAATAATAGTACTGATAATTATGAGAAGTTATCTTTAAAAGAAAAGATATATAAATATGATGAATATAGAGAATATATGAAGTATTATAATGAACTATTTTATTATATTATGGGTATTAATAAAAGATTTAAAGAATATACAAATGTAAGAGGTTGTCATATATGAGAGTAATAAGTGGTTATTTAAAAGGAAGAGAATTACTTGGATATAATGTAGAAACTACTAGACCTACGATGAGTAGAGTAAAGGAATCTATGTTTGCTAGTATTCAAAATTATATTGATAATTCTATAGTATTAGATTTATTTTGTGGTACTGGTAGTCTTGGTATAGAAGCTTTATCTATGGGTGCCAGTAGATGTTATTTTGTAGATAATAATAAAGATATATTAAGATATTTAAATAAGAATATTAATAATCTTGGTATTAATAGTAAGAGTATTATAGTTAGTAAAGATTATAGAGATAGTTTATTATATTTTAAAAACAATAATATTAAGTTTAATATTATACTAGTAGATGCTCCTTATAAAATGGAAGTAATGGAAGAAGTAATAGAACTAGTTACTAAGTATGATTTGCTTTTAGATAATGGAATATTAGTACTTGAATATAGTTTTGATAAATTAAAAGATAAATATAGTAATCTAGAATTAATTAGAAGTAAGAAGTATAGTGATAAATATGTAAATATTTATCTTAAAATAATTGACTAAGATTTTATTTTGTGATAAGATTATTTTGTAAGATAAATGAAGGGAGAATGATTTATAATGAAGAAATTAAATAGGAAAGGATTTACTTTAATAGAGTTATTAGCAGTTATCGTAGTACTTGCTATCATTATCGTAGTTACTATACCATCAGTTATTAGTTCGATGAACAGTGCTAAATCTAGTCAATTAAATAATGCTGCAGGTACAGTTACTGAATGGTTTACTAAACAATATGAACTTGCTACATTGGGTGCTGGAGTAGCTGGTGGACCTGCTGATGAATATACTACATTTGTTGGTGAAGGTGGATTAACTACTACTGCAAAGAATTTAGATGCTGCTGTATTAAAAGCTGCAGGTATTACTAATCCAACAGGACTAAGTGGTACTGTAAAGGTTAATGGTTCTAAGATTTGCGTAACACTTACTGCTGCTGATGGTAGCCAATTTTATAACGCTAGCGACACTACTAAAAATACAGCTACTGGTTCAGGATGTTAATTAAAGAGGGATAATCCTCTTTTTATTTTTGATAAAATATAGTATAATTAGGTAGAGGAAGTGATAGATATGGAACTTATTATAGGTAGTCATGTTTCTTATAAGAATGATAGTCAGTTACTTGGTAGTGTTAAAGAGGCTATTAGTTATGGAGAGAATACTTTTATGTTTTATACTGGGGCTCCACAGAATACTAATCGTGGGGCAATAAAAAAAGAACTTACTAGTGAAGCTTATGATATGATGAAAAATAATGATATAGATATAAATAATGTTGTAGTACATGCTCCATATATAGTTAATTTGGCTAATATAGATAATTTTGATTTTTCAGTATCTTTCTTAAAGGGAGAAGTGGAAAGATGTGCGGAACTTGGTATTAAGAAAATGGTTTTACATCCTGGTTCGGCGGTTAATTGTTCTAGAGAAGAAGCTATTATTAATATTAGTGATGGATTAAATTTAATTCTTGATAATGATTATGATGTTACTATTTTACTTGAAACAATGGCGGGTAAAGGTAATGAAGTTGGTAAGTCTTTTGAAGAATTAAAAGCTATTATAGATAGAGTTAAATATCAAGATAAAATAGGAGTATGCTTAGATACTTGTCATTTAAATGATGCTGGTTATGATATGAGTGACTTTGATAGCATTCTTGATTTATTTGATAATATTATTGGTATTAATAAAATAGGCTGCATCCATGTTAATGATAGTAAGAATGTTATTGCTAGTCATAAAGATAGACATGAGAATATTGGCTTTGGTACTATTGGTTTTGATAATTTAATTAATATTATTTATAATGAGAGATTAGAGGGGATACCTAGAATATTAGAAACTCCTTATGTAACTAAAGATGATAATAGTAAAGATAAAGTATATCCACCATATAAGTATGAGATAGAAATGATTAGGAATAAAGAGTTTGATGGTAATCTAATTAATAAAATAAGAAGTTAAAATATAAAAGGCTTTAATAGCCTTTTATATTTTTAGTAAAGTTATCTATTTTGTCTTTGAACTGCATATATAGATTTTCTATTTTGTTATAAGTAAGGGGTTTTACTTGGTACTTTATTTCTTCGAGTATTACTTTGGGATTACCATAAATAAGGGTTTTATAATTATTTTTAATATAATTATAGATAATATCTAGTTCTTCATTATCTAGTGTTATACCTTGCTTTAGGGCAAAGTTATTTACATCTTGTTTTTGCATTCTGTTTACATATTCACTGATTAAATAAATATTCATTGCTTTTCACCTAATTAACTATATGTATAATTATAATTTTTATGATATAATAAATACTGGAAGGTGCTATATGAGAAAGATTAACTTTGATATTAAGAGAAAAATTAATAATAAAAAGAAAAAGAATATGTTTGAAGTTAAAAAAAGTAGTAGACCTATTAATAAGAAGAAGAAAACTAATGATAAAAAGTTATTTGAGATAATGGAAAAGAGATTTAATATTATTATTGGTGTTATATGTGTATTATTTCTAATAATAATTAGTAGAGTATTTTATCTTCAGATACTTAAAAACGATGAATATACGGAGAAACTTTCTTATTCTACGGAAAAGAAAATAGAAAGTACTAGTAGTCCTAGGGGTAGAATATATGATAGAAATTATAATCTACTTGTAGATAATGAAGCTGTTAAAACGATATATTATAAGAAGAAGAGTGGGGTTAAGGCTAAAGAAGAGATAGAACTTGCTTATACTATAGGAGATAATATTTCTATTGATTATAGTGGCATTAATGATACTAAATTAAAAGATTTTTATTATAAAGGACATTATGAAGAATGTAGAAAGAAAATTACTGATAAGGAATGGGATTTATATAGTAAGAGAAAACTTACTGATAAGGATATTCTTAAGTTAATATATGAGAGAATTGATGATGAGATAAGTGAATATGACGAAAGGGATAAGAAAGCAGCTTATATTTATTATCTTATGAATAAGGGATATTCTTATGCTGAGAAGGTAATTAAGAATAAAGATGTTACTGAAGAAGAATATGCTTATATTAGTGAAAATATTGACAATTTAAATGGATTTAATACTAAATTAGATTGGGAGAGAGTATATTTATATGGTGATACTTTTAAGACTATTTTAGGTAGTGTATCTTCGAATAGTCAGGGTATTCCTGAAGAACTTGCTAAAACTTATTTAAAGAAAGGCTATTCTTTAGATGATAGAGTTGGTATTTCTTACTTGGAATATCAGTATGAAGATTATTTAAAGGGAACTAAAGCTACTTATAGACTTTTATCTGATAATAGTTATGAACTTGTTAGTGAGGGTAAGAGAGGTAATGATATTGTACTTACTATTGATATTAATCTTCAGAAGTATTTAGAAGAGATGCTAGCTAATGAGGTATATAATGCTAAAGGTGAAACTGGTACTAACTATTATAATAGATCTTTTGTAGTGATATCAGATCCTAATACTGGAGAGATACTAGCTATGAGTGGTAAACAAGTACTTACTAATGATAATGGCGAGAAGTATGTTGTTGATTATACTCCTGGTATTGTGACTCTTCCTGTTACTCCGGGATCAGTAGTAAAAGGAGCTTCAATGATGGTAGGTTATAAATATGGAGCTATTGATATTGGTACTGTTATTAATGATGAATGTATTAAGATTAAAGATACTCCTGAAAAGTGTTCATGGAGAACAATGGGTAATATTAATGATATTTATGCTCTTCAATATTCTTCGAATGTTTATCAGTATAAGATTGCTATTAATGTTGGAGGAGGTACTTATGAATATAATAAGGGACTTTCTTTAGATACTGATGCTTTTAAGAAGTACCGTAATATGTATGCTGAGTTCGGTCTGGGTCTTAAGACTGGTATTGATCTTCCAGTAGAAAGTCTTGGATATATGGGTACTAGTAAATTACCAGGTCATTTACTTGACTTTGCTATAGGTCAGTATGATACTTATACACCTATTCAGTTATCACAATATATTAATACAATAGCTAATGGTGGTAATAGATTAAAACCTTATTTATTAAAAGAAGTATATACTCCAAGTGATAATGGTGATAAGTTTGGTTCTCTTGTCTATAAGGGTAATACTACTATTCAAGGGACTTTATCGGTAGATAAGAAATATATTGACAGGGTAAGAGAAGGATTTAATGCTGTTGTTACTAGTGGACTTGGTTATGGTTATATGGGATATTATACTAATTCTTCTGGTAAGACTGGTACTAGTGAGAGTTTTATTGATACCGATAATGATGGTAAAGTGGATACTGAGACTATTACTACTTCTTTTGTGGGATATTCTCCAAGCGATAATCCGAAAATGAGTGTAGTAGTGGTATCTCCAGATATTAGTTTACCTGATAATCCTCAGTCACTAGTTACTAAGAGAATATCCGCAAATATAGTAAATAAATATTTTGAATTAAATAGTTAGAGGGTATTTACAAATTTTAATATTAAATTTATAATATATTTGTCAGGAGGATGTTATGAAAAAAAATAAACAAGAATTAATAGAGAGATGTATATATTTAGAAAAATGGTTAAAAAATAATTATCCAAGTAATATGACGGATGATGAATTAATAGATTACTTTAGTAGTTATTTTGCAAATAAACATGATGTTATGTATTTAATTGATGCATATTGTTTGCCTAAAGAAGAATTTGAAAGAGAAATGATTAAGGAATCAAAAAAAGGATTTTATATGAATATAAATGCACTATATGACTACTTTAGCAAAAAATATAGTATACCAAAAGATAAAGTTCATGAAAGAATTAATCAATTAATAGACATGAATAAAATACAAAAAAAATTTGAAAAACCTAAAATTAATAGTTATGAAAAAGTTAGTGATATTATAGATATGCATATTAAAAAATATAGCAAGGATGAATTAGATAGAAAAGTTATATTAGAAAAATGGTTAAGAGAAAATCATGATAAATCTAGTGAAAAAATGATAAATTATATATATTTATTATTTAATGAAGAAGATGCAAAATATTTAACTAAAGCATACTTTATGCCTATGGATGAAATAGTTTCTCTAATTAAAAGATATGATTTAGATAATTCTGCTCTTTATGAAATGGTTGTACAAAAGATGATGCATGATTATGAAACAGATAGAGAAACTATAATTGAAAGAATGGAAGATGCTGTTATGGTTAATTATTCAATTATGCAAGAAAAAGAGCATAAATGCAATAATAAAGGTAAAAAAAGAACAAGAAAAATAAAAAATAGTTGTATAAATTAATAAAAGTATGATATAATTAAGTGGATGTTTTAGGAGGAGGAGTTATTATGGCTAAGAAAAACGAAAATAGAGTACTAGTTTCTTTAATGTGTGAAGAATGTAAAAATATTAATTATACTGAAGAAAAAAATAAAAAAAACACTCCAGAGAAATTAGAATTAAATAAATATTGTAAGTTCTGTCGTAAGACAACTAAGCACAAAGAAACTAAGAAGTAGGAGGATTGTAAATGATAAATGTTAATGATTTTAAGTCAGGCCAAACAATAAACTATGATGGTAATTTATATATGGTACTTGAGTTTAATCATGTTAAACCTGGTAAAGGAGCCGCTATTGTAAAGGCTAAGCTTAAAAATTTAAGAACTGGATCAATTGCTGAATATACATTTAATGCTGGTATTAAAGTACCTACTGCTCATGTTGAAAAACAAAAAATGCAATTTTTATACTCTGATGGGGATACTTATTCATTTATGAATATGGAAACTTATGAGCAAGTGGAATTAAATAAAAAGCAAATTGAAAATGAAGTTAAGTATTTAAAAGAAGGTTTAGAAGTTATTATTATCTTCTTTGAAGGAGAAATGCTTGGAATAGATTTACCTGAAAAGATAGATTATAAGATTACTAAGACTGAACCTGCAATTAAAGGTAATACTGCTACTAATGCTACTAAAGATGCAATAGTAGAAACTGGTATGCTTGTTAAAGTACCTCTATTTATTGAAGAGGGAGAAGAAATAATTGTATCTACTAAAGATGGCAAATATGTATCTAGAAAATAGATACTTTTCTTTTTATCTATTTTAATCGTTTGACAAAAGATATAAATTGTGCTATTATTAGTATGTAAGCAAGGAAACTTGCATAAAATAAAAAAGGAAACATTCAATAATCGTCTGTTGGGTGTTGCCATATTAATTTGGTGTCACCTAAACTTAATGTTTTAAGTTAGGTGATTTTCTTTATATTAAAACTACAAAGAGTAGGCTAATTAAAGATAAAATTATTATAAGCAATATAAAAACTAAAAAATCTTTCTTACTCATAATATCGCCTCCCTTCTTTAATAGAAGTTTGGCAGACACCCAACTTATTTGAATATTTCCTAATACAATTATACCATTTTTAATGTATCAAAAGCAAGCAATCTTGCTATAAATTATATACAATTTATAATATTAGACATCTATGCTGTAAAATAAATAAGTACCTAGAAAATAGATACTTTTCTTTTTATCTATTTAATTAATTAGATTGACAAGAAAATATAAACTATGCTATTATTAGTATGTAAGTAATGGTACTTACCTATAGTTTATAGAGTACTTAATCTTTAGAGAATTAGTGTCATTAAAGAGATTATTAATAAAATGATTATAAGTAATAGAAGTGAGATTAATGTAATATTAAAATCTTCTTTAGTTAGAAGAATAGCAAGTACCTAACTTAAAAATATACTAAAATTAGAGACTTCTTTAGGAAGACTCTAATTTTCTATAGAAAGACTATTAAGGCTTTCTATAGCAGTGAGTAACGTTAGTACGAACTGAAATAAATAATGTCAATTTTATGTAAAAGTAGTTTACTTATATATAAAGAAAATGCTATAATTATTAAGAGGTAGAAAGTATATATGAAGTATATTAATAAATACTTGGAATATTTAAAAGTAGTAAAGAAATATAGTGATAAGACAATAGAATCTTATTATGATGATTTAACTTTATATAATGAATTTTTGGGTAATAATTTTATTAATATTTTAGATATAGATTATGATACTGTTAAAGAATATATGAAATACTTATATTCACTTAATATTAGTAAAAACTCTATATCTAGAAAGTTAAGTAGTATAAGAGGGTTATATAATTACTTAGTAAGAGAAGATATAGTTAAAGATAATTATTTTAATAGAATTAATAATCCTAAGAAAGATAAGTATTTACCTAAGTTTTTAAAGGATGAAGAAGCTAATAAAATATTTGAAGTATGTAAGTATGATACTCCAATTAATCAGAGAAATAGTGTTATTATAGAACTATTATATGCTACTGGTATTAGAGTTAGTGAACTAGTTAATATTAAAATATCTGATATTGATATTAATGAGAGAACTATTAAAGTACTTGGTAAAGGTAGTAAAGAGAGAATGGTTATATTTAATAATCATACTAAGAAAGCTATAGAGATATATTTAAATGATGGATATCATGAGTTTAATAAACTTAGTAGTGGCTATTTAATTCTTAATAAAGATGGTAATAAATTATCTGAACGATATATTAGAAATATTATTAATAAGTTAGTTACTAAGGCTGGACTAGATATTAAGATAAGTCCACATACTTTTAGACATACTTTTGCTACTGATATGTTAGAGGATGGTTCAGACTTAATGACTGTTAAAGAATTATTAGGACATGAATCACTTAATACAACGAGTATATATACTCATGTTACTAATGAACAAATAAGAAAAGTATATGAAATGGCTCATCCAAGGGCTAAGAAGTAAGGAGTAATTATTATGGCAAAGTTATATTTTAAATTTGGGGCAATGAAGTGTGGTAAAACTACGGATATTATTAAGACTTATTATAATTATAAAGAGAAAGATTTAAATGTACTTATTATGAAGCCAGGAGATGATACAAAGGCTGGCAGTAAGATTCAAAGTAGATCAGGAGCTGAACTTGATACTGACTATGTAGTAGGGGCTGATGTTAATGTATATAATTTAATAGGTTATCATATAATTAATCATAATTTAGACTGTATAATTGTTGATGAAGCTCAGTTTTTAACACCTAAACAAGTTGATGAACTTACTGATGTTGTAGATAATTATGATATACCAGTATTATGTTATGGACTAAGAGCGGATGCTTTTTCCTATATGTTTCCTGGTAGTAAGAGATTATTTGAAGTCGCAGATGTTTTTGAAGAATTAAAAGCAGTATGTAAGTGTGGTAGTAAAGCTACATATAATTTGAGAATGAATAGAATTAATAATGAATTAGTACCAGTATTTACTGGAGAACAAGTATCTATAGATGGTATTGATGCTGAATATGATTCGGTATGTAGACCCTGTTATAAGAAACTAAGGAGAAAATATGTCAAAGAGGAAGAAAATAAATAAAAAGAAATTATTTATTATAATTGGTAGTATATTATTACTTATTGTAATAGGAGTTAGTATTTTCTTATTTACAAGTAAGAAGAATGTTAAAGATATATTTAAATATAAAGATAAGATAACTATTGAAGTTGGTAGTACATTACCAGTAGTTAATGATTATTTATATAAGAACACTGATTCTGATATAGAAATAGAATGGACTGGTATTGAAAGTGATGATAATAAGATATATAAACCAGGTATTTATTATGGTAGTTTTATGTATGATAATGAGAAGAAGAATATTACTTTGGTAGTAGAGGATACTAAGGCTCCAGTTATTGAAGGGGTAAAAGATTATGAAATGCTAGCTTATGAGAAGGTACCTAACTTCTTAGAGAATGTTACTGTAAGTGATAATAGTATGGAAGAGATTACTCCTAAAATAGAGGGAGAGTATGATAGTGAGAAGACTGGTACTTATAATCTTAAATGTACAGCCTCTGATTCTAGTGGGAATACTTCAAGTAAGGAGTTTAAACTTGTTGTAAAGGAAAATAGTAATGTTAAGATTAGTAAGACTAAGAAGGGTAATACGATAAAGAATTATTATGGTATTACTTATATAGATGATGTTATTATTGCTAATAAGTCTTATTCTTTACCTAGTAACTTTGTTCCCAATAATTTAGTTACGATAAATGGTTATATTAGAGTAGTAGATTATGTAAGAGATGCTTTTAATGAACTTAAGAGTGATAGTTCAGTACTTGGCCTTAATATATATGCTTCTTCTGGATATAGATCTTATAGTGATCAAAAATATATATATGATAATTATGTTAGAATGGATGGTAAGGAGAAAGCAGATACTTATTCTTCAAGAGCTGGCTACTCAGATCATCAGACTGGTCTTACTATTGATTTGAATACAGTGAATATATCTTTTGCGGGTACTAATGAGAGTAACTGGCTTAAGGATAACTGCTGGAAGTATGGTTTTATTATTAGATATCCTGAAGGTAAAGATAGTATTACAGGATATACTTATGAACCATGGCATATTAGATATGTTGGTAAAGAACTAGCTAAAACCTTATATAATAATGGTAACTGGTTATCTCTTGAGGAATACTTTGGTATTGATAGTAAATATAGTGATTAGATAAGTGATAATGATATTGCTTATCTTTTTTTCTATGCACTAATAAGCCTTACTATGCAAGTCTTATTAGTGTTACTTTTAGCCTAGAGTAGTCTAAAAGTAAATACTTTGTATCTATTATATATAAGAGAGAAGTATATATTTAGTCCTTATAAAATAGGAATATTTTGTCTATTTTATGGTTAAAAAATGTTTATTTAGTTAAAATGTAAAGTGAAATGTCAAAAAAGTTGAAAAATTGTTCTTTTTTTACTTGATTTTAATAAAATAATAGGGTATAATTGTAGAAGTGTGACTGGCTTAGATGTGCGAAGTTGCTGATACACCAGGTTAAGTTGTCAAATAAAATAAAGGTATATCAGGTAATTCGTTCGGAGCTATGCCTATACAAGATATAGACGAAGGGAGGACAACTATGGCAAAAGAAGTAGTGAGAATCAAATTAAAATCTTACGACCATAGAGTTCTTGATAATGCAGCTGCTAAAATAGTAGCTACAGTTAAGAGAACTGGTGGTGAGGTATCTGGTCCTGTACCATTACCAACTGAAATTGAAAAAATAACAATTTTAAGAGCAGTACATAAGTACAAGGATTCAAGAGAGCAATTTGAAAAGAGAACTCACAAGAGACTAATCGACATCAATAACCCAAGTAAAGAAACTATTGAAGCACTTGCTCATTTAGATTTACCTAGTGGTGTTGATATACAAATTAAAAAATAATATAGGAGGAAAAAATGAAAGGAATCTTAGGAAGAAAAAAAGGGATGACTGAAGTATTTACTGCTGATGGAAAACTTATTCCTGTAACTGTTATTGAAGTTGAAGACAATGTTGTATCTCAGATTAAGACTAAAGAATCTGATGGATATGATGCTATACAACTTGCTACAGTAGAGAAGAAAGCTTCTAGAAGTAATAAACCAGAAACAGGTCATCTAAAAAAAGCTAATACTACCCCTAAGCGCTTCTTGAAGGAAATTAGAGGTGCAAGTGTTAGTGAGTATGCTTTAGGAGATGTTCTTAAGGCTGATACTTTTGCTGCAGGAGAAATGGTAGATGTTACCGGCACTTCTAAAGGTAAAGGTTTTCAAGGTGTTATTAAAAGACACAATCAAAGTAGAGGACCTATGACTCATGGATCTCAATACCATAGAGGAGTAGGATCAATGGGTACACTATTACCTATGAGAGTTTTACCAGGAAAGAAATTACCTGGACATATGGGTCATGAACAAGTAACTATTCAAAATCTTGAAGTTATTAGTGTTGACCTAGAAAATAATGTTATCTTAATTAAGGGAAGCGTTCCTGGACCTAAAAACTCTTTAGTACTTGTTAGAACTTCAGTTAAGACTGGTGATAAAGTAAATGAACCAGTAGAATTAATCGTTTATGAAGAAGGTAAGACTTCTGAAGAAGTAGTTGAAGAAACTATGGAAACTATTAACGAAGAATTAGCTGCTGAAGAAGCTGACATAGAAGAATCACAAGAAACTACTGAATAGTTAGTACTATAAAAATATTAAAAAGTTGTTTGTGATGATAAAGGAGGAAATTATGTCTAAGAAAATAGATGTTTTAAGTCTAAAAGGCGAAAAGGTAAAGGATATAAAATTAGAAGATAACATATTTAACATTGAACCTAACGATGCAGTTGTTAAAGATGCAATAGTAGCTGCAATGGCAGGAGCAAGACAAGGAACTGCTAGTGTTAAGACAAGAGCAGAAGTATCTGGTGGTGGAAGAAAGCCATACAGACAAAAAGGAACTGGTAATGCAAGACAAGGTAGTATCAGAGCTACTCAATACCGTCATGGTGGTATAGCATTTGGACCAGTACCAAGAGATTATTCAAAGAAAATGAATAAGAAAGAAAAGAGATTAGCACTTAAGAGTGCATTATCTTACAAAGTATTAGATAAAGAATTAGTAGTAGTAGATGCTATTAAGTTCGATACTAATAAAACTAAAGAAATGACTAATTTATTAGAAGTTTTAGGATTAACTAATCATAAAGTTCTAGTATGTGTTAAAGAACTTACTGATAATGTATGTTTAGCCGCTAGAAACTTAGCTAATGTTAAGGTAGTAATGCCTAATGAAGTTAATACTTATGATTTAGTATCATCTGATAACTTACTTATTGAAGAAGAAGCATTAACTGCTTTAGAGGAGGTGCTTAAATAATGAATAGTTATTTAGATATAATCTTAGCACCAATTATTACTGAAAAATCAGCAGGAATGGAAGCTGAAGGCAAATATGCTTTCAAAGTAGCTAATACTGCTAATAAAACAGAAATAAAACAAGCTATTGAAAAGAAATTTAATGTTAAAGTAATGGCTGTAAATGTTACAAATTCTCATCCTAAAAAGAAGAGAGTTGGTAAATATACTGGTATGACTAGTAAATATAAAAAAGCCGTTGTAACTTTAAAGAAAGGCGATACTATTAGTTTCGACTAGTAAGGAGGAAATATAATGGCAATAAGAGTTTATAAACCAATGACTGCTGGTACAAGACAAAGATCTGTACTAACTAGTGAAGAAATTACTAAGACTACTCCTGAAAAAAGTTTAACAGTTACTAAGAAAAAGACTAATGGTAGAAATAATCAAGGTAAAATTACTGTTAGACACAGAGGTGGCGGAGTAAAAAGAAAATACAGATTAATCGACTTTAAGAGAAGAAAAGATGGAGTAACAGCTCTTGTATCTGCTATTGAATATGATCCAAATAGAAGTGCTAATATAGCATTAATCACTTATAAAGATGGTGAAAAAGCTTATATTATAGCTCCTAAAGGATTGACAGTAGGTACAGTAGTAGAATCTGGCGAGAATGTTGATATTAAAGTAGGAAATGCACTTCCTATAATGAATATTCCAGTAGGTACTGTTATTCATAATATTGAATTAAAACCTGGTAAGGGTGCAGCTTTAGCAAGAAGTGCTGGAGCAAGTGCTCAAATACTTGGTAGAGAAGATAAATATGTATTAATAAGATTAAGTAGTGGTGAAACAAGAAAGATTTTAGGTACTTGTAGAGCTACTATCGGTGTAGTAGGAAATGAAGACTACTCTCTAGTTAAGATTGGTAAAGCAGGAAGAACTAGACATAAAGGATTCAGACCTACAGTACGTGGTTCTGTTATGAACCCTAATGATCACCCACATGGTGGTGGTGAAGGTAGAGCTCCAATTGGTAGATCAGGACCAATGACTCCTTGGGGTAAACCAGCTCTAGGATATAAGACTAGAAAGAATAAGAAAGCGTCAGATAAGTATATCGTGTCTAGACGTAAGAAATAAAGAAAGGAAGATTTAAATGGCTAGAAGTATTAAAAAAGGACCTTATGTCTTTGAAAGATTATTAAAAAGAGTAAGAGCATTAAACGAATCTGGTAAGAAGGAAGTTATTAAAACTTGGTCTCGTCGTTCAACAATCTATCCTGAATTTATTGGTCATACTTTTGCAGTACATAACGGAAAAGAATTTATTCCAGTTTATGTTACAGAAGATATGGTTGGACACAAATTAGGTGAATTTTCTCTAACAAGAAAATTTGGTGGACACGGATCAGATAAGAAATAATTTTCTAAAGGAGGACAAAAATGGAAAGAACTGAAGCTAAAGCAGTAGCAAAAACAGTTAGAATATCTCCTAGAAAGACTAGACTTATTATTGATTTAATAAGAGGTAAGAGTGTTGAAGAAGCAAGAGCTATTCTTGCTAACCAACCTCAAAGAGCATCTAGAGTTATTTCTAAAGTATTAGAAAGTGCTACAGCAAATGCTGTTAATAACTTTGGCATGAAGGAAGAAAATCTTTATGTTAAGACATGTTTCGTTGATGAAGCATTAGTAATTAAAAGAATTAAATTTGATTCAAGAGGTCGTACAGGAAGAAACGATCATAAGACAAGTCACATTACTATAATAGTGGCTGAGAAATAAGTGAGGAGGAGCGTTTAATGGGACAAAAAGTCAGTCCAACAGGACTTAGAATTGGTATCAATAAAGATTGGGAATCAAAATGGTATGCTGAAAAAGACTTTTCTAAATATTTATCAAACGATTATAAAATTCGTAAATATTTAAATAAGAAATTTAAGAATGCTGGTATTTCTAAAATTGTTATTGAAAGAAATCCTAAGAGAAATGAAGTCTTTATCTATGCTGCTAAACCTGGATTAATAATTGGTCAAAGTGGTACTGAAATTGAAAAGGTAAAGAAAGAAGTTTCAAAACTAGTTAAAGAAGACATTCAAATATCTGTTGTTGAAATAAAGAACCCAGATATGGTTGCACAAATAGTTGCAGATACAATTGCTCATAATATTGAAAACCGTGTTTCATTTAGAGTAGCTCAAAAGAAGGCTATTAGAAACACTATGAAAGCTGGAGCAAAAGGAATTAAAACATTAGTATCAGGAAGACTAGGAGGAGCTGATATTGCTCGTGGTGAAGGATATTCTGAAGGAACTATTCCTCTACATACAATAAGAGCTGATATTGACTATGCTACTAGTGAAGCAGATACTACTTATGGAAAAATAGGTGTAAAAGTATGGATCTATAAAGGTGAAATACTAGATAAGGGAGGTAATTCTCATGTTGATGCCAAAAAGAACTAAACATAGAAAAACTTTCCGTTTACCTTATGAAGGAAAGAGTAAAGGTAATACTGAACTTCATTTTGGAAGTTATGGTTTAATGGCAAAAGAAGGAGCTTGGATTACAGCTAATCAAATCGAAGCAGCCAGAATAGCTATGACTAGATATATGAAGAGAGGTGGTAAAGTTTGGATTAATATATTCCCTAACTTATCACTTACTAAGAAACCTCTAGAAACTAGACAAGGTAAAGGTAAAGGTAATCCAGAAGTATGGGTTGCAGTTGTTAAAGAAGGTAAAATTATGTTTGAAATAGATGGCGTAGATGAAGCTACTGCTAGAGAAGCATTAAGACTTGCTTCACATAAATTACCTATCAAATGTAAGTTTGTAAAGAAAGAAGAAAGTGGTGAAATAAATGAAAACTAATGAACTTAGAAAATTAACCACAGAAGATTTAAATAAAAAAATCGCAGAATGTAAAGAAGAACTTTTCAATTTAAGAATGCAAAAGGCTACTGGTATGCTAGAAAAACCTTCTAGAATACATGAATTAAGAAAAGAAGTAGCTAGAATTAACACTATTCTTAATGAGAGAAGAGAAGGGTAAGTGAGGTGTAAGTTATGAAAGAAAGAAAAGAATTAATCGGTGTAGTTGTTTCAGATAAAGCTGATAAGACTATTACAGTTAAAGTTGAAACTTACAAGAAACATCCATTATATGGAAAAAGAGTTAAATATTCAAAGAAATATGCTGCTCACGATGAAAATAATATGGCACATGTTGGAGATAAAGTTCGCTTAGCCCAAACTAGACCATTATCTAAAACAAAGAGATATGAACTAGTAGAAGTAATAGAGAAAGCTGTTATTCTATAAGCTCTTTAGCTCGGAAGGAGGAAATAATATGGTACAACAAGAAACCCGCTTAAAAGTAGCGGATAACTGTGGAGCTCGTGAAGTATTAGTAATCAGAGTTCTAGGTGGAAGTAAAGTAAAAACAGGTAATATTGGAGATATAGTTGTATGTACAGTTAAGAAAGCTACTCCTAATGGTACTATAAAAGCAGGTAAAGTAGTAAAAGCCGTTATAGTAAGAACTAAAAGAGGAGTTAGAAGAGACGACGGAAGTTATATTAGATTTGATGATAACGCATGTGTTATTATTAAAGATGATAAGAGTCCAGTAGGTACACGTATTTTAGGTCCAGTAGCACGTGAACTTAGAGATAAAGAATTTACTAAGATTGTAAGTTTAGCTAAAGATGTGTTATAGGATGTAAGGAGGATATAATATGAAACTAAAAACTGGTGATAAAGTAGTAGTAGTTTCTGGTTCAAATAAAGGTAAGGAAGGAAAAATTACTAAGATATTAGATTCTAGAGTTATAGTAGAAGGTGTTAATATTGTTAAGAAACACTTAAAACCTAAAAATAATAATGGTAATGGTGAAATAATTGAAACTGAAGCACCTATCCATGTATCTAATGTAATGTTAGTAGATCCTAAGACAAAGAAACCTACTAAGGTAAAAATAGACAAAGATAGTAAAGGCAAGAAGATTAGAATATCTAAAAAGTCTAATGAAAAAATAGATTAATTATTATAGGAGTGAACATCCTAATATAATTTAGAGATTTGGAAGGAGGGCGAGCTAGAATGAACCGCCTAAGAGAAAAATATATTAAAGAAGTTGTTCCAAGTTTAACAGAAAAGTATAATTATTCTACACCTATGTTAGTTCCTAAACTAGAAAAGATAGTTGTTAATATGGGAGTAGGAGATGCTACTGTTAATTCAAAAAATCTAGAAAATGCTGTAAATGAATTAGAAAAAATTACAGGACTTAAAGCTGTAGAAACTACCGCTAAAAAGTCAATAGCTTCATTCAAAGTAAGAGAAGGACATAAAATTGGTTGTAAAGTTACTCTAAGAGGAGAAAAGATGTATACTTTCTTAGATAAGTTAATATCTATCTCTTTACCTAGAGTTAGAGATTTTAGAGGACTTTCTCCAAAAAGTTTTGATGGAAGAGGAAATTATACAATCGGTATTAAAGAACAAATTATCTTCCCTGAAATTAATTTTGATGAAGTAGAAAAAGTTAGAGGTATGGATGTAGTATTAGTTACTACTGCTAAAACTAATGAAGAAGCATTTGATTTATTAAAAGAACTTGGAGTTCCTTTTAGGAAATAAAGAAGAGGAGACTAAGATGGCAAGAAAATCAATGATTGTTAAATCAGAAAGAGAACCTAAATTTAAGGTTAGAAAATACACTAGATGTAAAATTTGTGGAAGACCTCATGCAGTTCTTAAGAAATATGGAATTTGCCGTATTTGTTTTAGAGAACTTGCTTACAAAGGTCAAATACCTGGTGTAAAGAAATCAAGTTGGTAAACCCAAAAATTAAAAGAAGGAGGGATTAATAATGACAGATCCAATCGCAGATATGCTTACAAGAATACGTAATGCTAATCAAAATAGAAGTGCCTCTTGTGAAATCCCAGCATCTAATATGAAAGAAGAAATTGCTAAAATTCTAAAGAATGAAGGATTTATGAGGATTATAAAATTGAAGGCGAAACTGCTAATAAAATGATAACATTAACATTAAAATATAAAAATAAAGAAAGAGTTATTACTGGACTTAAGAGAATTTCTAAACCAGGTCTAAGAGTATATGCTGGTGCTGATGAGCTTCCTACTGTACTTAATGGTCTTGGTATAGCAATTATCTCTACATCTAAAGGAATTATGACTGATAAAGAAGCTAGAAAGAATTCTTTAGGTGGAGAAGTAATAGCTTATGTATGGTAAGGTGAGATAATGAGCCGTATTGGTAAAAGAGTTTTATCTATACCTGAAAATGTTAATGTTAATGTAGAAAATAATGTTGTTACTGTTAAAGGACCTAAAGGAGAACTTACTTTAGATCTAGTAAAGAACATTAGTGTTAAAGTAGTTGATAATACTGTAGTAGTTGAACCACTTAAAGATGATAAATTTACTCATGCTATGCATGGTACTACTAATGCTAACATTAAGAATATGATTGATGGTGTTAGTAATGGTTATAAGAAAGGATTAGAAATAGTTGGTGTTGGTTATAAGTTTAATGCTAGCGGCAATAAGCTTACTATATCAGCAGGATATTCTCATCCAGTAGTTATGGAAGTACCTAATGGTTTATCTGTAACTCAAATAAGTAATACTGAAATCGAAATATCAGGAATCGATAAGGTAAAAATTGGTGAATTTGCCGCTAATATAAGAAAAGTAAGAAGCCCAGAACCATATAAAGGTAAAGGTATTAAATACAAAGGTGAACAAATTCGTCGTAAAGAAGGAAAGAAAGCTTCTAAATAATAAATAGGAGGAGACTTAAGTATGATTAAGAAAGTTTCAAGAAATGAAATGAGAAAAGTTAGACACACAAGAATCAGAGAAAATTTATCTGGTACTAGTGAAAGACCTAGACTTTGTGTGTTCAGATCTAATGCAAATATTGAAGCTCAAATCATTGACGATGTTAAGGGTGTTACTTTAGTTAGTGCATCATCATTAGAAAAAGAATTAAATCTTAAAAATGGTGGTAACATAGAAGCTGCTAAAGTAATTGGAGCTGAAGTTGCAAAAAGAGCTAAGAAAGCAAAAATAAATGCCGTTGTATTTGATAGAGGAGGATATCTTTATCATGGACGTGTTCAAGCTTTAGCAGAAGCTGCACGTGAAAATGGCTTAGAATTCTAGATCATTAGGAGGAATAGTAAATGAACGAAGAAAATAAAAAGACTGAAGTTACTGAAAATAAAAAAGAAGTAAGTAAAACTGAAGTAAATAAAACTCGTAAGTTTGATAAGAAAAGACCTAGAAACAATAATAGACCTTCTAAACCTAAATCTGACTTAGAGGATAAGGTTATTGAAATAAGAAGAGTAACTAAAGTTGTTAAAGGTGGTAGACAGTTTAGATTTGCTGCTACTGTAGTAGTAGGAAATAGAAAAGGACTAGTAGGTCTTGGTACTGGTAAAGCTCATGAAATGCCAGATGCAGTTAAGAAAGCTACACAAGCTGCTAGTAAGAATTTAATTAAAGTTGACCTTGTTGATAATAGAACTATATCTCATGATATTATAGTAAAAGAAGGAGCATGTAAGGTAATGCTTAAACCTGCTAAAGAAGGTACTGGAGTTAAAGCTGGTGGACCAGTTAGAGATGTACTTGAACTTGCTGGTGTTAAAGATGTATTATCTAAGAGTCAAGGGTCTAGTACTAAGATTAATGCTGCTAGAGCTACTCTAAATGCTTTAAAAGGACAAAAATCTCTTGCTCACGTTGCTTACTTAAGAGATAAGAATGTGGAGGAAATAAGATAATGAAATTACATGAATTAAAAGCAGTAGAAGGTTCTACTAAAGCTAGAAAAAGAATTGGTCATGGACCTGGTTCTGGTACTGGTAAAACTTCAGGTAAAGGTGAAAAAGGACAAAACGCTAGAAGTGGCGGTGGAGTAAGACCTGGATTTGAAGGTGGACAATTACCATTATTCAGAAGATTATCAAAAAGAGGATTCAACAATTATGAGTTTAGAACAGTATATAGTACTGTAAATGTATCAGATTTAAATAGATTTGAAGATGGTACAGTAGTAGATCTTGCTTTACTTAAAAAAGCAGGATTAATAAAGAAAGAATTAGATGGAGTTAAAGTTTTAGGAAATGGTGATTTAACTAAGAAATTAACTGTTAAAGCAAATAATTTCTCTAAGACTGCTAAAGAGAAGATAGAAAATATTGGTGGAAAAACTGAGGTGATTTAGATGTTTAAGAATCTAAAATTAATCTTTAGTCCTAAAAATAAAGATATTAGGAAAAGAATTGGTTTTACCTTATTTGGACTACTAATATTCGCTGTTGGAACAACAATCCCTGTTCCAGGTACTGAGGGTGCTATATCTAATTTAGGATTATGGGAATTAATTAATGCTATTGGTGGAGGAGCACTTAAGAACTTTTCAATATTTGCTCTAGGTGTTATGCCTTATATTTCCGCTAGTATCATTACTGGAATATTACAAATGGATATCATTCCTTATTTCACTGAACTTAAAGATAGTGGAGAACAAGGAAGGCAAAAGATAAATCAAATTAATAGATATATTGGTATCGTACTTGCCTTTTTACAAGGATTTGCTATGGCATTTACCTTTGTAAAAGGTGCTGGTACAGTAGAATACTTAAAGATAGCCTTAATACTAACTGGTGGTACAGCATTCCTATTATGGCTTGGTGATCAAATAACTCAAAAAGGTATGGGTAATGGTATATCATTAATTATTATGGCTGGTATTATATCTACAGTACCAAAGATGTTTATTGATACATTTAAGACATTAATATTAAATCATACTGGCTCATTAGCTATGGGAATAGTAGGATTTATAATATTTGTGCTTGTATATCTATTAATAGTAGTAGGTGTTATATTTGAGGAATCTTCGGAAAGAAGAATACCAATACAATATTCTAATAGAACAACTTCTGCTTATGGTCAAAAGCAAAGTTATATTCCATTTAAATTAAATTCTGCTGGTGTAATGCCTGTAATCTTTGCATCAGTAATATTATCAATACCTACATTTATTGGTGGTATCTTAGGTAATGATTCTGGATTTACTAAGTTTGTAACTAATTATATAAATTATACTACTCCAACAGGATTTGTACTTTATATAATATTAATATTTGTATTTGGTTATTTCTATACTAATATGCAAATTAATCCAAAAGAACTTGCTAAGAACTTAAATAAGAGTGGTGGATATATTCCTGGTATTAGACCTGGAGTAGAAACTGAGAAGTATATTAAGAAAATACTTTATAGAATTACTTTCTTAGGTTCATCATTTATTGCTGCAATAGCAGGGCTTCCAATAGTATTCAGTAGTTTTATATCTACTGGACTTCCAGCGTCAGTTAGTATTGGTGGTACTGGAGTACTTATCGTTGTAGGAGTTGCTATTGAGACTTGTAAACAATTAGAAAGTAGTTTAATTAATAGAAATTATAAAGGAGCTAGATAATGAAGAATATTATATTTATTGCCCCACCAGCTGCGGGTAAAGGAACAGTATCTGCAAGAATCTGTGACAAATATAATATTCCTCATATATCAACTGGCGATCTTTTAAGAGATGAAATAAAGAATTCAACTAAGCTTGGTCTTGAAATAAAAGATGCTATGGCTAGAGGAGAATTTGTTTCAGATGAAGTAATAACTAAATTATTAAAAAAGAGATTATCAAGTAAAGATTGTAAAAAAGGCTATATCTTAGATGGTTATCCTAGAAACGTTAATCAAGCAATTGTTTATGACAAGTTACTTGAAGAATTAGATTTTGATTTAGGAAAGGTAATACTTTTAGATATTGATAAAGATGTTGCTATGCAAAGAGCATTATCTAGATTGGTATGTTCTAAGTGTGGTTTATCTTATAACTTACTAAATAAGGAATTATCTCCTGTCAAAGAAGGAATATGTGATAGCTGTGGTAGTCCTTTGAAATCTAGAAGTGATGATAATGAAGAGACATTCATAAATAGATTTAATACTTATATGAATGAAACTTTCCCTCTAGTGGACTATTATGAGAAGAAAAATAATTTAGTTAAAATTAATGTTACTGATAAAAATTCAGATGAAGTTTTTGAAGAAGTAGAGAAGGTAATTAAATGATAACTATTAAAAGTGATTATGAATTATCCTTAATGAGAGTGGCAGGAAGAATAGTTTATGACACTCATCAGTATTTAAAACCTTATATTAAACCTGGTATTACTACTGGTGAGTTAGATAAACTAGCTCATGACTATATTATAAGTAGAGATGCTACTCCATCATGTTTAGGATATGAAGGTTATCCTGCGAGTATATGTATTTCAGTTAATGAAGAAGTAGTACATGGTATACCGGGGAAAAGAAAGCTTAAGAATGGTGATATTGTAACTTTAGATATATGTGCCTGCTACAAAGGATATCATGGTGATTCTGCTTGGAGTTATAGAGTAGGAACTGTATCAAAAGAGAAAGAATATTTACTTACTCATACTGAGAAAGCTTTATATGAAGGATTAAGTAAAGTAAAAGATGGAATTCATCTTGGAGATGTATCTAATGCTATTGAAGAATATGCTAAAAAACATAAACTAGGTGTTGTTAAAGAACTAGTAGGTCATGGTATTGGATCACATTTGCATGAGGATCCAGAAGTACCTAACTATGGAAAAGCGGGTACTGGAATAATTTTAAAAAAAGGAATGACTATTGCCGTAGAACCTATGCTTAATTTAGGTACTGCTAAAATATATTTACTTGATGATGATTGGACAATAGTTACAGGTGATAATAAACCATCAGCTCATTTTGAACATACAATTATTGTTACTGACGATGGTTATGAAATACTAACAGGAGATGATAAATGTGAGTAGAGAAGAGTTAATCGAAGTAGAAGGAAAAGTACTTGATAATTTACCACAGGGAAAATTCAAAGTTGAACTTGATGGAGGCCACATAGTAGTTGCCCATGTTTCTGGTAAAATGCGCATGAACAACATACGTATCTTACCAGGTGATACTGTGGTTTTAGCTATGTCACCATACGATCTAACACAAGGGCGTATTGTATATAATAAGAAATAGGAGGGATGAATAATGAAAGTAAGAGCATCCGTAAAGAAAATATGCGACAAATGTAAAATTATTAAAAGAAAAGGTAAAGTAATGGTTATTTGTGAAAATCCAAAACACAAACAAAAACAAGGTTAATAGGGAGGAAATAATAATATGGCAAGAATTAAAGGTGTAGATATACCTAACGACAAAAGAATTGAGATATCTCTTACATACATTTATGGTATTGGAAGACAATTATCTAAAACAATTCTTAATGATGCTAAAGTTGACTTAAATAAAAAAGCTAAGGATTTAACTGATGATGAACTTTCTAGAATTAGAAAAGAAGTAGATAAATCTTAACTGAAGGCGATTTAAGAAGAGAAATTAACTTAAATATTAAAACTAAGATGGAAATTAATTCTTATCAAGGTACAAGACATAAAAAGAATTTACCAGTAAGAGGACAAAGAACTAGTAGAAATGCTAGAACTCGTAAGGGTAAAGGAAAAGTTGTTGCTAATAAGAAAAAATAATTAGGAGGAAAATATGGGAAAATATAATTCAAGAAAAAGAAAAACTAAAAAGAATATTCCTGCTGGTATAGCTCATATTCATTCAACATTCAACAACACAATCGTAACTATTACTGACTTAGAAGGAAATGTTGTAAGCTGGGCTTCTTCTGGAAAACAAGGAGTAAAAGGTAGTAAGAAATCTACTCCATTTGCTGTGGTATGTCTGCTGAAGCTGCTGGAAGAGATGCAGTAGCTGCAGGTATGAAGAAAGTAAAAGTAGAAGTAAAAGGCTTAGGCTCTGGAAGAGAAGCTGCAATTAGATCATTACAAACTGCTGGATTAGAAATAGAATCAATAACTGATGTAACACCAATTCCACATAATGGTTGTCGTCCACCAAAAAGAAGACGTGGATAATAAAGAAAGGAAGCGTGTCTAATGTTAAAATTTGAAAAACCAGATTATAAGGTAAAAGAATATGTAAAGGATTCTTTCTATGGTAAATTTGAACTTGAACCACTAGAAAGAGGATTTGGAACAACTTTAGGTAATGCACTTAGAAGAGTTATGTTATCATCACTTCCTGGTGATGCTATAACTTCAGTTAAAATAGATGGAGTAGCTCATGAATTTCAAAAGATTGATGGAGTTATCGAAGATGTTACTGCTATCGTATTAAATTTAAAGGGAATAGTAATAAAGAATCATTCTAAAGATGATGATAAAATATTAAGACTTAAAAAAGATACTCCAGGAGTAGTTACTGCTGGTGATATCGAAGCTGATGCTGATATAGAGATATTAAATCCTGACCATGTAATTGCTACACTTGTTGAAGGTGGAAAATTAAATATGGAAATGACTATTGGATCAGGAAGAGGATATATAGTAGCAGAAGATAATAAGAAGATACTTGCTCAAAATAATAAGACTAAAGTAGGAGCAATTGCTATTGATAGTTTATATTCTCCTATTGAAAGAATTAACTATGAAGTAGAAAATGCTAGAGTAGGTCAAAATAATAATTATGATAAATTAATTCTTGAAGTATGGACTAATGGTTCAATTACTCCAGAAGAGGCTTTAGCACTAGCTGCTAGAATCTTAATTGAGCATTTTGAAGTATTAACTGAACTTAACTCAATTGCAGATGAAACAGGACTTATGATATCTAAGAGTGAAGACCCTGCTGTTAAGATATTAGAGACTTCTATTGATGATTTAGATTTCTCTGTAAGAGCATATAATTGCTTAAAGAGAGCTAATATTCTTACTTTAAAAGATTTAGTTGATAAGACTGAAAATGAAATGATGAAGATTAGAAATCTTGGTAAGAAGTCATTAAAAGAAGTAATGGATAAAGTTAAAGACATGGGTCTTACATTTAAAGATGAAAATTAATAGAGGAGGTAATTATGGCATATAGAAAATTAGGTAGAGATAATAAACATAGAAGAAGTATGTTAGCTACTTTAACTAAACAACTAATTGAAAATGAAAGAATAGTTACTACTGAAACTAGAGCTAAAGAAGTTAGAAAGAGTTTTGATAAAATGGTAACTTATGGTAAAAAAGGTACTTTAGTATCAAGAAGACTTGCCCTTGCATTTTTACATAATGATAAGAAAGCCGTTGATAAAGTATTTAATGATTTAGCAGTTAGATATAAAGATAGAAATGGTGGTTATACTAGAATTATTAAGATGACTGAAAGAAAAGGAGACTCTGCTCTAGAAGTTATTTTAGAACTAGTTTAATATATAAAGAGATATCTATTAATTTAGGTATCTCTTTTTCTTTCCTCTTAAGCCAAGGTCTTAAGAGGCATAACATAGCCTAGGGTCTATGTTATGATAATTATATATAATTAATAAAAAAACTAACATTTATATAGGTGTTTTTTCTTTACTATTTAGAACTTTTATGATAGTATATTAGATACTTGGAGGATACTATGTATACAGAATTATTAAATATTATCTATACTTATGTTTTTAATTATAAAGAACCAGATAAACATTTTCTAGAGGATGTTTTAGATATAGCTATTAATAAAGATAATTTAAGAGAATATATTAAGAAAATAGATTATAATTATGATTATAATGCTGCATATGGGTTTACCTCTAAAACACTAAGATTTAATGTTGCTAATATACTCGAATATGCTAAAAAAAGTTTTAATTTTTATAAAAATTCTTATGAACCAATAATAAATATAAGTGATTTAGAAGAATATATTTGTTTATCTTTAATGTTTATTTTAACTATATTACACGAATTAGAACATGCAAAACAAATAAAGACATTAGAAACTACTAATGGAAATACTTTTGAAAAAAGTTTAATTCAAAATAGTCTTGATATAATATCTATTAATCCTGATTTTTATAGAAAAGAGCATGACTTATTTCCTACGGAAAGAATGGCTATTATAAATAGTACTAGTAAACTAATAGAAATATTAAAAATAGATGGTGCTTTTTCTTTATTTATAAATGAAGTTTTTGTTAAAGAATATAATTGGTTTATTACCAATTATTATATACATAAAAATATACCATTACTTGAATATATTAATATTTCTGGAATTCATCTATATTATGAAGATATTTTAATTAATAAAGAAAATAGTAAAAAATTATTAAGAAGAGTTAAGAAAGAAGTTTCTCTTGATAATAGAATATTATTTGGTTTACCTATTACTAAAAAAGAATTAACTAAAATAAATAGTAAATGATATAGGAGTAGTATTATGTATGAAGAACTATTGAATATTATCTATACTTATACCATTAATAAAAAAGTACCTGATGATAATTTTATAGATAGTATTATAAGTATAATAATTAAAGAAGAAAAGCTAATAGAGTATGTAAAAGATATAGATTATAATTATCAAAATATAGCCTTAGCCTCTTACTTTTATGAAAGCAGAATATTAAAGTTTAATATAAACAAAATGATTAAAGATTATTCTGATATCTATAAAATACATAAAAGAATATATGATACTAGTTCTGATTATTTTGATAAATACTTATTTATATGTTTAAGTGTATTAGAAGTTATCTTTCACGAGATAGAACATGTTATTCAAAATAAAAAGGCTAATACTTTACCTCAAGATAGTTTTGAAAGAAAACTAATTGAGATCAATAATATTGCGATAGAAGTATATCCTAGTGTATATAAAAAACATCATGATTTATTTTCTATAGAAAGAGAGGCTAATATAATTAGTTGTAATAAAATAAGAACATTCTTAGATATGTCTGAGATTACTACTAGATATATTATAAATGTTTTTAATAGCAAATATAATAGATTAATAAAAGAATATTATTCAAAGAATAGTTGTCCTTTATTGGAGCTTTTAACTATTACTGGAGGTAAGATATCATATAGTGGTATTTCTATTACTAGAAATAATACTAATAAAATATTAATGAAAACAAAGAGAAATCTTTCTTTAGAAGAAAGATTAATAAAAGGGCTACCTTTAAATAAAGAAGAATATTATTTAATTAAAAATAAGGAGCAGACTTATGAAAAATTTATATGATGAGAGTATAATGTGGGGTACACACGCTAGTGTAAAAAATATTGATAACAAAATATGTCAAAAAGTATATGAAGAATATACTATGACCACTATTAAAGATCATGTTATAGATGAATGGGTATTTAATACTATTAAGAGTTTAGATTTAGAGTCTTTAGTTAAATTATATGATTATGTATTTAATACTATAAGAGGTCAAATAACTAGTTATACTATGGAGTATTATGAACCATTTATCGAAGATATTCTAAATATAGATACATACTATATTATAGATAGTTTTATAAAGATATATAGAGATGTTATAATATTATCAGAAAATAGTATATTAATTGGCGATATGAACTTTAGTAATATAATATTTGGTAAGAATGGTATTAAGGTAATTGATTTTGATAATTATAAAAAGTCTACCCTTAGTAGAAATAAATTAATAGAATTAAATAAAGAAGAACTATGTAGATGTTTTAAAGGAGCATATAGGAATGCTTTATATAACATTTTAATAACTAAATATATTCCAAATAGTATCGGTAAAATGATGGATTTATTTAATCCTGATGTAGATAATTTACCTAGTCATGTTACTAAAAAATTAGTTAAACATCCCAATTTACTACACTTTTTTGAGGATAGAAATGTGTAAACCAATAGTTAATTGTAACTACAGATGTTTACACGTTTTTAATATTCTGATATAATGTAATAAAGTTTATATTATAGAAGGGAGAAGAAAATATAAATTAGCGCCAGACTAGAAATAGTTAACGAGGTATGTAGTTATCGAGTTTTCGGCGGATACTACATTGGGTGTATATGCTCATTAGATTATTATAAAAAACAAAATCAAAATTGTAACAAGATAATAATCATATATAAGAGGAGGTTAAAAATTATGTGTGGCATCGTAGGTTATGCAGGAAATAAAAAAGCGTTAAATAAAATACTTACAGGTTTAAAATCTTTAGAATATAGAGGTTATGATTCGGCAGGTATTGCTTATATAAAAGATGATGAAATCAAGATAATTAAAAAGGAAGGCCCTATTAAGAATCTTGAAGAAAATATAAATTATGATGAGGATACTAATATTGGTATATCTCATACTAGATGGGCTACTCATGGAGAGGCTAATGATATAAATGCTCATCCTCATAGACAGGGTAAAATAACATTAGTACATAATGGAATTATTGAAAATTATGATGAGTTGAAAAAAGAACTAACAAAGAAAGGATATGTATTTAAGTCTGGTACTGATACTGAAGTAGCTGCTGCTGTTATAGATGATGTCTATAATAAAGAGAAAGATATGATTAAAGTATTAAATAAAATTACTCATATTCTTAAAGGTAGTTATGCTTTTAATATTATAAATGATGATTATAAAGATATTATCTTTGGTATTAGAAAAGATAGTCCTTTAATCGTAGGCATTGGAGAGAATGAAAATGTTCTTGCAAGTGATATACCCGCTATTGTGCATATAACTAATAAATATGTAGTACTTGATAATTACGATGTAGTATATTTAACTAAAGATAATGTTAAGTATTATAATAGAGCAGGGAAAGAAATAAAAAAAACAGTAAAAGAATTTCCTTTAGAAAAGGAAACTATTAGTAAGAATGGTTATGATCATTTTATGTTAAAAGAAATTAATGAAGAACCAGAACTTGTAAAGAAATTACTTAATTTATATACTGAAAATAACAAAGTAAAAGATATCTTTGATATAAAGAAATATAAAAATATTGATATTGTTGCTTGTGGTAGTGCTTCTTTTGCAGGACAACTTGGTAAATATTATATTGAAAAATTTGCTAATATTAGAGTTAATGTATACTTTGCATCAGAATATAGATATCAAACTAATTTCTTTGATAAAGATACTTTAGTTATACTTATATCACAGTCAGGTGAGACTGCTGATACATTAGCATCATTAAAATTAGCTAAAGAGAATAATATTGATACTTTAGCTATAGTAAATAGACATGAATCTTCAATAGCAAGGGAAGCTAAATATGTTATATATACTGAGGCTGGTATTGAAGTAGCAGTAGCTACCACTAAAGCATATCTAGCCCAAGTATTAGTACTATTATTTTTAGCTATTAAAGGTAGTAGTATTGAAGAAGAAACTATTAATAGTTTAAAACTACTTCCTAATATATTTACTAAATATATTAATGAATATAATTATGAAGAAATTTCTAAAATAATGGTTAATAAAACGAATATCTTCTATTTAGGTAGATTAGTAGATTATTACTTGGCTATGGAAGGTAGTCTTAAATTAAAAGAAATATCTTATATACATAGCGAAGCCTTTCAAGCAGGAGAATTAAAACATGGTAGTATATCTTTGATAGATAAAGACTTTGGTGTAATCGCAGTAGTTACTGATAAAGAAATTAGTGAAAAAACTATTAGCAATCTAAAAGAAGTAGAGTCTCGTGGAGCAAATATTGTAACTATTACCAATATTAAAGATGATGATTTTTCTAAGTATAAAATATTATTAGATGATTATAATGAGGTTCTAAATCCATTAATGGCAATAATACCTATGCAATTACTTGCTTATAATATAGCTAAATTAAAAGGTTGCGATATCGATAAACCTAGAAATCTTGCTAAATCTGTAACAGTGGAATAAATAAACAGGCTAATTCAGTCTGTTTTTGTGTATAAAAATCCACTTTGCGCATACAATATATGTAGTAATATTGTAGTAAGTATATTGACTTTTACTACTTATTGTGCTAAAATTAATATTGGGAGATGATACTATGGCAAATTTAACCAGTGCTATAAATATTCAAGTTGATAGTGATACCAAAAAACAAGCCACAGATATTTTAAATAACCTAGGCTTAAGTATGAGTACTGCAATTAACATATTTTTAAAACAGGTAATAAAAAGAGATGGCATACCATTTGAAATCGTAAACAATAAACCGAATGAAGAAATGTTAAAAGCAGTTCAAGAAGTAAAAGAAATGATATCACATCCAAATGATTATCCGCGTTATACTAATAGAGAAGATTTAAAGAAAGCATTACTATCAGATAATGAATAACTATAAATATGATGTTCAGTATTCTAACCAATTTAAAAAAGGATTAAAAAAATCATTAAAGCAAGGAAAAGATATTAATAAATTATTAGATATTGTTGACAAGTTAGCAAATATGGAAAAATTGGAACGAAAATTTAAAAATCATAAACTTGTTAATGATAAATACTATATTGATTGCTTTGAGTGCCACATTGATCCTGATTGGTTACTAATATACAAGTACAACGAAAACGAATTAATTCTCTTATTAGTAAATATTGGAAGTCATAGTGAAGTATTTTAAGAATTATATATGATAAACAGGCTAATTTAGTCTGTTTTTTCTATGTAATATATTGTAAACAAAAAGTAAACAATATTGATTTATTAGTTATAGTATGATATTATTAATTTAGCGATAATCAGGAGGTAAAAATACTATGACTTATTTTGATGAAGAATATATTAAATTATTAAAGAGGATATTAAAAGAAGGGGAAGAAGTAGAAAATAGAACTGGTATTAATACTGTTAAATTACCAGAACATTACTTTAAGTTTGATTTAAGAGATGAATATCCTATTTTATCTACTAAGCAAACATTTTATAAAAATGCTATATTAGAAATGTTATGGATATGGCAAGCAAGTTCTAATGATGTGGAATGGTTACATGAGAGAAATGTTAAAATATGGGATGAATGGATGGTAGACGATGATGGTATATATAGAATATATGAACCAAATACAAAAGATTATAATCCTGATAAGGAAGTAACTGTTATGGACCCACTTAGTGTACCTCTTAGCGATCCGTTTGGTGAATATACTTCTTTTGAGCCTAAATATAATGACGAAGGTAAACTAATGACTGCAAAAAGTAGAATACCTGGTAAAAATATTAAAGCTGCTAAATGGTATGGCAAAGGATATGCTGGTACTATAGGTACTGCTTATGGTTATATTACTAAAAGATATGATATGGCAAGATCTTTAATTAACTCTATTAAGAATTGTCCTACTGCTAGAAGAAAAGTCTTTAGCTTATGGCAAAATGAGTTCTTAAGAACAGCAGTTCTTCCATCTTGTGTTTGGAGTACTGAATGGAATATATATAAAGATACATTAAACTTAGAAGTACATCAAAGAAGCTGTGATGTACCATTAGGACTTCCATTTAATGTAACACAATATGCTACATTGTTAAAAATGATTGCACAAGTAACAGATTTAGAACCAGGTTTTGTATCTTATTCTATCAATGAACCACATATTTATGTAAATCAGTTAGATGGTATAAAAGAACAACTTAGAAGAGCAGAAACTTATGAATATTTAAAAGATAAGAGTGAGTTAGAATTACTATGCGAAGAAAGAGGTAATTTACTTCAAATGAAGAACTTAGATAAAAAAAGCAAAGAATATCAAATATTAGATTCTGATAATAAAATAATTGATATGTTATTAGATCCTAGTACTCCAGAACTTATTCTTAATAAAGAAGTTACTGATTTCTTTGATTTTGATAATTCAAAAGAATTAAGTGATGTTAAACTAGTAAAATATAAGCATATGGGTAAGATACCAATGCCTATAGCACAATAAGGGGGATATATATGAAAAATTTAGCTTTAATTGCTGCAGTTGGTTATAATAATGAATTAGGACTTGATAATAGATTATTATGGCACATACCTGAAGATTTAACTTTTTACAAAAAAATGACTATGGGTAAAAATATTATTATGGGCAGAAATACTTTTGAAAGTATGCCAGTAAATGCTCTTAAAGGAAGAAACCCAATAGTACTAAGTAGTAAAGATATAGATAGATATGCTGATGTTATTTGTTATAATAATATAGAAAATTTATTAAGAATGATAGAAAATAGTTCTGATGACTTTATGGTTGTTGGGGGAGCAAAAGTATATAAAGAGTTTCTACCTTATGTAGATGTTATGTATTTGACAGAATTATACAAAGAATTTATCGCTGATGCTTATTTTCCTTATGTCGACTTTAGACAGTGGGATAGTATTAAGATTGCAGATTATATGGATGAAAATATTCCTTATGAAAGAAATATGTATGTAAGAAAGAAGATGAAATAATGGGTAAATTAATAGTAATTGAAGGCTCTTGTGACGGGGTAGGAAAAAGTACTCAATATAAACTACTTATAGATAGATTAATTAATGAAAAAGAGTATGATATTACTTCACATCACTTTCCTAGTTATGGAACATATCAAGGTAGACCGGTTGAAGAATATCTTAAAGGTAATTTTGGTAATCATTCAGAATTATCACCTTACTTTGTAAATAGTCTATATGCTCAAGATAGAGCTATTACTTGGGTTACGGGTTTAAAAAGTGAATATGATAAAGGGAAACTAATAGTATTAGATAGATATACTACTTCATCATTAATATATCAATCATCAGTTATTAATGATGTTAAAGAAAGAGAAGCATTTATAGACTATGTTTATGATTATGAATATCATAAACTTGGTATACCTGAACCTGATTTGGTAATCTTCCTTCATGCACCATTTGAAATAACACGAAATCTAAAAGATAAAAGAAAAGATAATGATGGAATAAAGAATGATATTCATGAAAGAGATTTAGAATTTATGAAAAAAGTATCTGATACTTCAATATATATAGCTAAAAAATATAATTGGGATTTTATTGAATGTACTGATGGTACTAATATGCGTAGTATTGAAGATATACATAATGATGTATATAATTTAGTTAAAAAGAAAATAAAGAAATAATTAGAAAGGTATAACTAATATCTTTCTTTTAATATATAGTTACGGCTTATATATAATAGATGTTACTGACACATTATTATTAGACTATAGGCTAATAATAACACTTTAATACCTTAGGATTAAAGTGCATAAAATAGTTGAAAAATAGTATAAAATACTATATAATTAAATTGGTGATTTAAATTGATAAATAAAGATATAAAGATGATATTTATGGGTACTCCTTCTTTTGCAGTGCCAATATTAGAAGAATTAATAAATAAATATAATGTAATAATGGTTGTATCACAGCCAGATAAAGAAAAAGATAGAAAAGGTAATATAATATATTCTCCTTGTAAAGAGATTGGTATTAAGAATAATATTGAAGTATATCAACCTATTAAGATAAGAGAAGAATATCAATATATATTAGATAAGAAACCAGATATTATTATAACTGCTGCCTATGGACAAATAATACCAAGTGAAATACTAGACTATCCTAAGTATGGCTGTATTAATGTTCATGGCTCTCTACTTCCTAAGTTAAGAGGAGGTGCTCCTATCCATCATGCTATAATTAATGGTGATAAAGAAGCAGGAGTAACTATTATGTATATGGATAAGAAGATGGATAGCGGTGATATAATAAGTCAAAGAAGTATAAATATAGATGATAACATGATATTAGATAATTTATATTATAAATTATCTATATTAGGTAGAGACTTACTAATTGATACACTACCTAGTATACTAAATGGTACTAATAATAGAATAAAACAAAATGAAGAGGAAGTAACTTATGGATTAAATATTACTAAAGAAGAAGAACTAATTAATTTTAATGATAGTGTAAGTAATGTTCATAATAAAATAAGAGGATTATCTAGTATACCAGGAGCCTATGCTATGTTAAATAATAAGAGAATGAAAATATATTTATCAGAAAAAACAAATAATATATCTAAAGAAAAACCTGGTACTATTACTGATATAAATAAAAATGGAATAACAGTTAGTACTAAGGATTATGATATAATACTAAAAAATATCAAATTAGAAGGAAAGAATAGATGTGATGTAAAAGACTTTATCAATGGTATAAAGAAAGAGAATTTTATCGGAGGTATATTTAATGAATAAAGAAAAAGAAGAAGTAACTAAAGAACCTAGTAAATTTGATAAATTAAAAGAAATGTGGAAAGATAAAAAAGGTAGAGCAAAAATTAAATTATGTCTATATCTTATCTTCTTTGTCGGAGTAGTTATTTTTGCTAGAGTACTTAGTTATCAAAACTCTAAGCTACCACATAATGATAATGTTAATAATAATAGTTTTATTTATACTTTAAAAGATAACTATGAATATGATATAAATATTGAGAAAGATAATAATAAATATAATTACCATGGAAGAAAACTAGGACTAAATGAAAGTATTAAAGTAAAAGATGATAATAAAGAAGAATACTATTATGTTATGAATAATAAATATTATTCACTAGATAATAAAGGTAATTATATATTATCCACGAGTGAAGAAGTATATCCTTATATAAACTATAAATTTATGAATATTAATTTTATCAAAGAATTAATAGAAAACTCTATCAAAGAAGAAAATATATATAAAGTAAAATTATCTACTTTAGTACTTAACAATACTTCTGATAATTATGTTACAATAGAGGTAAATGAAGATACTAAAACTATTACTATAGATTATACAGAACTATTTAAAATAGATGACTCTTCTATTAACAAAGTATTAGTTACTATGACATATAGTAATATTAATCAAATACTATCACTGAAGAATAATTGGATTGTAATATATTATCTACAGAAAGCGGATATGCTGTAAGATGGTAAGACATTGTATGTCTACATAATGGCTATCCGCTTTTTATTATATTTACAATAAACTACTAATTAAAAAGAATTTAAATATATAAATTATGCTTATATATAATAGATATGTAGATATATTATTTTGAGCCTTAAGTCTCAAAATAACACTAATAAGACTTACAAAGTAAGGCTTATAGTGAACATAATAAAATAACTTTGGTAGGGTTTACTTTTCTTTAGTTTTATGCAATAATATATCTAGGTGGTATAATGAAAGAATATATAGTATTAGTACCAAATAATATAAAAAATAAAATAATAGAATTATCCAGAATAAAATATTATAACTATAATATCAAGTTTATGAGTATAGATACTTTTATTAAAAGAGTAACATTTGATTTTGATGAAAAAACAATATATAATTTAATGAAAAAATATAATTATAACTATAGTACATCTTTAGTATATTTAGATAATTTATATTATATAAGTAATAAATTAAGTAACAATAAAATGACTAAATTAAAAGAAATAAAAGATTACTTAGATAGTAATAAGCTACTTATATATGATAATTTATTTAAAGAATATGTTAAAGATAAAGAAATATATATATATGGTTATGACTATATTAATAAATATTATAAAAGTATTTTAGATAATTATAACTATAAAGTAATAGATTATGAATATAAAGATTATGCTATAAAAGACATATATGAATTTAATTATATAGATGATGAAGTATTATTTGTTATAGATAATATATGTAATCTAATTAGTAAGAATATTAATATAAGTAAGATAAAACTAATAATATCTAATGAATATAAAGAACCTATATATAGATTATTTAAAATATATAATATACCAATATCAGTAAAAAATAGAAGTATATATTCTATCAAAGAAGTAAAAAATATATTAAATAATTTAAATAATATTAATGAAGAAATAGATAGTATTAATGATACTAGTATTAAAGAAAAGATAGTTAAAGTAATTAATAAATATAGTTTTATTGATAATAAAGAAGAAGTAAAAGAATTAATTGTTAATGACTTAAAAAATACTTATCTAAATGAAGATAATACTGGTATTAAAATAGTTAGTATTAATGATTATTTTGATGATGATGACTATGTATTTTATTTAGGATATAATAAAGAAAATATTGTATTATATAAAGATAATGAATATTTTAATGATAAAGAAAAAGTTATATTAGGATATGATACTAGTATAGAATTAAATATAAATAAAAAGATTGAAATAATAAAGAAAATTAATAATATAAAGAATCTTACTATTAGTTATAAACTATTTGATAATAGTGGTAATTATACTAGATGTGATCTAATTAATGATATAAATATTATAGATAATTATAAAACTAAATATACTAATTCAAATATGATGAATAAAATCTTTTTGGCTATGAAGTTAGATAATTTAGTTAAATATAATATAAAAGATAAAGATATAGATTTATTATCCTCTAATTATGATATACCATATATGCAGTATGATAATAAATATCATAGTGTAGATAAAAATAAATTATATAAATATTTAAATAATAAACTATTACTTTCTTATACAGCATTAGACAACTACTATAAATGTAAGTTTAAGTATTATTTAAATAATATATTAAAGATAAATATTATTAAAGATGATTTTGCTATATTAATAGGTAATGTCTGCCACTACGTATTATTACATATGGATGATATAGATTTTAATTTTAGCAATGTCTTTGATGAATATATAAGTAAAGAGAGAGAGTTTAGTAAAAGAGAATTATTCTTTCTTACTAATATTAAAGAAGAATTAGAGTTTATTATAACTACCATAAGAAAACAATATACTTATAGTACTTTTAATAAGAATATGAAAGAAAAAGAAGTCTATGTAAATAAAGATAGAAATATTAAAGTTACTTTTATGGGTAAGATAGATAAAGTACTATATAAAGAAGAAGATGATATTACATATCTTGTAGTTATTGATTATAAAACAGGAAGTACTAATATTAATCTTAAAAATATGGAATATGGACTCGGATTACAACTACCAATATATTTATATTTATCTAGTAAGATGGAACTTAAAAATGTTAAAGTAGTGGGCTTTTATCTTCAGAAACTATTTAATACTACTTTAGATAATAGTAAAGACTATGATTCTGCAAGAGAAAATAATTTAAGACTCGAAGGCTACTCTATAGATGAAGAAAATATATTATCTAAGTTTGATACTACTTATAATGATTCTAAGTTAATTAAGGGTATGAAGACTACGAGTAAGGGATTTAGTACTTATAGTAAAGTACTCTCTGAAGAAGAAATAAATGATATGCTAGATAATACGGATAAGTTAATTGATAAAGCAATAGATAATATATTAAAGGCTGACTTTGAAATTAATCCTAAGGTAATAAATGGAGAGAATGTAAGCTGTAGCTTCTGCGAATATAGAGATATCTGCTACTTAAGAGAAAAAGATAAAGTATATATTAATAAGGATGGTGAAGATAATGGGGACTAAACCTGTTCTATATATGCCTAGATATTACTGTACGATAATGGAAAGACATTTAAATGGTAAAGATACTATTTATAAAGAAAATGCTCTAGTGCAATATGATGATGAAAATAATGAATATTTTTATCCAGGAGATAAAGATAATGGTTATGAAAATATGAAAAATTATGTTATGTGGTTTTATAATCTTTTAGATGGTATAGAAGATGAAGAACTTGATAGGAAAGTAAAAAAATATTTCTTAAAAGGAAATATTTCAGATACTGATGGTACTTTATATGTAGATGAGAGTACTCTAATAAAGGTGAAGGATCATGGAATTAGCCGCAAATAAAGAGTTGTATCAGGTATATGCTTCAAGCTATTTTGATAAAATAATGCCGGAATTATCTGCTTACTTAGATAAAGGCATTATAGAAGCTTGCAATTTTTTTGAATTAGATCATATAAAAAAGTTAAAGGTATATTTATATGATAATGCTGAAGAATATCAAAAGTTATTTAAAACACTATATCCTCTAAATGGGATTGCAGGTTGTTTTGGATATGAAGATGTTAAAATATATGCTGATTTAAATAAAATAGATAAACATAGATTATTTACTTGTATACTTCATGAACTTACCTATGTGATTTATAGAAACTACATTCAAGAAAAAGGAATAAATAACCGAATAGTGTGGTTTGATGAAGGACTAGCTAGTTTTCTATCAGGAGAGAAGAATGCTCTTATTGATAATGATAGATTAAAAGAGTTCATTGAGATTAAAATTTCTGGTGAAAATAAAGAAATACCTAAGATATCTTATTTACATAAACATGGTACTAATTACGGTGAGTTTGTAGATGCTAAAACTAATAAATATAATGGCTATGACTGGTCTTATCTAATGATAAGATATTTAATAGAAACACTAAGTAAGAAAGAACTTAATAAATTAATGAGAAGCAAACAAAGTATTTTAGATATAGAAGGTACTATAACTAATGATACTTATAATTATTTTACTAAGAAAGTAAAAACAAAGTAGGAGGGTTTTATGAATACTTATATTTTTGATAATAATCAAGATAAGACAAATGAAAAAATTCAAATGATTTTTATGGGGGAAAATACTATTTATACTGAAGAAATAGGTAATATGTATAACTTATATGATTACTTTAAAGATAATAATTTTAATAGTGATAAGATATTATTTTGTAACTTTACTGGTAATCAATTAGAAAAACTTATCATTTATATTTCTAAGTATAAATGTATAGATACTATTCTTGGTTATAATAGTATGATTATCAGTAATAAAAAGAAAATAAGAGGTTTAAATTATGCCAAAATGGACAGATGAACAAAAAGAAGCTATATATAAAGAAGGCACTAATATTATCGTATCTGCGGGTGCTGGTTCTGGTAAAACTGCTGTTCTAACAGAAAGGGTATTAGAAAAAGTAAAAAAAGGAATTTCAGTAGATAATTTACTTATTTTAACATTTACTAAAATGGCCGCTAAAGAGATGCGTGAGAGAATAGGAGAAAAATTAAAAGAAAATGGTTTTACTAAAGAACTATCTAAACTAGATACTGCTGATATAACAACATTTGATGCCTATGCTTTATCACTAGTTAAAAAATACCACTACTATTTAAATCTATCTAAAGATATTAATATTATAGATGCTTCAGTAATAGGGTTATATAAAGAAAAAATGCTTAAAGATATTTTTGAAGAGTTATATACTAGTGAAGACTCTAAGTTTTTAAATCTAATTAAAGAATATGCTTTAAAAGATGATAAAGAAATATTTAGTTTTATTTTAAATATTAATAATAAATTAGATTTAAAGACTAATAAGAGAGAATATTTAGATAGTTATATTAGTGTTAAATATAATGAAGAAAATATAGATAAAGATATAGAAGGCTATATCAAAGTAATATTAAATTTAATTAATAATATTAGAGATTATTTAGAATATATAGATGATAGTGATTATTTTGATAAGATATATAAAGTACTTAGTCCTTTGTTATCTTCAGGTGATTACGATGATATTAAACTTAATATAGAAGTTAAACTTCCTATAGCTAAGGGAGTATCAGATACCACTAAAGAATATAAAGATAAAATATCTAATACTATTAAAGAAATAAAAAAATTAGTTATATATGATAATTATGATAGTATAAAGAGTGGTATATTAAAGACTAAAGATTATGTAGAAGAAATAATAATGATAATAAAAGAATTAGATAAAAGAGTATCAGAATATAAAAGTAAATATAATTATTTTGAATATGGTGATATATCTTCTTATGCAATAGAACTTGTAAAAAATAATACTGGGATAAGAGAAGAAATTAAAAACAATTTAAATGAAATAATGATTGATGAATATCAAGATACTAATGATGTTCAAGAAGAATTTATTGCATATATATCTAATAATAATGTCTATATGGTTGGAGATATTAAACAATCTATATATAGATTTAGAAATGCTAATCCATATATATTTAAAAATAAATATGATTCATATAGTAAGAATATTAATGGTATTAAGATAGATCTAAATAAAAACTTTAGAAGTAGAGAAGAAGTTATTAATAATATTAATTTAATGTTTGATAGAATAATGGATGATACTATTGGAGGAGCTTCATATAAAGTAAGTCATAGAATGGTATATGGTAATCCTATGTATCAAGGTGATGGTGATAACGGGGTAAATAATAACTTTGAAGTATATAGTTATCTTAATGATACAATATTTAAAAAAGACGAAGTAGAAGCTTTTATAGTAGCTAGTGATATTAAAAATAAAATTATTAATGGTTATCCAATCTTTGGTAAAGATACTAAAGGTATTAGAAAAGCTAAGTATAGTGATTTTGCTATCTTACTTGATAGTAGTAAGTCATTTGAACTATATAAAAAGATTTTAGAATATAATGATATTCCTACGAGTATTGTGAAATCAGTTAATCTAACTGATGGTGAAGTAATTACTATAATAAAGAATATAATTGGTTTTATTATAAAGATTAAAGATAATGTTATAGATAATGAATTTAAAAAATTATTTATATCAATAGCTAGAAGTTTTCTCTTTAATTTAGATGATAATATAATATTTGATTATTTTCTAAATAATAATTTTAAAGATAGCGATATTTATAAGATTAGTTATGGTATTACTAAGGATCTTGATACAATTAGTTTAGATGAAATAATTGATATAATTATTGATAAATATGATTTTTATAATAAATTATTTTTACTTGGAGATTATTCTTCAAATATTATTAGAATAGATAAATTAAAAGAAATTACTAGTAATCTAACTAATTTAGATTATGATATATATAAATATAGTGAATATTTAGAGAACATTATAGAAAGTGATATGAAGATAGAATATAATGTTACTGAAAGTAGTAATAATACAGTAAAAATTATGACTATTCATGCTTCAAAAGGACTAGAGTTTAATGTCTGCTACTACGGGGGATTATATAGTAAATTTAATATTAGGGAAGCTATAAGTAAATTTAGTTATGACGATAAGTATGGTATTATTATTC
>ERZ791618.81-NODE-81-length-52647-cov-2.212009_pt1 | contig 52647 bp, 54 predicted proteins | sample MGYA00510059_ERZ791618 | MGnify/ENA primary metagenome ERZ791618 (study PRJEB30046, sample SAMN00715159) | human gut metagenome | study: EMG produced TPA metagenomics assembly of the A metagenome-wide association study of gut microbiota in type 2...
AACTGGCAAATTTATCTGGCTAAAATAGTTCGGGAAGAAGATCCGAATTTTCCGAATGCAACTTTAATAAAGGAAGAGGTATTATTGCCTTCTACCACCGTAGAACGTTCGCACCCGCAATTCTCACCCGATGGTAAGGAACTGGCCTTCATTGAAGACCGCAACCGCCTGATGGTACTCAACCTGGAAACCAAGAAAGTACGCCGGATCACCGACGGTTCTACCTGGTACAGCACAGGCGGAGGGTTCGACTATGCATGGTCTCCGGACAGCAAGTGGTTCACATTGGAATTTATCGGAAACAAGCACGATCCATATTCAGATATAGGCCTGGTCAGTGCACAAGGTAATGGCGAGATCATCAACCTGACCAATAGTGGATACAGCAGCGGTTCACCCAGTTTTGCGCTCGATGGCAATGCCATTCTTTTCACTACCGAACGCTACGGTATGCGTGCACATGCTTCATGGGGTTCACTGGACGATGCTATGTTAGTATTTCTGAATCAGGATGCATACGACAAATTCAGCCTGAGCAAAGAAGACTACGAACTATATAAAGAAGCAAACTCCGACCGGAAAAAGGTTGCCGCAAAGGACAGCAGTAAGGTAAAGGATGTCGTGGTGGAATTGAAAAACATAGAAGACCGCATCGTACGCCTGACACCAAACTCATCGAATATGGGAAGTACTCTCATCTCCAAAGACGGGAAAGCTCTCTATTATCTGGCCAGTACCGAAAGCGGCCATAACTTATGGAAGATGGATCTGAACAAGAAAGAGACCAAGTTGCTCCATAAAGTTGATGCCGGCTGGACCTCTCTGGAAATGGATAAAGAAGGGAAGAATCTCTTCATCCTGAACGGTAAGAATATGCAAAAGATGAACATGGCTTCCGATGACCTGAAGCCCATTAAATATCTTGCCCAAGTGAAACTGGATCTGGCCGCCGAACGCGAATATATGTTCGACCATGTATACAAGCAACAGCAGAAGCGTTTCTATAATACCAACATGCACGGGGTCAATTGGGACGCCATGACGGCTGCTTATCGCAAGTTCCTGCCACACATCGATAATAACTATGACTTCGCCGAACTATTGAGTGAATGGCTGGGCGAATTGAATGTCTCCCATACCGGAGGCCGTTTCTATCCGGACGGACAAAGTGAACCGACAGCCAGTCTGGGACTACTTTTTGACTGGAATTACCAGGATAAAGGAATGCTCATCGCTGAAGTGATAGAAAAGGGACCGTTCGACAAAGCCACTACAAAGGTGAAAGCCGGTGTCGTTATTGAAAAGATCGACGGTAAAGAGATCACTCCCGAAGCCGATTATTATGTGCTTCTCAATGACAAGGTAAAAAAGAAAACACTTGTTTCATTGTACGATCCCAAGACGAAAGAACGTTGGGAAGAGGTAGTAATCCCTATCAGAGACAGCGAACTCAGTACATTACTTTACGAACGCTGGGTTAAGCAACGTGCAGCAGACGTTGAGAAATGGTCGAACGGTAAACTGGGATACGTGCACATCAAATCAATGGGTGATGACAGCTTCCGTTCCATCTACTCGGACATTTTAGGAAAATACAACAACTGTGAAGGTATTGTCATCGACACCCGTTTCAACGGAGGCGGTCGTCTGCATGAAGATATAGAGATACTGTTCAGTGGCAAGAAATACTTCACACAGGTGGTTCGCGGCCGTGAAGCCTGCGATATGCCGAGCCGCCGCTGGAACAAGCCTTCCATCATGCTGACGTGCGAAGCCAACTATTCCAATGCACACGGCACACCGTGGGTATACAGTCATCAGAAACTGGGTAAACTGGTAGGTATGCCTGTGCCGGGCACTATGACCAGTGTATCATGGGAGCGCCTGCAAGATCCGACACTGGTATTCGGCATTCCTGTGATTGGTTATCGCTTGCCTGATGGTAGTTATCTGGAAAATACGCAGTTGGAACCGGATGTAAAAGTAGCCAATTCGCCCGAAACAATCGTGAAAGGCGAAGATACACAATTGAAAGTAGCGGTAGAAGAATTATTGAAAGAACTACATTAGATAGGGATTATTAAGGAGCCAGACTATGAATTTGGCTCCTTTTTCCGTACCTTTGCGGCAAAATCAACAAATTATCTAAATTCATGTTTGCTGACCTACTTAATTCCTCCTATTTCGCCCTCTTCCTCATCGTCGCATTGGGCTTCATGCTGGGAAAAATCAAAATCAAAGGTTTATCGCTGGATGTTTCCGCAGTTATTTTCATAGCTCTTCTCTTTGGACACTTCGGTGTAGTCATTCCTAAAGAGTTAGGAAACTTCGGATTGGTACTTTTCATCTTCACTATCGGTATTCAGGCCGGCCCCGGTTTCTTCGACTCGTTCCGAAGTAAAGGTAAGACCCTGATTATAATCACCATGCTGATTATTTGCTCGGCTTCCCTTACTGCTGTTGGGCTTAAATACCTTTTCGACATCGATACCCCCAGTGTAGTAGGGTTGATAGCCGGTGCACTGACCAGTACGCCGGGACTTGCCGTAGCCATCGACAGTACAAATTCTCCGTTGGCATCTATCTCCTATGGTATCGCTTATCCGTTTGGAGTTATCGGCGTGATCCTGTTTGTAAAGCTGCTTCCCCGCATTATGCGCATTGATCTGGATAAGGAAGCCCGCCGACTGGAAAAAGAACGTCGCGGACAGTTTCCGGAATTGACTACCTGTATTTATCGCGTCACAAATCCTGCCGTATTCAACCGCAGCCTGATGCAAATCAATGCACGGGCCATGACAGGGGCTGTTATTTCACGCCATAAACATGATGAAGTCATTTCCATCCCTACTGCACAGACTATATTACACGAAGACGATTACATACAGGCAGTAGGCAGTGAAGAAGCTCTGAACCAACTTTCGGTCTTAGTTGGAGAACGCGAAGAAGGTGAATTACCTTTGGTAGATACACAGGAAATAGAATCCTTATTGCTGACCAAAAAGGATATGATTAATAAACAATTGGGGGATTTGAATCTGATGAAGAACTTCGGATGTACGGTAACACGTGTCCGCCGAAGCGGTATCGACCTGTCTCCGTCACCGGATTTAACTCTGAAATTCGGTGATAAACTGATGGTGGTAGGAGAAAAAGAAGGACTTAAAGGATTGGCCCGCTTACTGGGAAACAATGCTAAAAAGCTATCTGATACAGACTTCTTTCCTATTGCAATGGGTATTGTTTTGGGAGTACTGTTCGGCAAACTGAATATTACTTTCCCCGGTGGTTTATCTTTCTCTCCGGGATTAACGGGCGGTATTTTGATTGTGGCTCTGTTCTTAAGTGCAATTGGTAAGACAGGACCTATTCTGTGGTCTATGTCCGGACCCGCTAACCAATTATTGCGTCAGTTGGGATTGTTGCTTTTCCTTGCCGAAGTCGGAACCTCGGCAGGTACCAATCTTGTAGCAACTTTCCAGGAAAGTGGCTGGCTGCTATTCGGAGTAGGTGCTGCTATTACGCTGGTACCTATGTTAGTAGCTGTGTTCGTCGGGCTGTTTGTCTTCAAAATCAGTATACTCGACTTACTGGGGACCATCACCGGTGGTATGACCAGTACCCCGGGACTTGCAGCGGCAGACTCTATGACTGACAGTAACATTCCGAGTGTAGCTTATGCCACGGTTTATCCTATTGCAATGGTATTCCTTATACTGTTTATCCAGATTATTGCAACTATGGTTTAAGTCCAACAAATATAGACTTGATTAAATGATTTCATTTCAATATAAAAAGTGAAATCATTTTTTATTTTTATACCGATTGTTTGTCTTGATTTATCAACGTCAAAAGAGGTTTTTGTAACTAATTGGTTATCAGCAACCTTATAATAACCTTATCTCAGTATAGGACTGAGGTACCCTAAGTATGATACTGAGATACCCTAAGTATACGACTGAAGTACCCTTAATATACGACTATGCCTCGAATATTAAATTATTGTAAGGAATTAGTATTATATCAAGCATTTATATACTAAAACTACGATTCGAGTTGGATGCACAAAAAATAGGTTTCTGCCATTCATCAAGTCCGGACAGAAACCTATTTACTTCAACTAAAGGAACTTTTTCTATTTTACTCCATGTAGACCATATCGTCCTTTCTCTCACCTTTATACCAATCAGTATATGATTTGCATCCACTATCAGCCCACTTCGTATACATAGGATAAGCCTCATCAATCCGGATATTCTCCAAGCACCATTTGAAATCAACTGATGGAATTTCAAGTACATTCGGAAAATCAGCACTATGTACATTATAAGAATTAAGATCAAAGGTAGCCTTTCCGTTATTCAGCATCGGAATGTATTCACTAGCTTTCGGTAAAGTTATCTGAATGACCTCAGTTTCCACCCTTGAAGTACCTTTACGCACATTCATATAACCGGTCAGATTCTCAACATAGATCTTACCATTGATTCCAAAACTATTATTGAAATTTGCTCCTGTTGCCATAACCTGAATATAGGCCAACACCTCATTCTTAATATTGGCGGACTCCTCAATACGGAACCTCACTACAACATCGTTAAAGTCATAGTCTCCCTGGCTGGGATAGTTGTCCTCAAACAACCACATTCCTTGCCATACAATCTTAGACGGATCCAGTTCCGGAACCGGAATTTCAATTTCAGGTTTCAAAGTCGGAGTCGATTCGATCAGACACAGCAGGTCGTTGTAATCCTGATCAAACCATCCACTTGGAATTTGATCTTCCATACCCAATGTCTGATACTCCTTACCACCAAACACCAGTGTTCTGATAACTCCTGACGTCAACAATATATCGTTATGCCCCAGATTAAATCTCGGAGTTGAATACCGATAAAGACCTGACGAATACGAGCAGGCAAAGCCTATCTTGCAATTGGTAAATTTACCAAGCGCTATCTTTGAACCAATCGTTTGGGTTCCATCGAATACAAGTTTCATATCCAGATCTCGATAGTCATTGACCTCATCTGTATAGGTATAATAGTACAAACTGTTGTTGAGATGAGCACCACCATTACCCACATAAGTAATCCAGACTTCAGTCTCCTCACTTCCAACTATCAAATCGGAACACTCAGTATAGCAATCACTTGGCGTATTCCTAATTCCTTCCGGATAAAAATTATTGATAGCTGTAATCAACGCATCACTCAGCTCGCTCTCAGCTCTCGTAACACCTTTATTTACAACAATATCCCCCTTCGAATAGGTGGACATCTGACCATTCATCAACAGATATAACTTATCTGTAGCTTTAGGAATTCTGACAGTTTCCGTAAACGGAGCATAGCCAATCAAAATTGGTTCTCCTACCAGATGACCATCCACATAAGGGTCACCGACATAGAGCAGGCAGCGAGTATTTTCCGTAGTATTAACACTCACGCTAATTTCATCAACCAAAGAGAAGTCTTTGCCAGCCTCCGGTTCCTGATAAGAATTTTTCACCTCGCATGAAAGCAACGCAAAAATACCTACAAATAACAATAATAACTTCTTCATACTTTATTTATAAAACGAACATATTTAGCACATTATTTCTACGCAAACATACAGTATTTACAACTAATAAACAAATTAAAGACTAATAAAATCAAATAAATGAAATCATCCTAAAATCACATCATATAATACAAAGCTTACACAAAACAGAAATATATCAACATTAACTATCTATTACTTTTATGATAAATAAAGCAAAACCACCCACTACTTTTAGCAAGTACTTGCTATTTTCAACAAAATTCCCCTAAATTTGCATACGATATAAATACCAACTAAATATGAAAACATTGAAAGTCCAAACCATCATAAGCCTGACAACTTGCTTTTTCCTGATTCTGGCAGTTACTATTTGTAAGGGAAACAAGTTCGGGAGCATTCTCTCCGATGAGAAAAATGCAACAGAAAACTCTACAGGAGCTTCCGATATATTACGGCATACGGATGAAGGAGTACAGATAATATCTACCCGGCAAATAACGAAAGATATCAACGGATATGGAGGAAATGTCCCTCTTGAAATCTATATGCAGAATAACCGCATTACAAAAGTGGTGGCATTGGAAAACTCTGAAACACCCAGCTACTTTGCCAAGGTACGAAACAGTGACCTGCTGCAACAATGGAATAATCTATCACCGGAAGAAGCAATCAATAAAGAAGTAGACGGAATATCCGGAGCTACAGAGTCTTCGGTAGCTATTATCCAGTCCATCCACAGGGCAATGGAATATGCAAAGGAGCATTCGGCCGACAAGCCTGCAACTGCTTTCAGTTTTGACTGGATACTTTTTCTGGGTTTACTGGCAGGTATTGCACTGTGTACCCTGATTATTGTATATTTCTCCAGAAAACCTAAAGGACAAATGACACAATATGTACTGAACACTTTCAGTCTTGCCTTGGTTATAGTAGTAACTGCATTATCTATTCAACCGAGACCAAATCAACCTAATAAGATGGAGGAACCTATTATGAAACAAGATGATAAGCTTTCCGTTCTTGAAGCCATACATGCAAGAACCAGTATCCGCTCTTATCAACCACAAGAAGTAGAGGATGAAAAAATAGAGCAGCTGTTAAGAGCTGCCATGGCTGCTCCCACAGCAACCAACAAACAACCTTGGGCCTTCATTGTCATCAGGGATAAAGAGATTTTAAACGAATTGAGTTCTACCCTTCCTTATACCAAAATGGCAAAGGATGCTCCACTGGCCATCGTAGTATGTGGAGATTTAAATAAAGCTATCAGTGGTGCAGGTATGGAGTACTGGGTACAAGATGCTTCGGCTGCAACAGAAAACCTACTGCTGGCTGCACAAGGTTTAGGATTAGGGGCCGTATGGTCAGGAGTTTACCCTATGGAAGAACGGGTAAAAGAAGTACAGAAAATACTCCAACTGCCCAAAGACATCATTCCCCTGAACGTAATTCCAATCGGTTATCCGGCCGAGAATCCACTTCCGAAAGATAAATGGAAACCGGAAAATATTCATTATAACCGTTGGACAGAGAGCAAATAAAAAGAAGCAATTATTCATCCATATCATTCAAATGTATTTCCAAAGCCTTCACCGAAATATAAATCTCGTATACAGAAATAGCCAGAGAAATAATCAATAACACCATTGCCAATCCAAAAATATAGATGGATACAAGATAGAGCTGTATATAAATAAAGAACATACTTACAACACACAACAACAAACTACCTGTTCCCGTCACCTGCATGGCACGTGTCAGATACAGGCGTTTACGAAGGTTTGCGATCTGTGCGGCGGTTACTGACGAATGATTTCCCCGATACTGTTCCTTCAATGTACGTACCAATTGGGCATACGACATGAACCGGTTGGTATAAGCCAGCATAATCAATGAAATCGCCGAAAACAGCAGGGCCGGAGTAGTTAGATCTATTTCCATATATCTTATGCATTAGAAAGTTATCACATTATTTCAAAGGATTACTTTTCACCCCTTCAAAAGTTATCTTAACCGGATTAATATATCCATGCTTATCAAAAGTCATTTCATCGATGCAGGTTACACGATGGTTACCGTCTGTCTCTGTTAACGGACGACGATGATAAATGATATAATACTTATCAGATTTTGGTTCATGAATCACAGAGTGATGTCCAGCCCCGGTACCAATCTCCGGATCTTGCTGTAGTATTTTGCCAATACGCTTAAACGGACCAAAAGGATTATCTGCAATAGCATAAGCCACTGAATAGTCAGGACCACCCCAACCTCCTTCCGACCACATAAAATAGTACTTCCCATCGCGAATGAACATGAAAGGACCTTCCGTATAATTTTCCGGTGTAACTTCCCTATAGTAAGTTCCGTCTTCAAAAGGTAAAAGTCCCGTAAAGTCATCCTTCAGCTTAACGACGTTACATCTCCCCCAACCTCCATAATACATATAATATGAACCATCTTTATCCTGAAATACAAACTGGTCAATCGGTTGAGCACGATTATATATCTTATCTATGAGTGGCCGGCCTAAGTAATCCTGATATGGTCCCTCCGGTCTGTCTGCCACACTGACACCAATACCACCGTACTCATTATCATTCTGAATATCATTACCTCCAAAGAACAGGAAATACTTATTATCCTTCTTAACAATAGCAGGAGCCCACATAGCACGCCATACCCATTTCACAGCCTTATTGTCAATGATACGTTCATGCTTAGTCCAATTTACCAAGTCTGTTGAAGAAAAAGCATCCATGAATATTTGTTTCTCATATTTATCAGAATAAGTGGGAAATATCCAATATTCATCGTTCAAGATGATACCTTCTGGATCGGCATACCATCCTTCAAAAAGAGGATTACCTGACATTTGGACCGATTGCTTTACACCACAGGACTGAAGTATTAACATCGCAAAAATAAGTAATAAATAATAAGTCTTCATATATCTGATGCTTTAAAAAGGATAAAATTATACATTTTATTATCTCACATATTTTCCACAAAATAAAAGAAAAAAAATGGAAGAATATAATTTCCCTTTATAAAATGCACAATGCCTAAAGCAAAACTTCAATTTGTGGTTACAAGCAAAGTTCAGCTTTAGGCATAAAAGAACTCTCCAAAATGAGAAATCAGGAATTACGTCCTAATCTACTTCTTATCATAAATTCCATTAGAGAATTTTCCATAAGCCATCACCTGGTTCGTATCAGGGAGGTGTACAATCTCCGGAAGATTGTTCGTGTCGAAATCAATATAAACCAGCTTTTCCGTATCCGATCCGTTGCGAATGACATGTGCACCTTCCGGCCCCGTAGGAAAGTAATTGCATCACCGGCTTTCACCGTTACATCTCCATTGATGGTACGAACGATACCTGTACCGCTGATAATATAGAATACCTCTTCATCCGTTTCATGATAATGGTATCCATAAGCAAAACTACCCGGTTCCACTTCTACAAAGTTCACACGGCACTGGTCCACATCCGCCTGCGCAACAATCGGTTTCACTGTAAATTCATTACCATCCTGGCTAAATTTCTGACCTTCTGCGGTCCTGTAATTCTTTACTGCAAGTTCTTTCATTGTCTTTTTGTTTTTAAATTGTTTATAAGATAGTTGCATTCATCAGTTTTTTCACTAACTTCGCAAATGTAGTCAATGACTTTCCGACAGTGCAAAGCTATTCACTATTTTACTTATAAACAAGAAGTTACAAACAAGTAAGATAGTTACCTAAAGGTTACTTTTGCTGAAAAGCAAGAGTTTAAAAATGAAGAAAAAGAGAAAATAATTAATTATAACCTAATCACATGAGTATGAAAACAAGAATTACCTCTAATCGTATCACAGAACTACACCCGGACGAGATATTCGTTTTCGGTAGTAACCTGGAAGGCGCACATGGTGGCGGAGCCGCTTATCTGGCATGGAAAAAATGGGGAGCCATCTGGGGACAAGGAACCGGATTGCAAGGACAAACCTATGGTATTCCGACTATGCACGGAGGACCGGGAGCCATCAAACCCTATGTAGATGAATTTATCCGCTTTGCTAAAGAACACTCACAATACACTTTCCTTGTTACAGAAATAGGATGCGGCATTGCCGGTTTTGCCCCGAAAGAAATTGCTCCTCTATTTAAAGAAGCTGCAAACGTGCCCAATATCCACCTGCCTCAGCGCTTCTGGGATGTACTGAATGCAAAATAAAGTCTTGCCCGCCTTCTGCCCAAAGCCAGTAAAATACTGGAAAGGGAACAAAGAGAGCAGATGACAAATATTACCCCCGTGGAAATCAGAATGTTTCCAATACCTACTAAAGGAGAGACAATGCCACCAAACGAAAAGCAGACAGCCCCCAACAATGCTGAGGCTGTCCCGGCATTGTCGCGCTCACATTCCATAGCTAACGCAGTAGATGTAGTGAACGTCATTCCCATCATAAAGAGAACTGCCAGCAACAGGAGTTCATAAATCCAGAAACTGCAACCTAAAGCCAATGCGGCACATTCGAGCAAAGAAAAAATAAGCATACCCATACAGCCGATCAGTGTTCCGTTCGCTGGCCGGCGAAACTTTACAGAGAATGCTGCCGCCCCACCGATAGCAATAGCATTAATACTGAAACAAACGCTGAAAGCAAAAGGGGAATAACCGTAGTGTTGCTGTATAATAAAGGGGGAAGATGCAATATAGGCAAACAGCACTCCCTGTGCAAAAGCCAGTTGCAACACATAGCAAACAAACTGCTTATTCTTAAGTACTACCTTGAAACTGTGAAAGGTATCCGCCCACTTCGTAGCCAGACGGTTTTCTTTAGGAAGCGACTCCCGGAAACGGATGCATCCTGCCAAGAGCAATACTCCCAGTACAAGTAAAATACCAAAAATGCCCTGCCAACCGATAGCTTCCGTAAAGACTCCCCCGATAATAGGAGCTACCACGGGAGCAATACCATTGATAGCACCAATAATCGCCAACATCTTTGCCAGATCCCTACCTGAAAATTTATCCGTAGCAATGGAACGGGCTATAACAATACCTCCCGCCCCGGCAATACCTTGTATCAGACGGAAAGCAACGAATTGCTGGATGTTCTGAGCAAACAAGCAGACACTGTTGATACGATAAACAACCACATAGCAACCTGCAACGGTATGCGCCTGCCATAACGGTCGCTCAAAGGTCCGAAGAATATCTGGCCGACAGCCAATCCGATCATACTGGTAGTTAATCCCAACTGGACCATTGAAGAACTCGTGTTGAAGTATTCTCCCATAACCGGAAGACTTGGCAAATACATATCCGTAACAAAAGGCCCGAAGGCCGTCAGCATGCCCAATAAAATAAGAATGAACAGTTTTGAATTATCTTTTTCCATATAAACTAACTTATATATTTCGTGGAATATACGTCCACTTTCGGACTGCAAAAATAAGAATAATCCATTTTATTCTCCCTACCTATTTTATTCAAAGCTATCCAATACAAGAACAAAAAAAATTCAACTTAGCCTGTGGCTTCCAATTTCTTGTCCATGCGCAACTCATGCTTCACAAAACGGCGAATAGAGCGGTAAGTAGGATGCAGTACTTTATACGGTCGAATGTCACTTTCGTAAACCAGGAACACCAACAGACAAAACAAAGCTAACAGAATAAGCCAACCGTACAGTTCTTTCATTGAAACCATCAGAGCCTGTTGTTGTACAGCACCATATAGCTCTCCTACAGATATCCGGCTGATAAAAGGGTTCACATGATCTAATCCGGCGCCCAGCAGCATGGCATTCTTCTTCATAGCCCCATTCAGAGCATGTCCTAAAATGGCCGTTCCCAAAGCTCCACCAAATCCGGCACTGACAAACGACTGCACAGACACCGCCTGGAAGAAATGCTGGAAGGGAACACGAGACAGCACTGTAAGGAAGCAAATAGCTATCATCACATACCCGAAGCTACGCAGAAACAGCGGTATAAACAATGTCTCCTTCGGCAAAGCATACTCAATGCCGAAATAGAAATACATCAGATACCCGGTAATGGAAGAAAATGCAATCACCGTCATTGTCTTATAACGCCATTTACGACGGGAGAAAGTGAAGAGGGTAAAGCCTGCTCCCACAACAATCCCCAACAGAACCACCCAGTTGAGTGAAATTACATTCAAGGCATCATACCCCAATATACCTTCCATATAAACATGTTCGAACCGATGGGATGGTGCCAGCAAAATATCTATTACTATATATAGTATAAAGGGAAGCCAGACAGAGCGATACGTCCACGTCTTCAAAGCAATAAACGGATGGCGGATGAAAGATGCACGCCACAGGTTCAATACAAGAATCAGCGTACCGATGATAGTTGCCGCCCGTATCTGGAAAGACTGATACCAATCATAATGTTCCCCATACACGCAGACAAAAAGAATACACAACAGCACAAGCCCCCACATCAAAGCCCCCAACCAATCGATACCGAACAACGGTAATTTCGGTAAGGAGCGACAACTACGGAATAACCACAATGTAACCAGCATCACCAATAGCAATAAACCAATAATCAACCAGTGCATATACTCCCACTTCGCCCAGAAGGCCGTATAGATTGTTACCAATCCCGATAGCTGAATACAACTCTGCACCAGCAGGTAGATAAAACAGAAGAATACCGATAAATCCCGTTTGGGAGTAAGCCATAATTGAATGGTAGAATTACATTCGAACGTGGCCCACATGCGGAAGATGCCTGCAAAGAAACAGGTGATTACCAGCACGGGAATACTATGTGTATGCATACATATCAGATTAGAAATAATCAGGGCAATGCTGCACGTCATCAACGAAGCCTTCGAAGTAAAACGGAACTTCAGGCGGAACATAATGGCAAATGTCAACCCCATGCCCACCATAGAAGCATAACCCGCCATCATAATGTCCTCCTGCATCAATGCCGTAGAGCCAACCATCTCACTGCTGCCGCCAGATAGAGACCACCGGAGAACTGGAAGACAATGACAAAGGCAATGATAATCCAGGGACGCAATTTAGGAGGTACAAAATCACGGATAGCCGGAATGGAAAAAGGTCCTGTTTCGTGCATAATATTAATAATTTACTACACACTCCCATTCATACCGGCACGCAGGCGCTCCATATCTTCCGGACGGTTACCGGTAGAGAACTCAATGCGGATAGGAATACGTTGTTCCACCTTTACGAAGTTCCCTGCAGAATTGTCCTGCGGCAGAAGAGAAAAGCTGGCACCCGTAGCACGGGAAATAGATTTCACAATACCCTTAAACGTAATTCCGGGTACGGCATCCACTTCTATTTCTACCGGCTGACCCTCCCGGATATAGGTAGTCTGAGTTTCTTTGTAATTGGCTACTACCCACCTTTCATTTTTGTCAACAACGTCAACCACAGTCTGCCCGGGTTGTATCAACTGCCCTTCCTGAATTTCTTTCCGTCCGGTAGTTCCGTCGCAGGGAGCAAGGATAACGGTATAAGAAAGATTCAGACGTGCCAGTTCCAAAGCAGCCTGCGCCAGTTTGATACCTGCATCTGTTTGTTCCAGACGGTGGGTCTGCTCCTGCTTTGCTAAAGTGGTAGATTGGCGCTGACGAAGCAGAAGTTCATAACGTGCCTTGGATGCTTCGTAATCTGTCTGCACAGCATCGTACTGTTGTTTGGTGACAGCATCCTGTGCCAAAAGGTTTTTATATCGGTGGTATTCGCGCTCGGCATTGTCCAAGCGAACTTTAGCTTCCTGTAAACCTGCATCGGATACAGCAATATTATTCTGAGTGGTATGTACCGTGGTGGCCACTGCATTCTTTCCCGAAATAGCATTCTGAAAATCAGCCTCAGCCTGTGCCAGACGGAAACGAAACTCGGAATCTTCAATCAATGCCAGGGTGTCACCTTTACGCACTTCCTGGTATTCATCGAAATAGATCTTCTTGATAAAGCCTTGCACGCGGCTATTGACGGGGACAATCAGCTGTTTTACCTGTGCATTGTCAGTATAAGCTACACTGCCGAGGTGGACAAAATGAGAGCATACCCACACCAGCCCGGCAATAAGTAAGAGACTAACCACTACGTTATAAATCAGTTTTTTCTTTTTGCGTTCCATATCTTATTTTATTCATTAGTTTTCATTCATATATAATTGCCGACAATTTACAGACATCCCGCTGTCTTCTTCAGCTTATAGAGGTTGAAAAGTATATTAATCTGTGCATTCACCAATTGCAACTCCGCATTCAACTTAGAATTACTGGCATCCAGCATATCAGTAATCAATGCCAGATCATTCAAGTAGCGGTTATTTACCACACTGTAATTTTGTGCAGCCAATTCCAGACTCTTCTCTTGCGTATCACAAATGGTAAAAGCCTCATAAAAACGGATGTATGCCGCTTTCACTTCTGTCCGTACATTCTCCTGTAACAACAAATCATTCTCCTGTGCACGCCGGGTGGACAGGCGTGCCAGACGGATTTTCTTCCCGGATTTAAAGGTGGAAGCTATATCGAACTTCAACCCTATGCCGACATACCAGTAATTCAGATTCTTGTTAATAGGCGGTACTTCAATCGTAATGGGGCCATCCAGTTTATCACCGGCAAAGAGAGCTACGGATGGTAAGCGTTCCGCCTTCGCAATCCGTTCATTATATTCTGACTGCTTGATATTCAGTTTCATCTGTTGCAGCACAGGAGAGCTCAATACTGCCGTCTCCTGCCAATGGGCCTCTTCCGAAGGTTTGGGAAGTCGCCCCAGCAAAGTAGTATCCACACCAATCACCGTTTCTTCGGGTAGGCCGAGCACGGTGGCCAACTGATTATTTAAAATGAGGATACTATTCTCAATCTGCGTCAATGCCAGTTCCAGAGATTTCAATTGTAATTCATAACGAGTAATATCATTTTTCAAAGCCAGTCCCTGCGACTGCTTGGCATTGATATCTTCCACCAGTTTCCGGGTTTGCTCTATATTCTTCCGATATACTTCTGCCTGATTCTGTAGTTTGTACATCTCCAGATAATTTCCTACCAGCAGGAAGCGGATATCCTGCCTGTTCTTCTCTTTATCCAATTCTGCCAGTTGCTGCTGCAATTTAGCAATGGCAATCCGGCTTGTGATGGCTCCACCTGCATAGATGACCTGCGAAGCCTCTATTGCAAAGTTATTGCCGAAGTGCGGCATAGCAGCATTCTCACCGTTTGTAAAATCACGGTCTGCCAACCAGGCATCGCCCAGATAGCTTGCCGAAACGGATACATCAATCGAAGGAAGTTGTGCATTTTTAGCCACCTTCACCGCCTGCCCGGCTTCCTCTTCTGCTAAACGGAATGTACGGATACTGCGGCTATTGGCATCCGCCATCTCAAACATCTCTTCAATTGTCATCTTCTGAAAGGTTTGTGCAGATGCAACAGAGATGTTCAGCGCCCAAACAAAGACAAATAATTCTTTTAATCTTTTCATAATGCCTATTAAATTGTTACCTCAAAAACGGCTGCAAAGGTCGGATTAATTCTTTGCTAAAGAGAAATCCGAAATTTGGCAAAGTTGGTTTAATTTGGAGATTCCAAAGGATTCCGCTACCTTTGTGCTGCAATAAAATCACGTCCAATGACTTCTTCCATACGTATAAAAAACATCTGTGAGCTCCCTATCATCAGTGGTAGCAGGAATGATACACGAAAGAAAATCAGTTGTATCACCATTGGCCAACGGGAAGCAGAAGAACAATTTTCATCAGACATTCACTTGGATGCCTTTATTGTCTTATTGGTTTTATCCGGAAAAGGACATACGGTAATCAATTACAAAACGTATGATATTCAAGCGGATACCCTCCTACTTCTGTCTTCTGCCCATTTGTTCCATTTTGGAGAATGCAGTGATGATTTCCAGTGCCAGTGCCTCTTTGTCAGCAAAGCTTTTACAGATGAGATGGATTCCACCGATATGATTTACCGGCGGACTAAATATGGCGTACGATTATACAACGAACCGGTAGTTCCCCTGGAGCACTCACATGCCGGCTTATTAGCCGAAAGACTGATCAGCATCAATAAGAACATAGACCGGACAGAGCATTTCTATCACAAAGAAGTTATCCTGAACCGCCTGTTCGCCTTTTATCTCGATTTAAGCGATATCCTTGAACGAACTAATCTGCCACATACGAATGGTTGCCTGACCCGTTATGAAAGTATCATCAAATCATTCATCGAATTACTGGCAACTCATTATCGCAAAGAGCATAAAGTGGATTTTTACGCCGCCCAACTAAATTTATCCGCCCATCACCTGACGCAGATTGTGAAACTCGTAACAGGTCAAAGTGTAAGCGACTTCATTTTTGAAATGTTATTTAGTGAAGCCCGTAACTTGTTAACCCACTCCAAACTTTCCGTACAAGAAATCGCTGCCACCCTCAACTTCTCCGACCAATCCTCTTTTGGGAAGTTCTTTAAGCGGAAAGCAGGTATATCGCCAGTTGATTTCAGGAAAGATGTACTGTTTGTAGAGGAGAGAACAGAATAACATTGCATATTATTTACAAATAGTAAATGTTTAAAGAAAAGTAGTATACTGAACCTAATTCAGTCGTATAGTGAATGCCATTCAGTCGTATACTGAATAGGGTTCTGTCGTATACTGAATGGGAGGCCGAAATATCTTATTGATAATCAGAAAGTTACAAAGCGCCTCAGTACAATCAATAAAACTCAACAAATTATTAAAATATCATTATGCTTATGGGAAAGAAAGGAATTTCAGTGTAGTTACCCAGAAAATTTGGTGCGGTTGCCCTGAAGTCATGTAAATCAAGTTTCTTTATTCAGATATTTATCGTACTTTTGTAGCCTGTAAACCAGCTATTACGTTTAAGAAGGAATACAACTATGCGCTATAAACTTTCGGCACCTGCCACCTTGCATACCACTATCCAGCTCCCGGCTTCCAAGAGTATCAGTAACCGGGCTTTGATATTACATGCTTTAGCACAAGGACATATCACGCCTACCAATCTGAGCGATTGTGACGACACCTGCGTCATGATAAAAGCCCTGGACGGAAATCCCGAGCATATCGATATTCTTGCTGCCGGAACCGCCATGCGTTTTCTCACGGCTTATCTGAGTGTAACACCCGGCACACGCATCATTACAGGTACTGAGCGGATGCAAAACGCCCCATACGTATTCTGGTGGACGCCTTACGCGAGTTGGGAGCACAAATAGAATATGCCGGAAACGAAGGTTTCCCTCCCTTGCGCATTACAGGCACAATATTGACAGGCGAAGAAATCAGCCTTGCCGGGAATGTAAGTTCACAATACATATCCGCTTTACTGATGATCGGCCCTATTCTGAAAACGGATTAAGGCTGAACCTGACAGGAGAAATCATTTCACGTCCTTACATCAATCTGACTCTGCAATTGATGAAAGAATTCGGTGCAGACGCTGCATGGAGTTCCGAAAGCAGTATTACCGTCCGTCCGGGCCAGTACAAAGACATACCTTTCACGGTAGAAAGTGACTGGAGCGGTGCTTCCTACTGGTATCAAATGTTGCCCTGAGCCAGGATAGCAAAGAAGAACCTGCAAAGACAGAAGTAGAGCTGCTGGGACTTTTCCCATGCAGTTATCAGGGCGACAGCCGGGGAACAGAGATATTTACCAAACTCGGCGTACAGACTACATATACTGACCGGGGAGTGGTATTAACCAAGATAGGAACTCCCGTTGCCCGCTTAAAGGAAGATTTAGTGGACATACCCGATCTGGCGCAAACTTTTGTTGTGACTTGTTGTTTAATGAACATACCTTTCCGCTTCAGCGGATTACAAAGTTTGAAGATAAAGGAAACTGATCGTATTCAGGCACTTATCACAGAATTACATAAGTTGGGATATGTGGTGAAGTCAGAACAGGACAGTATATTAATCTGGAACGGTGAACGTTGTGAACCGGAAGCCAGTCCCGTGACTGCAACTTACGAAGACCACCGGATGGCGATGGCTTTTGCCCCTGCCTCCCTATTGGTACCATCGGTACAGATTGCTGAGCCACAAGTGGTTTCTAAGTCTTATCCGGGATATTGGGAAGATTTGAAACAAGCAGGGTTTAGAATTGAAATTGAGGAATAAGCTATGTTGATATTAATTATAAGTCTCATTGTACTGGTCTGTATCGCCCTTATGGCAGGATACATCCGTAACCAGCGTCTGCAAAAAAAGATAGAACGCGGAGAACTGGATGCCATGCCCGAAGTGAAAGAGGCTGATGCGGAATGTTGTGGACAGCATGAAGTATGCGAGCGGGACAGTCTGTTGGCTGCTGTCAGCAAAAAGATAGAGTACTATGATGATGAAGAATTAGACAAGTACATTGGCATTGCTCCCGAAGACTACACTCCCGAACAGGAAGATGAATTCAGGGACGTATTCTATACAATGCAGGATACCGACGTTGCCGGATGGGTGCGCAGCCTGCAATTACGGGGAATAGCACTACCGGACAATATCAAGGATGAAATATTTCTGATTATAGGAGAAAGGAGATCTTAAAGTGGAGCTACTACAATACACCTTCTTTCAACATGCCCTCATCGGCAGTTTACTGGCAAGCATTGTTTGCGGGCTTATCGGTACGTATATCGTGACAAGACGCCTGGTATTCATCAGTGGCGGACTGACGCATGCTTCTTTCGGAGGCATCGGTCTGGGATTATATACAGGCGTTTCTCCCATACTGGCTGCTGGTGTATTTGCTGTGCTGTCGGCTTTTGGAGTGGAATGGCTTAGCAAACGCAATGATATGCGTGAAGATTCAGCTATCGCTGTATTCTGGACGCTGGGTATGGCACTGGGTATCATGTTTACTTTCCTTTCACCCGGGTTTGCACCCGACCTTTCGGCTTACCTATTTGGCAATATACTGACGATTACATTAGGAGACATCGCCCTGCTGGCGGGACTTGCAGTACTATTAGCCATCTTCTTTGTCCTATATTTGCGCCCGATCATCTATGTTGCTTTCGACCGGGAGTTTGCCCGTTCACAAGGTATTCCCGTACAGATATTCGAATATGTACTGATGATGTTCATTGCGTTGACCATTGTTGCATGCCTGCGTATGGTAGGCATCGTGCTGGTTATTTCCCTGCTCACCATCCCGCAGATGACGGCGAATCTGTTTACACATCGTTTCCACCGTATTATCTGGTTGTCTATTGGCATCGGTTATCTCAGTTGCCTGGGTGGATTAATGATATCTTATTATCTGAACGTTCCTTCCGGGGCGGCTATCATCTTCTTTTCCATCATTATATATGTAGTATGTAAGCTGGAAAGAGTTTTTATTTATCTTTACGGCAGAAAACGCAGAACCTGTAAAACCTACTGGTATAGTTGAAACGCAAAGCAATCCTCCTCGTTGGCATCTTAGTTACTTTGATGCTCGTTGCCGGATGTTCCACCCGAAAGAACACAGCCGGTACACGCTTCTACCATGCCCTGACCACCCGTTATAACGTGTACTTCAACGGAAACGAAGCTTACAAAGCCGGATTGCAGGCACAGCAACAAGGGAACAAAGATAACTACATGGAGATGCTTCCCCTCTATCCCATAGGCAATAAAGAAACTACAGGCATCGGCACTTCCGACTATGAGCGTGCCATTGAGAAAGCACAAAAAGCCATTCGCCAGCATTCCATCAAACGGCGCCCTATCCGTAAACCGGGACGGGCTTATACGGATGAATACAAGAAGTGGCTGGCACGCCGGGAGTTCAATCCTTTCATTAATCGTGCCTGGATGCTATTGGGCAAAGCTCAATATCAGAAGGGAGACTTCCCGGAAGCAGCCGCAACCTTCTCTTATGTTGCACGACTCTATGACGGACAGACGAATATCACTTCCGAAGCTTTAATCTGGTTGTCCCGTTGCTACTCTGCGCTGGGATGGCAATATGATGCGGAAGATGCTTTAAACAGGGTGAATAATGACAGTTTGCCACCAGCGCTGGCTGTTCCATATGCTTCGGCCACAGGAAATTTCCTATTAGGTAGCCAACGATACAGAGAAGCAATCCCCCATCTCGAAAAGACAGCCAGGAAAGAAAAGAACAAGCAGCAGAAAGCACGATGTTACTATCTCCTGGGGCAGACTTATCAAATGCTGCAACAACCGGAACAGGCCTATCAGGCGTACAGCAAGGTAATCCGCCTCAATCCACCGTACGAACTGGCGTTAAGTGCCCGCATCCGTCAGACGGAAGTGATGCCCACTGCCAATAGTCGTAAGATTACCGGAAAGTTATTGCGCCTCAGCAAGGATGAGAAAAACAAAGAATACCTCGATCAGATTTATTATGCATTGGGAAATGTATACCTTGCCGAAAAAGATACGGTACAAGCTCTTGCCGCCTATCACAAAGGAATAGAGAAGAGCACTCGGAACGGTGTGGAGAAAGGAGTTCTTCAACTTACACTGGGCAATTTGTACTGGCAGCAAGCGCGTTATGCCGAAGCACAAAAAGCCTATGCCGAAGCGATAGGATTGATAGACAAAGCCCATCGGGAATATGCCACTATCACCAACCGTTCAGAGATCCTGGACGAACTGGTACCACATACCAATGCCATACAGCTACAAGATAGCTTACAACATCTTGCCAGACTGCCGGAAGCAGAGCGAATGGCAGCCATAGAAAAAATCATAGCACAAGTGATAGCCCGGGAAGAAGCTGAACGCAAAGCTGCAGAAGAAGCAGAACGGGAGGCAAACCGCCAAAAGATGAGGGAAGAAGCAGAAAGTCAATTACCTGCTACTTCAATTATCAGCAGACCGGGACAGGAAAATGCAGTCACTACCCCACAGACCCTCCAACCTACAATAGGAGGAAAGCAAGACTGGTATTTCTATAACCCTCAATTGGTAGAGCAAGGAAAAGCTGAATTTCAACGCTTGTGGGGACGCAGAAAGCTGGAAGATAACTGGCGAAGGAAAAATAAAACAGTAGTTGCACTGGATGATTTTGAAGCGATAGATTACAGTGAACCGGAAGAAGGTGTTGCTAAAGGAGACACAATCCATGGCAATCGGGGAAATGAAACTATTGATTCTTCCATTCCCCGGAAAGAAGAAAACGAAAAGAACACTGCCGACAGCATTGCCGATGATACTCACCGCCCGGAATACTACCTGGCACAAATTCCGTTGACAGAGGAAGCTATGCAAGCCTCAAACACACTGTTATCAGAAGCCTTATATGGTGCCGGAATGATTTTCAAGGATCGTATGCAGGATTTCAAACGGGCAGAAGCTGCGTTTGAACGACTGGTACGCCAGTTCCCTGACTTTACACAAGCGGATGAAGCATATTATCAGTTATTCCTGACCGAACTGGCTCTAAATTATTATGGAGAACTTCCTGCCCTGCAACGTGCAGAGAAATATAAGGCCGAACTTATCGCCCGGTTCCCCAAAAGCCGCTATGCCAAGACACTGGCCGACCCGGACTTTGCTGAAAATGCCGTATATGGCAAACAACGCGAGGACTCCCTCTATGCCCATGCTTACAAACATTTCCAACTGGGCGATACAACCACCGTGCGTGCAGCCGAACATCTTTCTGCCGAGATATACCCTCTGGGGCAACATCGTCCCAAATTCATGTTCCTCAACGCCGTCACCCGGCTACAGGGAGGAGAAACCGATCAGTTCCTTGCTATCCTGAAGGAACTTGTACAGCAATATCCACAAAATGAAATCACTGATCTGGCTGCCCATATTCTGAAAGGGGTACAGGAAGGACGTCTGCTGGCTCGCGACAGTCATACATTTGGCTCCATCTGGCAACGGCGGAATGCTGAGCTTGCCGAGGCTGGCAAGTTAACGGGCGATAGTCTGAGTGGCAGCGCTATCTTCCTCCGGACAGTGTATTCAGTACAGAGCGCAACACCCCGTTCCTCTTTATCCTGGCTTACGAAGAAGGAAAGGTAAATGAGAACATGCTACTGTTTGAAGTGGCACGCTATAACTTCTCCACTTTCCTGGTGAAGAACTTCGACCTTGCGTTTGCTCACGAACGGGGCATCGGCATGCTGCAAATCCGACCATTCAGTAACTACGATGAGGCACAACAATACTTCCGCCGTCTTTATGCCAATCCCGAAATGGCTACACGACTCAGTGGTATGCGTGCCATACTCATATCAGAAGCCAACTACGAACAACTGATTAAACAGTATAGTTTCGACGATTACGATACCTTCTACCGTGCACACTTCTCTTCCATACCGGAACCTGAGTTAAAAGGTTACACGCTGGATGAGCCACTACTGAACCTGCCAACAGAGGAAGAAGAACGACAGAAAGAAGAAAATCTGCCTACGGAAGAGGATGACCCGGAAAATGGTGTTATCTTTGAGGACTGAAAAAGTGAGTAGTGTTATGAAGAAAGATAAACTCCTTTGGGTAGACGATGAGATCAGCTTGCTGCGACCGCACATCCTGTTTCTGGAAGGCAAAGGTTACGAAGTAGACACCGTAACCAACGGACAGGATGCACTGGACCGTTGCCGTGCTACAACCTATGACCTGATCTTTCTGGATGAAAACATGCCTGGGCTGAGCGGCCTGCAAACCCTGGCTTTGATAAAAGATATCTGCCCCACCGTCCCCGTGGTCATGATCACCAAGAGTGAAGAGGAAAATATCATGGACATGGCTATCGGCCAGAAAATTGCAGATTACCTGATCAAGCCCGTCAATCCCAATCAAATATTATTATCGCTAAAGAAGAACCTGCACCGCCAGGATATTGTCAGCGAAGCCGCACAAACCGGTTATCAGCAGAGTTTTGGTAAGATAGGCATGCAGATTAATGACTCACTAACGGCAGCCGACTGGATGGAGTTATATCGCCGCCTTGTTTATTGGGAACTGGAACTGGAAGCTACAGACAGCCCCATGAGCGAAATGCTTGCCATGCAGAAAACAGAGGCCAACAGTGCTTTTGCGAAATTCATTAAAAGGAACTATGCAGATTGGGTATCAGCTAAAGATGCACCTGCCGATCGTCCTCTGATGAGTCCGGATCTTTTCAAGCGTATTCTTTTCCCGGCATTGGACAAAGGCGAGAAGGTTTTCTTCATCGTGCTCGATAATTTCCGTTACGACCAGTGGCGCGTACTTGCCGACGAATTATCCGGTCTGTTCAATATAGACGAGCAACTCTATTTCAGCATTCTGCCCACTGCCACACAATATGCCCGTAACGCTATTTTTTCCGGTCTAATGCCTGACCAAATAGCTAAATTGTTTCCGGAACTGTGGGTAGATGAAGACGAAGAAGAAAACAAAAACCTGAACGAGGCTCCACTGATACGTACAATCATTGAGCGTTATCGCCGCAACGATACATTCTCTTATCATAAAATCAATGATGCAGCCGGTGCAGAACGTTTACTGGCACAACTCCCTGCCCTGGCACAGAATGACCTGAACGTTGCCGTGTTCAATTTCATCGATATGTTGAGCCATAGCCGTACAGAGAGTAAAATGATACGTGAACTTGCTTCTACTGAAGCTGCCTATCGCAGCATTACCCTTTCATGGTTCCGCCATTCACCCCTGAGCGATCTTCTGAAAGCACTTGCATCCCGTCAATATCGTGTCATTATCACGACCGACCACGGCAGTATCCGCGTAGATAACCCTGTGAAAGTACAGAGCAACAGTAAGGAAATCAATGCCAACCTGCGCTACAAGCTATCACGCAATATGGCATACAACCCCAAACAGGTATTTGAAATCACCCGACCGACCGAGATACACCTTCCCTCACCCAATGTGAGTACGCGCTATATCTTTGCCACAGGACGCGATTTCTTTGCCTACCCCAATAATTACAACCATTATGTCAGTTACTACACCGATACCTTCCAGCACGGAGGTATTTCGATGGAGGAAATGATAATCCCGCTCATCACACTGAGAGGACGAAGCTGAAAGTAAATTGTAAATTCAATCTAATATGGAAATTAAAATTCAATCTCTGGACCATATCCATGAAGCCGCCCGCGAGTTTATCGCTGCTATGGGCGACAACACTGTTTTTGCTCTCTATGGAAAGATGGGAGCTGGTAAAACGACTTTCGTCAAAGCACTTTGCCAGGAACTGGGTGTTGAAGATGTCGTTACATCACCCACCTTTGCCGTTATCAACGAGTATCGTTCGGACATAGCGGGAGAACTCATTTACCATTTCGACTTCTATCGTATCAAGAAGCTGGAAGAAGTATATGATATGGGTTATGAGGATTATTTCTACAGTGGGGCACTCTGTTTCATTGAATGGCCAGAGTTGGTAGAAGAACTGTTGCCAGGCAATACAGTGAAAGTAACCATCGAAGAACTGGAAGATGGTTCACGCAAGTTGACAATGGAAAACTTAGGTTAATATCTTATGAGTCAATACATCGTACAAGGCATCTTTGCAGTAGCCGGCATTATTTCATTACTGGCAGCAATATTGGATTGGGAGTGGTTCTTCACTGCCCGCAATACACAATTCGCTGTAAAAAGTGTGGGAAGAAAACGTGCCCGGTTATTCTATGGCGTACTGGGAGTTATTCTTATCGGAATGTCGGTGTTCTTCTTTCTGAATACACCGCCGGTATAACTTTTAGGCGCGGATTACGTGTAATCCGCGCCTAAAAAATAAAAACAGGTTAAGCCTCTATTGCCATCCTCCGCCAAGTGCTTTATATAACCGCACCAACGTTATCTGCTTATCCCGTATCGCATTGCTTAAACCTATCTGTGCATCAAAATATCCACGTTGTGCATCCAGCACATCCAAATATCCGATCACTCCGTTGATATACTGTAACTGAGCCAACTCTACATTACTCCGTGCCGCTTGTTCCAGTTGTAGACGCGATTCATAAATCTCTTTGATTTTACTGAAATCCACAATGGCATTCCGCGCATCCTTAAATGCTGTCAATACTGATTTCTCATAAGAATACACCTCTTGTTCATAAGCTGCTTTCTTTGCTTTTAACATTGCGCGGTTCTTTCCCATAGCAAACAAGGGTGTCAGTAATGATCCACTCAAAAAATGGTATGGTGATTTCAGGAAATCCGAGAACTCAGCACTCTCCAAACCATAATGCGCTGTCAAAGCCAAACGAGGAAACATATTGGTATATGCAAGCCCCACTGATGCATTGGCTGCAATCAACTTCTGTTCCGCCTGACGTACGTCCGGACGACGCTCCAATAATGTGGAAGGAAGTCCAACAGGAAGGCTTTCCGGTAATTTCACTTCTTCCGGCAATACAGAACGTGCAATCTTCTGCGGATAATCACCAGCCAGGAATGCTATATCATTCTCTTTTATGGAAATCTTTCGCTCCAGATCCGGTACCAAGGTTGCAGTACGTGCCAATTCCACCTGTGCCTGTTGATAAGAAGTCTCCGAAGTCAGTCCGCCTTCAAAACGAAGCTTTGCCAAACGAACTCCCTCTTTACGGGCATTCAGTGTCTGCCGCACAATAGCCAATTCATTATCCAAGGCTACCAATTCAAAATACGCCTGAGCCACTTCTGCCACCAGACTCATTTTCAGTGCCCGTTGTGCTTCTATCGAACCCAGGAAATCTGCCATACTCTTATCTTTTGCCCAACGCAGGTTTCCCCAAAGGTCCACTTCCCATGAGACTATTGCTTTGGCTTCATAACTCCGGTCCGAATCGTAATTATCTCCGCCATAGTTCTCCGCCTCCTTATCTGCATACAGCTTTCCACTGACTTGTGGAAAAAGATTAGCAAAGTCAATGCGTTTCATTGCTGCCAACTCCTTTACCCGTGCAGCAGCAATTTTCATATCTTTATTATATTCAAGAGTACGCTCAATAAGTGCTTGCAGCGTGGTATCAGTATAGAGTTCCCACCATTGCCGGTCGGCAATAGAAAGTGTGTCCTGTTCTGTAGAGTCAAGTTGCTGCGGCAAATTCAACTCCGGACGTGCATAGTGTTTACCCAACTGGCAGGAACTGAACGCCAGTACCACCAACGCCATCATACCATATATTGTATATTTTCTTTTCATAACTTATCGTTTAAATCGCTTCGTAACTTTATTAATATTCGCGCTTTTCGCTTTTGCCTTCGCCTTATAAATCAGTACGAAGAAGAACGGGACTAAAAGAATACCTACCGTTACAGCCAGAATCATTCCGAAGAATACACCAGTACCAATAGCCTGACGGCTTGCCGAACCCGGTCCACTGGCAATCACCATCGGCAGCATACCGAGAATAAATGCCAAAGATGTCATCAAGATAGGACGGAAACGCAACTGTGATGCATGCAAAGCTGCTTTAACTACATTCGCACCACGATCTACCTGTTCCTTAGCAAATTCTACAATCAAGATTGCATTCTTTGCCGCCAGTCCGACTAACATAACCAGCCCGATCTGGAAATAGACATCATTCTCCAAGCCGCAAGCCCATACTCCGAGATAAGCTCCCAGTGCGGCAATCGGCAATGAAAGTAATACCGCAATCGGCACTGTCCAACTCTCGTAAAGGGCAGCCAGGAAGAGGAATACAAACAGGAATACCAGTGCCAACACCATTGCCGTCTGTCCACCGGCCTGCTTCTCCTGATATGAAAGTCCACTCCATTCCACACCTATGTTCTCCGACAAATGCTCACGGGCAATCTGCTCAATAATCTCCATTGCCTGACCGGAACTATAGCCGTCGGCTGCTCCACCACGGATCACAGCACTGTTGAACATATTGAAACGCTTGATGCTACCCGGCCCCGTGGTATATGAGGTAGTTCCGAGGGAAGTTAGCGGTATCATCACATTATCCGCCCCACGTACAAAGAACAGGTTGATATTTTCCTTATGTTCCCTGTAAGGTGCTTCTGCCTGGATATATACACGATAGATACGGTTAAACATATTGAAGTCGTTTACATATACCGAACCAGTATAAGCTTTCATGGTTGAAAACACATCTGCCAGCGGCACACCTGCCAGTTTCACCTTATCACGGTCTACATCGAAATAGAGCTGCGGAATATCTGCCTGCAAAGATGATGATAACCCGGATAATTCCTTGCGTTGTGAAGCGTAATACATCAACGTGTCTGTCGCTTGCACCAGTTATCAAAAGTAGCGTCTCCACGTGCTTCGAGTTGCATCTCGAAACCACCCGAACTTCCCAGTCCCGGGATAACCGGCGGTGTGGAAAGATATACCTTACACTCGGGATACTCCTGCAAATCCTTTTTCACCTGAGCCATTACCTCATCGATAGTCTGTCCGTCACGTGCACCCCACGGTTTCAGAATAACAGTCAATTCACTGCGTGCCTGGCTGCTACCCACACGGGGGCTACTACCTACTACGCTCTGAACATATTCTACAGCCGGATTCAGCATCAGATATTCTACAGCACGTTCCATACGATTCGCGTACGCTCCAGTGTCGCACCTTCAGGCAATTCCAATTCCACTTTAAAGTATCCTTGATCTTCTACAGGCAAAAAGCTGGTCGGTATCAGGCGGTTTATCAACAAAATAGCTACCAGTATCACACCAAATGCACTCAATACCCTGCGGGGATTACCTATCACACGTGAAATCTGGCGAACATACTTACGGTTGCCCGTATTCAGTGCGTAGTTGATATAGCGGAATACAATATTCTTCCGTTTATGAGATTCCGGTTTCAATATCAATGAACACATCACCGGACTCAGAGTCAGCGCAACAACTGTAGAAAGCAATACGGAAACCACAATTGTCACCGTAAACTGACGATAAAGCTGCCCTGTGATACCACCGAGGAAACTAACCGGTACAAACACAGCTGCCAATACCAGAGACGTAGCAATAATCGCTCCCGTCAATCCTTCCATCGCTTTCTTTGTAGCCTCGTAAGGTGGCAATTTCTCTTCATGCATGATGCGCTCCACATTCTCTACCACCACAATGGCATCATCCACCACAATACCAATGGCAAGTACCAATCCAAGTAAGGTAAGTATATTGAGAGAGAAACCGAATATCAGCATGAAACCAAACGTACCAATCAGAGAGATAGGTACTGCTACAATCGGAATAAGGGTAGCACGCCAGCTTTGCAATGATAAGAATACTACGATAATTACCAGTATCAATGCTTCAAACAAAGTCTTGTATACTTCGTGGATAGACTCTGAAATGTAAGTAGTCATATCAAATGGAATCTCGTAACTCAATCCGTCAGGAAAGTTATTGCTGATTTCATCCATTGCCTTTTTCACATTCTCCGCCACTTCCATAGCATTGGCGCCCGGAAGCATATAGATACCTAACACAGCCGCATTTTCACCATTGATGCTACTCTCCGTATTGTACGAAGAAGCCTCCAATGAGATACGTGCCACGTCACGCAAACGGATAATGGAACCATCCGCATTAGCGCGAATTACGATTTCCTCAAACTGGCCTACCGTAGAGAGACGTCCCTGCGTTGTAATAGGAATGGTAATATCCAATCCTGTCACAGGTTGTTGTCCCAATACACCAGCTGCAGATTCACGATTCTGATCTTTCAGAGCATTCTGCAAATCGGCTACGGTCAGTCCAAAGTTTGCCAACTTATCCGGTTGCACCCAAATCTGCATAGCATAGTAACGGCTACCAATATTCGACACACGACCTACACCAGGAATACGGCGAAGTAAATCGAGCACATTCAATGTAGCAAAGTTACTCAGATAAATCTCATCAAACTTCGGGTCGGAAGACCTCAGACAGATAGTCATTAACTGGCTGGCTGCCTGTTTTTCTACGGATATACCGTTTTGTACCACCTCTGCCGGAAGACGGGATTCCGCCAACTTCAAGCGGTTCTGTATTTCAACCGCTGCCAAGTCAGGATCAGCAGAAATATCAAATGTTACTGTAGCTGAGAAACCACCGGAGTTTGAGCTATTGGATTCCATGTAGAGCATTCCCGGCGTTCCGTTCAACTCTTGCTCAATAGGTGTAGCTACCGCTTGGGATACCGTCAGCGCACTGGCACCAGGATACGAAGCACTAATCTTCACCACCGGTGGCGTAATCTGCGGATATTGGTCAATGGGAAGCATCGTCAGTCCGATGATACCCACAATGACAATCAGTATGGAGATGACAGCCGAAAAGACCGGTCTGTCTATAAAGAAACTTACTTTCATATGCTCTCCCCTCCCTCTTCTTCTTTTTTCAACAGGGCATTGTTAACTTTAACTTTCATACCCGGGCTCAGTTTATGGTATCCTTCTACCACTATTGTTTCACCCGGCACCAAACCTCTCTCTACCACTACTTGATTCTGGAACTCCGGTCCTAACTCTATAAAACGACGTTCTACAGTAGAATCACGACGCATAACAAATACATAGGCACCACCTTTTTCTATAATAACAGACTTCAGGGGGACCACTGTTGCATTCTCCCGCACATCCAGCAATAGCTTCACTTTAGTAAACTGGCCCGGAAGCAATACGTGTTTCGGATTAGGCATTTCGGCACGAACAGAGAAAGTACCGGTACGTGGATCAACCTGCGGTTCGGCAAAGTCGACCAAGCCTTTGAAAGGATAAACTGTATTATCGGCAAGTGTAATAGAAATATTCGGCTGCCAGGAACGGGTAGAATCTTTCTGTCCCAGATTCACGTTACGTTCCTTGGTTTTCAGATAGTCTAATGCTGTCATACTGAAATCTACCAGTACCGTATCGCTTTTCACGATATTGCAAGCAATGACTTGCCGCCCGTACCGACCAATGTACCAAGGTCTACATACCGTTCACTGATGTGTCCGGCCAGCGGAGAGCGAACCACTGTATATCCAAGTTCCAGTTCTGCCTGGTCAAGATCGGCCTGACTCATAGCAACACTGGCCACTGCCGTTTCATAAGCTGCCACCGCGTTATCCAAATCTAATTGACTGGCAGCATTTTGTTCATACAAGGGGCGAATGCGCTCCAGGTCACGTTGTGCTTTGCGTGCTTGTGCTTCATCTTTTTTCAACTGTGCACGAGCCTTATCCGCTTTAGCGCGATACTGATCCTGATTAATAACAAACAATACTTGATTCTTCGTCACATAAGTACCTTCTTCGAAAAGCATATTTTCCAGATACCCTTCTACGCGGGCACGCACTTCCACAAACTGTTGAGCGCGAACACGTCCCACGTATTCACCATAGATTTCGACATCATCTTGTGTCACCGGTTCCACAGCTACTACCGGAAGATCCGGTGCAGGTGCCGGACGATGAGTAATAAACCAGTAAATCGCTACTAACAGTACTATACCAATTGCAGCAATCACTGCCTGCTTTTTCGTTATTCTGAATTCTCTCTTCTTAAAAAACGGTTTCATAAGCTCTCTGTTTATGTTAATGTTAAAAACCCTATAAATAAAAAACACAACTGGCGTGCCAAAGTTCGATGGCTATACCTTTATTATTCATAGTCAAACCATTAAAGTTTTAACAAAGGATTATGAGAGTGGGGAATTCACTCTACAAGTGTGGAATTATTCCACAAAAAAAGTCCGAACAAGCTGTCCGGACTTCTCTTTTACTTAACTGAAATTTCTTATTCTTCATCATCATCCAATGACTCCGTATATTCCAGCTCTCCTTGAACTACAAACAGGATTTCTTCCGGATCATACTCACCCATCTCATCTTTGTGGGCTTCTTTGATGATGTAATCTACGATTTGCCCTAGGTCGACTTCGATGCATCCATCTTCATCCGGCTTTGCATCCAAGATGCCGCTTTCAGAATAATACTCGTCAATCAAATCGAGGAAATAATAGAGTTCATCTTCGGAGTATTTCTCCTTTAACTCCTGCGGCAAATAATTCTTGATGTATTCGATGGTTTTTTCGTCATCGAGATCATCCTTTAAGAAATCGTCTTCCAGTCCCATAACAGTTAGTTTTTTTAAGGGTTAATACCTTATTATATTATGCTCCTATAAAAGCATCTTTTTTATCTTGTCATCAAAAGCTGATTTCCCGGCAGAACCGACCTGCTTGTCAACCAACTCACCGTTTTTAAAGAACAATACGGTAGGAATGTTACGGATACCATATTCAGCAGCCACATCACCATTCTCATCTACATCACACTTACCGATGAGAACCTGTCCTTCATACACTTCTGCCAATTCTTCAATGATAGGACCTACCATCTTACAAGGACCACACCACGGGGCCCAAAAGTCAATCACTACAGGTTTACCTTCTGCAAGGATTTCCTTATAGTTGCTGTCTGTAATTTCTAAAGCCATTGCGTTAATGATTAATTATTTAATGTTTAATGATTACTGTCAAATTATTTACGGAAGCAAAGATAACTAATTTATCCGGAATTCCAGTTCGGGACGGTCATTTAAATAAGAGATTAACTCACGTCCTACCGAAAGTTTCACAGGTCGGGAAATCATGTCCACTACCGTCTTACTATCAGGATCACTCACTTTAAAATAGAGTTCCGTTGTACCCGGATTCCCTTTCATTAGTGCAGCAAGCTCCGTAACCAAAGCCTGGTTCAACACAGAAAGCGGTATCAGGATAGTAATTTTAGAAATCAGTTTCTCTTTCACATCCGGAAGCAATTCCATAGAAGTAATCTTAACTTCCAACTCATCTTGTTTCCACTGTTTAGGTTGGCAACGAGCCTTAATGAAAAGGAAGGTACGTTCGCCCAAATATCCCTGATAGGTCACCCAGTCATTACCAAAGAACGGAAGTTCAGCCGAACCGGAATAGTCTTCAATCTTCGCAATGCCATAAGGATTACCATTTTTACTGATTCCCCGACGCACAGAAGTCACAATACCTCCCATCGTTATCTCTCGTCCGGCAAGTGCCGTTTTATCCTCCAGTTCAGCCATACGCGTATTACATACGTGCTGCAATACTACAGAATATTCATCCAGTGGATGGGCAGATAGATAAATACCTACCAGATCACGTTCCTTGTTCAAGCGGTCCAGATCACTCCAGCGTTCAGCTTCAGGTATTTCGGGAGTGGCAATGTCCACTACATTATCTCCACCGAACAACGAGTTGGCAGCCGCTGCCTGGTCTGCCTGATAACGGTTACCATAACGTACCAAAGTTTCCAGAAAAACCTCATTTTTGGAATTCACAGCAAAGTATTGTTCACGTCTTAACTCCGGGAACTCATCAAAACCACCTGCCAAAGCAAGACATTCCAGATTCTTCTTATTACAAGCTGTCAGATTGACACGCTGCACAAAATCGAATATACCTTTAAAAGGACCATTCTTCTCACGTTCTTCCATGATATTCAGTACAGCGCCTTCGCCTACTCCCTTCACTGCACCAAGACCGAAACGGATATTTCCTTCCGGGTTAACAGTAAACTTCAGATTACTCTCATTCACATCCGGACCAAGAACTTTGATGCCCATCGATTTACATTCATCCATCAATTTGGTGATGTCAGTAATGTTCGACAAACTTCGGCTCATCACAGCTGCCATATACTCTGCCGGATAGTTCGCTTTCAGATACGCGGTCTGATAAGCTACCCATGAATAGCAAGTGGCATGAGATTTATTGAAGGCATAGGATGCAAACTTCTCCCAGTCTCCCCAAATTTTTTCAAGCACCTTCGGATCATGCCCATTCTTACGTCCGCCCTCGACAAATTTAGGTTTCATATGATCCAGTTTGTCACGCAGCTTCTTACCCATCGCTTTACGCAGGGCATCAGACTCACCACGGGTAAAGTCTGCCAGCAAACGTGACAAAAGCATCACCTGTTCCGATATACCGTAATACCATATGTATCCTTCAGATACTTCTCCATGACAGGAATATCGTACTCAATCGGCTTCCGTCCATGTTTACGGTCGATAAAGTCCGGAATATAATCCATAGGCCCCGGACGATAGAGGGCATTCATTGCAATCAAGTCTTCGAAAGTAGATGGCTGCAACTCACGCAAATATTTCTGCATACCGGCAGATTCAAACTGGAATGTACCGATAGTACGCCCGTCACTATATAATTTATAAGTAGCAGGCTCGTCAATAGGCACCTTATCTATATTTAATACCAGTCCACGATGCAAACGCACATTTTCCACGGCCTCCTTGATGATTGATAATGTTTTCAATCCCAGGAAGTCCATCTTGATCAAACCTGTATCTTCAATGACCGAACCTTCATATTGGGTAACAAGCATCTTCTCACCCGTTTCCTTATCATCGGCAGTACTTACAGGTACCCAGTCAGTAATATCATCACGGCAGATAATCGTACCACAGGCATGCACACCGGTACCACGCACATTGCCTTCCAGCATCTTGGCATATTTCAGCGTATCGCGCACCAAAGGATCGGGAGAAGCCTCTGCTGCTTGCAGTTCAGGAACATAATCAATGGCATTCCGCAGATTCAACTTCTTATCGGGTATTTTATCAGGAACCAATTTAGCCAACGGTCAGACTCAGAAAGAGGAAGTTTCTGCACACGGGCAACGTCTTTAATAGCAAGTTTGGTAGCCATTGTACCATAAGTAATGATATGCGCCACTTTTTCCTGACCATACTTTTGCGTCACCCAACGAAGTACTTCTCCACGTCCATCATCATCAAAGTCGATATCGATATCAGGCAACGATATACGGTCGGGATTCAGGAAACGCTCAAACAGCAAGTCATATTTAATGGGGTCGATTTTCGTAATCTGCAAACAATATGCTACCGCTGAACCGGCTGCCGATCCACGCCCCGGACCTATCGAAACTCCCATATTACGCCCGGCAGCAATAAAGTCCTGTACAATGAGGAAGTATCCCGGAAAACCCATTGTCTTCATGATGTAAAGCTCAAACTTCAACCGTTCCATCACCTCATCAGACAGGGGATCTCCATAAAATATCTTAGCACCGTCAAAAGTCAATTTGGCGAGATAATCCGCTTCCAGTTTGATACGATATAACTTTTCATATCCGCCTAAACGCTTGATTTTAGCTTTGGCAGCATCCTCATCCAGCACTACATTACCATTTTCATCCTGGGTGAATTCATCAAATAAATCCTTCTCAGTATATTTCTGCCGATAGCCTTCTTCTGTTCCAAAGTCTTCGGGAATAGCAAAAGTAGGCATAATAGGTGCATGGTCAATGGAATAGTATTCTACTTTATCCAGAATTTCAAGGGTATTGGACAAAGCCTCAGGAACATCTGCAAAGAGTTCATTCATCTCTGCCTTCGTCTTCATCCACTCCTGCTTGGTATAAAGCATACGATTCGGATCATCCAGATCTTTACCGGTACTCAAACAAATCAGCCGGTCATGTGCCTCAGCATGTTCTTCATTCACAAAGTGAACGTCATTGGAACAAATGAGCTTAATATTATATTTTTTTGCAAACTCTATTAATTTGGCATTTGCCTTTTGCTGCAACGGATAAGCTTCATGGTTGGCACGCGGTATAGTAGCCCGATGCCGTTGTAATTCCAGATAATAATCTTCACCGAAAAGATTTTTATACCAGCGTATAGCTTCCTCCGCATCTTCCAGCTGGTCATTGATAATCTTCTTAGGCACTTCACCACCAATACAAGCCGAACATACAATCAAACCTTCATGATACTTCTCCAATTCGTTACGGTCGGTACGCGGACGCATATAGTAACCTTTGGTCCAAGCCCTGGATACCAGCTTAATCAGATTATGATAGCCTTTCTCGTTTTTCGCCAATACAATTAAGTGCCAACCGCTTTGGTCGGGCTTACCTTCTTTTTTATCCATAGTACGGCGAGCCACATACATCTCACAACCAATGATTGGTTTGAACAGCCTATTTTCAGCTTCCGCAATCTTCGCACGACAGTCAGCAAGTTCCGCTTCCTTATCATCGCAAGCAATCTCGCCGCTTTCAATACCGGCCATCCGTTTCTTAAGATCTTTGATCTCACCCTTCGGCCCGCTATTCTTTTTGTTAAGTAGTTAGTGAATTCCTTAATGCCGAACATATTACCGTGGTCAGTCACGGCTATTCCCTTCATTCCATCCTTCATAGCCTTGTCCACCAACGCACTTACGCTGGCCTGACCATCGAGTAAGGAATACTGGGTATGAACGTGCAAATGAACAAAATCCTGCATAAATATCTCCTTTCAATTAAGAGCATAAAAGTACAACCTATATAAGACCTAACAAAAATATTTCCCTAAAAGTTATCAACAGATGCATTTCTCCCTCCAAATGCTTGTTAGATTTTCAAAATAAGCCTATTTTTGCCGATAATTTGTATTCAAGAGAATAAAACAACTTAGATGAGTCGACTAAAAAAGCTAAAAAAGATACGAATTCACCGCGAAGGGACACATACACTGGCCGGTAGCTTACTATTGCTATTGGTTGTCAATTCAGTCCTCTATTTTGGACTGGAATGCAAATTACCGTTCTATATCGCAGCTGTGGTCAGTATCGTCCTGTATGGAATGCTGGTGAATTTCTTCCGATGCCCTATCCGCCTATTTGGCCAGGAAGACACCGAAAAGATTGTGGTGGCACCTGCCGATGGCAAAATAGTAGTCATAGAAGAAGTGGATGAAAACGAATACTTCCACGACCGCCGTCTTATGATTTCTATTTTTATGAGTGTCATCAATGTACATGCCAACTGGTATCCGGTAGACGGAACCGTAAAGAAGGTGGCACACCATAATGGTAAGTTCATGAAAGCCTGGCTGCCGAAAGCCAGTACCGACAACGAACGTTCTACAGTGGTGATTGAAACTCCCGAAGGTGTAGAAGTAATGGCTCGTCAGATTGCCGGAGCTATGGCACGACGTATTGTCACTTATGCCGAACCCGGTGAAGACTGTTATATCGATGAACACATGGGCTTTATCAAGTTCGGGTCTCGTGTAGATGTTTATCTCCCGTTGGGCACAGAAGTGTTCGTGAAAATGGGACAAACCACCACAGGAAACCAGACCGTGATAGCCAAACTAAAATAACTAAACAATGGCTAACTGTATTACTCGCCATATCCCCAATACACTGACATGCCTGAATCTGTTCTCCGGCTGTATTGCATGTGTTATGGCATTTGAGTTCAAGTATGACTGGGCTCTGACTTTCATCATTATCAGTGCTTTGTTCGACTTCCTCGATGGAATGTCGGCGCGGGTATTGCATGCCCCTTCTCCCATTGGAAAAGAATTGGACTCCCTGGCAGACGATATCAGTTTCGGATTAGTACCTTCAGTTATCGTATTCTCCTTATTGCGTGAGACGACTTATCCCGATTGGATGAGCAGCTTTCAGGAATATCTTCCCTATTTTGCTTTTCTCATTGCCATATTTTCAGCACTGCGTCTGGCAAAATTCAATATTGATGAACGCCAAACCAGTTCATTCATCGGACTAAATACTCCAGCCAACACATTGTTTTGGGCGGCAGCCGCTGCGCAATACCACGACTGGCTGATACAAGGTGGGGTAGTTCTGTATGGATTACTAATCTGTATTGTACTATTCTCCCTGTTGCTGGTTTCCGAATTTCCAATGTTTGCTTTCAAATTAAAGAACCTATCTTGGGAAGAAAATAAAATCCGTTATTTATTTTTGATAGTCAGTATTCCTCTACTTATTTTCGTAGGACTTGCTGCTGTCATAGGCTGGTACATCATTCTATGCTGGTTTGTTAGAAAGAAACTCTAAACAATCTTTTGGCACAGTTGTTGTACTATCGTTCGTAAGACGAACAATATATAAAACGATTAGCCCATGTTTCATATCTTAGGATTTCTATTTGTCATCATAGTCGTTATTCTGGTCATCGGACTCAGTATCATCGGCACCGTTCTCCGGACTATCTTCGGACTGGGAGGAAAGCGTCGTTCTTCCTCCGGCAGTTATCAATCTGGCCAGGGTTATTCTTACTCAGGCGGTCAACAACAAAGCTCTTCTTCACAAACAGATGAAGGAACCACTTCTGAAGGAAATGATATTCATAGAAAACACAAAAAACTCTTTTCTAAAGATGAAGGAGAGTATGTTGATTTTGAAGAAATTAAAGAATAATCAGACTTTAGCCATGCCGGTAAGGATGTATTTACCTTTCAAATTATGCTCTTTCATATAAATTTGAACCTCCATCCGGCAGGCTGACACCAAGGCATGTCCCGTCAATCTTTCATTCATAGCTTTAATAAATGAATACTCCGTGTCGTCGTGTATAAAAGATATGCGATGATATTCCATTATATAATGTATTTAAGTATCTGTTGAATCTCCAAATATACGGATAAAATACGTAGCATAAATTAAAAAAGGAATATAAAAAGAGAATCCCGGCAAAGAAGTCCTCTGCCAGGATTAACTCAAACTTTCATTATTTTACTGCCTAACCAGTCTACCTTTGATTACCTCTCATTACAATCCGTCCATATAGCTACAGATGTAAGTGAACTTGGTGAGGGCAAAAGTATACAGAAAAAGTAGAATATAATTTCTAAAAATGGTATTTCTAAAAGAAAAAGACAATCATCTAAACAGCAGCAACTTACCATCGCTATTTCAAAAGTATTTTGACGATTTCATATTCTTTTTGACGATTTGTCATCGTGTAAAATGGAGATAATAATAGTGAATGAAGGCATAATTTAATTTTTCAGACTTCAACGCCGTTTTGCAGCAAAGAAATCTTTCATCAAGGCAGCACAATCATCAGCAAGAATCCCTTTCACAACCACCGTTTTCGGATGTAATGCCTGTGGTGCATAACGCTGATATCCACGCTTTTCATCTTCAGCACCAAATACAAGCCGCCCCATCTGCGCCCAAGCTATTGCACCGGCACACATGACACAAGGTTCAACCGTAACATAAAGAGTACATTCACTCAGATATTTTCCGCCAAGAGTAGCAGCAGCAGCAGTAATTGCTTGCATTTCAGCATGGGCTGTCACGTCTGTCAATGTTTCTGTCAGGTTATGGGCACGTGCTATAATACGCTCTTTGCAAACAACAATCGCACCAACAGGCACCTCTCCTCTTTCTGCCGCCTTACGTGCTTCTGCAAGTGCTTGCTTCATATAAAAGTTATCGTCCACCACCCTTTTTACCTTTAATTTATAATTTATAATTTTTAATTTATAATTATCTCCGCATATCATGTTCTCCAAAAAGAGTCGGATAATCTTCTTCCATATTTTTATGGATAAACATGAGAATAGTCTCCCGAAGCCAGCGTGATTTATTCGTTATCTTGTACTTCTCCAGATAACGGTCTACAATCCGCAGCTCTTCCTCGCTCATCAGACATACGATGCGCTGTTCACGTTTCGGCTCTTCGGGTGTTGCTTTCGCACACGTTTTATCTCTCTTTCTCATATTTACTGCAAAATTAGTTTTACTTCTGTAAATACAAAGCAGAAAAAACGTATTTTTGCATAGAAACAGCTAAAATAGGGATAAATACAGGTATGGCAGCACACAATACCCTTGGAAAAGATGGAGAAGACGCCGCAGTAGCGCATCTGGAACGCAATGGATATGTCATTCGCCACCGTAATTGGCGCAAAAACCATCTGGAACTGGACATTGTGGCAGTCAAAGATGAATTGCTGATTGTAGTGGAAGTGAAGACACGAAGCAATACGGAATACATCGAACCGCAAGATGCCGTTAATTGGCAGAAAATACGCCACATTGTAGTGGCTGCCGATGCATATATCAAGCATTTCAGCATAGACATTCCTGTTCGCTTTGATATTATCACCGCGGTCGGCGAAGCTGGAGCATTTGAAATAGAACATATTAAGGATGCATTTTATCCGCCAATGTTCTGAATTATAAATTGCAGTAAAATGAATATAAACGAACTCATAGCCCAACCGGAAGGACGACGTCTGGAATTCAAAGGTGAACTTCCTACAAATTCGGATATAGCCAAAACCATTGTAGCTTTTGCCAACGATGCCGGTGGAGATATCTATATAGGGATTAATGATAAGCCACGTCAAATCATTGGATTACCAGAAAAAGAATTAACTCAGATAGAGGAACAAATCAGTAATATGATATATGATAGATGTTATCCTACTATTCTACCAGAAGTTTCATTCCTTTCTGTAGAAGAAAAGCATCTTATTCGTATTTGCATATATCGGGGCAGCATGCCTCCTTACTATCTGAAAGAGAAAGGAAAATTGAAAGGCACATATATCCGTGTAGGTTCTACTAATAAATTAGCAGATGAATCTATCATCGCATCATTAGAACGTAAACGCAGAAATATATCTTTTGATAGTGAAATTATTATGGATAAGCCTGCAAGCAGTTTGATCATTGATGGTTTCAAAGAACTGTATAAGGAAAAAACTGAAGAAGAAATAAATCTGCAAGTTTTAAGGAAGCTTGAATTAATAAAATTAGAACAAGATAAAGAATACCCCACCAATGCGCTCATACTTTTTTCAGACGATTCATTACGTAAATCATTTTTTCCTAATGCCAAAATAGAATGCGCACGTTTTAAAGGGATAGGAACAGAAGAATTTATCGATCAAAAAAGCATTTCTACTCATATAGGCTTGCAAGCTGAAGAAGCGTATAACTTTGTTCTGCGACACATCAACAAAAGTGCTACAGTCGAAGGCATATATACTGTATCTCGTTGGGAATATCCAGTCAAAGCTATTCGTGAAATCATCCGTAATGCTGTAGTTCATCGTGACTATTCATTAACAGGTAAAGACATCAAAGTGGCTATATACGATGACATGATTGAAATCAGTAGTCCCGGTTTATTACCGCCATCTATTGATTATTCCGCAATGGAAAGTCGTCAGTCGGATGCACGTAATAAAGTCATTGCTCCCGTATTCAAGCGCATAGGAATCATTGATCAGTGGGGGAATGGCCTTAAGCTTGTTGCCCAAGAATTGAGGGAATACCCTGAAATAGAATTGAAGTGGAGAGAAGTCGGCCTGTCTTTTCAAGTACAATTTATAAAGAAAAACTATAAAACTATCCCCACAAATGTCGGTGATGTCGGTGATGTCGGTGACAATGTCGGTGATGTCGGCAATATTGATAACAATATCAGCTATAATGAATTGAAAATCATACAATTGGTCTTACACAATCCGAATATCACAACTAAGGAAATAGCTGAAACCTTAGGAATTAGCACACGCCAGTGTGAACGTATCATCGCAAAACTTAAACAATCCGGAAAATTATTACGCAAAGGTTCTGCAAGAACCGGTTACTGGGAGATTAATAACAATTAAAAATATCTGGAAGTTATTATGGATATAGAAACTGCCCGCGAATACTGCTTAGCCAAGAAAGCAGTCACAGAATGCCTTCCATTCGATGAGTATTCACTTGTAATGAAAGTTATGAATAAAATGTTCGTACTGATTGATCTGGAGTCCTCCAACAAAATTTGCATGAAGTGTGACCCTGAGTATGCCATAGAGTTGCGCGAACGTTACTCAGCCATCGAAGGCGCCTATCATTTTAATAAGAAATACTGGAATCAGGTTTTTCTCAATGGCGATGCAGACGATAAGTTGATAAAGAGTCTCATTGACCATGCTTATGAGGAAGTCTTAAAGAAGTTCACCAAGAAAATGCGTGCCGAATATGAAGCCTTACCCTAACATGAATAAAGAGCCCAACGTGCATCTTCCCTCTGCGAAATTTCCTGTTCCCCTCCTCGTATTAATGGAAACAGACTCCACCAATCGGCACTTAACGCAACTTTGCGATGAACAAGGAACCGATATTCCGGAATTTATGGCGGTGATTACCGAACGCCAAACTGCCGGTAAAGGACAACGTGGCAACAGTTGGGAATCGGAAGATTGTAAAAACATTACATTCAGCTTCATACTTTACCCTACATTCATTGAAGCGCGTCAACAATTCATTCTTTCCCAACTCATCTCACTCTCCATCAAAGAAGAATTGGATGAATGGGCTGAAGGTTTTTCCATAAAATGGCCGAATGACATTTATTGGAACGAGAAGAAGATTTGCGGCATACTGATAGAGAATGACCTTTCAGGACATCATATCGGACGCAGCATTTCCGGTATCGGAGTGAATATCAATCAGGAAGTTTTCCGAAGCAATGCCCCTAATCCGGTATCTCTAAAACAGATTACAGGAGAAGATCATGACCGATATCTGATACTTGCCAATATTATGAAACGAATAAAAAAGTACTATACCCTTTTGCAAACAGACAGTTCAGGTAAAACAGCAGACTTAATCAACACCCGTTATGCTCATTCCCTATTCCGTCGGAATGGCTTTCATCGCTATGCAGATGCGGACGGCGAATTCATTGCCCACTTGCTACGCGTAGAATCGGATGGGCGATTTATTCTTGAAGACCAGGCAGGAAAGGAACGCGGATATTTGTTTAAGGAAGTACAATATATTCTTTAAAGTTCAAGGCACAACTAAAAGTTAGTATCAATTTACCCTCACTACCCTCACTTTTAAAATAGATTGATAATAATTAGACTATTAAGTGTGAGTGAGAGTAAAAATCGGGCGTGAGAATAAGTGACCTACTCTCACGCCCGATTTTTACATTTTACGTCATAACTACCTTTATTACAACACAATACTTTACATTTAGTACATATATCGGACGAGTCTGTAATCCAATATTTTTAGCCTTCCTTCCCCGCGTAAATGGCGGATATGCCCCATTGCAGTTGTTTTCATCATACCGCATATCCTTTGGAAGTCACCTCTTGTCATCATGTGGTTTTGACTGAAATAGCTGGTCAGTGGAGTGTTCAACATAAGAGATTATTTTGTTTACTCTTAAGAAATTCTGTTCACCCTTAGGAATGATTGGATACCAACCTTGGGTAACAGGCTTGTTAACCTTGGTTGATCGGCTTGTTGACCTTCATTAACGAGCCTGTTGACCAAGGTTAACATCCAATCGGACTTACTACTAAGACACCAAACAAGCAGGGCAAAGTCAAATGACTCCCTATGTATTTCTCAATTACTATTGAAGCTTTTACTCTGATATGAAGGGGCTGAACTTTTTTGAAATGAATGCAGAATAATATGTTTAAAGCATTATGGATCTTCTCACCTAGCACTAATTTATTATTCAGCTACAAAAATAGAATACATTATCGCCAAGAAAATAAGATATTTTCCAAAGAAACAGTATCTTTGTAGGTATGAAAACAAACACACGATTCATACTACTAACCTGCCTGCTGCTATGCTTCTACGCATGTGACAGAAAACCTTACCCGCAATCACTGATTATAGCGGACAGTTTGGCAAGCATACAGCCGGATAGTGCTATTGCTCTATTAAAAACACTGGAAGACAACATAAAGACTGAACCAGAGTCTACGCAAATGTATTATCAATTACTCTGCATCAAAGCAAACGACAAAGCATATATACGCCATACTTCAGACAGCTTGATACTGCTTGTATTGCATTATTATATAGAAAAAAGGGATGAACGGCATTTACCGGAGGCTTACTATTATGCAGGGCGAGTTTACAGAGATTTGGAGGATGCGCCGCAAGCACTGGATTATTTTGAAAAAGCAATAGATGCCTTGCCTATAAATGAGGGATACCAACTAAAAAGCAAAATATATAGCCAGATGGGAACACTTTTTCTTTATCAGAAAACTTATGATGAAGCACTAAAAATGTTCAAAGAAGCGCAAAAGTGTGATATAGCATTAAAAGACAGTGCAAACATGGTATTCAATTTACGAGACATAGCTGATAGTTACCGATGTATTGATCAAAACGACAGCTCCATCTATTACTTTCAAAAGGCTTATAATTTAGCAGAGGTTCAAGGAAATCAGAAGCTCATGGCCATGGTGCAAAATCAAATGGCAAGCCTATACAGCAATTTAGGGAAATATGATTTAGCTCGAAAATTACTACAGCCTTCATTAGACACTTTGGATATTCATAGTAAAAGTGGTATATTTTCCATAGCCTCAAAACTATATCACAGAATGGGGTATATAGATTCCGCCTCCTATTATTATAACGAATTATTAAAGTGCGGTACTATTTATGCCAAACAAACAGCACACAAAGGTTTGGCGAAAATTGCCATCTTGCATGACAATCCCCAAAAAGCGCTGTTACACCTCAACCAATATATACAATACACGGACTTTATTCACCAAATCACCGATACGGAAAATGTCCGCCGATTGAATTCTCTCTATAATTACCAACTCCGTGAGAAAGAAAATAATCGACTGAAAATAGAAAATAAAGAAAAACAAAACCTTATCATTTATATTATTTCAATAGGGTTATTTATCATCGCCTCTCTATTTGCATACCTTCAACGCAACAAACGAAAAAAACAACTACTCAAAATTCAATTAAAAAATCTTCGCCAACTAAAGGAGGAGCAGTACAAAAAAAGCAGTCTGTTCATTGAAGAAAACAAGCGAAAAATTGAAGAGCTAGAACAAAAATTACAGGAGGCCGACCAAACAAATCATATATTGAGAACCCAATTGAAAGAACAAATAGAACTGACTCTTTATACAAACAAGCAAGCAGAAATAGAATTAACTAGACGTAAGCAATCCAACAGCACACTTTTGGAATCAGAAATCTACAAGTATATCCAAAAACAACTTACAACGAAAACGAACAAAAAACTTCTTTCCAACAATGATTGGAAAGAGCTTGAAAAAGTCATTAATAATACCTATGAAGGCTTCTCCAAAAACCTGCGCAACTACTATGACCTAAACGAACACGAATACTCTGTTTGCCTACTTATCAAAATAAATATTCCTCCCATAGATATTGCAAAATTAACCAACCATAGCAAGGAAGCTATTACTTCCACCCGTCGAAGACTTTATGAAAAAGTTTTTGGTAAAAAAGGCAGTCCCAAAGACTGGGATGAGTTTATCCTTTCATTATAAGCTATTTATCTTTCCTTTGCACACTATACTGCACACTACAAAGTTATATGCACACTGTCTTGCACACTTTAATAATTTGATTAAATACAGAAACTGCTTTCATTTGCAAACAGAAGCTAATCAAAATCTGAAGCAATGAAAAGATTACTTTTAATACTTATCTGTTTTCTGTTTTGCAGAAATTGTATTGCACAAGAAATGCCAATACAGTTATATCATGACTATAACGATGATCGAGTAAAAGATAAACGTTCCTTATCTATGGAGCCTACTGTTTCACATGATAGAAACGTGATATATATTCACTCCGATATAGTAATAGAAAATATGCAAATCACAATAAGAGATAAACATAAAGATATTATATATACAAATCAGCTCACCATTTTACAGAGTCAAAATTATAGTTTCAGTTTTAATTTTTCCGGTGAGAAAGAATTCACTATAGAATTAAGTTACAAAGACATAAACCTACAAGGACACTTCACAATAGATTAATATAAATCCCCTCTATAAAACAAAGATAATCATGAAAAGAAAACTATTATTTAGTACGTTGCTTGCTATAGCTATTGGCTTTAGCAGCTGTCAGGATAGATGGGAAGAAAACAAGCCCGTTGAAAATCCTCCCAAGGTTCTTACCTATGACGAAGAATTAGCCATAGTGAACAACTATACAGAGATTGACACTATAAACAATCTTTATTCTGTTATAATAACAGACAGTATCATGCAAGCCGAACACTTAACAGATCCTAATGTTGAGCGAATATTCCGGGATATAGCAAAGACCAATAAAAGTATCAAAGAGGACATACAAGCTGGAACAACTACCACCTTAACCCTATATAACAACAAAGGATTCAAATCCTATACTGTAAATGAAAGTTCAATTATTAAAATTAAAGATGAACATATATCTGCTAAAGCACTTAAAAACCAAACAAGAGCTTTTCATGGAGATATGTCTTTTAATGCCGGTAATTGGTATAGTAGTTATATAGAATTCAGTGGCTCTGACCATATCACAAGCAATTTCTATGTAAATTCCTGTAATGGTTATTGGAAAGTAACTGTAACGTGTAAGACCGGAACAAGTGCAAACGGGAAAGTTTTCTCTACTTACGGCAGTAGAAACACTTCTGGAGGAATTAAAAGGTACTGGTGGACAACAGCTGGCGGTCAAGCACCCTTCGCATGGGAATTCCAAGGCAATGGTCCGATTGGAGGAGAAGCCAATGGAGCCATTGAATTTAGTGACACCTATTAAAATTAAAAATGAACAGAGAGGAGAACCCGCTTATCACAGAAATAAGCGGGTTTATTTTTTTAGTATGAAGCCTACTATAGCTTACTTGATTTCTATCTCTAACTTCTTAATCTTTTCCAAAGTATTTCCTGCCTCCGTCGAAGGGAACAGCTGCAACACCCGCTGCAAATAATCTTTTGCCTTGGAATAGCCGTTAGAATAGACATCAGAAAGCCCATTACGATAACGGGCATATTGCATTCGTGTAGGAGAAGTTATCTTCTTATAATCATCTTCCAACTTTTTCTTTTCACGTTCTGCCTGTAAATAGAAATAATTTCCCAGAAAAATATTAGCTTGCAAATTATTAGCATCAAGTATCAATACCTTCTCATAAGTTTTTACAGCATCTTTTTCTTTACCCCGCATCATCTCCATTTCGGCACACGATACAAGAGCAGGAACATCGTCTGAATGATACTGCAGAAATTCTCTATAAAATAAATAAGCTTTATCATAATTCCGCTTACGTTTATAATAGGTGGCCAACTCATTTACCAAACGCGGAGCTACAGCGCTGTTTTTTTCCACCTGAGTCCAATAAAACATCTCAGTCTGATCTGCCCCAGCCTTTACCGACTGGCGAAACAGACTCACCGCATAGTCATTCTGCCCCTCAGATAAGGCAGCAGACACCTTTTGAAGCAACTCCCCGGCTGATTGTGCTGAGAGCACAAAAGGGAAAGCAACCATGAATGAAAATAGTAAAGTTAAGGTTCTCATCGCTTATTAATATTACCTAGTTCTTGTTTCCGCAAATATACTCATTTTTAAAACATTATGTATTATAAAAATTGTTATTATCAAATGCCTTTTTACCATTTACGGCAAAAAGAGTACCTTTGTCGATAAATAGAACAAATCAGTGCTTTAAAATGATTGCTCAAACTCCGAATATTATCAATAAAAGAATACTTCAGATAGCTGTACCTTCGATCATTTCGAATATCACAGTTCCACTACTGGGACTGATTGATGTGACAATCGTAGGCCATCTGGGATCTGCAGCGTATATCGGAGCTATTGCCGTGGGCGGAATGCTATTCAACATCATCTACTGGATCTTTGGATTCTTAAGGATGGGAACCAGTGGAATGACGTCACAAGCATACGGCAAACACGATATGGACGAAGTTACCCGACTTTTGTTACGATCCGTTGGAGTAGGATTGCTCATTGCCATTATTCTGGTGGCTTTACAATATCCCATCCGTAAACTGGCATTTACTTTTATACAAACTACAGAGGAAGTAGAACAATTGGCTACACTCTATTTCCAAATTTGTATTTGGGGAGCTCCTGCCATGCTGGGACTTTACGGTTTTGCCGGTTGGTTCATTGGTATGCAGAATTCGCGTTTCCCAATGTACATTGCCATTACACAAAACATTGTGAACATCGCTGCAAGCCTTTGCTTTGTCTATTTGTTCCATATGAAAGTTGCCGGGGTAGCCCTGGGGACACTTACAGCCCAATATGCGGGATTCTTTATGGCATTATTATTATGGAGGCGATATTATGGCAAATTGAAAGAACGTATTGCCTGGCAGGAGATATTGAAAAAAGAAGCTATGCTACGTTTCTTTCAGGTGAACCGGGACATTTTCCTACGGACCCTCTGCCTGGTTATTGTCACGCTGTTTTTTACCTCCGCCGGAGCAGCACAAGGAGAAGTTGTGTTGGCAGTCAACACTTTGCTAATGCAGCTATTTACTCTCTTTTCTTATATAATGGATGGCTTTGCTTATTCAGGTGAAGCGTTGGTTGGTAAATATATCGGTGCGGACAACCGTCCGGCATTGCATCGTACCGTTCGCCAGCTCTTTATTTGGGGAATCGGACTTTCTACGGGCTTCACATTACTTTATTTCTTTGGTGGCAAGGCATTCCTGGGGCTGCTCACCAATGAAGTTTCTGTCATCCGGGAAGCCGGAAATTACTTTTATTGGGTATTGGCTATCCCACTTGCAGGCTTCGCCGCTTTCCTATGGGACGGAATATTTATCGGAGCCACTGCCACCCGGCAAATGTTTTATGCAATGCTGGCCGCCTCAGCCAGTTTCTTCCTCGTTTATTACTCCTTACACGAGTGGATGGGAAATCATGCACTTTGGCTGGCTTTCATCGTCTACTTATCTCTGCGCGGCATCATGCAGGCAGTTTTAAGTAGAAAAATTTTGTACCAAAGTTAATCATTACAGACAGAAAGCGTATATTTGCAAAAACTAAATGTAATATCATAATGGCAAAGTATAAAAGAGTTCTGTTAAAGCTCAGTGGTGAGAGCCTGATGGGCGAAAAACAATATGGCATTGACGAAAAGCGCCTTGCCGAATATGCAGCACAAATCAAGGAAATCCATGAGTTGGGCGTCCAGATAGGTATCGTCATCGGTGGCGGCAATATCTTCCGCGGACTGAGTGGCGCAAACAAAGGTTTCGACCGCGTGAAAGGAGATCAGATGGGAATGCTCGCTACGGTAATCAACAGCCTGGCATTAAGCTCTGCCCTGGTAGCTGCTGGTGTAAAGACACGTGTACTGACAGCCGTACGCATGGAACCTATCGGTGAGTTTTACAATAAATGGAAAGCAATCGAATCTATGGAAGCAGGCGAAGTGGTTATCATGTCTGCCGGAACAGGCAATCCGTTCTTTACTACCGACACAGGCTCTTCTCTGCGTGGCATTGAAATTGAAGCCGACGTTATGCTGAAAGGCACACGCGTAGATGGCATCTATACTGCTGATCCGGAGAAGGATCCTACTGCCACTAAATTTGACGAGATCACTTACGATGAAGTTCTGAAACGTGGTCTGAAAGTTATGGACCTCACTGCCACCTGTATGTGTAAAGAAAACAATCTGCCAATCATTGTATTTGACATGGACACAGTAGGCAATCTGAAGAAAGTAATGCAAGGAGAAGAGATCGGAACACTGGTACACAACTAATTTTCTCTGAAAAAACTCTGTATATCAGTGTGCTCTGTGGTGAAAATAATTATATTTGCAAAGTTTCAATTAAAGTACAATTCCAAAAACCGAAGAATATGAGAGACGTAAAAGACATCTTAGATGAAGCGCAAGAGAAAATGGATATGGCCGTTATGTATCTGGAAGAAGCATTGGCTCACATCCGCGCCGGAAAGGCAGACGTTCGTTTGCTGGACGGTATCCGTGTGGATTCTTACGGAAGCATGGTTCCTATCAACAATGTAGCTGCCGTAAATACTCCGGATGCCCGTAGTATCGCTATCAAACCGTGGGACAAAAGCATGTTCCGGGTAATTGAGAAAGCAATCATTGACTCCAGTCTCGGCATTATGCCCGAAAATAACGGCGAGATTATCCGTATCGGTATTCCGCCGCTGACAGAAGAACGTCGTAGACAACTCGCCAAACAATGTAAAGGTGAAGGTGAAACTGCTAAAGTAAGTGTGCGAAATGCTCGCCGTGATGCCATCGATGCTTTGAAGAAATCCGTTAAAGACGGTCTGGCAGAAGATGCACAAAAGGGTGGTGAAGAAAAATTGCAAAAGATTCACGATAAGTATATCAAACAGATCGATGATATGCTGGCTGCAAAGGATAAAGAAATTATGACCGTATAATTATTCAGTTGAAAGTTGAGAGTTACTCACATATTCAACTCTCAACTCTCAACTCTCAACTCTCAACTAAATTGAAGGGACTGGTAATAAAAAATACAGGTAGTTGGTATTTGGTAAAGACCGACGAGGGGAAATGTGTGGAGTGTAAAATCAAAGGTAACTTCCGTCTCAAAGGCATACGCAGTACTAATCCGGTAGCTGTGGGAGATTATGTGCAAATTATCTTGAATCCGGAAGGAACTGCTTTCATCAGCGAAATAGAAGACCGGAAAAACTACATAATCCGAAGAGCTTCCAATCTTTCTAAACAATCGCATATTCTTGCTGCCAACCTTGACCAAAGCATGCTTATTGTTACGGTCAATTATCCGGAAACCTCCACAACTTTCATCGACCGTTTTCTGGCTTCTGCTGAGGCATACCGCGTACCCGTTAAGCTAATCTTTAATAAAATAGATGCTTATGATGAAAATGAGCTTCACTATCTGGACGGACTTATCAATCTCTATACTACCATCGGTTATCCCTGTTTCAAAGTTTCGGCCAAAACGGGTGAGGGCATAGAACAAATTCAGGAAGAATTAAAAGGCCGGGTAACACTTTTCTCCGGACATTCCGGTGTGGGAAAGTCAACCCTCATCAATGCGATATTGCCTGAACAAGACGTAAAAACCGGTGAGATTTCCACCTATCATAATAAAGGTATGCACACCACTACCTTCTCTGAAATGTTTCCCGTTCCGGGAGACGGATATATTATCGACACACCGGGTATCAAAGGTTTCGGCACATTCGATATGGAAGAGGAAGAGATAGGGCACTATTTCCCGGAGATATTCAAATTCTCTGCAGACTGCCGTTATGGCAACTGCACTCACCGCCAGGAACCGGGTTGCGCCGTACGGGAAGCTGTAAAAGAACATTATATCAGCGAGTCACGCTATAGCTCTTACCTCAATATGTTGGAAGACAAGGAGGAAGGGAAATACCGGGCAGCATATTAAAATAAGTAATAGGGCGATAAAGTGGCAATGTGATAACGTTTTATCAGTCAATCATCTTATCCTCCTATCACAATCACATACGATAACATTGTTATGTTATCACTTTATCACCTTTTTTAACGCTTCTCATATTAAACCTTCCTGTTCTCAAAATGTCCAAATTCATGCTGACATAATCTGACGTAATACTAATACTGATACATGAATAAGAAAGTTAAATGGGGCATCATCATTTTTATCGGTGCCGGACTAATAGGTGGGGGTATTTATTCTCAACTCCCTAAGGAGAACAAAGAATTGGCGGCTGCAGACAAAGTAATGAGCACTAACCGCAATAATAAGAGAATACTGAATGTAAACGCAAAGATCATAAAACCTCAACTGCTGAAAGATGAAATAAAAATCAGTGGTAGCTTGTTGCCTGATGAAGAGGTAGATCTTTCTTTCGAAACTTCCGGCAAAATTATAGAAATTAATTTTGAGGAAGGTAGTCAAGTAAAAAAAGGGCAATTACTGGCTAAAGTAAACGACCGCCCCTTGCAAGCACAGTTGCAACGCCTTGTTGCCCAACTGAAATTAGCAGAAGACCGCGTATTCCGCCAAAACGCTCTGTTGGAAAGAGATGCAGTCAGTAAAGAAGCCTATGAACAGGTGAAAACAGAACTGGCAACCCTGAATGCAGACATAGACCTGATAGAGGCAAACATTGCACAAACCGAGCTTCGTGCACCATTCGACGGTGTGATTGGTTTGCGCCAAGTCAGTGTAGGAACTTACGCCTCTCCTACAACCATCGTAGCTAAACTTACTAAAGTATCTCCGCTGAAGGTAGAATTCTCCGTTCCCGAGCGCTACGCTAATGATGTAAAAATCGGTGCAGGAGTAAACTTCGGACTTGAAGGTAAGCTCGAGACTTTCCACGCTAAAGTTTATGCCCGGGAATCCAGAATGGATCAAAACACCCATACGTTGACTTTACGTGCCCTTTATCCCAATGCCAACGGTCATGTGATGCCGGGACGTTATGCGGACATCCGTTTAAGCAAAAACGAGATTCAGGATGCCCTTGCCGTTCCATCCGAAGCGATTGTTCCGGAGATGGGTAAAGATAAGATATTCCTTTATAAATCGGGAAAAGCCCAGCCTGTAGAAATACAAGCCGGCATACGTACGGAAGCCGAAACCCAAGTATTACAAGGTTTACAGGAAGGGGACACGATTATAGTTTCAGGAACATTACAACTCCGTACAGGACTCCCTGTAACTTTGGATAACATTTATTAAACCGGATGCCTTATGAATATATCTGAACTCAGTATACGGCGCCCGGTACTTTCTACGGTGCTTACCCTTATCATCCTGCTTTTCGGAATTATCGGGTACAGCTACCTCGGCGTTCGCGAATATCCGTCCGTGGACAATCCTATCATTTCGGTATCTTGCTCCTACCCGGGTGCAAATGCCGATGTTATTGAAAACCAGATTACCGAACCACTGGAACAAAATATCAATGGTATTCCGGGTATCCGTTCCTTGTCCAGCGTCAGCCAGCAAGGTTCATCCCGTATTACGGTAGAATTCGAACTTTCCGTCGATCTGGAAACTGCTGCAAACGACGTGCGTGATAAAGTTTCACGGGCTCAACGTTACCTGCCCCGTGACTGTGACCCGCCTACAGTATCAAAAGCAGATGCAGATGCCACCCCTATCCTGATGGTAGCACTGCAAAGTGATAAACGTTCTCTGTTGGAGTTGAGTGAAATTGCCGACCTCACTGTAAAAGAACAATTGCAAACTATTTCAGACGTTAGTAGCGTTAGTATTTGGGGAGAAAGCGTTATTCCATGCGCCTTTGGCTCGATCCGGTCAAGATGGCAGGATACGGTATCACTCCGATTGATGTAAAGAATGCGGTAGACAATGAAAACGTGGAACTCCCCTCGGGCAGCATCGAGGGAAACACCATCGAGCTGACTATCCGCACACTCGGGTTGATGCATACGGCAGAGGAATTCAATAATCTCATCCTAAAAGAGGACGGCAACCGTATTGTCCGGTTCAGCGACATAGGCCGTGCCGAACTCGGTCCGGCGGACATCAAAAGCTATATGAAGATGAACGGCGTGCCTATGGTAGGTGTCGTAGTAATTCCGCAACCGGGTGCCAACCACATCCAGATAGCCGATGCCGTGTACGAGCGAATGGAAAATATGAAGAAAGACCTGCCGGAAGACGTACATTACTCCTACGGCTTCGACAACACCAAATTCATCCGTGCCTCCATCGATGAAGTAAAGCAGACCGTATACGAGGCCTTCGTCCTTGTCATCATCATCATCTTCCTGTTCCTTCGCGACTGGCGCGTCACCCTGGTTCCGTGTATCGTAATTCCCGTATCATTAATCGGAGCATTCTTCGTTATGTACCTGGCAGGATTCTCCATCAATGTACTCTCCATGCTTGCCATTGTACTTGCCGTGGGACTTGTGGTTGATGATGCCATTGTAATGACGGAGAATATCTACGTCCGCATCGAAAAAGGAATGCCCCCGAAAGAGGCCGGTATCGAGGGAGCAAAAGAAATTTTCTTTGCCGTTATCTCCACCACCATCACACTGGTAGCCGTATTCTTCCCCATCGTATTCATGGATGGTATGACAGGTAAACTCTTCCGTGAGTTCAGCTTGGTTATTTCAGGATCGGTTATCATTTCCTCTTTCGCCGCATTGACTTTCACACCGATGCTTGCCACCAAGCTATTGATAAAACGTGAAAAGCAGAATTGGTTTTACAGGAAAACAGAACCCTTTTTCGAAGGGATAAACCGCATTTACAGCCGTTCACTGGCAGCTTTCCTGAAAAAGCGCTGGTTGGCACTTCCGGTTATCGCCGTTACCATCGGTATCATTGTCTTTTTGTGGGGATACATTCCGGCAGAAATGGCTCCGCTTGAAGACCGCTCACAAATCAGTATAAATACACGCGGAGCAGAAGGAGTAACCTACGAATATATACGGGATTATACAGAAGATATCAATGATTTGGTAGATTCGATCATTCCCGATGCGGAATCTGTGA
>ERZ791618.87-NODE-87-length-51424-cov-2.075104_pt1 | contig 51424 bp, 41 predicted proteins | sample MGYA00510059_ERZ791618 | MGnify/ENA primary metagenome ERZ791618 (study PRJEB30046, sample SAMN00715159) | human gut metagenome | study: EMG produced TPA metagenomics assembly of the A metagenome-wide association study of gut microbiota in type 2...
TGACGATTAAAAATCTGAAGTCCTTCAGTTGTAAAGGATGGAGTGACGGTATAGATATGATGTGTTGTCGCCAGGTACTTATCGACAATGTCTTTATGCGCAATTCGGACGATTGCATTGCTCTGTACAACCACCGCTGGAACTGGTGGGGAGGTTCATCTGACATCACCGTACAGAATTCCATTCTTTGGGCAGATGTGGCACATCCCATCAATGTAGGTGGCCATGGAGATCCGGACTCACCGACAGGAGAAGTGATAGAGGATCTGACTTTCCGTAACATCGACATTCTGGAACATGACGAGGATGATCCGATTTATCAAGGTTGTATGACAGTGGATTGCGGTGATAAAAATCAGGTTCGTAATGTCCTTTTCGAAGATATCCGGGTAGAGAATATTCAGGAAGGACGACTGTTTTATATAAAAGTACGTTTCAATGAGAAATATGATAAACAGCCGGGAAGTGGCATTGAAGGCATTACTTTCAGGAATATTACATATACAGGCATAGGAGAAAATCCATCGTTAATTCAAGGACTGGACAAAGAACGAACCGTGCAAAACGTGACGTTTGAAAATGTAGTAATCAATGGAGAACGGATGAAGGACTTGAAAGGAATAGTAACCAATGATTTTATAAAAGGAATTAAGATAAAATGAACAATCACGGAGAAATAACAGAAAATAATTGTCCCGATGTAACCTTATCACTATTTTAGCGTCTCAGATTATGAACCAAATGAAAAACAAATAATGGAATTCATCAAATCTTTATGCCTTGGCGGCATAGCAACCACTATGCTCCTGAGCGGATGTACCCAGAAGAGCATTACTTTAGAAGGCAAAGTAACAAATACATCCGGTGCTCCCATTGTATATAACATCACTACTGATGGCATTTACTTACCGAACAAGATTGATACTTTACGTTTAAATGCCGACAGCACGTATCAGATTACCTTACCTGTAAACGGTAACGAAAAGCTGACTCTTTTTCTATATGGTAAGCGAAACTTAGGCAGTATCTATCTTGCTCCGGGAAAACAGACGCTCGATATCGATGCTTCCAAATCCAATGAACTAAACCCGGTTGACGGCTTGACGAAAGAAAATGAAATACTCAAGAAGCTGGCTGATCTGAATGAAAACGTATTTAATCTGCGTGCACGCCGGGGAGATATCTTTAACGTCGGTAAGGACACGGTTGCCTCATCCGTATATCAAAAGCTGACAGACTACGCCACTACATTAGAAAAAGAAGTGGCAGAAGTGGACGATCAGCTCAGACAGAAAGCTATACAAGATATACGTATACAGACTTTGATGGCATATATGAATCAGTATTTCGGTAACTACCGGAGAGGTTCCGAAACAGTCAAGAAGGAATGGGACGACGCTTACGCCCAGATGTTGGATTTTGCAAACGTCAGTCAGGCTGAAAGCGTATTCTCTCCCGCATTTGCAGATGTCGTATCAAATATGGCAGGCATAGATATTTTCATGAAACATGAAAGGCGCACGAATAATGACAATGAACGCAATCAGTTGTTATTCGATTGGTATAAAACAAATCTGCAAGGCCGGGTACAGGAGGCTGCAATGGGACTTCTCATTCTGGAAGATGAAAGCCGTGAGTATTTTGCAACCGGTATTCCTGCATTGTTTGAAGAGTTCAAGACATTATATCCCCAAAGCGTGCTGATGCCGAAATTAGAAACAGCAATACAGAAGAACAAAGCGTTCAATGAGGCCGAACTTCCGAAAGACATTCATATATTGAATACGGACAGTGTACGTACCTTTAAGGAAATTACTGACTTATACCCGGGTAAAGTAATCTTTATCGATGTATGGGCTACCTGGTGCGGTCCTTGTCGTGCTTCGTTTGCACACATCAAACCTTTGCAGAAATATGCAGCTGAAAATGATATCGTGTTATTGTATGTTTCCATCGATACTCCCCAGAAAGCTGAACTTTGGAAAAAGATGACAGGACACTATAACTTAAAAGGAGAACATGTCATCATCAACGAGGCTTTCAAAATGGAAATTTATGAGAAGTTCGGACGGAACGGTATGCTGTCAATCCCGCATTATGCCATTGTCAATAAAGAAGGAGAGCTACAATTCCCAGCGGCAGCCAGCCCGGAAGATATGGATAAGTTGACGGAACAACTGAAAGAAGCCTCTAAATAAAAGATTATTAACGAATACTAAGGCTCACCGAAATATAATAAAAATAGGCTGATTCCATAAATCTTATAAGATTTGTGGAATCATTGTTTTAAGTCCCTTATTTTTGAGTGAAGCTTATTCCTCGTTCGTATTAATACTGTAAAAAAACAAAGAACCATGAATAGATATAGACTGCTTTTTTCGATCATCCTCTTGCTGTTCTTCTCTCCCTGTTTGCGGGCAGGGGAATGGCAATGGTCTGTGACCCTTGACGGATTCGTCTCTAATGAAACGAACCGGAATCCTACGGCTTTCTTATGGATACCCGCTGACTGTATGCAGATAAAAGCAATTATTGTAGGACAACACAATATGAGCGAAGAAACTCTTTTTGATAATCCCCTTTTCCGCGAAAAGATGCAGAAGCTTGGAATCGGCTTTGTATGGATAACTCCCGGTATCGATCAGCAATGGGATGTATCGAAAGGCACACAACAGATATTTGAGAAAATGATGGTCTCCCTGGCAGACGTCAGCGGATATAGCGAACTGAAAAATGTCCCCATCGTTCCCATAGGCCATTCGGCTATGGCTACCTATCCCTGGAACTTCGCAGCATGGAATCCGGAACGCACTTTGGCTATCATTTCCCTGCACGGCGATGCTCCGCGCACGAATCTTACCGGCTACGGGCGTGAGAATCTGGAATGGGGACGTACCCGTAATATAGATGGAATACCCGGACTGATGATTGAAGGAGAATATGAATGGTGGGAAGCCCGGGTAAATCCGGCACTGGCCTTCCGCATGATGTATCCTGAAAGTTGCATCTCATTTCTGTGTGACGCAGGACGGGGACATTTCGATGTGGCAGATGAAACAGCCGCATATATTGCTCTATTTCTGGAAAAAGCTATCAATCAACGACTGACGGATGAAGTAACGAAAGACGGTAAAGTAAAACTGAATCCGGTAAACCCAGCCAAAGGCTGGCTGGCAGAACGCTGGCATCCCGATCAAAAGAAGCGAGCCAAAGCCGCCCCCTATTCACAATATAAAGGTGATCCTCATGATGCTTTCTGGTATTTTGACCGTGAAATAGCCGAAGCGACTGAAGCACGGTATACGCAAAGCCGCGGAAAACAACAACAGTATCTGGGTTTTGAGCAAAACGGCAACTTACTGACATACGACAAGAAGCAACATGTACGTGTACAGCCCCGCTTCAATCCGGAAGCCGATGGAATCACTTTCCACCTGAAAGCCGTATGTACGGATTCTCTGAGAACCCAACTATCTGATGAACATGCAGATGCAACACCGATAATCAGTCGTATCTGCGGACCTGTGAAAAAAGTAAATGACATCACATTCATGGTATCTTTCTATCGGATGGGTATGAATAATCCGCGCCGTACCGGTGATATATGCCTGTTGGCAAGCCAGGCAGGAGACCGGAAGTATAAAAGTGCTGTTCAGGAGGTTAGTATCCGCATCCCTTACCGGAATACGGAAGGCAAAGGCAATATATATTATTCCCAGGATTGCCCGATGTGAAAGCGGGAAGCGGTTCTTTATCTTTAAAAGCCACAAGTGATTGCGGACTGCCCGTCTCTTACTACATCAAAGAAGGTCCGGCTGAAATAGAAGGAGATCAAATTGTATTCACTCCTATCCCACCCCGCAGTAAATACCCGGTAAAAGTAACGGTAGTTGCCTGGCAATATGGTATTGCAGGCAAAGTACAGACGGCTGAACCGGTGGAACGTAGTTTCTATATTTTACAAACTGTCTCGAACATTATTTCCCTAAAAAGATAGAATCCATTGAGTATCCGCATATCCCAAATCGTATTTATATAAAAACAATAAATACGAAGATATGAAGACTATCGGCTCAACAATTATTATGTTAGCTCTCGTTCCTTCGCTCTTTGCAGACAATAGCAAGGAACTAAAGCTGGCATCTCCTGACGGAACACATGAAATAGCATTTTATCAGAAGCAGGTTTCACCTGCGGTAAACGAACTTTGTTATCGGGTAGATTACAAATCACAACCCGTAGTCAATGAATCGCGTGCCGGGCTGGAACTGGACAACCGGATATGGGAAATGGCTTTAGGAGCACGAAACCTAAAACAGCCTGCCTGCTGGATGAACAATCTGGAAGTGGACTCCGTGACTTACCAACCCGAAACAGACATCACCTGGCAGCCACTTTACGGTGAACGTAGCAGTGTACACGATCATTATCGAGCCGGCACCCTTTATCTCTCCAAGAAAGATAACTCCAGCTACCGACTCAATATTGAGGTACGTGCCTATAATGAAGGAGTGGCTTTCCGCTATTTCTTCCCCGAACACCCGAAGGCTATCTTTCATAAAGTAGTAGGTGATCTCACAGAATACACCTTACCGGCAGGTACAAAAGCATGGACCGAACAATGGGCACAGGCTTTCTTCGAATACCTGAGCATCGATGATATCAAACATCCGGTAGAACGTGCCCTTACTCTGGAACTCCCGAATGGTAAATGGGCCGCATTGGCAGATGCTGATGTAGACGACTGGTGTCTGACCAAGTACCTCGCCTCCACGGAGAAGAAGAACACACTGACTTCTGTAATGTATAGCCCCGTGGATGTGGTGACTTATTATGCCACTCCCTGGAAGATAGTCATGGCAGCCGACAAACCGGGTGAATTGCTAGAACACAATGATATCATCAGAATCTGAATCCGCCGTGTGAAATTGGCGATGCCGCCGCATGGGTAAAACCAGGCAAGATTATGCGCGAAACAACTATCACAACCGAAGGAGCTATTGCAACCATCGACTTCTGTGCAGCACATAATATCCCGTATATGCTTTTCGACTGGCAATGGTATATGCCCTGTACTTCACATGACGGGGATGCCACAAAGGTGGTTGCCAAACTGGATATGCCCCGTGTTATAGCTTATGGTAAGGAAAAAGGAGTTGGTATCTGGGTGTACGTAAACCAGCATGCACTCATGAAGCAAATGCGTGAACTTTTCCCATTGCTCCGCGAATGGGGGATTGTCGGAGTGAAATCCGGTTTCGTACAATACGCCAGCCATCGCTGGGCAATTTGGATGCACGACATGGTTCGCTTGGCAGCAGAGAATCATCTGCTGATGAATATACATGATGAATATCGCCCTTCAGGCTTCAGCCGTACTTATCCGAATTTATTAACTCAGGAAGGCATTTGTGGAAACGAAGAATTTCCCGATGCAACTCATAATGTCACGCTCCCCTTCACCCGTATGATAAACGGTGCAGCCGACTATACGATCTGTTATTTCGACAAACGGCTGAAAACGACTCATGCTCATCAACTGGCAGCATCCCTCGTGTTCTACAGCCCTCTGCAAACTATCTTCTGGTATGACAAACCATCGTTCTATCACGGAGAACCGGAAATGGAATGGTTTGAGCACTTGCAAACTGTATTCGACGATACGAAAGTATTGGATGGCGCTCCCGGCGAAAACATAACAATGGCACGCCGAAAAGGTCAGGAATGGTTTGTTGCAGCAATGACCAACAATGAAGGTTCTGAAGAAGAAATACCTCTCACGTTCCTCGATAAAGAAAAGAATTACCTCGCCTACATCTATACGGATGGAGGAGAAAAGATAAAAACAAGTACACAGGTAAAATGTACTTATCTGCTTGTCAACGCTTCACAAACTATGAAGTTCCAGCTGAAACCCAGTGGTGGAGCTGCCATAAGACTGGTACCTATAGACAGACAGGAAATGAAGAAGTATAAAAAGTACAAAGGAGAAAGATTATAAAATATAATATTTCATTGAGTGAATAAACAGATTCGCTCGTATTAATAGGCAAATAACACATTAAGATTATTTTCAGTAGATAAAGGTAAGAGTTTGTTTAGGTAAAATCTTTGTTTTTCAGGATATTTTAAAAAGGTAACTAAAAAGATGAAAAAGATATTTCTGCTTACTACATTGCTATACGCTGCCTGTTGGCAGGCGGAAGCCCAATATGTATCCAAAGCCTGGGTATCTGACCAGAAGGATGGCACATACATCAATCCGGTGCTGCATGCCGATTATTCCGATCCGGATGTCTGTGCGGCAGGGGAAGATTTTTATATGACGGCTTCCAGCTTCGGATGTGCTCCCGGTTTACCCATTCTCCATTCCAAAGACTTGGTTAACTGGAGATATGCAGGCTATGCGCTGAAACAAATAGAACCCATCGAGTTCTTCAATGCTCCCCAGCATGGAAAAGGTGTTTGGGCACCATCCATCCGCCATCATAATGGAGAGTTTTATATCTATTGGGGAGATCCGGATCATGGCATCTTCATGGTAAAGACCAAAGACCCGGCCGGAGAATGGGAGAAACCGATATTGGTAAAAGCCGGTCGTGGCATGATAGACCCTGCTCCACTATGGGATGAAGATGGAAAAGTATATCTGGTACACGCATGGGCAGGAAGTCGTGCCGCACTGAACAGTGTTATCACAATTTGTGAGATGAATGCAGAAGGAACAAAAGTGATCAGTGATCCGGTACTGGTCTTTGATGGTAATGATGGAATCAACCATACAATTGAAGGTCCTAAACTCTATAAGCGGAATGGTTACTACTACATTTTTGCCCCGGCAGGCGGAGTAGCACCGGATGGCAGTTAGTATTGCGTTCGCAGAATATATACGGTCCTTATGAGAAGCAGATTGTCATGGCGCAAGGCTCTACCGACATCAATGGTCCCCACCAAGGCGCATGGGTTGATACGCAGACAGGGGAATCCTGGTTCGTTCACTTTCAGGATAAAGCCATGTACGGACGTGTCGTTCACCTGAACCCGATAAAGTGGGTAAACGACTGGCCTGTAATTGGAGAAGATAAGGACGGTGACGGTTGCGGTGAACCCGTAACCCGTTACAAAAAGCCCAATGTAGGCAAGAATTATCCGGTAGAAACACCTGCAGACAGTGACGAGTTCAATACCCGCCAGTTAGGACTACAATGGGAATGGCATGCCAATTATCAGGATACATTCGGATATACTTCCGACTTGGGATTCATCCGTATTTACGGACATATTCTCTCCGAGAACTTTGTGAATTTCTGGGAAGTGCCTAATCTTCTATTGCAAAAGTTCATGGCAGAAGAGTTCACAGCAACTACCAAGTTAAAGGTTTCCGCCAAAATGGACGGACAGCAATCCGGATTGATTGTGATGGGCTGGGACTATTGCTACCTCGGAGTAGAGAAAGAGGGCGATAAATTTATACTGAAGCAAGTGACCTGCAAAGATGCAGAGCAAAAGACACCCGAAACTGTCACTCGCCTGGCAGAATTACCTGTCAGCAGAAAGTACGAAGCAGGGTTGTTACCCAACTACGAAAGAGACATCTATCTACGGGCAAAAATAGAGAAAGGCGGCATCTGCCACTTCTATTACAGCCTGGATGGTAAGAAATATAAAGCAATAGGTATGCCTTTCACAGCCCGTCAGGGAAAATGGATAGGTGCCAAAGTAGGGCTATTCAGTACCACTCCTTATGGTAAGGAACGGGGATGGGTAGATGCCGACTGGTTTCACATAGATAAATAAAAAGACTGATTATATGAAAACAAAAGAACTACTGTTCGGTGCATGCCTGTGCATGTTTACAGCTTGCAACATGCCCGAGAAAGGAATGGATGTGGATGTATATGAGGCGCTGGATTACTGTGACGCCCAGGTACAACGCACTTTAACAGAACTAAAAGCGGCAGAAGGTACTATCGACTACTCGATGATGCCCCGTAACATCATGGACAGCCTCAACACCTGGCATTGCCGAAAAGCAACAAAGGATGAATGGTGCAGTGGTTTCTGGCCGGGAGTGTTATGGTATGATTACGAATATACCGGTAAAGCAGCCATAAAGGAGGAAGCAGAGAAATTCACCGAACCGTTGAAGTTCCTGTCACAGATTCCGGCATACGACCATGACCTAGGTTTTCTGATCTTTTGCAGCTACGGCAATGGATATCGGTTGACACATAATCCGGAATACAAACAAGTGATTCTGGATACAGCAGATTCACTGGCAACTTTGTTCAGACCTCGTGTAGGTACCATACTTTCATGGCCACGTAATATAGAAATGTTCGGTGGACACAATACGATCATGGATAATATGATAAACCTGGAAATGCTTTTCTGGGCTGCCAAGAATGGAGGAAACCCATATCTGGCAGACATAGCCATGTCGCATGCCGACAAGACTATGAAATATCAGTTCCGTCCCGACTACACTTCCTATCACGTCGCTGTCTACGATACTTTGACGGGCGACTTCATAAAAGGAGTTACACATCAGGGATATGCAGACAATACCATGTGGGCACGCGGACAGGCATGGGCCATCTATGGGTATACAGTAGTTTACCGGGAAACGCTAGATCCGCGGTATCTGGATTTCGTACAGAAAGTAACAGATGTATATCTGGAAAGATTGCCGGAAGACTATGTACCATATTGGGATTTTGATGATCCCAACATTCCGAATGCTCCGCGTGATGCCTCCGCTGCAAGTGTAACCGCATCAGCCTTGCTAGAACTGTCCACATATCTGCCTGGCAAAAAAGGGGATGAATATAAGAATGCTGCTATAAAAATATTGGCAAGCCTAAGTTCTGATAAGTATCAATGCGGCAAAGGCAAGCCGGCATTCCTCCTCCACTCCACCGGACACTTACCGAACAATTCAGAAATAGACGCTGCCATCATTTATGCAGACTATTATTATATCGAAGCCCTGATTCGATTGAAGAACTTGATTGAAGATAAAGCTGTCATATAGGAACAACGCTTTCCCCTCTTACTGCTTCGGTTTGAGGGGAAGCGTAAACCAAAATGTAGATCCTTCTCCCAATTTTGAATTTACTCCAATCTCTCCTCCCATATTCTGAATAATAAGTTGGCAAATAGGCAGCCCTAAACCAGTGCCTTGCTTGAAACTATCCAACTTGATAAAACGTTCGAATATAAGATGGAGCTTATCTTCCGGAATACCTGTCCCTGTATCGGTCACATAATAATAAATTTCTTTCTCACGAACTTCATATCCATAACGAATACTCCCGGTTGAAGTGAATTTACAGGCATTGGTCAGGAAATTCAAAACCAGTTGCTGAAGTCTGTTTTTCTCTGAACAAACCACGTAGTCATCTGGCATACCCGGCTCAAAAATTAGCTCAACACTACTCTGTAAACGTGACTCGACAACTCCTTTCAAAGTCGTTAGCACTCCATTGAGTGCAAATTCCGAGTAATACAAATCAAGAACTCCGGCTTCTATCTTAGACAAGTCAAGAACATCATTGATAAGCTGCAGCAAAATTCCGTTATTTTTCTCTATGATACTGACATACTCTTTCTTTTCTTCTTCATCTTCAGTCATGGTCAATATGCTGGAAAAGCCAATAATAGCATTCAACGGAGTACGGATTTCATGGCTGATATTAGCAAGGAAGGCAGATTTCAGACGGTTGGACTCTTCCGCACGTTCTTTGGCGGCAATGAGTTCACGTTCCGCCACTTTACGTTCTGTAATAAACAGCGATGAGCCCACCACGATTAAAGGATTTCCTTTTTCATCATATTGTTCCACGAAAGCACGAGCCTCCATCCAGTCTTCCGAATCGTCTGGTCACCCGGACGATGAACCCGATATTCTTCTTTAATTTTATCGACTTTATTGGCACGCACATCCTTAAAGACTTGCCGGATACGCTCCCTATCCTCCTCACTGACAAAGGTAAGGTAGTTGTTTACGTGAGTAGTATAAGTCATTTCTGAGACTTCCTTTTTACCTTGTTCTATTGGCTTGTAAGAACTATACGTGATTTCATCCGTACGTATATCCCATTGCCAGGGAAGCAAATCAACGACTTCTAATGCCATTGCCATCTTAGAATGGGTGAAGCGCTGATTCTGTTCCACCAACTGAAGACGTTCCAGTATCTTATTCCTACGGAGCTGGAAAAAGAGGATTACCAACAGTAAGGCAATGCTACCTACTACCAAGGCAGACTGATATTTTTCAAGGAAAGTAGGAGGAGCATTTAAATAAACTGTTCCCGGAGGACAATTTTTAGGAGATAAACCAAAATCCACCATATAAGGATAGTTAAAAAGAACAATGGGGTCCGGATTATAAGGTAGGATACTCCGTGCCTGTTTACCATCAGCTATTGCATTAATAGTTTTCACGATTTCCTCACAATACAGATTCATGTCATATACGCACCCACCAATAATAGTCCCATCTTCTTCAATACTTGAAATGGAAGAAGATAACGCAAAGAACGGGCAAGGCAATGTGGAGTTAGCAATCACTTTATAAGAGTTGGCCATCATAAGCATATTACCGGCAAACATTCGTTTATGAAACCATGAAGCAAACAAAATACCGGTTTCCTCCGGAACTACCTGCCGCAATGTATCTAACAACTGGTCCGGACTCCAAGTACTAGCTGACAGGTATTTATAAGTAAGATCTGAATGCTCCGTCTTGATCAATTCAGAAAATTGCTGATCATAATCGATATCGCGGTCAGTCTGGTCACCAATCAACAACAGACTTTTCATCTTCGGAATCATACGGCGCATCAGTTGAACACTTTCGGGGATAAAAGCACGTGCATTCAGAAAAGTCATATTGTACTCGTCACGCAAATCATTCAGATAGATACGATCCTTTTGTGGAACAACCTGATTGTACATATAGGTGGAATCAGGTCCTATATAGCTACTCTCAGCACATACAATCAGAGATATATCCCCCCAATGTTTACGCATTTCATCCCGTAATATCAGAGGAGCATTACCCAGCATCAACACCGCTTTAGGCGGATTATTACCATATGTTGAAAAAAGATTATCTTTATATAGATTCAGTATTTCAGGAGTCTCTATCGTCAGAATATTCATATATTCTACTTTCATGCTCACATCTTTCCGGTCATATTCCTTCTGCATGATATGCGAAATGATAGTCTGACTCCACGGAGCACCTGATACATAACTGCTGATAATCAACAAATCCGTACCGGAACTTTCTTTCCTGTCTTCAGCCGATACCGGAGAAGAAAAATATAATAAGAAGATACACAAAAGACATTTTGTATACAGAAGTATTCTCATGATTGCATAATTAGTCTTTTAGACTAACAAGTCAAGGCCCGCTTTTGTTCAGAAATGGCAACTTTTTCCTCAGGAAATCAATTTTATGTAAGAAAAACGCTGCTGAACTAATAATCATCAAAAAATAATTCAATAAACAGCAATGGGAGTGTTTCTTATCACTCCCATTGCTGTTTTATTCTCTATTCATCAACCGATGTTCCGCCATACCTTCATACTTTGTATCCGGACGCCCATAATTAGCATAAGGATAAATAGAAATACCACCGCGTGGAGTAAAAATGCCCGTTACCTCAATATATTTAGGATCCATCAGGCGAATCAAGTCTTTCATTATAATATTCACACAATCTTCGTGAAAAGCACCATGATTACGAAAACTGAAAAGGTATAGTTTCAGGCTCTTGCTTTCCACCATCTTAATATCAGGAATATAACTGATACGGATTTCTGCAAAATCCGGCTGCCCTGTTATGGGACACAAGCTGGTAAACTCCGGACAATTGAAACGCACCCAGTAATCATTTTCCGGATGCTTATTATCAAATGCTTCCAGTACTTCAGGCGCATAATCCTGTTTATATTCAGTCTTTCTTCCCAAAAGGGATAGTTGGTCTTTTAATTCACTCATAATATAAAGTTTTAGCATTTACGACTTAAATACTTCTCTAATCCTTCACGGCGTAACTTACATGCCGGACAATGCCCGCAGCCATCCCCCGGAATACCATTATAACAAGTCAGGGTTTTATTGCGTATCAAGTCAAGTACTCCCAATTTATCTGCCAATGCCCAGGTTTCAGCTTTATCGATCCACATCAGCGGAGTATGAATTACAAACTGTTCATCCATAGCCAGGTTCAAGGTCACATTGAGCGATTTGATAAAGGCATCCCGGCAATCGGGATATCCACTGAAGTCTGTTTGTGACACTCCCGTCACAATATGATTGATACCATGCTCACGAGCATACACGGCAGCAATACTTAAGAAGAATAAATTGCGCCCCGGTACAAACGTATTAGGAAAACTATCCGTCGGTTTTTCCTGATCCATTACCATGGCAGTATCCGTCAAGGAATTATGTCCCAACTTACCGATGAACGATACATCCATTACTTCAAAGTCTACATCGGCATCACGAGCTATTTCCCGTGCCAGTTCCACCTCCTTCTCATGTTTCTGTCCGTACAAAAAACTCAGGGAAACCACTTTTCTGAATTTACGTTTCGCCCAAAACAGACAAGTGGTAGAATCTTGTCCACCACTAAAAACGACTAATGCAACTTCTTTATTCACGCTATTTTAAATATCTTTAATTTTCAATATATTATAGGAAATATCCTCATCATACACATCGCTACCGTCTATCCGTTTAATAGCTGCTACTACACGGATAGTGACCGGAAGAATCAATACTTCATACAAGGATTTCAATACGATCTGAATACACATCATTACTAGCAATTCACGCCAAGCAATAATACCACCAAAAGCAACCGGGAAGAATATAAGAGAATCCGCCGTCTCCCCTACTATTGTCGACCAAATAGCACGGGCAGAAAAGTTTCGTCCACCACTTGCCACTTTCATACGGCTCATAACATAAGCGTTGAGAAATGAACCTACCAAAAATGCGGTCAGACTTGCTACAACAATACGCGGTGCCATCCCAAAAACAAAATTGAAATGGGCTTCTCCTTCCCAAAACGGTGCAGCCGGTAGTGCAACGGCTATCAAGCCAAGCATTACCACAAAGAAATTCATGGCAAAACCACTCCAGATAATGAGACGCGCTTTACGGAAGCCCCACACCTCAGCAATGCAATCGTTTATAATATAAGAAATAGGGAAAACCAATAATCCGGCTGTAACGGTTATACCAAAAACCTGGATAACCTTGGTTTCAAGAAGATTAGCTGCAATCAGGCAAACATTAAATAAAATACCCAGCAGCATAAAAGGCACAGATACTTTTTGCTTCATAAATCCTGTTTTTTACGTGGTGTTCTAGAATACACGACCGCTATTCACGGCATCTTACATTTTATCCGGGTGCAAAGATACGATAAGTTTCTAAAACAGACAAACATTCCTTGTTTCCAGAATAAATACGTTCGCTTTAATATTCGAACCGTGCCAAGTCCGTGTTTGCTCCGTATCTATATAGACGGACCAGACACGGAGTTGGTACGGACTTGGTACGGGCTTGGTATAGACCGGGCACTATTCAGATGAAACAGTAACACCTCTAATAATTAAGCTAAAAGAATCACTGATCCGCTAACTCCTCCAATGAGTAAACATTATACTTTTTAACTAAAAGTAGAGAAAAGCATAGCCTATTCATCCCATCATTCATTTCAATTTGAAGGACAAAAATAGTTAACTAACTTTAAAAACAAAACTAAAACAAAGAAATATACGAACACAAAACAGCACAACAACAAACGCAACAATATGATTATTAAATACATAACATCAAAATAACACATTTTTCAAATATGCAAGCAAGTTGCATCTAAATCAATATTTTATTCACGCAAGTTTCTTAAGTAAATAAAACGACATATAACAATTATTAATATAGTTCACCATTTATTTTAAGTAATGAAAATACGAATTATATTTGGAGTAGCAAGATCAGACAAGACATAAAATAACTTCTGATTCAGAATGCTGCAACACCTTAATTTATAATATCAACCTAAGAAAAACAAATGCTTATGAAAAAGGAAACAATGCACCCAGACATTCTATTGTCCATCTCATTTTCTATCTAGTTTATTTTATATTCCAATTTAGCTTTAAACAAAAATCATCAAATCATGAATGAAAATCGCGAACGAGGAACACTACATTACAAATTCCTCACCACTATTGCCATTGTAGCTTTACTAATAGGAAGCAATACCGCCCTGGCAATCGGTACTAATTCAGAAGGTTTATCTGAAATTGCAGAACAGCTACAATCGCAAGTCGTCAATGGTACGGTAACAGATCAGACAGGCGAACCTGTTATCGGAGCAAGTGTTCTGGAAAAAGGAACAAACAATGGTATTATTACCAATATAGATGGTAAATTCTCTCTTACCGTGAAAAGAGGTGCTACTTTGGTAATCTCTTTCGTCGGATATAAGACACTGGAAGTAAAAGCAACCCCCAAGATGGAAATCACGCTGACAGAAGATTCCGAATTACTGGAAGAGGTAGTAGTAGTTGGCTATGGAGTTCAGAAAAAGAAATTGGTTACCGGAGCTACCGTACAAGTGAAAGGTACTGATATCGCAAAGCTAAATACAACGGATGTTCTGGGCGGTCTGCAAAGCCAGGCACCTGGTATAAATATCACATCAAACGGCGGTTTCCTCGGACAGGGATTTAAAGTCAATATCCGTGGTCTCGGAACCAATGGTAATTTTTCTCCTTTATATGTAGTAGACGGAGTGGTCAACGGCAGCATAGATGGCCTAAGCCCTGCCGACGTTGAATCTATCGATGTATTAAAAGATGCCGCATCTGCTGCTATCTATGGTTCACGTGCCGCCAATGGCGTTATTCTCATCACTACCAAGCAAGGCAAAACAGGTAACTTTGAGGTTACTTACGATGGTTACTATGGTATTCAGAACCTTCCTAAAATCGCCACCCTGCTGAATGCTAAGGAATATATGATGATAGAAGATGAAATGCACATGATGGATGGTACTTCGCTTCTGAACTGGGAGAAATGGTTACCGGCAGCTGATTATAAAGCTATCCAGGAAGGAACCTGGAATGGTACCAACTGGATAAAAGAGATCTTAAATAATGATGCTCCCATCCAAAGCCATTCATTGAACTTCACCGGAGGTACAGAACGTTCCAACTTCTCTATCGGTTTTACCTACTTCAATCAGGAAGCTACCATGGGAGCTCCTGGTCGCATTGCCAGTATGGACAGATACAATGCACGTATCAACTCTAATCATATTGTCAAAAAGATAGGGAACCTTGATGTACTCAAAATTGGGCAGACTCTTAATTACAAGTACCAGCAGACTGCAGGTTCTTTTGCCACCACTGGCATTTACTGGAATGGCACACGTGATATGTTAACTACTCCCCCATTGATGCATGCCTATAACAGCAAAGGAGAGTACTACTTATACGATGATGCACAAGAAGAAGGGTAGGGGAAAACACTACAAATCCAATAGCGTATATGGATTACTACACAAGTCATGCCTTAAGCAAAAGCCATTACTTACAATCCAGTTTTTATGCAGAGCTGCAACCAATCAAGAATTTGCGAATCAAATCACAGTTCGGATACATCTTGTCAGCTTCAAGTTATCGTTCTTATATCCCCAGTTATCGCCCGCTAAGTCAAAGCTTGACGACACAAGAAGACAGGGTAACTCAGTCCATGTCACTCAACCACCGCTGGTCCTGGGAAAATACAGCCAGTTATAATTTCACTCTTAAAAATCATCATTTTGACGCGGTAATCGGGCAGAGTCTTGAAAAATACGGAATGGGTGACTCCATGAGTGCCAATGCAGAAGGTTCTGAATTCTCAGACTTTAAACATGCATATCTGAGCAACATAAAGTACGATGATAAAAATAAAATTAAAACTTTAACAGGAGCTCCCGGTGCAGCCGGTCAAATGGCTTCCTTCTTTGGTCGTATAAACTACAACTATAAAGAAAAGTACATGGCAACCGCCATTATGCGTGCGGATGGTTCTTCTATTTTTGCCCGCGGCCATCGATGGGGATATTTCCCGTCTTTCTCTGCAGGCTGGGTCGTTACAAACGAAAGTTTCATGCCAGAGCTCAATTGGCTGGATTTCTTAAAACTGCGTGCATCCTGGGGACAGAATGGTAATAACGCCGTAAACACCTTTGAATACATTTCACGTATCACTGCCAACAACGGTAATGGAGGTTATTCATTCGGCGACTCCATGGATCAGGTTTCTATTGGTTCCTACGCATATAAGCTGACTAATCCGGATCTTTCATGGGAAACCCAGGAACAGCTCAACATAGGCCTCGATGCACGATTCTTCAATGGGCGTCTGGCACTCGAATTCGATTGGTATAGAAGGTTAACCAAAGACTGGCTTATTACTCCCCCCGTACTCTATTCATTCGGTTCAAGTCCGGCTGCCATCAATGGTGGAGTTATTCGGAATACCGGATTTGAAATCGGCCTCCACTGGAACGATAACATAGGTAAGGACTGGAATTATGGTATTAATCTGGCTCCTGCATTCAATAAAAACAGAATTACCGAACTTCCCAATGAAGATGGTATCCTCCATGGACCGTCGGGCAATTTATGGAATGCATCTGACGAGTGTGCACGCGGAGAAGTTGGAAAACCTTTAGGATATTTTTATGGCTACAAGAGTCTTGGTATTTTCCAGAACCAAAAACAAATAGACGAATATAAAGGTGCTAAAGAAAATGGTGCTCAAACACAACCGGGAGATGTGATCTGGGCAGATGTTGATAAGAATGGAATCATTGACTCGAATGACCGTACAGAAATTGGTAATCCTCACCCGGACATGACACTTGGATTCTCTTTCAATGTCAGCTGGAAAATGATTGACCTATCGGTTACGACTTATGGAGCCTTCGGCCAGCAAATACTTAAATGCTACCGGGATTATGCCAGTTCTCCATTGCAGAACTTTACCACAGACATCCTGGAACGTTGGCACGGAGAAGGAACTTCTAACAAGTTACCACGCCTGGCAAGCACTGGTGGAAGTAATTGGTCTAAAGTTTCCGATATTTATGTAGAGAATGGAGATTATCTCAAAATCAAGAATATCACTATCGGAGTTGATATCAAGAAGATTTTCAAGAAAATCCCTCTGCAGCAGCTCAGACTTTATGCTACAGTCCAGAACTTATACACCATTACCGGATATTCAGGTATGGATCCCGAAATCGGTTATGGTAGTGATTTTGGTTGGGTACAGGGCATAGATTTAGGATACTATCCGGAAGCCCGCACATGTATGCTCGGTTTAAATGTCAAATTCTAATAATATGAAAATATGAAAAAACTAATATATATACTATCTGCACTTTTCATACTCACGTCATGTGAAAGTTTCCTTGACACTGAGTTACTTACAGATAAAACAACAGAGAACTTTCCGGAAACGGAGAAAGATGCCAACCAAATGTTGACGTCTATCTATGCCAAGTTATTGTTTGAAGATCCTGAAACATCTTCAGAATACTATACAGCCCAATTGGCCAGTGATGATTGCTTAGGCGGCAACCTCTCTTATTCCGGCAATTGCGCCACAAACTTCTTGCTTTATCAAGGAAGCCTGAACAGCAGACTTGGTATCTGGGACCGTTGTTATCAACTCATCAATCGTGCCAACAACACGATTAACACGCTTGATAACGTAAAAAGCTGGTCAAGTGAATCTGAACGTTTACGTCACTTCGGCGAAGCTTATTTCCTCCGGGCATGGACCTACTATGAATTAGTAAAGATATTCGGCGGCGTTCCCCTTCGTACCACGATTGAAGCTGTAAACCTCCCGCGGGCATCCGTTGACGAAGTATATGCCTTGATTGCTTCTGATATAAAGAATGCAATTGAAATGATGCCTAACCAGATATATCCGGCCGGGAATGCCATGGCAGGCCATGCTACCAAGTATGCAGCCGAAGCACTTGCAGCGCGAGTATTTCTATTCTATACCGGACGTTATGACAAGAAGACTTTACCTCTGACTCCCGAAGGCGAAATCACAAAAGAACAAGTTATCAGTTGGCTGGAAGACTGTATAGATCATTCCGGACATAACCTCATTTCTGACCAACGTAACCTATGGGGCTACACGAACTCTGCCACTAACAGCACCAGCTCCAAGAAGCAATATGCATACGCAGTGAAGCATAAACTCGCTTGGGATGGAAATTCCTCCATTGAAACACTCTTTGCCAACAAGCACAACCTGACCTCCACATGGACCTACACATGGTTTGCCAATACATGTACAATGTTCTACTCCCCTTCTGGTGACGATGCTGACTGGAAAGAAGAAAGTTATCCGTTCAACTTTGGTTGGGGTGCAGGCCCGGTATCTCCCAGTATGGTTCAGGACTGGAAAGAGTGGTCTAAACAACAAACATTCCTGGATGGATATACTGAAGACCCGCGTATTTCCGGTTCTATTTGGTCGTACAAGGCTATGGACCCCAACAATGAAGGAAATGTTTTGGCAGACTTCCGTTTAGATGATTCGGAACCCGCATATACCGTTTCTTACCGCTATTACGAGCAGACCGGATATTTCAACAAGAAATACATCAATATCAATGCATATAATAGCAACGGAGTACTTGAAGCTTTCGGTAAAACATTACATCCGGGCATATCCAGTCAGACTTCCCCGCAGTTACTGAATATTACCGATCTTATCCACATCCGCTTTGCCGATGTACTGCTGATGCATTCCGAATTGAAAGGAGATGCAACCGGTTTGAACAGAGTACGTCAACGTTCCCACTTGGCTCCTATCTCATACACACTGGATGCACTTAAACAGGAACGTCGTTGGGAATTTGCTTTCGAATCCATCCGTTGGTGGGATCTGCTCCGCTGGTCTGGTCCAAGTCTGGAAGAAGCAGGAAATGCATTAAATCGCCAGACAGGCTTTGAAGTTATCAATGCCGCTGCCCTCACACCTATGGTCAAATACGACTATAAGAAACGTCTACAGCAAACCCAGGGTTACTGGCCTATACCTCAAATAGAAATAGACCGTTCCAATGGTGTACTCGAACAAAATCCAGGCTGGGGACCTGATGCACAATTCAGTGATTGGACAAAAATGTAATGCCATTAAAATCTCAATGATATGAAAACATTAAAAGCAATACTATTATTATTCGCGGCAATGGCTATAGTCACAGCCTGCGACCCTATGGAAGATGAATCCTTACGTGATAAATATATTACTAATGCCGGAGATCCTATCAGCAAGGAAGAGCTGAATAACATATTATCCGTTACCCAGCCTATTCCCAACCAGGATGACGCTGTAGAAGGGGATCAATATGTAGTAATCAAAAACAACCGTCCTGAATTGGGAGGTATCTGGCACTATGGAGTCGGCACAAAGATTACCGGCAGCGATAATGATACGATCATATATGGTGCCAACGGAACTTATGAAATCTACTATGAAGCACTCTCCAACGGAAAGATTGTAACCAGTGATATCTTTACCGTAACAGTCACCAATGTGTTTGACGAATGGATGGGCCTCTTTACCGGAGCCAAAGACAAAGCAGATGCCGATGCAACCAAAGCATGGGGATTCCGCGAAGTAAAATGGGGATCGGTCTGCAACATGGGAGCACATGGCGGATGGAAATACACCAGTGCAGGATATACTCCTGAATCTAATTTTGCATGGTGGGGATCAGCAAATCTTGCACAAGCAGGAGATCAGAGAATAGTATTCGAAATACAAGATACTAAGTTGAAGACCTATGACAAAAGTGGCAAATTAGTGAACGAAGGAACGTTTAACTTCGACCATGAACAACCCGAAGAATTGGTTCAAGGCAGACTCACCACCAATATCCCTGTTATTGGAAGCAATTATGATGACCTCGGCCAAAGTAAGGGAAAAAACAACGTATTCTGGATACTTACATTGACTGATGAATATATCACTCTGTATCATCCACAAAAATACACAGGTGGAGGTGACTGGGACGACTATGGTTGGTATGTATATTATGAATCCAAAGAATAATGCCTTATGAAAAAGATTATATTTATTGTAATAGCTATTATATTAGGACTAAGTTCCTGTCACGACGATGACTACATAACCGGTGTACCCAGCTTTGGGCCTCCGGAAGTGAACAACATGGCAGATAGAGTGAATGGGCGTGTCGCATTAGGCTATGTGACCTACTATGGCAAAGTGCTTCCCGACCCTACTTACATGACGCATATCAATTATGCTTTCGCCGAGCTTTATATTAAGAACAATGTCTATCAGAAGTTTGACTTGCAAGGTGACAAGGAACGTTTCAATCAAGTGAAGAAGTTAAAAGAAAGAAATAGCAATTTAAAGATATTACTCTCTTTTACAAATAGTGTCTCTAATTCGGGTAATTCCCAGGACGGAGGTTTCTCCGCCCTGGCAAAGAGTCCCGAGATGCGCAAACAATTCGCCCAGGATTGCAAGAAGTTCGTTCAGCAGGAAGGCATAGACGGTATCGATATCGACTGGGAATTTCCCGGTATGACTTTCGGCAGTAACGTATACGACCCGTTGGTTGACGTAGAGAATTTCACCCTGTTAATGAAAGATCTGCGCGAAACACTATCAAGCTCCACTCTACTGACTTACGCCGGGTATTGCAAGAACAAGCAACCGCAAGGAGCAGGATGGAAATATATTGATGTGAAAGCTGTAGACCCTTATGTGGACTTTGTCAACATTATGACGTACGACTTAGTGGGTGCCCCCGGTCATCAATCACCATTGAATAAACCAAGTGCCACCTGGGATTGCCAGCGTTCTGTGAACGAATATCTGAGTGCCGGTGTACCTGCCAATAAATTAGTCTTGGGTATTCCATTCTATGGAAGGCACATTTCAACTCCGGTGGTTCTATCAATTACAGAGACATTGTCGACTTCAGTGCAGGCGAAGGCTATGTCATTGATAATTGGGATGAAGAGGGCAGCGTTCCGTACGTTACCAAGAACGGAGTATTCTATTGTGGTTATGACAACCCCCGAAGCATTGCCGCAAAAGGTACATGGCTTTTAGGACTAGGCATGAAAGGTATGATGTTCTGGGACTACGATGGTGATGATAACCAAGGAACACTACGCAATGCACTCTGGAATGCCGTAATGCAGGAAGACAAAGACGCCCAATTACATGACTTCATAAACAATTCGGATGGTTACAAAGCACTCGTCACCAGTTGCGACAAGATAATCAGCACCGGTCAATACATGGCGGGAACACTGATAGAGGAAACCACGACCTATCCTAATTACGAAGGATACCCGGTTAAGCTTTACGAGTACTCAACCGGCAAGGATGTACAAACCGGCGTTCAGAAAAAAGGCAAGGTATACATGCTCAATCCTACAGCCGAAAAGCTTGCAATCTGGATTGCAACTGCCGTATGGAAAGCGAAAGGTGACACCGATACGGATGCGATGGCAACGGTACTGAAACATATACAATTACAATCAGGAGCTCAGTTCCCGGTATGCGGCATTGTATATGAAGATATGGATAACTCAGGATATTATCCTTATCTCTTCAAGGACGGAGTCACCGTGTATGCAGCAGACCGTTCCAAGTGGGCTACCGAAGATCCTGCCCATCCGGGAAATTACAGTTGCACGGACGATCAACTCAACTACGATGTTAAGGTAACCAACAATGACCTGAACACATATACCGGAACCTATGCACGCATTTGCGGTACCCTGCGTGAAGATTATAAAGCATACGGCGGCACCGTTGATGTAGGAACAAGTGATTCTAAAGAAACCCGCAGCATTAAGTGGCTCGATGTGGTACGCGACCTTTATAAGGAAGCTTGGAACTCCAATGAAAACAAACTGATTACAGCATGGGCCAAAGCAAACTTGTAATACTCTAACTTAACACGGATACAGGAGGTTGTTCCACCCACCGGATGATTTTGCGATCTTCATTCATGAGTGAAAAAATATATAAATGGAACAACCTCCTTTTTCTAAAGATAACAGAAAAGACAAGCCGATATGAATAAACATTTCTTTTATCTTATCTTACTATTTTGCATCAGCAGTTGTCAGCCGATAACGAAGAAAATGATGAATATCGAAGGAGTGGTATCTTCGGAATACAACGGGCAAATCATATATTTGGTTCCACGCCCCCATCCCACTCCGGAAACAGTAGATTCTGCCTATATTGTAAACGGAACTTTTTCCTTTTCCATTCCGGCAGATTCAGCTATTTACGATATTGTTATCAGCAGGCGGGCAAATGCCCCTATACAACGTCTGCTCATTGTGGCAGAAGAAGGAACGCTGCATGCCAACATGGATATGAATAGTTCCGGTATCGGCACTCCACTCAATAACCAACTACAACACTGGAAAGAACAAATGGAATCTGCCGGTAAAAAAGCAGCCTTACTATCGCAGAAAATCAATAAAAATAAGAAAGACAATACCATTACAGCAATCCTGAAGAAACAAAGGGATAGCATCTACGAAAGTTTTGGTGACTCTACGTTCTGTTTCATTAAACAGAATCTGAATCCGTTAGGAGGATACTTATTCATGACGCTTGAGCACATGTTCAATGAACAGCAAGCCAATGATTTAAAAAGACTTGGAATAGAAAAATGGAAACCCGAACCATGAGAAAACAAATAAACAGTATCTTTGTCTACCTATTCTTTATAGCCTGCTGGATATTCTTCTTTTACTTCTATCCATATCATCTGCACTATAAAGAACAGATAACACTATGCGTACTCCAACCGGACTTTCTACAAACGTACTTACAGAAACCGGCATTCCTGACCGAAATCTGTGGCGATTATCTTACTCAGTTTTTCCTGTGGACAGGTGGAGGAAGCAGCATATTAACCCTCACTTTTGTGTTCACCTGGCTGGGATTCCGGATAGCATTACGTAAGACCGGCATCACCAGCCATGTATCCCTCTGGGCATTACTGCCCATAGTTGCCGAATGGGCGTTATCCTGCCATTTGGAATATCCCCTTTCCATGTCACTTGGACTAATGTGCAGCGTCTGGGCATTCTCACTGTCAACATTGAGCACATCAACACGGACGAGGGGAATACTCCACGTAGTTATGCTTACCATCCTCTATTGCGCCGTAGGAGCACACTTCTTTGCATATGTCATTTTAGCCACAGTTTATGAGTGCAAGCAATTCAACAATTACAAGTTATCCTTCTTTCTGCTACTCATCTCCCTCCTCATACCTATTGGAGGTAGTTATTTCTATTTTTTAACTCCCCGCCAATCATACTTCTATCCATTGATAAGCGGCTACATGCTGCGTCAGCCTTTTGTATTCCTCCTGACAGAAGGTTTTCTGTTACTCTCCCTCCTGCCGGTTTTTATTTCCCGGCAGTATAAGCAATGGATTGCACTATTTACAGTCCTTACCCTGGGTACAATTACCATAACCAAAGCATACAACGCCTCCGAAGAAAAAACACTCGCCTTTTCATCCGAAGCCTACTTCGGACACTGGGATAAGATAATCCGGCTCAACGAGGATAACTCCTACCCAACCTATCTCAGTGCCTACTATACCAATCTCGCTTATGCCCGCCAAGACAAGCTCTGCGATGAACTAATGCTACATTATCAGCCAGCTTTCCATGGACTTTTACTGCAAATCAACGAATCAACAGGCTATATATACGCCATGGCAAGTCCCGATGCCCTCATGGAATGCGGTGACATGGCACAAGCCCAGCACTCTGCCATGCTTGCTATGACATTTACCCCGCATCAGCGTTCTTCGCGCATGGTACGGAAACTGGCGGAAATTGCCATTATCAACGAAGATTATTCAGTTGCCCAAAAGTATCTACGCATGTTGTCCCATACTTCCTTGCACCGGAGCTGGGCAAGGGAACGATTGGAACTTATTAAATCCGGTCAATGTGATTCCATTCCTTACTGGACCCATAAACGTCGGATGCTTCCGCAACAAGATACGTTGTTCTCCGCCAACCAATGGCGCACTTCACTGGTTAATTTAATCGAAAGTAATCCTCAAAACAAGATGGCTGCCGACTACCTCTTATGCTTCCACCTATTGAATAAAGATCTGCAGCTTTTCAAGAAGGATTATGACCGTTACTATTATCCGACATTCGGTTCGCTTCCATCCCGTCTCTATCAGGAAGCATTGATAGCATGTATGAATGAGAAAGAAAACCCGCAGGAGCAACTGAAGCATTATCGCATCTCTACTAAAGTTTACAAAGACTGTCTGCAATACCTCTCCATATACGAAGATGCCAAAGGAGACGGGCGGGCTTTGGAAAAGTTATTCGGAAAAACATATTGGTTCTATTACTATTATGCACAACTGAAACCATGAAAAGAGCTATCATCCTGTTCATTGCAACCCTGACGCTTTTCTCCTGTGGAAAACGTTTACTTCAGGATTACACCGACTGTCCCGAACAGCCGCTCCTGTTTCCTGACTATACAGATATCACCGTACCCTGCAACATCGCTCCGCTGAACTTCCAACTGGAAGGTGCGGCAAACCTCTCAGTTATTATCCGGGGAAAGAAAGAGTATCAATTCGACAGCCAGTCCTACAGGCTCCAGTTCCCCATAAAGAAATGGAAAAAGATGCTTGCGGATGAAAAAGGGGATACACTGTCTGTGTCTGTCTATGCCCATATCTCGCAACAAAAGATACATTACAAAGATTTCTACTGGTACATCTCACCCGACAGCATAGACCGATATCTCAGCTACCGCCCGATAGAGCCGGCTTATGAGATATGGAACATGCTGCAAGTTTGCGAACGTAACCTTGAGAATTTCGATACCCGCCTTTTGGCCGATAACAATATTACAGATCATAGCTGTATCAATTGCCATACATCCAACCGTGCAGCCAATCCCACTACATTTATGCATGTGCGTGGCAGTAAGGGAGGTACTATTTATAGTCGTGACGGACAATTACGGAAAATCAACACCAAAACAGATCATACAGCCGGTGCTGTCTATGGAGAGATTTCCCAGGACGGGCGTTTCGGCATATTCACCACAGCCGAAATTATCCCTATTCTGCACAGCTATCGCACCGAACGTCTGGAAGTTTTCGATAAATGTAGTGATCTTATCCTGATAGATTTTGAACAGGGAACGGTTACCGATAACCCCGGTATCAGCGGAACGGAATATCAGGAAACCTTCCCTTGTTTCTCTGCTGATAACCATACTATCTATTTCTGCCGGGCACCCTATATCCCTCAGCCGGACAGTACCCGTCATATGCGCTATGATCTCTACTCCATCTCCTTTAATCCTCAAACCGGACAATTGGGTGATAGTATTCACGAAGTCTTCAGAGCTTCATCCGAAGGGAAATCCGTAAGTTTTCCCAAATGCTCACCGGACGGCAAATACCTGCTGTTCTCCGTATCCGATTATGGTACTTTCCCCATCTGGCATCCGGAAACGGACCTTTGGATGCTGGAGCTTTTTACCGGAAAGATTGATAAAATGGAAGAAACAAACGGACGGTACTCTGATTCCTATCATTCCTGGAGCAGTAATTCCCAATGGATAGCTTTCGCCTCCAAACGAGACGACCGGGTATATGGACGTCCTTACTTTGCCCATGTATCCCAAGATGGAAGCGTAAGTAAAGCGTTTCTTCTTCCACAAGAAAATCCGGAAGCTTATCTGAATACGTTCAAGTCTTATAATATACCAGAACTTTACAATACAGCCGAGACGTATGATGCCCATGAATTGCAAAAAGCCTATTTCGGTAAAGAAACGGAGAACCTCCGCTACAAATCAATCAAAAAATAACATATCCGTCATTCTTCTACTCAACCTTTTTTCATTTAGGTTGTTCAATGGGCATTCACCAAAACCTAACTTAATAATGAAGACAATCTTTAAAGTAATGTTTCTGTTGTGCACCATCGGCCTTGTTCCGTCTGTGGCTAAAGCACAAGAAAAAGTGATTATTGACGACGAAGCATCTAATGGCATCGTCATGGTTACCATCGACAAAGCAGGCGACGAGATCGTCCGTATCATGAACGAATCACAGTTCAGATACATTCACGATCCTAAGGCACCCCGCTTCCTATTGATGGATAAAAAAGGGAAATTCGCCCTCGGTATCGGAGGATATGTGCGTGCCACTGCCGAGTATGACTTTGGCGGCATTGTAGATAATATGGATTTCATCCCGGCCTACATTCCGAATGCCAGTAAAGTAAAGAACCAGTTCCAGATGGATGCAAGCACTTCCACCATCTTCCTGAAACTGGTAGGACATACTAAGCTGCTGGGTGATTTCGTAGTGTACACTGCCGGTAACTTCCGTGGTGGGGACAAAGTATTCCAGTTGCGAAACGCATATATGTCGTTCCGCAATGTGACAGTAGGTTATACCTACGGTGGTTTCATGGATTTGGCTGCATTGCCTTCCACTATTGACTTCCAAGGCCCTAACGGTGCTACTTTCTATCGCGCCACCCAATTGGCTTACACTTACAAAGGTCTGAAGAACTGGCGTTTCCATGCATCCATAGAGGTTCCCAGTGTAGATGTACTACAAACGATCAACTCAGCGTAGCCCAACAACGTATGCCGGACTTCACCGCTTATGCCCAATATGGTTGGGGAGCTAACAGTCATCTTCGTGTAGGTGGCCTCGTTCGCAGTATGACCTACACCAGTACGCTCAGCGATCATGCATCCGACGTTACCGGATGGGGTATACAGGCATCTACCTCATTCAATCTCAGTAAGAAATGGGAAATCTTCGGACAGGCTACTTATGGAAAAGGTATCGGACAATATCTGAATGATATAAGCAATCTGAATGTGGACATCGTTCCCAATCCCGAAAAAGAAGGAAAGATGCAGGCATTGCCTATGCTGGGCTGGTTTGCCGGGGCACAGTATAACATCTGCCCGAAAGTGTTTGTGTCCACTACTTACAGTATGTCCAGATTGTATTCGGAGAACGGTTATCCCAACGATCAACCCAGTAGTTATCGTTACGGACAATATCTCGTAACCAATGTATTCTGGAATGTTACTCCGAATATGCAAGTAGGTGCTGAATATCTCCGCGGCTGGCGTACAGATTTCAATAATTCAACGCATCATGCCAACCGTATGAATTTGTTGGTACAATATTCTTTCTAAATCAGATACATAAATCAAGGAAGCCGCCTCAAAACAATGTTTGAGACGGCTTCTGCTATATATAAAGTAATTATGAAATCAGAATCTGTAGTTGATACTAGCACCAAACACCTTGTTTGTACGGCTATAGATATTTGTACCGCTCAATCCGGTATTATTATAGTTCTGAGATTTTTTAGTATAATCTTCGTAGGTAGTCCACATGTAACCAACGTTCAGGGCAGCTCTTTCAGTTAAATTCAACTTGGCACCAAAACCCAGATATAAGAATCACAAGAGAAACTGGTATCACTCTGGTAATTGTCAGACAATCCATAGTCCGTAATCTGGCCTCCACAACTCAAAGTCAAATGTTTAGTTACATCCCACTCAATACCGGCCAGATATTCGTTTGTTCCCTTTGTCAGATACTTCTGCTTGCCACCGGCCATTCCTGCACTTTTATCATCAAAAAAGTGGTATTCTACAGATGCACGCAATACCGGAAGAAACTCATAAGAAGCAGCTATAGAAAGCATGGAAGGGATATCATTCGGAGTATTCACACCATGCTTGTAATCAGCTAATTCACTTTCAGCAGCACCAATCATACGAAGCGAGTTTGCTTTAGTGGAATTTTCAATATTCAGGTTAGTCATGAACTCATACTTTGCACCAATATTCACCTTCCCCCACTGGGCACCAAAGCCGATAACCGGAGTAAATCCCCATCCGGTCTGGTCACAATCCAAGTCTATGCCGATAAGCTCCGTACCAACAGGTATCGTTCCGGCAGGAGAAGGCAAATCTACGGCAGCACTGGCTTTCAATGCACCCTGGTAACCACCGGTAAAGTAGTTCATCCGACCACCCGCAAAAGCAGAAAGCCATTCCGTTATCTTATAAGTCAAACCCAACTGTACAGAGTAGATGTACTGCTTGCCATCCATGTAGCTTTTCAGCGAATAGGCATTGCTTGGAATTTTTTGGGCTCCCAATCCGCCTATCACCATAGCATCGAACATGGGAAGACCGTCGTCAAACGAAGCCTTTCCTCCGCCACCGGTAATACCGAAAAAGCCGGAGATCGTCCAATCACCCATCTTATAAGCGGCAAACAAACTGGGAATGACAGGCGCAGATGCCTTACCCTCATAATACTTATTCAATCCCAGACCTTCGCACGAAGCATCGATATTTCTTGTTTGGAAAGCACTTTGAATGCTCAAAGACATGTGAAAACCGTCATTGGGCAAAAAGGCCAAACCTGCCGGATTAGACAAAGCAGCGTCTATTTCAGTGGTAGCACCACGGGATAGCATACGAAGAAAAGCGGCATGCTGATTTGTATTCGTAAGGAGACCTCCTGCAAAAGTTGAAGTTGAAACGATTAGCAACATAAGGCTAATCAACGAAAATTTTCTCATCTAAATCTTTTTTAATTGTTAGCGGGCGCAAAGTTACAATAATATTGCACACCGAAAAGTCTTTTGTGCAAAAATATCAGATTAAGCCCATAATTAATTGAAAACAGAAACTGTTTCTAATGAAACTGATATAAATAAATCAGCATAATTCATTTCCGCCTCTCCCCCTTCCACACCTCCTTATCCTTTCATTCATAGACATTAGCGGATGGAAGGGGTATTAAGAAGAGACTTATTCAGTAACGTTCATTATCTTATCATATATAGTGCACAGATAGCATCTACATATAGGATATACTTGTTTTGCCATAGGAATTATCTACTGTTTACTATCATCAACAAGTATGTTGACGTCTGCCAGCAATCTTGTTGACGAATATCAACATATCTATCGACAGCCGTCAACACTTAATATTGCCTTATTCAAAACAGGACAATGCACTACCTATCAACGAAAAGAGCCATATCCCCATCCTTCCACTCGCTAATGCCTATAAAACAGCACCTATGTTTCTGAACCTTATTATCTATACGCGTGTTATATTATATACAATAAATTCTAAAAACTTCAGAAGTTATGGCATATACAATTGCTTTTTTCGGCACCAAGCCCTACGACGAGGCTTCGTTCAATGAGAAGAATAAAGAGTACGATTTTGAACTTCGTTATTATAAAGGTCATCTGAACAAACACAACGTGATACTGACACAGGGTGTAGACGCTGTCTGCATATTTGTGAATGACACCGCAGATGCGGAAGTGCTCCGCATGATGGCTGATAATGGTGTCAAACTACTGGCACTGCGTTGTGCCGGATATAATAATGTAGACCTGAAAGCCGCCGCAGAATGTGGCATAACAGTAGTACGCGTACCTGCCTACTCTCCGTATGCCGTAGCAGAATACACCGTTGCCCTTATGCTATCGCTGAACCGGAAAATTCCCCGTGCTACCTGGCGTACCCGTGACGGTAATTTCTCTCTCCACGGATTGCTCGGCTTTGACATGTATGGAAAGACTGCCGGCATTATCGGTACCGGAAAGATTGCCAAGAAACTGATTATGATTTTGCGAGGTTTCGGCATGAACATACTGGCATATGACCTATATCCTGACTATAACTTTGCCCGCGAACACCAGGTGGTATATACCACACTCGATGAACTCTATCATAGTTCGGATATCATTTCCCTGCACTGTCCGCTTACGGAACAAACCAAATACCTCATTAACGACTACTCCATCAGCAAGATGAAAGACGGCGTAATGATTATCAATACCGGACGTGGACAACTGATACATACCAATGCATTGATAGAAGGACTGAAGAACAAGAAAATCGGTTCCGCCGGACTGGATGTATACGAAGAAGAAAGCGAATATTTCTATGAAGATCAGTCCGACCGCATCATTGATGATGATGTACTGGCACGCCTGCTCTCTTTCAACAACGTGATTGTAACTTCGCACCAAGCCTTCTTCACCCGCGAAGCACTGGAGAACATTGCCACCACCACCCTGCAGAACATCAAAGACTTCAAAAGTGGAAAGGTATCGGAGAATGAAGTAAAAATTCAGAATTAACAATAAAGGCAATCAATAAATAAATGCTAACATTCGACTATAAACATTTTCATAGTCAGTTTGTTATTTATGTATATCAAACATTTAAAGAAAGGAATAAATAATGAAAAAAGTAATAGACAAAGCGGAAAGCCGTGGACGTGCTCTATATGATTGGCTCGACAGCCACCATACATTCAGTTTCGATACATATTACAATCCCCGCCGCATGAATTTCGGTGCATTGCGCGTATTGAACGACGACCGTGTGGAAGCTGGTAAAGGCTTCGGTACCCACCCGCATAAGAACATGGAAATTATCTCCATCCCCCTGAAAGGAAAGCTGAAACATGGTGACAGTAATAAAAACAGCCGCACCATCACTATAGGAGACATACAAACCATGAGTGCCGGTACGGTATTTATCACAGTGAAATGAACGGCAGCGATACCGAACCGGTAGAATTCTTGCAAATCTGGGTAATGCCGGAGAAGCTGAATACACCGCCCGCCTATCAGGATTACGACATCCGTCCGTTCTTGCGGAAGAATGAACTGGCACTGATCGTTTCGCCGGATGGCGATGCCCCTGCCAAGATGTTGCAACAGACATGGTTCTCCATCGGAGAGATAGAGGCAGGAAAGAAGATCGGCTATCACATGCACCAATCTCACGCAGGTGTGTATATCTTCGTGATTGAAGGTGAGGTGAAGGTGGATGATACCGTACTTTCACGCCGTGACGGCATGGGCGTATACGATACCCACAGCTTTGAGCTGGAAACCCTGAAAGACTCGCACATTCTGCTGATGGAAGTGCCGATGTAAGTCTTTTAGATAAAAATAACAGCAAAAACCAAAGGTTTGTGTAGCGTTTTTCGTAATATTGCGCTATAAATTAACCCGTGCATGAAACTTGATTACATTTACCATAGCGGCTTCGCGATTGAAGCGGACGGAGTGACGGTCATTATCGATTACTACAAAGATTCCTCTGAAACGGAATATAATAAAGGTATCGTTCATGACTATCTGTTGGGAAGACCCGGAGAACTATATGTACTCTCTTCTCATTTTCACCCCGACACTTTAATCGCGAAGTTCTTTTATGGAAAGCCGAGCGCCCGGATATTCACTATATCTTCTCCAAGGACATCCTGAAACATCGTCGTGCCACGCGCGAGGATGCCACCTATATAAATAAAGGGGATGTGTACGAAGACCCGAATATCCGTATCGAAGCATTCGGTTCCACGGATGTAGGTATCTCTTTTCTCATTGACCTGCAAGGTGTCCGGCTCTTCCATGCCGGAGACCTGAATAACTGGCATTGGAGCGAAGAATCCACTCCGCAGGAAATCCGGAAAGCGGAAGGTGACTTCCTTGCCGAAGTGAAATACCTTCAGCAAACCGCCCCATCGGTAGATGTAGCCATGTTTCCAGTGGACAACCGCATCGGAAAAGATTATATGAGAGGTGCGGAACAATTCGTGGAACGGATAAAAACTGCTATCTTTGTACCTATGCACTTCAGCGAGGAATACAAAGGCGGAAATGCTTTCCGGGAGTTTGCCGAAAGTAAAGGTTGCCGTTTCTTGTCCATAACCCACCGGGGTGAAAGTTTTGATATTAATCAATAAAACATACGCATTATGAAAAATTTGACACACCTCCTTTTTGTACTCTTATGCATTTGTCTGCCTGTTGCAGTACATGCTCAAAAAGACAAGGACAAAGACGATGATGACAGCAAGTATCTGGCGGGCGCAGTACCCGAAGTAGATGGAAAAGTTTATTTACCAAAGAATTCAGTATTCCCGGCATGTCTCGGAAGAGATATTCAACCGCATGCAGAAATGGATGGAAGCACGGCTGAAAAAGAATGAGAATAACAGCCGCGTAGTCTATACGAATCCAGAAGAAGGACAAATAGTAGGTACGGGAGAAGAATGGATTGTATTCAGTTCAAGTGCACTCTCACTGGACCGTACAAAGATACTCTACCAACTATCCGTGGTTTGTGCACCCGAGAAGTGTACAATGGAAGTTGAAAAGATTCGTTTCAATTACCGTGAAGGAAAAGAGAAGTATACGGCAGAGGAATGGATCGTAGACAAATATGCACTGAATAAGGCTCAAACCAAATTGGTGCGCGGACTTGCCAAATGGCGCAGAAAAACAGTCAACTTCGTAGATGACCTTGCTCTTGGAGCAGCAGAAGCTCTTAGTGCAAGTACTGCCAAGAAAGCAGCCGAAACAGAGCAACCGGAAGCTAAGAAAGAGGAAAAGAGCGCTGTTAGCTCAGGTCCGATAGTGATTGCTCCTAAAGCTGAAGTAGAAGTGAAAACTCCGGCTGAAACAACCAAAGTAACCGTTGTACCTGCTACCCCGCTTACTCCGGCCACTCCTGTTGCTTCTGGTACAGTGCCCGGCTATAAAGAAGTAGCTCCGGATCAACTGCCGACGAATGCTATCCAAATGGGTGCAGGCAAATTAGTACTTGTAATTGGTACAGATGCTTTCAATATAACCATGATGACAGCTAATGCAGGCGGTTCATTGGGCAAATCTTCAGGTAAGCCTGTTATCTTCAGTTTCCTTTCACCTGATCAACCTTACGAACAGATGGAAGCTGCTGAAACTTATACCGTTCGTTTTTATCCGGCAAACCAAACAGAACCTTCAGTTGTTCTGGAATGTAAGAAGATGCCTTCACAGGCTCCTATGGAGGGTCAGCCACGCATGTATGTAGGCGAAATTCTAAAGGCATTCGTAAAATAATGATTAATGGTGAGTGATTAGTGATTAATTGCTATGCAGCATAAAGCATATTCCTATTAATCACTAATCATGAATTACTGTAATCGATTGCTAATCATTAATCACTAATAACTAATCACTAATAACGTGGAAATAAAAGCTAAATTCGATCATTTTAATATCAACGTCACCGATCTGGAACGTAGTATTGCTTTCTATGAAAAAGCATTGGGATTGAAAGAACATCACCGCAAAGAAGCCTCGAACGGCTCTTTCACGCTGGTTTACCTAACAGACAACAGTACTGGTTTCTTACTGGAACTGACTTGCCTGAAAGATCATCCGCAAGCTTATGACTTGGAGAGAATGAAAGCCATCTATGCTTCCGCGTTGCCGGTGATTATGAAGCTATTCACCAATATCACAAAGACATGGGCTGGGTATGCTTTGAAAATACAGCTATGGGATTGTACTTCATCCATGACCCGGATGATTACTGGATAGAAGTACTTCCGGCAAAATAGAGTATAAAGTGATAGGGTGATGAAGCGATGAGCATACATTCCCTTATCACCTTATCACTTTACCACCCTATCACTTTCTATTATTTATGACGATTCGCCCTTTTCTTTCGTATGTCCGCCTTCATCTTGGCAGCACCGGAACCATGTTTTCCAGTAATATACGATTTCTTCTTGGCTTTAGTCTTTAACTTTCCATCTTCCTTGGGCTTGTCTTTTTTTCCTTTAAAGACGATACCTCCCATTATTGCATCTTCTATACTCATATATTCGATTCTATTATTATATTATAAGCCTGGGGGACAAAGATAAGCATTTTCCAACACTTTTCTGACATCAATAGGATACAATCCTATTCATTATGCCAATGGGAAACAGACTGTGATACAGGTTTCCTCACTTTCAATCGTATAACTACCGTGGAAGATCTCAATGAACAGACGGTTGATATCATGCTGTATCTGGCGTAATCTATCCGGTGATGATGCAGACAACGGACTTCCGGTAACCACCAATTTAATCTCTTGCTCACCACCCGTTACGATCAGCTTACAATGAATGGTAACAGCATCTTTCGCCGTAAACATAGAAGTCATCAGTTTATGGAACCTGCTGCTGTCAATGCAGAGCATCAACGACTCCACATCGTGTTCAAAAGAAACCGTAGCGAGATTTCCCTCCTGCATACCCGCCATATAAACCGCATCCCGACAGAGTTGCACGACATCATACGACTGTACATCAAAGCGCATCATTCCCGATTCCAGACGTGATAAATCAAGCACATTGTTTACCAGTGTTATCAGCCTTTCTGCATTCACAGTAATACTGGATGAATACTCTGTTCTCTGCTCAATAGAAAGCGTATCCCTTTCTACCGATAAGAGTTTGGAGAGATGGACAACACTATCCAGAGGCACCTTTATATCATCGACTATATTCTTTAAAAATATATCCTTCATGTGATTGGCTTTCCGGGCAAGTTCGCTTGCCGCACGCGTTTCGGCTTCGTCTTTCCTCAGCAAAGAGCGGAAATACAGGGTACGGACAGTAAATACCAATATTATAATAAAGAGTACCATAGCCGAAGCGAAAGTAAGCCATCTTACCTTATTCTCATTCTCCGCCTGCTTCATCAACTCCTTTTTGATCCTGTAGTTACTCTGTACAGTTTCAGTCTGTTGTTCCCGGAAATACTGTATAAGAGAATCTCCTATCTGGACTATCTCTTTATAAGCCTCCAGAGCATCTTCCTGTCTTCCGGCATCCCATAAGTATTGAGCTTTCGTCTTCCGGACATTCTGCTCATACCAAGGTTGCATACCCTTACTACGTTCCAACACCAAATCCAGTTCAGGGAAACAAGCATCCCAATCCTGAACCAGGTGGTAATAATCGGCCCATGAAAGATGATACTGAAAATAATAAGGCAGGAAAACGTTTTCAGTATAATGCTTCTTTGCTATCAAAAGATGAGATTTCAACTTAGGAATCTCCTTTATTTTCGCATAGAGCTGGCAGAAGCGCAATTGGTTGTCCAATAAACGATCCCGGTACAAAGGATAGTTCGTAGGTTTGGCATTCGCAAGCTTTTCCAGTATCTCTTTCTCCTGATTTAAGATGATAACAGCATTTTCTTCGTCTTTCAGTCCGATATAACAACCACTCAATCCCCAATAGGTATCTAATTTCTCACGAGTGCTTATTGTAGGGCATTTCAATGCCTCTTTGTAGGCCTCAGCTCCTTCTGCATACTGTTCCGAGTACCCGTAAGCGGAACCTAAAGCAATATAAGAAGTACATATTCCTTTTTCATATCCCAACTCTTCAGCATCTGCTTTCATCTGTTTAGCCTGCAAAATGGCATATTCAATATTTCCTCTGGAACATTGTAAATCAAGTACTGCCTCCCAGGCGGAAAAGTAATATTCATAGGATTTCTGACGATAACAGCATTCTTTTAGAACTGCCAACCGCCGTTCCATTTCCTGCAAATCTCCACGATATTGCGAATAACGGAATGCCTCATGGCATAACATCAATTCAAGACGTCCGTTACCCAAAACTCTTGCTGCTTGCAGGGCCGAATCAGCAAGTTCAATGGACCAGTCTGCCCTGATGTTCTGTTGATACATGCTCTTCAGATACTCTACGCGCATCGTATCTGCCGGCATACTATGATATACGTTGAAGATGCTGTCGCGCAAAGTTTGCTCTTCAGAAGTCAGTCCGGCTGAAACATGCAGCACAGAACCTAATAATATCAGTAGAATATAGAATCTTCGCCTCATACTTCACTCCTTTCTCCCAAGGGATGGGTAAAGACGAAGCGTGCTCCATCCGTATATGAAGGGTCTATAGAAATATCACCGCCCAGACGTTTGATAATAAGCCGGCAGATAGATAATCCCAATCCGGTTCCCTGCGCTTTTTCGTCCAACTTCTCAAATCTTCCGAATAAACGGGAGTGAAGTTCCGGAGCAATACCGCAACCGGTATCTGTTACGGCAAAGCAGGCTTCTTCTCCTTTTCGTTCCAGGCTCAGGGTTATTTTGCCCTGCTTGGTGAATTTGGAAGCATTTACAATCAAGTTTATCAGGACTTGCTGTAAACGGGAAGAATCAGTATCTATCACCAACGAATCTAAGTTCGAAGTAAACAAAATATCTGCTTGCGTATGCTTTATCTTTTCCATCGTCTGCACCACGTATTTGCATAAAGCAACGGCATCACAAGAAGCAAGGTGGAATTCCATATGTTCAAGGTCTATACAGGAAATATCCACCACATCGTTAATTAGTTTCAACAATAAGTCAGAATTCAGCCGGATAATATCATCACACTCCCGGATGGTATCATCATCAATGCCATCCATACTCAGAATGCTCGAAAATCCGGCAAGTGCATTCAATGGCGTTCTGACCTCATGACTCATATTGGAAAGGAAAAGGCTCTTATTTTTCACTGACTCCTCGGCCATGATTCTGGCCTCCTCCAGTTTCTTTCGGGAAATGGTGAGTAGTTTATTCTGCCGTCTGAAGAAAAAGAAACAGATTAAAACGACAGCGCTTAGAAGCAAAGCTATCCCGATGAAGTAAGAGAGCAGACGGTTGGCCTGTTCTTTATTCTTCAACTCAAGCTCGTCTATCTGGTAAGTAGCACGTAAGTCTTCAATTTCTTTGCTATAAACATGTTGGTAGACAGAATCATACTGATTGCTCAACTTTTGATAAGTTTGATAGGCTTCCTCATAATTCCCCTCTTCTGTTGCATGCTGTGCCTTTTGCCTCAATAAAACGCTGTCAGAGGCAGTTGCGCTAAAAGCGAATAGTCCCCAGAACAGTATCAAACCCAAAAGTTTTTTTTTCATTTACTTGAAATTACATAGTTTCAATAAGAAGTATATATACGATCCCCGTCATATGTACGCTACAAAGATAGCTTTTTTCTACTAATAGACTGCATTTTTCGTATCTTTGCCGACAACTTTTAAAGATTGAATAGAATGAACACTACGCTGCTTACTGCTGATAAAGACCCAATGGGTGCTGCTATTGCCGACTATAATAAACAACACAAGGCCGAACGGCTGCGTGTTTTTTCTTCACAATTCGATGAGGATGAAATTCCGGTAAAGGAATTGTTTCGTACAGAAAAGCAAATGCCTCTTTTGGAACGTACTGCACTGCAAATGGCTACGGGAAAGATTCTGGATGTAGGAGCCGGAAGCGGTTGCCATAGCCTTGCCTTGCAGGAAGCAGGCAAAGAGGTACATGCCATTGATATTTCGCCGCTTTCAGTAGAAGTTATGCAACAACGCGGTGTACGGCATGCCACATTGCTCAATCTATTCGATGAGCATTTCCATGAGACATACGACACGATATTAATGTTGATGAACGGTTCGGGAATCATCGGCAAACTGGAAAATCTGCCTGCCTTCTTCAAAAGGATGAAGCAATTGCTACAACCCGGTGGCTGTATCTTTATGGACTCCAGCGACTTGCGCTATCTGTTTGAAGAAGAAGACGGAAGTTTTGTGATCGACCTGGCAGGCGACTATTATGGAGAAGTAGATTTCCAGATGCAATATAGGGATATCCTGGGAGAGTCATTCGACTGGCTTTACATTGATTTCCAGACACTCAGTCTTTATGCAGCCGAAAATGGTTTCCAAGCGGAGTTGGTAAAAGAAGGAAAGCACTACGATTATTTAGCCAAGTTGACCTTAAAATAAGGTCAACCCGGACTTCCTGATTATTATTTCTTTGACAACATTTCGTCTATCTTCTTCGTTAATGCAGCAAATTCCTCCTCATTGTACAGGCGGGTCAGCATTACGATGCGCTCATCTTTATGAATCAGTACATTGCGGGTAATTCCAGCATTGCGAAGCGCATATTTGGCAAAAATATCTGCACCCGGGTCTAAGCCCAAGGGATAAGTAACGCCAGTCGATTTACCGAATGCAATCACTTTGTCCAACGGTTCATCACGGTCTATACCGATAAGGGCAAATGCAGAATTATCTTTGTGCTTCAACCAGATATCCTTTTCTATAAAAGGCATTTCTTTACGACATACACCACACCAACTGGCAGTGAACTGTAACATCACCACTTTTCCACGGAGTTCGGAAAGGGCAACTTTCTTACCGTCAGTCAGGGTAATGGTAAAGTTGGGAGCCATTTCCCCTACTCTTACAATGTAGCCGGTGCTATCGGCAGTTACTTCCTGTGCTTTGCCTGATAAACTACAAAGGACAAACAGGATAAACATCAAACTCTTTACTACTTTCATCGATCTTATACTTTTAAGTTATTCTCAAAACGGGAACAATAACGGAAGTACAAAGATCATCACAATTCCCATAATTATCTGTAAAGGCAAACCAACTTTAACATAATCCATGAATGTATAACGTCCCGCAGGCATCACCAATGCGTTGGGTGGAGTAGAGAACGGAGAAGCAAAACACATGCTGGCTGCCACGGTTACGGCAAACAGGAATGGATATGGACTCAAATCCAACTGTATGGCGGCCTGGAGGGCAATCGGCGCCAGAAGTACAGCTGTAGCCGTATTACTGATAAACATTGTCATCAATGAAGTTGTGAAATAGATACCTGCCAACAATATATAAGGTCCGTAACTACCTAATCCGTTGACTAATGATTGAGATACCAAATTGGATGCTCCGGTCTTTTCCAATGCCAGTGACATGGGCATCATTGCGGCAATCAATACGATACTTTCCCAGTTAATGGTTTTATATGCTGCCTCCACATTCCGGAAACAACCGGTAAGCACCATTAGCAGACCTGCAATCATTACTGCCGTTACCGGAGCAATAGGGATGAAGTCGAACATCATCATTACCACCATTCCCAACATGATTATAGCAGCAACAGGTGCTTTGTGGTTCAATGTTACTTTAGCAGCCTCAGCAAGCGGTTGTCCAAGTACTACCCAATCGGAGGGATCTTCACTCAAACGCGCTATATTCTCCCATGTTCCCTGCACCAACAGCACATCTCCCGAATGCATCTTCTCATCTTTCAGATTTTTCAGGATATACTGGCGCTTGCGTTGGATACCCAAGATATTCACACCATATTTTTCTCGGAAACCGGAATCTTTTACTGGCTTATTTATCAGATTGGAGGCGGGCATCAATACAATCTCGGCAATACCGATCTCTGTAAATTCCAGTTCGTCACTTTTTGCTTCTATCGTACCTTCCGCTGCATGGGTATCCAGCAACTTTAAAGTATTTTCTTCGGCAAAACGTTCTACATTCGTAAAATCACCCAGTACATACAGAATATCATTCTCTTGAATAACAGTATCAGCAGCAGCCATTTCCTGGCTCATCGTCTTAAAAAAGTGACGACGGGAAGAGGATGACTGACGCCGAACTTCCATTATACCTACATTATAGCGTTGTGGAATACTTAATTCCTGTATGGTCTTTCCGGTTAAGGGCGATTTACTTTCTACCTGCACCCGACACAAATTCTGAAACAGTTGGTACTCTCCCGCCAATTCTTTCAGCGATTTGTTCTTTTTACCCTTACGATCCTTATCACCTTTCTTAGTCAGGAAAATCTTGCTCAATGGAATTAAGATTATCAATCCGACAGCTACACAAACCAAACCAACAGGAGTAAATGAGAAAAATGTAAGAGGTGTATATCCTGCAGAGGTTAATGCTTCCTGAATTACAAGGTTCGGCGGTGTACCGATAAGCGTCATCATACCTCCCATACTACTGGCAAACGCAAGCGGCATCAACAGGCGACTGACATTGATCTGCGTCCCCATAGCCATACTGACTACAATGGGAAGCATCAAAGCTACTGTTCCGGTATTGCTGACAAAAGCACCGATAAAGGCAGTCACCAATACAATAAGAACGAAAAGTTTCAACTCACTGTCACCAGCTAACTTCAAGATACGACTACTTATCATCTTTGCCAATCCCGTCTGAAAGATAGCACCGCCCACAACGAACAATCCTATCATCATTATAACAACGGAATTAGAGAAGCCAGTCAATGCTTCTTCCGGGGTCAGAATGCCGAATATAATTAGTAACACCAGAGCACAAAGCGCAACTAAATCCGAACGCACTTTGCCACTCATAAAGAATATCGCAGATAGGAATAAAATAATGAGAGTAATATACATATAGATATAAAATTTGTCTGTTATTAAACAATCCAATAGGGTATTTTGTTCTAAAGCGTTGCAAATATCACAAAAATCAGTACAATAGACAATAGGGTGAATCCTTTTTGAACTAAATAAGCGACAAAAATCTCACTAAATTACAAATAAAAGCTAGATTATTAACATTATATTTATAACTTTGAATCCGGGAACACTATTATGAGACTACGTCTTTCGTCAGTTAAATTCTATAACAATAATGGGAAACGACAACACGATTACAGGCATCTTCAATGGAACAATCCATCTGGAATACCTACCATGTATTAATTATGCAATGATACACAACCATGTGCCCTCATGCAATTTCTGCGAACTCATGAACAGTGATGAAGTCGACTGGAATAACATCAAAGTATCCATAGACGGGGAACTTATTAAATACTCAGAAAGCATTCTTGAGATAATTCCACCTGGACAAAACATACAAATCAACAACCTGGAGATATCACCTGAAAGTGAAAAACTAATCGAACTCACAGAAGGTATCGATACTAATTTTCATCTGACTATTACGATTTCCGATGAGATAGCCTATCAGCAAACATTTCCCATCAAACTGATGGCATACGATCAGTGGGCTGGTTCCAGGATCATGCCCGAACTCTTAGCGACATTTGTGACTCCCAATCACCCTATACTTTCAAGAATTAGTGTAAAAGCCTCACAATTCCTCGAAAAGTGGACCGGAAACTCTGCCTTAGACGAGTATCAGACACAAGACCCCAACCGAGTGCGTGCGCAGGTAGCTGCTATTTATGAAGCTCTACGGTCTGAGTCTTTAATATATTCTACGGTTCCGGCCAGCTTTGAAGCTTCAGGGCAGCGTGTCCGCCTGGTAGATAATGTACTCACCAGTAAGCTGGGTACATGTATAGACCTGACTTTACTCTATGCTTCCTGCCTGGAAGCAAATGGCATTCATCCTCTTTTAGTCTTATTGAAAGGACATATATTGGTAGGTGCATGGCTTACAGAAGATATTTATCATCAAACCGTAGGCGATGATGCTTCCTTTCTACTCAAAGGGAGTGCAAATGGCATCAGCGACATTGTATTAGTAGAGACAACCGCACTGGCATCTTCTCAAAATATTTCATTTGAAGAAGCCGCTACAATGGCTCAGAGAGAACTTAAAGAAGAAAACAGATTCGAGCTGTTTATCGATGTATATAGGTGCAGACTGGATAAAATCCGTCCATTGCCACAACGCATAAACCATAACGGTGAATGGCAAATAGAAAACAGCGGAATAGAGCATGAGAATGTAACCCAAAGAATACACCAACTGGATCGGTATGAAATAAAACTGGAGGACAGTAAGGATGAAATAACCAAGCAGATTATTTGGGAAAGAAAACTGCTGGACTTTTCTCTACGTAATAATCTGATCAACATCCGTCTTGGCAGAAGGGTTATACCATTCATATCTTTCGAAATTGACCATCTGGAAGATCATCTGCAAGCCGGAGAAAACTACCAGATATTACCCAGTCCCGCTAAAAGTAAAATAGAACCGGGTGAGACTGGTCTCTATGATTCTTCTTTATGGAAAGAGAATTTGGAAGAATTAGTAATCAGCGAACTGAGAAACAAAAAGCTTCGTTCTTATCTGACCGAAAGCGAACTTCAGAACTCACTCAAATTTGTATACCGTACATCGCGAACCGCCATCGAAGAAAATGGTGCCAATTCACTGTTCCTCGTTTTAGGAATCCTGAAGTGGTACGAGTCTCCTAAGAGTGTGAAACCACGCTTTGCTCCTATCTTACTGTTACCGGTAGACATTGTGCGTCGTGGAGGTTCAAGCGGATATATCATCCGTACCAGAGACGAAGAAATTATATTGAACATAACGCTCGTCGAACTATTGAAACAACAGTTTAGTGTTAATCTTTTCGGGTTGAATCCGTTGCCAAAAGATGATAGTGGCGTAGACGTGAAAAAGATATTCGCTACGATTCGTACCTGCATTCGTAATATGAAAGGTTGGGATGTAGTGGAAGAATCGATGTTGGGGCTATTCTCATTCAACAAGTTTGTCATGTGGAATGATATTCATACCAATGCAGACAAATTGAAAGAGAACGCCATTATAGCCAGTCTGATGGAAAATCGTATTCAATGGCAGGATACGACTCCGGAAATTGACGCCAGAGAAATAGACAGAAATCTTGAACCTATCCATTTTGCCATCCCTGTTGATGTTGACTCTTCGCAGCTGGAAGCCGTTATTGAATCAGGAGAAGGAAAGAGCTTCATATTGCATGGACCTCCGGGAACCGGTAAATCACAGACCATTACCAATATGATAGCCAATGCCCTGTACAAAGGAAAACGTGTGCTGTTTGTAGCAGAAAAAATGGCGGCACTTTCTGTTGTACAAAACCGTCTAACCAAGATAGGATTAATCCGTTCTGTCTGGAACTACATTCTAATAAGGTCACTAAATCTCATTTTCTGGCTCAGCTTCAGAAGGCTATAGAAGTCATTCACATTCAGTCTCCAGCCGATTTTGAAAGTACTTCAAAGCAATTATTTGAGCGTAGAAAGAAATTAATCGATTATATGGAAGCATTGCATCATCCCCATGCTTCCGGCTTTTCTCTTTATGATTGCATTACAAACTACTTATCGATACAGGGAGATGAATTGTCTATCGACTTTTCTCTGTTTCCCTCTATCACCAAAAATCAACTGACAGACTTTTGCGAAAAGATCCAGGAACTGGATACAGTTTTTCAGATAACAGGGCATCCGCAAGACCACCCATTAAAGGGACTGGAGCCATACGATACTTCCATAGAAAGCTCTCAAAAACTACAAGCTGGAATCAGGCACATCATAAATTTATTCAGTTCGATTACCGCTAATAGAAAGTTGCTTTCAAATAGTCTGGGAATCTCGATACCTGATAATTGGGATGGAATCAACTGGATGGGCAAGATATGTAACCAGCTTCTATCCATCCCATATCTGAATAAAACGTTATTGGAAATGGGTGGTAATACCAACTTGATAGAAGAATGGAAAGATGTTGTCCTGTCCGGTCGTAAACGAGATCAGTTACAAACCGAACTAGGCAAAGACTACGCACCTCAAATTCTAGAAGAAAATGCATTTGCCCTTCAACAAGAATGGAAAGCTATCGAATTGAAATGGTTCTTACCTAAATTCTTTGCCAAACGTTCTTATCTGAAAAAGCTCAGACTTTACAATATGAGTTTGCAGGTAGCACAAATACCAAGCCTGTTAGAAAAGCTCAATGCTTATCAAAAGAATAATAAGATCATTCAAGAACAATCTTCCGAATTATCATCTTCTTTCGGCTTCTTAGGAAGAAAGAATAAAGAGAAATGGGATGATATTGATTCTATACTTAAGAATCTTCCGATGATTTACAACACTTTATCGAAATATGCAGCAATCGTTCAACAGCCATTTGCAGAAGTTCTGAATCAATTTGCAAATAAAATCAGTACTGACTGGAACACATTCCAGCAGTCTAATGAAAATACATTCAGGCAATTAATCGATACATCCAATGAGTTGAATACGGTTCTCTATGAAATAAAAGGTTTATGCTACATACAACTGCCGGATAATAATCTTGAAGTGAAACTACCGGTTCTACTGAATACTTGGTTAACTCACTTCAATAAGATTAAAGATTGGGGACAATGGTGCATCCGTAAGAGAGAATTGGAATCTCTGCATTTAACCGTAGTTATCAACTATATAACAGATAAGCATAAAAGCGGATCGGAAGCTTCTGAGGCGTATATGAAGAGCGTTTATCACCAATTAGCTCTAAAAACCGTTGATGCGGACGAAACTTTACGCCTTTTCAACGGGTTGCTATTTGAGGAAATGATCAGCAAATACAAACAACTGACTATCGATTTTCAGGAGTTGAGTAAAAAAGAACTATACTGCAGATTAGCAGCCAGAATACCATCACTAACAATGGAAGCCGCCTCCAGTTCCGAAATAGGAATTCTAAAAAGGAACATTTCAAATGGAGGACGCGGCACATCTATCCGGAGAATTATAGACCAGATACCAACTCTGTTGCCCAAGCTATGTCCATGCATGTTGATGAGTCCGATATCAGTGGCTCAGTATATCGACCTGGATGCAGAGAAGTTCGATCTTGTTATTTTCGACGAAGCATCACAGATGCCTACCAGCGAGGCAGTCGGTGCAATAGCCCGCGGCAACGCATTAGTCGTAGTAGGTGATCCCAAGCAAATGCCTCCGACAAGTTTCTTCTCCTCTTCACAAGTAGACGAGGAAGAAGCTGAATTTGACGATATGGAGAGCATTCTGGATGATTGCATCTCATTATCCATTCCATCCCGTTATCTGACTTGGCACTATCGGAGCAAACACGAAAGTCTGATTGCTTTCAGTAATTCTCAGTATTACAATGGAAAGCTATATACTTTTCCTTCTGTGGATGACAGAGTTTCAAAAGTACGTTTAGTTCAGGTAGATGGTACATATGATAAAGGACGTACACGCAGCAATCATGCCGAAGCTGAAGCCATTGTGAAAGAAATACTGAACCGGCTACGTACACCTGAAGTTCCTGAAAAAAGCATAGGCGTCGTATCTTTCAGCCAAGTACAGCAAAATTTGATAGAAGATATGCTCATTGAGGAGCTGAACAAATATCCCGAATTGGAAGAAAAAGCCTTCCAAAGTAATGAACCTATTTTCATCAAGAATCTGGAGAATGTACAAGGTGATGAAAGGGATATTATTCTTTTCTCTATAGGATACGGTCCGGACAGGAATGGCAATGTATCTATGAATTTCGGACCGTTGAATAATCAAGGTGGCGAGCGTCGTCTGAATGTAGCCGTATCGCGTGCACGTTATGAAATGATTATCTTCTCAACCTTACGCTCCGAACAAATAGATTTGAAACGTACAAAGTCCAAAGGTGTGGAAGGCTTAAAGAGGTTCCTTGAATTTGCAGAACGCGGCACCTCACCTGTTCCGGCCATCCAACTACAGAACCTGCAACAAAGTAATCTTATTACTTTAATTGCACAGGAACTTACTCAGCGCGGTTATAAAGTGGATACTCTGGTAGGACGGTCAAACTTTAAGGTGGATTTAGCGATTGTCAATCCGTTGCAACCGGATACATATATTCTAGGGATATTGTGTGACGGCAGAAACTATTATGAAACCAAGACTACAAGGGATCGTGAAATAGTACAACCGAATGTTTTGCAGATGCTCCACTGGAATGTAATGCGTGTATGGTCCGTCGACTGGTTTGAACATAAGGAGAACGTCGTGGAGCGCATTATCAAAAAGCTGGAAGATTTAAAAAACACAAAAGTAGAAGAACAGCCTCCTCTTCCGACAGAGAATAATATTCTGAAAACATTCAGTATAGAGAATGAACCTGTTGTAGAGTTAGTGAACAATCGAGAAAGAGAATATATATTTGCTGACTTGCCCGATATAGGCTACAGTACAGATATCGATACCGTAATGGCTTCCTCCTATCAGGTTAAAAAACAACTTCAACAAATAGTCAAGATTGAACAACCCATAACAAATACTCTGCTATATAAAAGGATATTACGAATTTGGAATCTGACAAGAGTCACTACCCGCTTACAGGTATTTATCGACAGTCTTCTTGAAGATGCATATAAAGACCCCTTATCTGGAGATACTATAATTTACTGGGAGGATAAAGAGAAAGCTAAAAACCGCGACTTTTACCGAATCAACTCCAAACGCGATATTCTGGATATTCCAATCCTGGAAGTAATGAGTGCCGCCCGCTATGCCATAGAACAACAGATATCCATGCCGACTGAAGATCTGAAACGGCTGACTTCCCAACTTCTTGGTTTCAGTAGGAAAGGAACCAATCTAGATATGGTAACGGAACAGACTATACAATTGCTGATTGATAAAGGAATATTCAGCCACGCGAACGGAATGGTATCCATGAACAATTAGGGTTCATGGATACTTTCTTCCGAAAGGAAAAATAATATCTACCTAATAGTCTTCGATAGTGGAATTTCCGAATATATCCTTTTTGATAATCTGCTTGTGCCCTTTATTGTCTTCAATAATAGTATTGCCAAAGATATCTTTTTTGACAGTCTTCCTATTGCCATTATTGTCCTCAATAATCGTATTCCCTAAAATATCTTCTTTAATAGTTTTCTTATTACCATTATCATCTTCAATGATCGTATTACCTAAAATGTCTTTTTTGACTGTTTTCTTTTCTTGATTGACTATCGAATATTCGTAACTATCCTCGATAGAATTAACACTATAGCTCTCCGTTATATGGGGAGCTAAAACAAACTGAACTGTAAATAGGATACATAGAATCTTTTTCATGGCGTATTTCTTTTGGTTTGTAACAAAAGTAATATGGGAAAATGAGAACTAACTGGTGAATTCTATAATTATTGATAGGGAAAAACCTAAAATTAATACTTTTCATGTGCTACAATCGTATCGTTTAAGGAAACTCGGACTACATTCGGTCTACACTCGCACGATTTTCCACCCAAATGGCAGGGTAGCTAAGTTACTGAAGGTCAATAAACAACAAATGCCCCAAGTATTTCTACTCAGGGCATTTTGTTCATTTTGAGGTTCCTGGCGGATTCGAACCGCCGTACACGGTTTTGCAGACCGCTGACTAAGCCACTCATCCAAGGAACCAATCTTTCTCATTTGCGGTTGCAAAGGTAGTACATTTTTTGGAAATTCCAACTATCCGCAGCAATTTTTCTTCTTTTCTTTTTTCGTCGCACTACACTCTGCACGCTTCTCATCCATCAATCGCTTTAAGTCACAACCGGTTACGCAATTTGCACATGGATTACCATTTTCTTTTGTCCGGCGGAAAAAAGCATAAATTCCCCATCCTATCCGGACAATACACAACAGTAACAGGATTGCAACTACCCATTGTTGCCAATTCATCATACAAATAATCCTCCTATTCTATAAATAGCAAATGCCATTACCCACGCAAGCAGCGTGGTATACACTGCCGTAAATAACGCCCATTTCCAACTACCGGATTCTTGCTTAATTGCCACAATCGTAGCTATACATGGGAAATAGATCAATACAAACACCATATAACAGAAAGCTACCAACGGTGTAATCGGAATACGTTCGGCAAGACTTACGGCATCTGCTTCAGCGTCATTCGTATAAAGCACGCCCAGTGTACTTACCACTAATTCCTTAGCGCCCACACCTGAAAGTATACCGATACCAAGTTTCCAGTCAAAACCCAAAGGTTCAATCACCGGCTCCATAGCCTTTCCTATCTGCCCGATGTAGGAATTCTCCTGCTGTTCGGCAACCGTTTCATACGCATCATGGTCGGGATAATATCCCAATGCCCATATTACGATGGAAGCTATCATGATAATACCTCCCATTTTACGCAGATATTGTGCCCCCTTCTCCCACGTGTGACGGAAAATAGCTTTTGCTGTCGGTAAACGGTAAGGCGGAAGCTCCATTACGAACGGAGTATCATCCCCCTTCACCAGAAAACGGCGGAATAAACGCGCCAGCAATACCGCCAACAGAATACCTATTGAATATATTAATAACAGTATCAAACTACCATTGTTCGGAAAAAATGCACCTACCAGCAACAAATAAATAGGCAGGCGGGCACTACATGACATCAACGGATTGACGAGCATGGTAATAAGTCGGCTTTTACGGTTCTCAATAGTGCGCGAAGCCATAATAGCAGGTACATTACATCCGAAACCCATAATCAGAGGAATGAAGGATTTACCATGCAACCCCATCTTATGCATAATCTTATCCATGATAAATGCAGCACGCGCCATATAACCGGAGTCTTCCATCAACGATATACAAAAATAAAGAATAAGAATGTTCGGCAGGAAGACAATCACACCACCAACACCACCTACAATACCATCTACCAATAGATCTTTCAACGGTCCATCCGCCATATTGGCATGTATAAAGTTACCGAGGGTTTCTACCAGCCATTCGATACCCATCATCGGGTATTCGCCAAGCACGAACGTCCCTTCGAACATGAGATACATGAACAGGAAGAAAATGGGGAATCCCCACACACGGTGCGTTACAATGGAATCTATCACGCGTGTAGTATGTTCTTTATCCAAGTGATTATCCACAAAGGTTTCTTTCAGTGCACCGGATATAAAACCATATTTTGCATCGGTAATTGCCTGATCGCAATCCTCATTCAGCACGTCTCGGATACGGCGGCTTTCCTGATCACGGACATCTATGATTTCTTTGCCGTTGGGTAAAGTTTTAATCAGCGTTTCCAAATCCGGATCATTCTCCAGAAGTTTGATGGCAAGAAAGCGGGTAGAATACTTATGACGGATACCCTCATTCTCACTAATCACCCGCTTCACCTCTTCAATGCTGCGTTCCAGTTCAGGACCGTGGTTAATGTGAATATGACGATAGAATCCATGATGACGTACTTCTTCTTCTTTATGAGCCCCACCGGTATAGCCGGGCACATACTCCCGATGCCATTCACGCAGGTCATTCAACACTTCTGCACGTACCTTGCCTTTCTGATCGAGGAAGTCGGCACCTTCGTAAATACTGATAACAACGTGAAAAAGATCTTCGATGCCTTTGCCCGTACGCGAAACGGTAGGAACCATAGGAACACCAAAGAGTTCACTTAGTTTCATGTAATCCAGCGTGTTGCCACTGGCTTCCAGTTCATCGTACATATTGAGCGCCATCACCATACGCACGTTCATGTCAATCAACTGGGTAGTGAGGTACAGATTACGTTCCAGATTGGACGAATCTACCACATTGATAACAATGTCCGGTGTTTCATCAATAATATGATGCGGACATACATTTCTTCAGGACTATATGCTGATAGCGAATATGTACCCGGCAAATCGACTATGCGGAAATGATAACCTTGGAAATTAAAATGACCTTCCTTAGCATCCACTGTAACCCCGCTGTAGTTACCAACGTGTTCGTGTGAACCAGAAGCAATATTAAACAGAGAAGTTTTTCCACAATTTGGATTACCCACTAATGCAACATTAATGGTGCGGCGTTTACCAAGAGCGATACGTTTCAGTTCTTCTTCCCCCGGATAAATATCTTCACTCATTCCCGGATGATAATTCGGTTTTGTCACTTGCTCTTTCGCCTCATGTTCGCTGAGTATTTCAATCATCCCTGCCTCCTGGCGGCGCAAAGAGATTTCATACCCCATTACTTTGTATTTTATTGGGTCTTTCAGCGGGGCATTCAGCAAAACCTCTACAGTCTTGCCTTTAATAAAACCCATTTCTACAATTCGTTTGCGGAAACCGCCATGCCCCAGTACTTTAACGATTACACCTTTTTCTCCAGTTTTTAATTCGGATAAACGCATAGTCTTCTCTCTTTCTTTAATTTGGATGCAAAGATAAATGATTTGTATTTAGCCTACAAATTATTTAGATTGTTTTTAAATAAGGAGAAATATTCTCCATTCTCCACTTTGTTCCGAAGAATTAGAAAGAATTCAATCCGTTAATATTATCTTTGCACCATTATGAATATAAAGAAAATAGCGCAATACATTGATCAGGAGAAGCTTTTCACACGAGAAGACAAAATACTGGTAACGCTGAGTGGCGGAGCGGACTCAGTAGCTTTGTTGCGTCTACTTCTTACTATGGGGTACACCTGCGAGGCGGCACATTGCAATTTCCATCTGCGGGGCGATGAGTCGGTTCGAGATGAAATGTTTGTCCGCAACTATGCTTGCAGCTGGAAGTTCCGTTACATGTCCAACATTTCCAAACCACGGAAGAAGCGGAAAAGCGCCACATATCCATTGAAATGGCAGCACGGGAATTACGTTATGCTTGGTTTGAGCAGCTCCGTCTACAACAAGGAGCCAACGTTATCGCCGTGGCCCATCATAAAGATGATAGTGTAGAAACTCTCCTGCTCAACCTTATCCGTGGAACAGGCATCAACGGACTATTGGGTATCCGTCCCAAAAACGGAAACATTGTCCGCCCCTTGTTATGCCTCGACCGAAAAGAAATAACCGAATACCTACAAGAAATCGGACAATCTTACGTAACGGACAGCACTAACCTGCAAGACGAATATACACGCAACAAGATACGCCTCAACCTCTTGCCCCTTATGCAGGAAATCAACCCCTCTGTAAAAGAAAGCCTTCTCCGCACTGCAGAACATCTGAATGATGCAGCTCTCTTATATAAAAAAGGAATAGAAGAAGGCAAGCAGAAAGTGCAAACCGAACAAGGTATCCTGATCAGTGTTTTGCTCCAAGAATCTGCACCGGAAACCTTATTATTTGAGATCTTATCTCCATTAGGATTTAACGGTGCACAGATCAAAGATATTTTCACCTCCCTGAACGGACAACCGGGAAAGAGATTCCTTAGCAGAGAATGGCGTGTGATTAAAGACCGGGAGCTTCTGCTGATAGAACCGGTCTGTTCAGAAGATGTTTCAACAGTCTTTTCTCCAGATAACCCTGCCCTGCCCTTCCGCCTGACAATGGAAGAATTAGAAATCACGGATGATTTCATCATTCCCCGCAACCGAAATACTGCTTGCTTCGATGCAGACAAACTAAAACAACCTCTCACAGTCAGACGTTGCCGACAAGGTGACACATTCGTTCCCTTTGGTATGACCGGACGAAAAAAGGTCAGTGACTACCTTACTGATCGGAAATTCTCCCTTTCCCGCAAAGAACAACAATGGGTGCTTTGCAGTGGCTCACATATCATTTGGTTGATAGGCGAACGTACTGATAATCGTTTCAGAATAGACGACCAAACACAGAAAGTTATTATTCTGAAGTTTATTCCTTATAGCCGGGATATGAGTTAAATGATGATTCATCGTATATTTCATCAGTTAGCAATTATACTTACAAAAAACTGGTAAAATTCTTCCTTTCCCGCAGCTACTCCTCCGACTCGTTGAGTGAATCTGATTCAGTCAGGGACTGAATGCCTTTCAGTCCCTGACTCATTGTAGA
>ERZ791618.89-NODE-89-length-51183-cov-2.312960_pt1 | contig 51183 bp, 26 predicted proteins | sample MGYA00510059_ERZ791618 | MGnify/ENA primary metagenome ERZ791618 (study PRJEB30046, sample SAMN00715159) | human gut metagenome | study: EMG produced TPA metagenomics assembly of the A metagenome-wide association study of gut microbiota in type 2...
TGTTGACCGCTACTTTGCGTGCAGATGGTTCTTCTGTTCTGGCGAAAGGCAATCAATGGGGATATTTCCCCTCTGTAGCGGTGGCTTGGCGTATGAAGGATGAAAGTTTCCTGGCTAATGTAGATGAAGTCAGTGATCTGAAATTGAGACTTTCCTATGGTTTATCGGGTAATAGTGCGGTGTCTCCTTATCAGACTACTGGTGGATTAAGTAAGACTATGTATGAATTTGGAGATGTTCCGGCTTATGGTTACCGTCCCTATAGTATGGCTAATCTGAAACTGAAGTGGGAAAAAACAAGAGTTTTGAACTTTGGTATTGACTTTGGTTTATTGAATAATAGAGTTTATGCAACGATAGATGCGTATAAAACCTGGACTTCAGATTTGCTGTTGCCGATGATTTTGCCTGGACATACCGGATTTACATCAGTAATCAGTAATGTAGGTAAGACTGAGACAAGAGGTATTGATCTCAGCATTAATACAGTAAATTTTGATACGAAAGATTTTAAGTGGACAACTGACTTGACTTTTTCAGCCAATAAAGAGAAAATTACTGCATTGAATACAGATCAGGATGATGTAGGTAGTGGCTGGTTCATTGGCTCTCCGACGTCAGTTATCTACGATTATGAAAAAATAGGTATCTGGCAAACTAATGAAGCGACCGAAGCTGCTAAATATGGTCAGGAACCTGGTGATATTAAGGTACGTGACTTAGATAAAAATGGAACTATTGATTCAAATAATGATAGAAAAGTATTGGGACAACTGACTCCGAAGTGGACAGCCGGACTTAATAACCGTTTTGAATACAAGGGTTGGGAACTTTCATTTTTCTTATATGCTCGTGTAGGGCATATGATTGCAAGTCAGGCAGCTGGAAACTTCAACCCGAGTGGATGGACTAATTCAATAGCATGTGATTACTGGACACCGGAAAATCCAACGAATTCTTATCCACGTCCAAATTTCAATAAGAATGAATCTATGCTTTATAAGAGCACATTGGCTTATCGTAAAGGAGATTTCCTGAAGATTAAAGACATCACGTTTGGATATAATTTCCCAAAGCAGATGATTAGCAAAGTTAATCTGTCTAAATTGAGAATATATACGACATTGAAGAATTTTTTCACTTTCAGTGAGTTCAGTGATTATGACCCGGAACGTGGCGGATCTAATTCCTACCCAATGACAAAACAGGTTGTGTTGGGTGTAAATGTTAGTTTCTAATCTAAAAAAACAATTACTTATGAAAAAGATAGTATTATTCTTTATCGCTATATTGACATTCTCTTCCTGTTCGGATTTTCTGGAAGAGACTAACCGGAACTCTATAACAGGAGATGTACTTTATAGTACTCCTGAAGGATATGAAAGCTTGGTAAATGCTTGTTATTCTTATACTCGTGCCTGGTTTGGCAAACCGGATGGATATGCTTTTACTGAAATGGGAACGGATTGCTATACAGGTGGTGGTGCCGATTGTGGACGCGCACCATTCATGGCTTTCTATACACAGGATTTACAAGGTAGTCAAACCTTGATAGGTTATATGTGGAATATTTTATATAATGGTCTGAATGCATGTAACGCTGCAATAGCGCGGGCTGATGGAGCTGGTTTGTCAGATGATTTAAAAAAACAACGTCTGGGTGAAGTACATTTTCTCAGGGCATTGTATCTGCATCTGATAGTAGAGACTTGGGGAGATGTAGTCCTTTATACTGATGAGATGAATGCTCCGGAAAATGTAGCCCACCGTTCCTCTGTAGAGGCGTTTTATGATCAGATCTTTGCGGATCTGAAAAATGCTATCGATTATTTGCCAGCCACACCGATTAAAAATAATGGTCGTGTGACACAGTTGGCAGCCAAAGCTTTTAAAGCAAGAATGTGCTTGTATCGCGGGCAGTATGCTGAGGCGATAACATTGGGTAAGGAAGTGATTGGTACGTCAGGTCTGGGATTGTATGATACATTTAAAGAAACTTTTGATATCAATAATAGTGTAGGACAAAATAATACGGAGGCTATTTGGTGGGTGGACTATAGTCAGGAAACGATCTTGAATGGTACTTTCGAAGAAGGAGAGACCTCACCGTTACGTGGTAACGGAGGAAATGGTTCTCCACTGTTCTCTGCCATGTCATACTGGATGGTAGGTGGTTGTGGCGTTTGGGTAACTCCGGATACGCACGCTCCCTGGGTACAGTCTATGCCTACTATCGCTTTCTTGAATATGTTTGATGAGACGATTGATCAACGTTATGATGCTACTTTCCGTACTGCTTGGTATGTAAACAGTACAACAGATAATTATACCAAAGAGTATGGACAACAGTATGGAGCTCCTAATGGATTGGCTATTGGAGATACTGCTTTTGTAACTCTTAAATATGCTGTTACGAATGACTACAGAGCCAGTAAGAAATATCGGATTTTTGACCGCAATGATGTTTATGATGCGGAAGGTAAAACAATAGGTACTCGTGACTATTTTATCTCTACCTATAAGTTTGAGGATAATACTAAGCCTACCGGTTGGGAATATGAGAGTAAGCGTGACGCTTTTGTACTTCGTATTGGAGAGATGTATCTCTTGCTTGCTGAGGCTGAATTGATGAATAATAATTCGGACGAGGCTGTTAGGTATATTAATATTCTTCGTGAAAAGAGAGCTATTCCGGGAAAAGAAGAAGCTATGAAAATCAATAAGTCAGATTTGGATATTGATTTCATTCTGGATGAGCGTGCAAGGGAATTGGCTGGTGAACAGCAGCGCTTCTTCGACTTGAAACGTACCGGAAAACTGCTGGAAAGAGTGAAAAAATATAATCCGAATGCAGCAGAGAATATTCAGGATTTTCATAAATTACGTCCGATACCACAGGATGAACTGGATGCTGTGATAAATAAGGATGAGTTTAAACAGAATCCTGGTTATAAATAATAATATGTATTATTAGTAAATATGATAAAAGGATTGCTATTTGGTATGATAGGGCTGGTCGTTTCGACGACCGCCCTTTCTCAACATTTACCTGCCTATGAATTAGAGCGGGAAATGCCGGTCTTTTTGGACCAACTGAAAAAGGAATTGACATATCCCATGGCTTGGGGTAATAGTCCGGTGAAGAACTTCAAGAAATGGCGTAGGCAGGCACGTGCGGCAGTACTGGATGCTATGCTGGCTCCACCGCCTTATACTACCGATTATAAAACAGAAGTAATAGCAGAAGAACAGCGAGAAGGATATCGGGCGAAAAAATTATGTTTTAATCTGACTGGGTATTCTCGTGTGAATGCTTATGTATTGATACCCGATGGTGAAGGTCCTTTCCCTGCTGTAGTACTTTTGCACGATCATGGTGGACATTATACGATTGGTAAAGAGAAAATGATTCGCCCTTTTGGAGTGGATAAAACTGTTCTGGATGATGCGGATAATTGGGCAGCTAATTGCTATGGTGGACAATATGTAGGCGATTATTTGGCTGCCCATGGTTATGTAGTTATCTCTGTTGATGCTCTTTATTGGGGAGAACGTGGACGTAAAGAAGGTGCCGATGGTAGTAAATATGCCGATAATGCAGGGAATTTTATGATGTTAGGACGTAGCTTGAGTGCATTCATGAATTATGAGGATATGTATACTACGGACTATCTCGCTACCTTGCCTGAGGTAGATGCCAAGCGTATTGCTTGTATGGGATTCTCTATGGGAGGATATCGTGCTTGGATGCTTTCGGCTCTATCAGATAAAATACAGGTTGGAGCTGCAATCTGCTGGATGAATACCACCGATTGCCAGTTCTCATGGGAATATGGTCGTGAGCGAGGCGGGTTTGCTAATATGTTGCCCGGTATTCGTCGTTATTTGGATTATCCGCATATTGCTTCTATTGCTTGCCCTAAACCTATGCTTTTCTTGAATGGAGAGCATGATAAACTATTCCCTCCGGTAGGGGTCAGGGATGCTTTTGCAGAGATGCATAAAGTGTGGGAGAGTCGTTCGGCAGGGGATAGACTGGTAACAGAATTATGGGATATGCCTCATGACTGCGGTAAGAAAGTGCAGGCAAAGATTTTGGGCTTCTTAAATAAATGGTTATAATCTTTATTTTTCGATATTACAGGAAGTTATTAATAATATTATCATTCTGTTGTTGAGAAAAAGCCGGAAACAAGCCTTAGAGACTGGTTTGCTTCCGGCTTTCTTTATATTCTGTGGGAGTAATACCATATTGCTGTTTGAAACATTTGCTGAAATAATGAGAATCATTTAATCCTACCATATAAGCAATCTGGGCCATACTGTATTCTTCTGTTTCTATCAGTTGGGCTGCTCGTTTCATACGTATTTCTCTTAAGAACTCTACAGGAGATAAACCGGTAAGTGTTTTAAGTTTCTTGAAAAAAACGGAACGGCTCATATTTACTTCGCTGGCAATATCTTCCACCATGAGATCACCGTTGTCCAGATGCTTTTCAATGGCTTCCATTACTTTATCCATGAATTTCTGATCATTCGGAGAAAGGGAGGGCAGAGAACTTTTTTCAGTTTGTTCTGTGGCTTGTTGTTCAGTAGCTAAAGGTAACAAACTGGCACAATACAAGGCTTGTAATTTTTTACGTTGTTCAAGTAGATTGAATATTCTTGCTTTCAGATAGGCGGCGCTAAATGGCTTGGTGATATAGTCATCTGCTCCCAGTTTCATACCTTCTATCTTACTTTCAATGGTTGATTTGGCTGTCAACAATACGATAGGAATGTGACTGGTAGTTATTTCTTCCCGAAGTTCCTGTGTCATTTCAATACCATTTTTCTGGGGCATCATTACATCACTGATGATGATATCCGGCATATATTTTTTGCTCTTTTCTAATCCTATATTTCCATTTTCTGCTTCTATTACGTTGAAGAATTGGATAAAAATAGTTTTTATAAAGAAACGTAGCTCTTGGTTATCTTCAACAATCAGAATCGTTTCTTTTTCACTATCTAAGCTCTCTTTTTCACTTTCTACAAGAGAAGATATTTGGGTATTCATGTATCCCGAAGGAGTATCGGTTACTATGTAGTCGGTTAAAATGAATTCAACTGTTTCATCAAAATGCTCTTTCCCTTTTAGTAGATTGATGGTAAAGCGACTACCTTCTCCTAGTTTACTATAGATGTCTATTTTACCATGGTGCATATCTATCAGCTCTTTTACGAGTGAAAGTCCTATGCCGGTACTGGCTTGATTGAACAGGTTTCGGTCTACCAAATTTTCGAAACGGATAAATAGGGATTGCTGTTTGTTTTCGGCAATGCCGATTCCTTGGTCTTCTATTGCAATGATTGCGTTATTCTCTTTTTCTTGTACAATTACTTTTATTTGTCTTCCTTGAGGAGTATATTTAAAAGCGTTAGATAGCAAGTTGAATACTACTTTTTCTAACTTGTCAGCATCAGCCCATATCTTGAGTGAAGAAAGAGAGGTAGCCATTTCAAAATCTATTTGATGTTCATCAGCCAGACCAGTAAAGTTCTCCATGATATGTCGAATAAAGGGAATGAGGTCTATCAGCTGAACTCTCATTCTCATTTTTTTGTTCTGGATTTTGCGAAAATCCAAGATTTGATTGACTAGACGCAGCATTCTATTTGTATTGCGTTCCACTAAGATTAACTGTTCTCGTTCTTTGTTATCTAATTTCCCGTATTGTAGAACCTGTTCTATAGGACCGGCAATTAGGGTTAAGGGAGTACGTAGTTCGTGAGAGATGTTCGTGAAAAACCTTAGTTTTATGTCTGATATTTCTTGTTCTACAGACACTTTATGTTTGAGCCGGAAAATAGTAAATAGAATATAAACGGCGGTGAAGATTATTAATAAGATAAATAATACATAAAGAAAATAGGCCCATGGAGTTTCCCAAAAAGAAGGGAGGACTATAATTGGCAATATGCGTGTATTTTCCACCCATATGCCATCACTGTTAGTAGAGCGTACTTTTAATGTATAATGTCCTTTAGGAAGGTTGGTATAGGTGGCAGTCCGCTGTTTCCCGATATTATTCCAGTTCTTTTCAAACCCTTCCAGTTGATAAGAGTAAGAGATATTATCGGGATATTTCATATCTAATGCAGCGAATTGGATAGTAAAACTATTTTGGTCATGAGGCAGCTTTAAAAGTCGAGTATCATCGATATGGGTAGTCAATATACTGCTTTCTTGAGGATTAATCGTTTTTTCCGCTTGTTGCAAACTGGTAAAAACAATGGGAGGTATATAGTGACTTGTGCTAATTGAATCGGGTGTGAAGTAGAGAATACCCTTCATGGTGTTGTACATAAGGTATTCTGACTGTGTGCGTAAAGCGGCTCCTTCGTTGAAATTGACTTGCCGGGGAAAAACTCTGGAGGGATAATTAATGATTTTCTCAGACTTGGGGTTAAACTTGTAAAGTTCTTCTTCTGTTGCACACCATAGGTTGCCTTCTTTATCTTCTTCAAGAGAAAGCAAAACGTCCGAAGGTAGTCCATCTTTCATGGTATATGCACGGAAACGGGCGTATGCGTGATCAAATGAGAGTAATTTATTGAGGCCACCTCCAAAAGTTGCAACAAACATTTCTTTATTTTGAGTAAAGAAAATGTTGTGTACATCATTATTGCTGAGACTTTGAATATCACCTGGTATGCGGCAATAGCGATGGAAGAGTATTTTTTCTGGTTCTTGGAAATCTCCCTCGCACATTAATAACCCTGCTGCGCTTCCTATCCATATTCGTCCTTCTATATCGGAAGTTACGAAACGAGTTCGATAACATTGCCGAATAGGATAATTTTTTAGTCTATTCCGGTAATTGATAAATTTAATGTTTTTCTTATTTGTTCCTTGTTCGAGATAATTTATACCTCCCTCGAATGTGGCAATCCATATTCGTTGCTGTCTATCTTCATATAAACTATAAATTTCATTGCCACTCAAGCTATACTCATTATTTGCATCTGCTACGTATTGAGTAAGATGATAATTTAAAGGTTTATCCTGAAGGCGGGCAGCAAATAAACCATTGCCTTTAGTCCCCATCCAGATGTTACCTTCATGGTCTTGCATAATGGCATAGACAACACCCAACATATCCCTACTATGTGGAGAAATCGTCCCTTGTTTGGTGAGGTTTCCTATATAGTGTAGATTTTTGTCATAGAGTCGTACTATTTTATCTTTTCCGCCAGTCCATATATAGCCATCTTTATCCTGATAGATAGCACGAATGTTATTCCCTGGAAATTCGGGGTCATTTGGGACCGCTGTGAGTAGACGAAAATGATTGGTACTGAAAGATACCTTTTCAAGCCCATTCTCATAGGAGGCAAACCATAGGTTACCTTGTTTATCGGTAAAGACAGCCGTGACTCTATTGTCTGAACTCCAACCGGATTGCAAAGATGGGTTATAGAATGGGCACATTATATTCTTTTCCCGATCATACATGGCTAATCCTCCTCCAGAAGGATGTATCCATAGGCAATTGTTAATGTCTTCATAGATATACATTTCGGGACGAGCATCAACGATATCTTTTCCATATTTATCTTGAAGAATGAAGTAATCAAATTTTTCTTTTGATGGATTAAAATGAGTTACCCCTTTTATTTGATGTCTTATCCAAACGTCATTGTATGAGTCTATATATACTTCTTTTATCTGATCGTCTTTTAAAGAAGGATAAATTCTACTATTGTAGTGGTACGAATTTTTGTTTTTCTGATCATAGATAAAGAAACCATCTCTGGCGGTACATATCAATAATTTATCATCTTTTAGCTGACGAATAATTTTAAGAGAAGAACGGGTATCTAACTCTTGTTTTATAAACAGATCCTTATTAGGATGAAATTCATATATGATTCCTCGTTTTGATGTAAAGTAGATCGAGTTACCGCTTTCTAAAGCATCATAAAAGGGGATATTATCTTTTGGATAAGGAGAGACGAAGTAAGAGGAAAGCTGTGCTTTTCCTGTATTGGTATTTAGCTTATATAAACCATTTTCAGACAATATCCATTGATTTTGCTGTTGATCTTGCCAGATGAGATTAATTCGTCCTAAAGTGGAAACTTGATGTGAGTCTGATAGGTTTGAGGCCTTCATATCTCCACTTTCCGGATGAATTGTGATATGAATCAACTCATTTTGCGTGGTGACTACCCATACATCTCCGCATGGAAGTACATATAGACTTTGAGATAGGTAATTTTTATAAGGAATTGCCTGGAACAGTTCGGTTTGGGGATTGAAACGATAAATTTGATGATCGTAACTTTGTACCCATATACAACCGTATTTGTCTTCTTTGATGTTATCCAGTCGGTTGTTGCTCAGACCAATACTATCTCCTGGATGAGCTTTATAGTTTTTGAATGTATATCCATCGAACTTGCAAAGTCCATCCCAAGTAGCAAACCACATGAGGCCTTTATGGTCTTGTATGATACCTTGTATGTTCTTCTGAGTAAGTCCATCCTCTGAAGTATATTGTGTGAAAGTATGTGGTAACTGTCCCATGCATAGGCTATTGCAGGCTATGCAAAATATAAATAGTATCCAGATGTGCTTCATGATTAGATAATAAATGAGAGTTTATTTCAGCCATTTATCCAAAAATTCCAATGTTTCTTTCTGCATTTCCTTGTTGAAGAAGTGCTTCTCTTCCCATATTTTAGTAACCAGGCGTTCGGATGCTTTCTGACTCTGCCAAACGGTCTGCATGATGTTATATGCATCTTTCACACCTTCTACCGGGAATAGCTTGTCCTGGCTTCCGTTAAAAAATAAAGTTGGTTTCGGGCACGCAATGCTTGCCGTATGCGGGTAGTCCAGATAGCGGCGCAGGTTGGGTATCAACATGGAATAGGCTGATCCCCCTTTGTTCTGATTGTTGGTTAGTGTCATCAGATACTCAGTAGTGTTCATCCAGCAGATGGATGCGGAGGCTTTTATGCAATCGGTGATTGCAGCGAGCATCCATGAACGATAGGCCCCCATCGAAAAACCTGCGCAACCTACTTTATTCTTATCCACACATGGGAGTGAAGCCAGAAATTCTGCACTTCGTACATCATCTATATGGATGAATGCTCCCCATGAACTCCCCATTTGCAGAAAGTTGGAAGCTAATGCCTGTTGGCCGTCATAGCTCACTCCTTCTTTCCGTCCGCGATCTCCCCAGAATAAGGCATCAATGGAGAGTACTACATAGCCGTGTTCGGCAAAATAGTCTCCTGTATATTGTCCGTCGTAGCAACGGGATGCCCAGTCATCTGCATCTGCCATGACTTCGGTACTTACACCGAATGGACGAACCATTTTTTCTTTACCGATGGAAAAGTGTGCACCATGGTCGTGTAACATAACGACTGCCGGGAAAGGACCTTCACCGTCAGGTATTAGCAGATAGGCGGGGATGCGGCACCATTCCGATACATTAAATAGTATTTTTTGAGCTTTATATCCATTGCGTTGTTCGGTAGCGATTACTTCCATGGCATAATCAGCGGGAGCAGGGGGTAAATTCTGCATACAGTCTAATAAGGTTTCCCGTGCCTGGGTACGCCATGTCTCAAATTTACGGACAGGGGAATTTCCCCATGCCATCGGAAAGGTAAGTTGCTGTTTCAGTTGCTCATAGAAGACAGGCATATTTTTTACAACACCATAGGGGTGGTGTCAGTTTGTGCAATCATGCCAAGATGTCCGAAGAGAACTATTAGGAAAATGGTTGTAATGCGTTTCATGGTCAGTGGTTGTTAAAATCTAAACAAAGATACATGATTTTTCTATGAAATACGTATCTTTACCGCATAGAATAAGCCTGTTATGATGAAAAAAATCTTATATCTGATAGTTGGGTTGGTGTGTGTATTATCAGTAAAAGCACAACCGGATTGTTTCTTTACCCATTATTCGTCTGAAGACGGACTTTCTCAAAATACAGTAATGAGCATCCTGCAAGATCGCAAAGGGAATATGTGGTTTGCTACCTGGGATGGTATTAATAAGTTCAATGGTTATTCATTTAAAACATATAAGGCACGGCTCGATAATCGTATCGTGTTGAGCCATAATCGTGTAGACCATATGGTGGAGGATAAGTATGGCTTCCTTTGGTTACAGACTTATGATAATCATGCTTATCGTTTTGATCCGCGTACGGAAGCATTTGAGCGTGTTCCGGCTGAAGGCGAAAGGGGCAGTGTAGTCAATGTCACGAAGATAGAAGCCCTTCCGGGTGGCGCGGTTTGGTTGCTCACCGAAATGGAAGGCGCCATTCGCATAGCTACGAACCCGGAAGATTATAGTTTGACTTCACAATGGTATTCTGCTCAATCAGGACAATTCTCTGCCACTCGTGTTTTTGGGGTATATGAAGACCTTTCGGGTAATGAATGGATATTGTCTGATAATGGATTGGGAATGTTGGCAGCAGGACAGACCACTCCGGCATCTTATTTTGTAGATGCTGCTGAACGGGAAAAGAAAGGAGGACAAGCCTTTTATTCCTGTCTGGAATATGATTCGGAAATCTATTTTGGTTCGGATAACGGACGTGTGTGGTGCTATCAGAAGGAAAATGGACAATTTCAGTTGCAGAATTTGCCTGCATCTTCCCGTATTGTTTCTATCAATAGCGTGGAGGGTAATGAACTGATATTTACTACTGCGAAAGATGGTTTTTTCTCATATCAACCTAAGACGAAAGCGATAGAACATTTTCCGGCTTCCCGCTTTCCAAATGCATCTATTCACTCGGTTTATGTAGATAAGGCGTCCGAGGTCTGGTTTGAACAGCATATTCCGGGTACAGTGGTGCACTTCAATCCGCGTACACGGATTCTGAAACAAGAGAAAGTACCGGTGGAGCCTACCAGTACCGACCGATCGCGTCCGGCTTTTCATATTCATGAGGATATTAATGGTGTACTGTGGGTACATCCTTATGGGGGTGGATTTTCATATTTTGACCGGAAAAGTAATAGTTTACATCCATTCTATAATAGTCTGTCAGGAAGTGACTGGCGTTTCTCTAATAAAATTCATGCAGCTTTTTCTGACCGGCAGGGTGATTTATGGATGTGTACGCATTCTAAAGGATTGGAGAAAGTGACCTTCCGGCCATCCCAGTTCCGTGTGATGACTCCCATGCCACATGATTATGAGTCTTTGAGTAATGAGGTTCGTGCCCTTTGTGAAGATATGGATCAGAATTTATGGGTGGGTCTGAAAGATGGAAAATTACGGGTATATGATAAGAAACGTGTAGATAAGGGCTATTTGACTGAAAATGGTACAGTGTCGCACAGTGGTACTCCATTGCGTGGTAATGTCTATTTCATTTTGCAGGATAGCAAACAAAATCTTTGGATTGCAACGAAAGGGGATGGTCTGGTGAAAGCCGAGAAGCAGAAAGATGGATTGCACTATAAGTTGACTCGTTATCAGCATCAGGAAGAGGATATTTATAGTTTGAGTGACGACAATGTTTACTGTGTATATGAAGATAGCCACGGACGTATCTGGATAGCTACTTTTGCCGGTGGAGTAAACTACATGACACGTGATCAGGATGGAAAAGAAATCTTTGTGAACCACCGTAATAATCTAAAAGGATATCCCATTGACTATTGCTATAAAGCCCGTTTTATTACAGGAGACCATAAAGGACATATCTGGATAGGAACCACCATTGGTGCACTGATGATAGATGCCGATTTCAAGAATCCCGAAGATGTGAAGTTTCATCATTTCCTGCGTGTTCCGGATAATGAGCATTGTCTGAGCAATAATGATGTACACTGGATTGTATCGACCCGTAACCAGGAACTTTTCATTGCAACTTTTGGTGGCGGACTGAATAAACTGGTGTCATTGGACGGCAATGGTAATGCCACTTTCAAATCGTATACAGTGCAAGATGGACTCCCTTCGGATGTGCTGCTTTCTATACAGGAAGATAAGAACGGTAATTTGTGGTTGAGTTCTGAGAATGGCATAAGCAAATTTATTCCTTCTGAAGAGACATTTGAAAACTATGCGGATAAAGAGATTTTCTTTCGTGCACGTTTCAGTGAGGCGGCTTCGGAATACACGGCTTCGGGAAATATACTTTTCGGAGCTAATACAGGTATCTTTTACTTTAATCCGGATTCTATTTGTAAAAGTAACTATGTACCGCCGATTGTATTATCCAAATTATTGATAGCCAATGAGGATGTACAACCGGGACAGGGCTCGGTTCTGAAACAAGGTTTGGATGATACGAGAGAACTGGTATTATCCCATCGGGAGAATATTTTCACGATTCAGTTCGCTGCACTCGATTATTCCGCACCTTCTGAAATTCAGTATGCTTATATTCTGGAAGGTTTTGAAAAAGCCTGGAACTTTGTTGGCAAGCAACGTGCTGCCACCTATACCAACTTGCCGAAGGGACACTATATCTTTAAGGTTCGTTCGACCAATGGAGACGGGGTGTGGACGGAAAATACGCGCATACTGAATATTGAGATTCTTCCTTCTTTCTGGGAAACTCCGTTTGCCTACTTCCTGTATGTGCTTTTCGTTATACTGATTATTGTGACGGCTGTTTATATCCTGTTCACTATTTATCGTCTGAAACATGAAGTATCTGTAGAGCAACAAATGACAGATATGAAGCTGCGCTTTTTTACAGATATTTCTCACGAACTGCGTACTCCGTTGACTCTGATTTCGGGGCCTGTGGAATACGTTCTGGCGAATACGAAACTTCCGGCTGATGCACGTGAGCAATTGCAGGTGGTGGAACGGAATACGAACCGTATGTTGAGGCTTATCAATCAGATTCTGGATTTCCGGAAGATACAGAACCGGAAGATGAAGATGCAGGTGCAACGTATAAATGTAGTTGCTTTTACCCGTAAGATCATGGAAAACTTTGAGTCGGTTGCCGAAGAACATCAGATAGACTTCCTGTTTGAAACAGAGAAGGAGGAATTATATCTGTGGGTGGACGTTGATAAGTTTGAGAAAATAGTATTCAATCTGCTTTCCAATGCCTTTAAGTACACTCCAAATGGGAAGATGATTACAGTTTTGGTGCGTGAAGATGAAAAGACGGTTTCCGTGGGTGTGGAAGATCAGGGAATAGGTATTGCGGATAATAATAAAAAATCATTGTTTGTCCGTTTTGAAAATCTGGTAGACCGTAACTTGTTCAATCAGTCCAGTACAGGCATTGGCTTGTCGTTGGTGAAAGAACTGGTGGAGATGCACAAGGCGGTTATTATGGTTGATAGTAAATTGGGCGAGGGTAGTTGTTTTAAAGTAGATTTCCTGAAAGGAAAAGAACACTATGATGAAACAGTGGAATTCTTACAGGATGATACTACTGTGGGTATGGGAGTTGCAGAACAAGTGACGGACATACTTAGTGAAGTCCCCAATCAGTCGGAAGAGGAAAGCCTTCCGGATGAGACCGGAGAAGATACAGATGCTAAAGGGACGATGCTGCTTGTAGAAGATAATTCAGAACTCCGTCTGTTCCTGCGCAGTATCTTTGCTTCCGAATACAGGATTGTGGAGGCTGTAGATGGTATGCAAGGTTGGAGTAAAGCCTTGAAATTCTTACCGGATATTATTATCAGTGATGTGATGATGCCCGAAAAGGATGGTATAGCTATGACTCGTGAATTGCGTGCGGACATGACGACCAGCCATATTCCTATTGTATTGTTGACAGCTAAGACTTCTATTGAGAGCAAACTGGAAGGCTTGGAGTATGGAGCTGATGACTATATTACTAAACCGTTCAGTGCTACTTACCTGAAAGCGCGTGTAAAGAATCTGCTTACTCAACGACAGAAGCTGCAGGGCATTTATCGCGATAACTTAATGACTGGAGCTCCTGCTACTACGTCCGAAGAAGAAACAGTGGAAGAAAAAGGTCCTGAAATGTCCCCCAATGACCGTAAGTTTATGGATAAACTGGTAGACCTGATGGAAAAGAATATGGATAATGGTGAATTAGTGGTGGATGATCTGGTGCAAGAGTTGGCTGTCAGCCGTTCGGTATTCTTCAAAAAGCTGAAGACACTGACAGGGTTGGCTCCTATTGAGTTTATCAAAGAAATGCGTATTAAACGCGCTGTCCAGTTCATTGAAACCGGAGAGTATTCCATGACTCAGATTTCTTATTGGTGGGCATCAATGATCCTCGTTATTTCAGTAAGTGCTTTAAACAGAAGATGGGAATGACACCTACTGAGTATAGAGATAAGAGGAAAAGATAGAATATTAGCCGAAAAATAGTGATAGGTAGCCTTTGAAATAAACAACAGAGGGAGCTTTGTGCTCCCTCTTCCTTGCAAAGAATGTCTATTTTTAAATCTCCCGATCTTACTCATAGACCTATTTCCTTGTATTGGTAATTTATAAAAATCTAATTTGTTTATTAATATCCCGGATTTTGATTGGCAGAAGTCAATTCGTCGTTTGCATCGATGGCTGCTTGTGGAATAGGCCATAATAGTTTTTGCCCGATGATTGATGCAGCATTGCCTTTCAGATGAGGATTATACAGGTTATTGTATTCAATAAGTTTGCCTGTGCGACGTAGATCCATACGACGATAACCGTTCCCATACATCTCGCAAGCTGATTCTTTTAGAATGACATCGATATCAATACTTGTTGCATCAGCAAGGCCTGCCCGTTTGCGTACAGTATTCAGGCGTGCGAGTGCTGCTCCGTCATTGCCTGCTTTAAAATAGGCTTCAGCGGCAACAAAGAAAATCTCGGGTAATGTAATGACATGCAAATCACGGAAGCTTCTTCCGGCACTGTATTGTGCAGTTTTGCTGTCGTCAAACTTGCGACAAGGATGTACTGCCCAACTCTTCTTTTGTGATTCTTCAAAATCATATTTTGCAATAATACCGTCGGGGTACTCTTTAAGGTCTTCTACGTATGTTGACATTGGTTCCATTTGAGCTGTCATTTCATTTTGCGGAATAATGAATGTTTCAGCACGGTTTTCCGGGTCTTCCGCACGCCATGCAGCAACAGATGCCGCATCGCACTCCCAATATGCAGGATAATATACACCTACCATTTTACCTTGTGCTGTATTCCCGTTACTATAAAAAGAAAAGTAATCTCCCAATGGTGATCCGTTTTCTTTGAATCCTTGGGCTGGATCCCATGCTTTTTTCACTAATAACGTTTTCAGGAAGGTTGCATCATAGCGTTTATCACCCTTTTCAAAACATTTTAGTGTGTGCATGAGAGGAATGCATAATGAAGAACCATTTTTCATACCTTCTTCGGCACCACCGTAATAATTGGAGTAAAATGATTGCCAACGGTTACCTGCATTTTGATCGTGAGCACTATTATAATCATATTCTATGTCGAATATAAATTCGGCATCATCATCGCCTGAACTGTCGGCTGCCCATAAGTCTGCAAATTCAGTAATTAATGAACGACCATTAATGACTTCATCTGCACATTTGGCAGCTTCAGTGAAGTAAGACTGGTTGTTTAGATCCCATGCGGCAGAAAGGTAAGTTTTCGCCAACAATGCTTTGGCGGCCTCAATGCTGGCTTCGCCCCCGCCTTTTGTAGCACTGGAAGCTACCAGCCTATTATTGGTAATGATACTTTTCAGTTCATCTATAATATATGTGTATACTTGCTCGGCTGTTGCACGTGGATAACCCTTGATGGCTGTGTTGGCATACTCTGTTACTAATGGTACACCACCATAATTATTAACCAACAAATAGTAGAACAAGGCTTGTATGAAGCGACCTTCGTCGATGGCTTTTTGTTTTACATCGTCACTGACATTTGCTGCCGATGCATAGTATTGAATGGAGAGACAAGAACGAATTCCATCATAACAATCGGTATAGAAAGTTTTGACTTTACCATGTTCGGGTGTGAAGTTTGACCAACGGTGAAGTGCAGCATCAATATCGTTGCGCCCATCATGATAAAGGTCCGTACCGGAGTTAAAGTATACCGGCACATCTGTACTATTATATATATCAATCAGTTGAGCGTATGCATCATAAACGAGAGATTGGAAACCTGAAGCTGTGCTAAAATAATCAGTATCCGTTACAGAACTCTTATTATCTGGTGTGAGAAAGTCGTCACAGCCCGTCAGTACGATGGAACAAACCATGCACATTGTATATAGTAATTTTTTATAAATCTTCATTGTCTTATAAATTTATATTGTTAGAATTTAATATTCGCACCAATCTGGTAAGTAACAGAAGCAGGTCCACCGTTTGTCAGGTTTGCACTTGCCCACTCAGGATCGAAACCTTCGTAGTCGGTGAAGCAGAAAGGATTGATTACATTGACGTAGAGGCGCAGATGTTTTACGGCAATTTTGCTCATCCATGCTTTCGGAAAAGTGTAACCTAATGTGATGTTCTTTACTTTTACGAAAGACGTTTTATGATAACGCACTGCTGCACTGCTGCTGCTGAAATAACCACCTCCTGTCTTTTCTGTATTGTTCGGATAAGGATATTTGCCAATGTGTGCTTCTGACAGATAGGTTACATCTCCTGTATTTTTGTCCAATACAGGGGTCCCTGCAGGGATGTAGTAATCAAAATTCATTTTTTGACGTCCACGGTCACCATAGTTCATGTATTGTTCGTGGAAATAGCTGCGTGACCATTGCCCTTGTTTCGTATAGAGCATAAAAGAGAAATCGAATCCTTTGTAAGTCATGGTAGAACTTAAGCTGCCTGTCCACTTTGGGTCTGTACAACCGAAGATTTGTTTATCTTCATCGTCAATTTTACCATCGTTGTTCCAATCGTTTACAGCCATTTGGCCTTCGTACCACTTTAGCCCTTGTCCACCGGGACCAAAAGTATCATATACTTCTTGGAGGGTATAATGACGGGAACCATCTTTTGTACGCATGGTGATACCGTCGGTAGTGATGATACCGGCACTTGTGTAATCACGTAAAACGTTCAGGCGTTCACCGATAAACCAGTTGCTGCTGACATCATCTCCGTTAGGCAACTCGGTAATTTTACTCCAGTTGCGGGCAAATGCAAGGTTTACGTCCCACGTGAAGTTTTTGTTACGGATAACACTGAGATTTAATCCTAATTCAATACCGGTATTGCGTACAGCACCAATATTAGTTGTAATAGAACCTTCACCGGTTTCCAGAGGAACAGTGGCTTTCATGATTTGTCCGTCGGACAAACGGCGATAAGCATCTGCAGTTAAGCTAATACGATTTTGAAGAACAGAGAGATCAACACCGAAGTTGAATTCTTTAATCTTTTCCCAGATCAGGTTTTTATCAATTAGACCGTTGGCATAATAGCCCTGATATTCTTGCCCGCCGATAACGGAATAAGTAGGACCGGAAGCAGAAGATGCAGTAGCATAGTCACCCACATTGTTGTTACCCGTGATGCCATAAGATACACGTAGTTTCAAGTTATCCAACCATTCTACATCTTTCAGAAAAGTTTCTTCCGAAGCACGCCATGCAGCGGCAGCAGAGGGGAACCAGCCCCAACGGTTGTCTTTAGCAAAGCGTGAAGAGCCGTCGGTACGCATGGTAACGGTAGCCATATAACGCTCTTTATAGGCATAGTTTAGACGAGCGGCTACAGATACCAAAGAGGATTCTGTATATGTGGACTTGATAGTCTTTGTACCAGAACCTTTTTCCATGGAATGGTATGAGAGCTTATCATCAGAAATATCCGTTACAGTCTGAGTGTAAGTCTCTTTGTTAGTGGTATACATAGAAAACAATCCCATTGCATTCAATCTATGTTGCCCCCATGTTTTACTGAAGTCGATTTGGTTATCCCATGTCCAGTCTAAACGTTCTGTGTTGACAACAGATGCCTGATTATGCTTCTGATTTTGGTAATAAGCTGTTCCTAAAGGATACTTTTCGGAAACGCCAGTACCCATAAAAATTCCTTGGCGCCCGTGGTAGTAATTGGGTGAGAGAGTGGTGGTGAATTTCAAACCATCCATGATGTTGAAACGCATATAAACGTTACCAAAGACATGAAATTTGCGAGTCTCATTCTCGTAAGCATCAATTTCGAAGTCTACCAGAGGAGAAGGTGTAGAGGTTAATGACATATTACCAACTTTTGCTGGGATAGCTAATAAATTACCGTCCTCGTCCCACGGAGAAACAACGGGAGCGAACCAAAATGCATTGTTGTAAGGAGAATAAGCATTAGAAGTATCGGTAATCCAGTCGTTCTGTACATCGTGTACTAAATTGACTGCTATACCTGCTTCTACAACCTTTGATAGTTTGCTGTCGAATGATCCCTTGATATTGAAACGGTTATAATCATTTTCTTTGAATACATTCTCTTCACTTTGATAACCGATACCTAAACGATAATTTGTTTTCTCAGTCGCACCACTTGCGCTGATGAAGTGATTTTGTTGAGATGCCGTTCGCAACACCATGTCTGCCCAATCATAGCCTTCATTGTTCAGCCAGTTATTATATAAAGGAGAGCCTTTCCATTCAGTACCATTTTGGAATACGGATTGTAGGTCACCATCGGTAATCTTGTATACAGCACGTCCGGTTTCATCGGAACTTCCTGTTGTGTAGCGTGCAAAACGATAGTTCATCCATTCAGTTGCATCCATGAAATCCGGCATACGTGCTACCTTACGAATACCATAGTAACCATCATAAGTGATTTCTACTGGTTGGGCCTTATTTTGTCCGGCACCGGTTCCTTTGGTAGAAATAATAACGACACCTTCTGAGGCACGTGAACCATAGATTGCCGTAGAGGAGGCATCTTTTAAAACGTCAATGCGTTCAATGTCTTCAGGATTCAGGAAGTCAATAGAAGAGACTACCATGCCATCTACCACATAAAGTGGTCCGCTTGTATTGTTGATGGAAGCTTGACCACGGATTTGGATACTGAAACTACCGTTGGCGCGACTGTTGGACTGAGTTATGTTTACACCTGGTACCGAGCCTTGTAATGCGTCTTCTACACGGAGAGCACCACGTGCTGCTAATTTCTCTGCAGATACTGAAGATAGAGAACCGGTTACATCGTTCTTTTTCATAGAGCCGTAGCCAACGACAACTACTTCATCGAGTGCTTGTGCATCATCTTTTAAGGTAACCTTAAAGCTGTTTTGGTTACCTACCGTAATGATTTGTGTAATGTAACCGATAAAAGAAATTTGAAGTTTTGCATTGGGGTGTACTGCTAGACGAAAGTTACCGTCAATGTCAGTAATTACTCCGTTGGTGGTACCAACTTCCAATACATTTGCGCCTATCACAGGTTCGCCTGTACTATCTAAAATAGTACCTGAAACTTGGCGATCTTGTGCAAAAGCGACTAAACACAACATACTCAATGACAGAGTAGCTAATGCCCTTTTGGCAAGTCTTTTTAAATCCATAATGATATTTTTTATAGTTATTAAAAATGAGGTTAACAATGTGCCTTATGGCTTGTTATCGAGCACAAAACTATTCGTTAATTACCGTAAATATGGGTAAAAACTCGTCATTTAATGGAAAAATTTGTGCTATTCGTAGAGTAAATAGTGATAAAGAGGAGGAAAGAATTATATGAAAGAAAAAATAAAAAGATTTCTATTTTTTCTTTCATGGTATATACCGCATGAGTCAATGAACAAGAGGATTATTTGCTTGGTTTTGAGTTTGCAAAGTAGCTTTTATCGGCCATTATGATGCTTTGTTGAGTCTTTATATGCTGTTTAAGATATGTAAAATAAAAAAAGATGTGCCAATTTTATGCTGGCACATCTTTTTAAGAATTTAATCTTGATATTCAGTTTGTAATGGTATTATTATTTCATGTACCATTTCGGGTCACCACAGTTTGTTTTGCCGGCAAAGCCACTATCAATGATTGTAAAGTCGTATTGGGCAGGATCTTTGAAGAGATCAGACTCACCACCGTCGTAGGGAATTAAATCATTGATTTTATTTCCTGTGATTTTCATGTCATTAGTAATATAACTATTGGTAACTTCTACTGGTTTGTCATTGGCACGGATGCCTTTGCCTTCAGCTAAAGTACTACCAAAGATACAGTTTGTAATGGTTACCCCTTGTGATGGGCCATTGCCATTTTTATCACAATCTAAAATATAGTCGCCGCTACCCAGAAGTTTGCTGAATGTACAGTCTGACAACTTTAAAGAGGTGAAATCTGTATTTCTACTGTAAACGAGGCATTTACCACTGTACACAACGGTCGTTTTACTAAATTCAATATTGTCAATTTTACCTTTTCCGCTACCCGCATCTATATGGATGAGGCTGTAGGTTCTTGAATCTGCTCCATATACCGTACAGTTTTCAAATTTAACCAGATCGATGATTTTGCTATCAGATCCTTGTAATCTTACGGGCGTATTCTTAAAGCCACTAATAAAGCTATTACTGAATTCAATAGTACCAACAGTTGAGGCTTTGGACTGATTAAAGAGATAATCGTTGGTAGTACTGTTGCCATCCGCTTTCTTGGCTTTACCTGCAATTTCTACATTTTCAAACTTGATGAAACTGTGACTTCCTGCTATATCGATACCTTTAACTCCGATAACAGCTTGTTTTTCACCAGAAAGACCGAAGAAGGTAACAGACATTCCATCAGGAATATTTAAATTGTTTTCGTTGTAATAGGTACTACCTGCGGGCAATGCGACATTTACAGTCTGGTAACCTGCTTCAGCCATCGTGGTGAATAAGTCATTGTTCAGAGAATCACCTGGTTGTAGGAAAGCAGTATAATCAGCATCAGGTACTTTAGCTGTTGTTGTAAAATCTACTACACCGCGTTTGGATTCTTTATTATAAAGAGTAGCAGTGTAAGACGTAAGTGGAGTCAGACCGTCTATAACGATATTGCCATCTTCCAAATTGGTTGAAGTTAAAGTAACGTTCTTTACTATCGTTCCATTGACATCTGTAATTTCGATGCGGTCGGCAACGGAGTTTACTGGCCAGTAAAGGGTTATTTTATCATGGCTAATGATCCATTTTTCAAATATTTGTTCGGTACGTGTCTTAAATGAAAAGTCACTCATATATCCCCATTTAGATTCAGGTGTACTTGCAGACAGGGCTTTCATACGAATGAAATATTTGCTGTCGCTATACAATCCTTCCAGTGTGTAAGGAGATTTGGTGATTGATTTATCTTCACCGTAAATGATTGCTCCCTTACTGCTTCCCATAGCTATATCATCATATAAACTATCTAAGCTGACTTCTATGAGGTAATATTCAGTTCCCGGAGTAGTAGTCCATGTGAGTTCTGCATCAGTTGCATTGGCTGATACACTCATTTTAGGTACGCTGAACAACCGATTATAGGAAGAGTCGGTACCCCAGTCATTTGCATCGTCACAGGATATAGTGGCGAATACCGTCAGGAGTAAAAGTACTCCTGAACAGGCCATATATTTTAGTTTATTTGTTTTCATAACCATTATTTTTATACTATTAGAATCCATAAGAGTTCTGTAATGTTCCGTTAGAGTCGGAGATTGTAGTAGCTCCAATCGGGAATACATGTCTGTTGATAATCGGAGTATTCAGACCTGCACTGATGTAAGGTAGATTATCCACTACATTGCTGCCGGTTTCTTCGTTTTCAGAACCCCAGAAAGTTGCGCTTTTGTAATCGGCAATGTTCTGTGGCTCTTCATACCAGCAGATACTTTCCGGATCAATTTCCCCCGGTTTATCAGCTTTCATCTTATAATACAACTTTTTGGGAGCAACCTTAATCAATTCTTTATAGGCAGCTTTAGCTTCTTCTATTTTTTGAGAAAGCAATCCCCAGCGTATCAGATCCCATTTACGTATGGCTTCACCTGCAAATTCCCATGCACGTTCGTCAACGAGGGCATTGAAAAACTCGTCACCACTGCTCAGGTTATTGACGTAGCTTATTGCTTCGGCTTTGTGTGTATCGGCGAATGCACGGCTACGTACTTCCTCAAAAGCTTTTCTTGCACTTAAACCACATGTCGGTCCTACGGCATCAGCGCCTTGAAGTTCATTTAATGCTTCGGCATATAACAGTAAAACATCAGCATATCTCATAATAACATTGTTAATGCCGGTTGCTACCTTATCGGCAGATGCTCTTGCCGCATTCAGCCATTTGTCAGTCATCTTGCGCGGATCCCATTTTGCCAAGTATATGCCAAATGGGGCATTGCCTTGCATGGTTTCAACTGTATTACCATTGTCACCTTCTCTGATATCAAAGTTGGCGAAGGTTAAGTCACGACGTTGGTCATTTTTGTCGAAACTCCAGAAGAAAGGAGCTGTGACTTTAACTTTACCACTTGAGTTACCTTTGGCTCCATAATATGTTGTTTTTCCATTGATACGGATGCCGATGGTGTATCCCATTTCTCCGGAGAAGCTTACACCATGTGCTACTTCGTATAGATTTTCTTGATAAGTCTGATCCAAAGTCAACTGGTTCAGTAAATACCATTCGTTTTCGTAAGAAGGGTTTAACTTGTGGTAGCCGCTGGCAATGATTGCATCCAGATGCTTTACAGCAAGTGTGTAGAGTTCATTACGTTTTTCGGTGCCTGGACGTTGTGTCGGATATGTGGCATCACAGTTAGGCATATTTTCGTAACTAGATTTGGAACTTTCACGGATAGAATATCCTGCATACGTCATAGCGATACGGGCTAATAAGCCGTGAGCAAAGCCTTTTGTCATCTTTTCTGTAGTATAGCCGGAAGTTCCTGCCCAAGGCAAATACTCGATGGCTTCTTCCAAATCCGTAATCAGACGATCCATGATAATGTCTCTATCTGTTTTACCCAGATAAATGTTAGAACCGTCTGTATTGGTTGTTTCAAACTTCATGGGAACATCTCCGTAAGTACGGATTAAGTCCAGATAGAGCATGGCTCGCAGAGTCAGTGCTTCACCCTTAAACATAAGCATTTTGTTTCTGGAGGTATTGCCTTCGGCAATCAATGCACTACCTGTAATACCTTCAATTACAATGTTGGCGTTTTCAATGGCCTCGTACATGCCTTTCCAGTTATTATTGAGCTTTGACCAGCCCAGTTGTGGATTGTAGTTACATATTCCGCGTTCGTTGTTAGAGTTGGAATTGGTTGCTCCTAGTCCATCCACTAATTCAATGTCCGAGTTCATACCAAAATGAATGGGTATTGATTGAACATAAGTTTCATCCTTAGTAAGGCCGGCATATACCTTGTTCAAAGCTTGCTGGGTATAGGTTGTTGAATTGAATACAGCTTCCCCGGTCATTTCAGAAGGAGAGGTCTGATCCAGGAAGTCGGAACAAGAAGTGAAAACTACTGCACTTATTCCTACTATGGCAAATGATTTTAATATATTTTTCATAATTCTTCTCTGTATTTAAAATTAGAATGTAACGTTGATACCACCTACGAATGAACGGCTTTTGGGGTATGCAGCATAGTCAATACCCGGAGTCATTGGTGTACTTGTACAGCAGTCAACTTCAGGATCGGTACCTGAGTACTTAGTAAAGCAATGTAAATTGTATCCTGTGACATAAATACGGATATTCTGTATATTTAGTTTGTTAACAAGCAGTTTGGGTAATGTGTAACCAATTGTGATGTTGTTAACACGCAGGAAAGAACCATTTCTACAGCCCAATCTACAAGTGGCATAACTGTAGCTGCTGCCGGATTCCAGATGCTGGAGCCAGTATTCACTTCGTTCAGACGGTTGATGGTCCATGCTTCACCATTTGCTTTTATAGAAGCACTACTCAGGAGGTTGGTACCTGTTGAAGGATCAATCCAAGAATAGCGGTTGGATGAAGTAAAGTGGTCGTTGATATTCCAGTTTTTGGATGAACCGCTGTAAAGCTGGAACCTAACTTGGTTGCATTCACAATCTTGTTTCCAAGTGAATAGTTGAAGAAAGCTGTAAAATCAAAGCCTTTCCAGCGAGCATTCAGACCAAAACCTCCGGACACGGTGGGTACGGTATTTCCTAAACGTTCTTTTTTGTATTCCCCCTCTTCGTTGGCTTTCAACTTGATGGAACCAGGGTATACTTTACCACCAATTAAAGAACTGCAATCGTTGACCCCTGCTTTCAAAGCGTAAGTTCCTTTTTCGGCATCAAAAGTGAAATCGTCAGCGGTGTAAAATCCATCAGTTCTATAACCATAAACTTCACCTAAGCGACCACCTTCTTCTACCAAGAAGTCTTCAATACCTGCAGCGGCTGTTCCTGCCCAACTACTACTTTGCCAGAATGAACTACCGTTTAACTTGTCAATCTTACCACGATTGTAAGAGATATTGAAATTGAAATTCAAACCAAAATCTTTAGCATCCACTAATACAGCATCTAACTGGAGTTCTACACCTTTATTAGAGGTTTGTCCCATATTCCTATATTGATAAGAGTAACCGGAACTGGAAGCAATGGTTGTTTTCATCAGCAAGTCCTTTGTGGTATTCCAATATAAATCAATAGCACCAGATAAGCGGTTATTGAAAAATCCAAAGTCGATACCTGCATTACGTGAAACTGTAGTTTCCCATTTTAGTCCAGGGTTGGAGAGTACGTTACCATGTTTCAATACAACTGCCGTTGTCTCATCAAAGTAAATACCTTTCTCTGAAGTTCCTGCAACAGAATAAGTGGTATACATAGAACCGCTTGGAATACGGTTGTTACCTGCTGTACCATAACTTACACGCACTTTCAGATTAGAAAGCCATTCTTTGGTGTTATTCATAAATGCTTCATCGTAGATACGCCATGCGATAGCTCCTGAAGGGAAATATCCCCACTGACTACCTTTGGCAAATTTGCTGGAACCGTCGGCACGCATCGTAAATGTGAATAAGTATTTATCCATCATAGTATAGTTGGCACGGCCGAAGAACGAGAGTAGATTATCTTTAATACCGATATATGTACTGGTGGGAAGTGCTGTTCCATTACCGAGAGCTGCAAGAATTTCTTTAGTCGTTGCATCTTTGCTAAAGTCTACGGCTGTTACATATTTCTTCGTATCTTGGGAAGTAGAAACTTCATGACCGACCATGACATTGAGTCGATCGCGCCCATTGAATAATTTCTTATTCTCATAGGTCAAGGTATTGGCGTTTCTCCAATTCTTATTATCAGAATTTGTCAAGTATGCTTGAGGAAGACCACCATGGCCAAACTTAGAATTAGCTGTGGCCTTATATCCCCATACCTGGTCTGTATCATCAAACTTCCAACCGTAGCCAAATTCACTTCTGAATTTCAGTCCTTTGAATGGTTCCCAGTTTACGCCAACATTATAATCCTGGCGGAATCTTCTTTGTTGTTTGTAAGTGGCATCTACACGCTCTAATGGAGTATAGCGGGCGTTTGTACTATTCTCATCATCTTCTGAATCTTCATTTAATGCTTTTACAGGTGCATGAGTGATAGCACGAGCTACCAATGAATATGCCTTACTGCTTTCATTATCTGCACCACCATTCAAACCATCAATTTTCTGCTGGATTAAGCGGGCATTGAAGTCAATACTCAACCATTTGTTGATTTCTGTATTAATTTTGGCATTAATATTGTTTTTTGAGTATCCGGATCCCCGCATGATACTCTTCTCATCATTTCGTGCATAGCTGATATTAAACTTAGTAGATTTAGTACCACCACTAACACTGATGTTGTATTGTTGCTGGTTACCGGTACGGCCAAATAATTGATCTTGCCAATTGGAGCCTTCCATTGATTTATAAATTTCTAAATCTTTATATGCTCCATAAGATGTACCGGTTTGATCCAACTCATATTGGTAGAGGCTGAACTCATACGGATCTAGTACTCCCACTTGTTTGATAACATTGCGAATACCATAAGATGCGCCAAAATTAACTTGGGTTTTTCCTTCTGAACCAGCTTTAGTAGTAATGATAATAACACCATTGGCGCCGCGAGCACCATAGATTGCAGTAGAAGAAGCATCTTTCAATACGTCTACAGACTGAATATCCGTAGGAGCGATATCACTAATGCTGGAGACAGGAAAACCGTCTACAATATAAAGAGGGGAGTTGTCTTGTGAAAGAGACCCACCACCACGAACACGAATTTTAACTTCTGCATCGGGGGAACCTTCTGTTGTGGTAATTTGTACACCTGCCATCTTACCTTGTAAGGCTTCTGAAGCACTTGATACGGGAATTGATTCCAATTGTTTTGCACTGACGGAGGCTACTGAGCCTGTCAAGTCTTTCTTTTGTACCGTACCGTAACCAATAACCACAACTTCTTCCAAAGCCTGGGCATCGTCTTCCATTACAACATTGATTTTTGTTTTGCCTTTTAGGGCTATTTCCTGAGGTGTCATTCCCACATAAGAAAATACTAATGTGGCATTGGCAGGAACACTAAGGGAGAAATTACCATCGATATCGGTAATAGTACCGTTGCTGGTATTTCCTTTCTGTACTACGGAAGCACCGATAACGGTTTCTCCCGTCTTGTCTGTCACAGTACCTGTTACGGTTACATTTTGCGCTGATACGCTAAGCGATATCACGGCTACTAAAAAGAATAGTAGCGCGGCGCGCATGTTTTTCATCTTGTTAGACATTCTTTGCATGTTATTAATTAAGTATGATTTTTTTCGTAAGTGTGTTCGGGCACACTGTTAATTCTTTGCTGCAAATGTATATGGATGTAAAAAGATAAATGTGTAATATCTGTTTTTAGGGTGGTATTTTTTGTTATTTGCTGTCTAATATGCTTTTGTGAATAACCTATATGATGTTATATAACAGAAAAGAGGGGAATTTATTGTTCCCCTCTTGACACTTTAACATATGAACGGCTCACTTAAGTCGCTATCTCTATGTTTTTGATAACTATTTATTTTATTGTTCTTTTGATGTCAGAATGTACTCTTTGCCTGCACTTGTTTCAATGTCATAGACATAAGTCTGTGCATATTCCGGTATGCAAATTGGAGCATTAGCGGCAATTAATGGCTTGCGGATGCTCTGTGATTGCAAAAGCGGGTTGTCGGACATTTCTTGCGTAGTTGGGCTCAATTTTTCCCCATTCAAATACAAGGGAGTCTGAGTGCGGATACGGAGTGTACCACCAATATTGGAGGTTATAACGGCGGTTTGTAACTTACCGTTTTCCCACTTCATTTCATTCACAGTAAATCCACCACGGCAACGGATACCTTTCAGCGTTCCTTCTTTCCATACGTCAGGCAGAGCAGGAAGAAGATGGATAGCACCGTCATGGCTTTGAACCAGCATTTCGGCAATACCGGCAGCACAGCCAAAGTTACCGTCAATCTGGAAAGGTGGGGTGGGCATCGAACAAGTTTGGATAGGTGCCACCATTTTGCCCCTTTTCGTCAGTGGTGGGGTGAAGTTGGTCTGTAATCAGTTTATAAGCATGGTTACCATCCAGCAGACGGGCCCATAAGCAAACTTTCCATCCCATCGACCAGCCCGTAGAATGGTCACCACGTCCAATCAAAGACTTCTTGGCTGCTTCAAACAGGACGGGGGATGATAGGCGCTGATCTGGCGTCCCGGATACAGCCCCCAGAGATGGGAAATATCGCGGTGGCGATCTTTAGGATTATCCCAATCGTGCATCCACTCCTGTAATTGTCCCCAACGGCCTACCTGCATCGGTGCTAAATTGTCGACAACAGTCTGCAGACTGTCGGTGAAAGCAGTTGTTTCGTTCATTAGTTTGGCTGCGGCAATGGTGTTGTAGAAAAGATCGTAAACCATCTGATTGTCCATAGTGGTGCCGGCTACAACGACAAATGTGCGTTGCCCATTTACTACAGGACTATTTTCCGGAGAATAGGAGGGAGCAACTACCAACCAATTGTTCTCCGGTTCGCGTACCAAAAAGTCGAGGTAGAACTCACAGGCACCACGCATCAAAGGATATGCTTCGGAGAGATAGTTCTTATCACCGGAGAATAAATATCGGTCCCAAAGATGCTGGCAGAACCAGGCATTACAGGTAGGCCATACGCCATAACTCGATCCATCGACAGCACCTGTACTACGCCAGATGTCTGTGTTGTGATGCAGCGTCCAGCCGCGACAACCGTACATGGCTGCACTTTCACGTCCTTGTACGGCTACTTCTTTCACTAATTGCAGGAAAGGTTCGTGCATTTCGGGCAGAGAAGTGCTTTCGGCTGGCCAATAGTTCATTTCAACGTTGATGTCAGTGGTATATTTGCCATCCCAGGGAGCACGCAGTTGGTAGTTCCAGATACCCTGCAGGTTGGCAGCCTGTCCACCCGGTTGAGAACTGCATATTAAGAGGTAACGTCCGAATTGGAAGTACAAGGCAGCCATCTGCGGATCGAAACTACTGCTGAACTCTTTTACACGTACATCCGTCGGCTTATTGATCTGAGCATTACTTCCCAAGTTCAGAGATACACGGTTGAAGTATTTCTGGTATGCATTGATATGTGAAGTCTTACTCTTTGTGTAGTTCTTATTAACCTGTTTCAGATACTGTTGTGCGCTATTGAGGGCATCACCCGAAACGTCTTTATAATTCACGAAGTTGGTTCCGATGGAAACATACAGTACAACACTGTTCGCGTCTTTTACCTGTAGAGTGCTGTCTGATAGCCTTTCCAACTTTCCACCGTTGTTTTCTATACGGGTAAGTGCGGTAAATTCTACTTTTCCTTCAATGCCTTCATGATCGTTAGCTTTTCCATTCAGTTGCAATTCCTTGCGGGGGGAGATGCAACGTACCACACCACTTTTATAAGGAGTGGTGTATTTGGCTGTGAATGAGATGCTTTTCTTTTGTGAAGCCGTCAGCCGGATCACTAATACCTGATCGGGGAAGGAGGTGTAGGCTTCTCGCGTATAAGTCACACCATTGGCTGTGAAGCGGGTGGTAGCAATTGCCTTTTCTATATCCAGATCGCGGTAATAGTCATTGTATTCATTGATACCGTCGAAGTCCAGATGCAGTGAACCTACTGTTTGATAAGGCATTCCATTGGCTGATTGCGAGCAAATGGTAGGGCCGCAAAGCTCTTGTGCTTCTTTGTTCTTACCTTCGAAGATGAGCTGGCGGATACGAGGCAGGGCATCTTTAGCTTTGGGGTTGGTGTTGTTGTGGGGAGAACCGCCCCACACGGTTTCTTCGTTCAACTGGAACTGTTCGTGTACCGGATCGCCGAAAACCATGGCGCCTATACGTCCGTTACCTAATGGCAGAGCTTCCACCCATTGTGTGGCGGGGTTGTCGTACCATAGTTTGAGGGTTTGATCTTCCTGCTGTGCCTGTAGATTAGTTCCGGCACAAACAACTGTGAAGCATGCTAATAACCATTTCTTTATCATTGTTTTTCATTTTTGGTATTTCGATTGCAATGTTAGGCAGTTTAAGGTATTCTGAGGGGTAATAATTGGCTAAAAAGGAGTAAAAATGACGCAATACTGGTACAGAAATGAATTAAATGCTGAGCAATCTATCTCAATTCTCCTCCTCCTGGGAGGAGGGGAATTGAGATACTCTTTATTATACTCATTATTATTATAGCATGAAGAAAAGAGAACTATTACTCCTTTTATTCTCCTTGTGTTCTGTCCTTGTATCTGCCCAGCAGAAAGTCCCAAACCGCTTCCGTACCAACATCCCTCTCGATTCCATCCACCTGAGTGACCCATGCATACTGGCCGATAAGAAAACCTCCACTTATTACATGACCGGTACCGGCGGCCTCCTCTGGAAAAGTAAAGACCTTGCCCGTTGGGAAGGCCCTTATCGTGTAGCTGAAACTGATCCTGACTCCTGGATGGGCCCTAAACCCGAAATTTGGGCAGCCGAACTGCACGAATACAATGGAAAATATTACTATTTCGCCACTTTTACGAATAACGCCATCAAGATTGATACCGTAAAAGGAAACGTTATCCCCCGTCGTGCCAGCCACATCCTGGTCAGTGATAAACCGGATGGCCTTTATAAACCTATGAAAGATCCCACTTACTTACCCGAGAATATGCCTACCCTTGATGGCACATTCTGGGTGGGACAATGACGGCAAACCTTATATGATCTATTGCCATGAATGGCTGCAAAACTGGAACGGTACAATGGAAAAGATTGAATTAAAGCCCGATTTAAGCGGTTCCATCGGCAAAGGAAAGATTCTTTTCCGTGCCAGTGACTCTCCTTGGAGTCGTGAGAAGATGGGGGACAAAGTTTTGCCCAACCGTGTAACCGACGGACCATGGCTTTTCCGCACAGGTACGGGCCGGTTAGGTATGATATGGACAAGCTGGGTATTCCAGGACTATACACAAGGCGTTGCCTATTCCGAAAGCGGAACTCTGGATGGACCCTGGATACAAGAGAAAGAACCGATCACTCCGCCTAACTTCGGACATGGAATGTTGTTCCGTACTTTGGATGGTGAGTGGATGATGTCGGTTCATAGTCATAAAGATGTGAACGGGCGATATATTCGTATTCCGCACCTGTTTAAAGTCGATTTGTCGGGGGATAAATTAGTTGTAAAGAGATTACATGCTCCTATTTGAGAGGATAATCCTCAGATAAAATATGGTCAGGTACAATCATAACACAATCATGAGTAGTGTTATGAAAAGAATTTCGGAAATCATGGAAATAGCAGATTTATTCTTAATTTTGCCATGAAGAATCTAAGTGACCTGAAAATATGAAGACACATAAAAGAAAAGAACTGAAATCCGCAGAAATTCTGGTTTTTGTGATACTTTTGGTATGTCACGTTTTTCCTTTGCAAGCAAATCTAACAGCCGTACGGAATTTAGATAATGGAAGTGGTCTGCAAGATCCGAAAGTAAGTTGCATCATGAAAGACTCAAAAGGATTTGTTTGGTTTGGCACTTTAAATACGATCCAACGTTTTGATGGCGTACAATTTAAGTGCTTTTATTTTCCAGAACAGGTAGAGAAAGTTTTTGTAATTAAAGAGATAGAGAATTCTGATTTTTTAATAGGAACCAATAAAGGACTATGGAAATATGAAGCCAAATCCGAAATCCTTCTTCGTATATTTCCCGAGATAAATTTTCCGGTTCGTTCTTTGTGTTATATAAATGGCAAGGTATATGTGGGAACTTCTAATGGCATATATATTATTGACAAAGAGCAAAAACTGGAACATCTTCGGATTACCGATGAAATTTCTGCATACAATCAGATTATAGGTGCATATGCTACAGCTAAAGATATTTGGTTCCTCTCTCCTGAAGGGATTATTGCTTACACATTATCAACTGGAGGTATCCGTGTTTATGGTAAGGATGTTAAGTTCACATCTAAATTATCATGTGTAGTTGGTAACGACAAATTGCTTTATATCGGTACCGTTACTCATGGAGTAGTGATATTTGATATGCTTTCGGGAGAGTATTCATCTTTTCTTCCGTCGGTAGGTAATAATCATGTTTCAGCCCTTTCTTTGCGTGACGGAATATTATGTTGTGGGACTTTAGGGAGTGGCGTCTTTTTTATTTCTCTGCCTGAACAACAAATTATTCATTCTATATCTGCAATGCCCAATGATAATGATGAATATCTGACTTCAGATATGATATCTTGTCTGTTGCTGGATAATATGAATGTGTTGTGGATAGGGAGTACCAGTTATATGGGAGTAGATTATCTGCAATTCCGTAATAAACCTTTTTACCCTTATAGATTTGGAAATCAAGAACTACGCAACAAGGTGTTTAATAGTTTGTATTTTGTTGATGGTATAAAACTTTTAGGAACTCCGAATGGATTTTATTATATTTGTGCATCAAAGTCGCAGATTGAATATTTCCCTTCTTCTCTGGAAAAAAACAGTTTCGGATCTACTTCCGCTTTCATCAAATATAATGATGATATTTTAATTGGAACAAGGGGTGGAGGAGCTTATAAGTTGGACAGGCACACTTTGCAGTTATCTAAGTTTACTGAGACTAACCTAGATGTGAATTCCTTTGCAATTGACAATCAAGGATATTTATGGATTACAACATTGAATGGGCTCTATTGCTATAATAAGAATTTAAAGATAGAGAAAGTATATACAAACTTGAATTCTACCTTGGTCGATGATAAGGTGAATTACTTGTATATAGATACTAAGGAAAGGTGCTGGGTAGCTACAGATAAAGGATTACAATTCTTGAATACTAAAGAGGGTATTTTCTCAGACGAAAGTTTGCCAGCCGAATTACATGAGTTACCGCCGGTAACTTATATGACAGAAGATCGTCAGGGGAACTTTTTGTTTTGTTTTAATAAAAACCGGGTGTTTATTTGTGATAGCACTTTTAATCATTTACGCTATGTGTGTACTCCCGAAGATGCTGGTTATCTGGGGTATTCTATACGCGAGGTTTTACAAGATAAAGCTAATAAGTATTGGCTTGTCGGATCACGTGGGGTTGTAAAAGGAGATAGTGCCCTCAATCATTTCACCTTATTTTCTTCTACTGAAGGATTGCCGGAACCTTATTCAAATGATGGACAATTATGCGGTGATACTATCTGGCTGGCTACTGCAAAAGGTATTGTTTTTGCTGATATTCATTCTGTACCTCAGTCTGCCCCTACTGTTATCTCTGATTTTCTGGTAAATGGTGTATCTGTGTTGGCTGAATATGGAGAACAGATAGAAAAGAGAGGGGTTATTGCCTTACCTGAAGACCAGAATACTCTGGATATTACTTTTGCCACGCTTACTTATGATGTTCCAGACTTGATGATATATGAATATCAATTAGAGGGATATGATAAAGAGTGGAAAATATTGAGAGGTATAAACTCGATCAAGTTTTCTAACTTATCCCCCGGAGAGTATACCTTTAAAGTGCGTAAGCAAATGGATGAGAATAGTATGCAGAGTTTCCAAATTAGAATCCGATCTTCTTTATCTGCATGGCTGTGGTTAGGATTTGCCTTGGGTGGAGTTTTAATAGCTGGTGTTATTTATACTATTGAAAAGAAGCGGCGGGGAAAAAAGACTATTCAGGTGAAGCCACTTCATAATGAAGAAGAGAAGTACCGCTTTAATAAAAAGATAAGTGACGAAGAAGCGCAGGTCTTAATTAGTAAACTGAAAAATTATATGGAAAAGGAACGGGCTTTTTTGAATCCGGAACTTAAATTAGCCCATGTAGCGGACGCTGTAGGTACTTCTACTCAAACACTTTCTCAAATTTTTAATGTAAACCTTAAAACACGCTATTATGATTTTGTCAATGAGTATCGTATTGATGAATTTAAGCGTCTGGTCAGTTCTAATGAAAAGGATCGTTATACTTTGAAAGCATTGGCTGGATTATGTGGTTTTAGTTCATATACTACTTTTTTCCGTGCTTTTAAAGAAACTACCGGTATTACTCCCAATGAATATATGCAGCAAGTAGAACCAACGGGCAGATAATGGTAATACACTTCCTTTTTCCCTTTTTCAGTGGTTACTTTTATTGCATACGATTGTTTGCAATCGTGTTGTGTAATTTGCAAAGTTCTGAAAATTAATGATTTAATTTGAATAATGTTTCATACGAATGAACGGAATATAATAGCCTGTATTTCGTATGCTTTTGTGTCTTTTCATGCTTAATTTTGTTGTCGGTAACTGATATAAGCCGGCATATCAGTACTTCTTTTAGGTACAATTTAAATTAATATTTATGAAACGACACAGTCAAATGTTATGTTTATTCAGGAGGCTTTGGATAGCTTGTCTGATGCTATGTATTACCACTTTTTGTGTGCATGCGCAGAATGCAATAACGGGTACGGTAAAGGATGTAGCTGGTGAACCGATTATCGGTGCAAATATATTGGTTAAAGGCACCACTAATAATGGTACGATTACTGATATCGATGGTAATTTCTCTTTGGGAGTACCGGTTGGAGGAGTCTTGGAAGTTTCTTTCATCGGTTATGTAAAGCAAGAGGTTTCAGTCGGTGGAAATAAGCATATAAATATTGTATTGATAGAAGATGCTACAACACTTGATGATGTGGTAGTAATAGGTTATGGTACGACCAAGAAAAGTGATCTGACAGCTTCCGTGGCTTCTGTGAAAGGAGATGTTATTGCAGCTTCGGCATCTACCAGTATTACCGATGCTTTGCAAGGTAAGGTGCCGGGTATGGATATTCAGGCATCGCGTTATGAAGGTGATGACCGTGGTATTCGCATACGTGGTTCACGTTCACTGAATGCCAGTAATACTCCGTTGGTAATTGTGGATGGAGTACCTGCTTCACTGGATGTGGTGAACATGAATGAAGTGGCATCTATCGAGGTCTTAAAAGATGCATCCAGTGCGGCTATTTATGGTTCCCGTGGTGCTAACGGTGTAATTATTATTACGACCAAGCGTGGAAAGACGGGTAAGACAACTGTCAGCTATGATGCTTTCTATGGAATCAGCAAGCCACATTTTATGGATATGATGCAAGGAGAGAAATTCGTGCAAATGCGTAGGGACTCATATAAAATTGCCAATAACTTATGGGGACAGGAAGTGAGTGACGAAAAAATCTTCTCGAACGAAGAACTTCAGATGATTCATGATGGAGAATATTATGACTGGCAGGATTTGGTATTTCGCGATGGTGCTACACAAAAGCATAACCTGTCTGTATCTTCAGGCAACGAAAAAACAAAATTCAGTTTGAGTTTTGCTTACGAAAAGGACAAGGGTTACAATCAGAACAGTGAAGCAAAGAAGTTTTATTTCACCTCTACCGTTGACCATAAACTTACTTCATGGCTCGATCTGGGTGCAACGATGCGGTTGCGTAAGCGCAATAGTAGTGGCTTCGCTACTTATGGACAGGCATTATTTTATGGAACACCTTTATCAAAACCTTATGACGAGAATGGAGATCTGATCATGTATCCTAATCCGCAGGAATCCAGTGTAAGTATTCTTGCAGATTATGTGGACGGACAGTATGCCAATGATACGGAGAATACAAGTGTGAATATGGTTTTCTCTGCAAATATCCATCCGTTACGCAATCTGTCCTTGCATAGTAATTTCGGATATACATATAGTGATACGAAAAAAGGATTCTTTTATGGGAGTGAATCTTTTCAGGCAAATGGTGGGTTGAACCGCTCAGGTAAAAGCGGTCAGAATTCATATACGATGACTTGGAATAATACGCTAACCTATGATAATACCTTTAATGAGCATCATATCACTTTGGATGCCATAACTGAAATACAGAATTATCAATATGATGAAATGTCAGCTGAGGGCAGGAATTTGGATGTGGAGCAGTTGCTTTATCACAATTTGGGTACTAATACTGAAAATCAGAAGATAGGCAGCGGTTACAGTAATTGGGCATTAGCTTCATTTATGGGACGTGTGCGTTACGATTATCAGGGAAAGTATTTGGCTAATATCTCAGTTCGTTCTGATGGATCGTCTCGTTTGGCTAAAGGCAACCAATGGGCTACATTCTTCTCAGGAGGTCTGGCGTGGAGAATTTCAGAAGAACCGTTCATGAAAGACATTAGCTGGATTTCTAACCTGAAGTTACGTTATGCCTATGGAACAGTGGGTAATCAAGCCATTGATCCTTATTCTACCTTGGCTGGCTTGGGAAGTTATGGTTATCAGTTCGGAGAAGGAGGAAAAGGCATTTATGCTTACCGCCCCGATAAATTGGTAAACAAGAAATTGGGTTGGGAAATCACTAATACCAATAATATAGGTTTGGACTTCGGATTGTTCAACAACCGGATTTCCGGTTATATTGAGTTTTACGATACCCGTACCAAAGATCTACTGATGCAGCGCAGCATTCCTTTGACCACCGGCTTTTCCCGTATTTGGCAAAATATTGGTAAAACCCAGAACAAAGGTATTGAGCTTTCTTTGAATGGCATATTGGTGGACACAAAAGATATCCAGTGGGATATGAACCTAAATATGTCTGTCAATGAGAATAAAATCATAAGCTTGACGAATGATCAGGATGACATCTCAAACAAATGGTTCATCGGTAAGCCCATTAATGTAATTTATGATTATGAAAAAGCAGGTATCTGGCAAACCAATGAGGCAGAAGAAGCAGCTAAATATGGTTGTAAGCCGGGAGACGTGAAAATCAGAGATCTGAAGCAAGATGGACAGATTACAGCTGATGATAAGAAGATCTTGGGTTCTACTGATCCGAAGTATATTGTTTCATTAGGCAGTTCGTTCAAGTGGAAGAATTTAGATTTCTCCTTCAATCTTTCAAGCAGGTGGGATTATGTGTTCTATGATGATGCGTATGGATGGCACGTGATCCTGACTGGTACCAGATGGGTACCCGATGTAAACTACTGGACGCCGGATAATCCTTCAAACGACTATCCGAGAGCCGATGCAACCTGGGCCGATCACCGCGAGTTGTGTGGTTATATGAAAGGTGACTATATTAAAATGCAGGATATGACATTGGGTATGATTTTCATTCATTACTAAAGCGATATATCCCGGTGAGCAAAGCACGTTTTTATGTACAGTTGCGTAATGCTTTCTATCTGTACAGGGCAGCTAAGGAAGATGTGATTCCTGAATCTCCCTCTATAGAACTGACAGTACCGAAGAGTATTAATTTTGGTGTGAATCTAACTTTTTAAAATCAGAACGATATGAAACTCAATTATAAATTATATTCAGTTTGTCTGTCCTTATTAATGACATTCTGTGGATGTGACAACTTTCTGGAAGAAACTCCGAAAGGATCTATTAATGATACGTATGCACAGACGGAAAAAGGTGCTGAGGCTGAGTTACTTTCATTGTACCAGATTAATACTGAACTTCTGGAACAGTGGTTCATGGTAGGAGAACTGGGAAATGACCTGATGGCTTATGGGGGTAATGTACGTGACTATTGGAAAGGGCTGATTACTTATACCGATACATACATGATTGATAATGGCAGTAATGAAGGTCTTTGGAAATGGTTGTATGTGGCACTTTCCACTATCAATACGAGTATTAATTCAATTAATGCTGCAGACTTTCATTCAGAAAGCAGACGAAGTGAACTTCTTTCAGAAGCCCATGCCCTGCGTGCTTTCTATTTGCATCAGATAGTTGAAATCTATGGACCCGCAGCATATTATGCCGAGACACCTATTACCAGTCCGGAAGAGATAGAAGGGACTCAGCCGGGGATTGCTACTTTTTATAAGCGTATTTTAGCTGATTTGGAGATTGCAGATCAGAGTTTGAAATCTCCTTCTGAAGTACGGTCGTCAAGCTTCGGACGAATGGATCAGGGCATTGCCAAGGCTATTCGTATGCGTGCCCTGATGTCTTTGGCGGCTTATGACGAGGCATTGATCGGTGAAGTTGGAATGCAAAGCAAAAGGCACTGTTATGAAGAAGCGGTGAGCGTGGCTACAGAATTAAAGAATAACTACGGGTATAAATTAGAAAATGATTTCAGCCGTATCTTTTCACCGGATAATACTGAAAATGGTGAGATAATCTGGTCCATACAATATGGTAACACAACATTTGATGCTCAGAACAATTTTATCCACCGTTATTGGGTCTCACAGGTAAATCGTTCGGTACGGTCTTATTCTAAAACAATCAATGGCTTGCAGGCGCATAGCGTATTCTACGGACGTGAATATCGTGCAGTGATGCCTACCTATTATTTTATCAATGTATTCAATAAATATGATAAACGTCGGGATGCGACTTTCATATCAGGCTATTGCCGTACGGACGATTGGAACGAACTACCCGATTTCTCAGACACTTTATTGATTCGTGCACTCGATGTTCTTCCTCAGGAAGTTAAGGCGGCTTATGAGAGTAGGGGAATTATCTGTGATGATATAGCCGATATCTATGATACTCAGACGGGAGCAGTCTTGAATAATTCCAATGTACGCAGTTGTGCCAATAATGTGATAAAATGGTTGGATACCAGTCGCTCAACTGCAAAACAGGAATATGCTTATAAGGATGCTATACTGGTTCGGTTGGGAGAAGTTTATATTACGCTGGCGGAAGCTTATATTCGTTTGGGCAGAGAGGATGAAGCTGCACAAGTAATAACGGAGCTTCGCCAACGGGCTTTGATACCTGGTCATGAAGAGGCATTGACTGTGAATCCGGAAGATATAGATATACCATTTATTCTGGATGAAGGTGCCCGTGAACTGGGAGGAGAACTTTTTAGATGGCAGATGCTGAAGCGTGCATTGGATAAAGATGCCTTTTGCCAATGGATTAAGGAAAAGAATCCCGACACGAATCCGGATAATGGCGCAAACGGTATAGGAATTAAACCCTATCACATTAATCGTCCGGTGCCTTTGTCTACCATTAATAGTTATAAAGTTCTGAATATAGAGTTCAGGCAAAATGAAGGTTATGCACAATAATATAAAAAAACAAAACAATATGAAGAAAATTTTATTACTTGCAATTTCGATTCTAATAGGTGTGTCTATCAAAGCTCAAAATCCGCCGATTACTCCGGCGTGGGCCTTTGAACATATAGCATGGGAAGATAGCATTAATACAACAGAAGGCGCTAAAGCTTTGGTTGAGGGGTATTTGCAACGTGAAATTCCGGTAGGGGCCGTTATAATTGATAGCCCTTGGAGTACGACTTATAATGATTTTAATTGGGACACGCAACGCTATTCAGACCCGAAGGAGATGATTCATTATTTTAAAAGTAAAGATGTGAAGGTACTTCTCTGGCTTACGGGAGCGGTTAATATAAAGTGTAAGGATACCCGTTTTCAGAAAAGCGATACGTACGACGAAGTCGTTTCCAAGGGATATGGCATAAATAAGAGTGAGCCACATACCTGGTGGAAAGGAGAAGGCGTACATATTGATTTTACCAATAAGGAGGCGGTGGACTGGTGGTATAAGCAGCTGGATAAAGTTTTTATCGACGGAGTTTACGGTTGGAAGGTTGACCAGGGAGAATTCTGGTTTGGCGATATTCTCGACACTTCTATCGGGCAGATGAGTAATGAACAGTTCCGTCCTTATTATTATGATGCGATGTATGATTATACGGTGAAGAAAAATCCGCAAGGCATCATCATCGCTCGTCCTTATTCTCATCAGGGAGGTTATGCTGCGAGTGTAGAAAAGATGAATATGGGTTGGTGTGGAGACTTCTCCGGTGACTGGAAAGGTTTGAAACTGCAAATTCAGAATATTTATCAGTCTGCAAAACGTGGTTATGGTTCACCGGGGTGTGAGGTTGCAGGCTTTTTCATGAAGCGTTCCAATAAAGAGCAGTTTGTGAGGTATGCACAATTTGGTTGTATGACTGCCTGTATGATTAATGGTGGTGAAAATGGTGCTTTCAGCAATCATTTGCCTTGGTGGCATGGAAAAGATGTGGAAGATATCTATCGTTATTGTGTCGTATTACACAATGAACTGATCCCTTATCTTTTTTCAACCGTTGTGGATGCACATTTGCATGGTGGTTCTTTGATAAAGAATACTTCTTATGAAGAAGAAAGTCATCAGGTAGGAGATTATTTGTTTACCAAGGCTATTACGTCAGATGATAACCATGCATCGTTTCATCTTCCTTCCGAAGGAGAATGGATTAATTTCTATGATGGGAAGAAATATGCTCCGGGCAGTCTGATTGAGGAAGCATATCCATTAGAGCGCTTTCCCTTGTTTGTAAAAGCAGGGGCTATTCTGCCACTGAATGTAACCAATGGACTAACCGGACTGGGAGATGCTTCAATGGCAGGGCGTAGAACTGTTATGATTTATCCGAATGGGGTCACTACCCGTCTGTTACATCTACCATGCGGAGATGGCATTGAGTATGAAGATTGTTTGGTGACTTACGATGAACAGAAAGGCAAACTGCAAGTCCACAGTATCACATCACAGAAATATACTCTTATTTTAAAGAATATGCCATCTGTGAAGAAGGTGAAGAATTCTGTTTCATGGAAGTATGATGCTGCAAAACAAGAACTGCGTATTGACGCAGAGGGAAAGAAACTAAATATAGAAGTTTTCTTGTAACTAGTGGGTATAGACTACTTTGATGCATGGAAAAAGTGTATTTTGACTGATTTATCACCTTTTATGAAACAATTGTGCTACTACTGAATAGAAATTTCACCCTATCTTTGCAACATCGACAATAGGTTATAGATTAACATAAGATTGGTATTAATAAACAAAGGGTAGTTTTTTAAGTCACAGTTTTCAGTAGGTAGTATTTATAGAGGGCGGACATTCTTTCAAGTAGAGAGGATGTCCGTTTCATTTTTCTTCTCCATAGTAGATTTATCATTCCCGGTTGATTGAAAATACAGCATATCAAGAAGACAATTTACTCTTTCGTACGTATCGTTTGTTTGATATATTCCGATGGTGCCATTCCATATTCCTCCCTGAAGCAGGAGCGGAAATATCCAAGGTCATTGAAGCCGCTTGCATAGGCGGCTTCTGAAATATTATGCCCTTCTTCCATCAGTAACCGCAAACTGTTTTTCAGTCTGATTTTCCGGATGAGTTCATTGCCTGACATTCCGGTCAGGCTCTTGATCTTCCGGTAGAGTGTGGAATGGCTCATGTTCATTTTCTCCATCATGAAGGACATGTCCATCTTTTCCATGTCTATATTCTCCTCTACAATGGTGGTGAATTTGGTCAGGAATTCTTCATCCAGCTTATTTAGTTTGATGGTTTCTTCCTGTTGTTCCGGTTTCAACTCTTTGGTGCGATTGGCTACTATAAGTGCCAGCTTTTTGCGGGATTCCAGTAGGTTGTGTACGCGGCTGTTCAACAGTTTGGCACTAAAGGGTTTGGTCAGATAGGAGTCTGCACCACTTTCGTATCCTTCTTCTTTATCCTGGATGGAATCTTTGGCTGTGAGCAGGATGACGGGGATATGGCTGGTGCGTATATCTTCCTTCACCAGCTTGCAGAGTTCGATGCCGTCCATTTCCGGCATCATGATGTCGCTGATGATGATGTCCGGAATTTGGTTTAGAGCTTGTTCCAAACCTTCTTTGCCATTGATGGCGGTAATAATCCGGTAGTTGCTACTGAAAGAAGAGGCTATGTACTCGCGAATATCATCGTTATCTTCTACTACAAGTATCATCGGGCGGATGTCCGTATCTTCTTTTTCTTCTTCTTCTTCTTCGGGCTTTTCTATTTCCTCTTGAATGACAGTTTCCTTTTCTTCCTTATGCAATGCATCCGGATAGGTATTCTCTGCCAGTATGCGGAAGGTGAAAGTTGTGCCTTTGCCTATTTCACTTTCCACATATAGCGTACCTTCATGTAAATCTGCCAATGACTTGACTAAGGCCAGACCGATACCTGTACCGGATGCCTGATGCTTGCCTTTGACCTGATAGTAGCGGTCAAAAATATGCGGGAGTGCGTCAGCATCTATTCCATATCCAGTATCATTGACCACTATCTCCATATATCGGTTGTCTTTATCGTCTATCCGATGCATTATCAGGTTGATTTCCCCTTCGGGTGTATATTTTATGGCGTTCGACAACAGGTTGTTCAATATTGTAGAAATAATATCAGCATCAAAGTAGAGCTTAGCTTCTTTGGGCTGTACCTGAATATGGAATTTGACCTTTTCGTTTCGGTTCAGTTCCTTGTAACGCAAACCTATTTCTGTGACTAAATTGCCTAAATCACCTTTAGCAACCGTCAGCTTCCGGTTTTGGGTTTCCGTTTTGCGGAATTCCAGTATCTGGTTGATTAGGTTCAACAGCCGGATGGCACTGCTGTGAATCACTTTGACCTTGTTGCTGTAGTAAGCTGATAGGTTTGAGTCATTTATCAAGTCTTCCAGTGGACCAAGGATTAAGGTTAGCGGGGTGCGCAGTTCGTGTGTGATGTTGGTATAAAAACGCAGGCGCTCATTATTGAGTTCCTGTTCATTCAGACTTTTCTTGCGTTCCAGCTCAAGAGAATTTTCAAGCATTAGTTTACGCTTATAGAAGCGGAACCAGACATATATTCCTGTAACAATCAGTAAGATATATAACGCTTTGGCATACCATGCCAACCAAAAAGGAGGATGAATATGCACTTTCATGGTAGCAATGCGATTGTCGTCCCAGTCATGGTTGCGCAGGCGTGCTTTTACTTTGAAAGTATATTTTCCGGGAGATAGATTCCGGAAGGTTACCTGATTCTCTCCCTGTGTATTGGTCCATGTGTTTCCTAATTCCTCAATCATATATGCATATTCCACCACCTGACTTTGCGAATAGTCCGGAATCATAAAAGTGATACTGAATGAGTTCCGGTCATAAGGTAACTCTATCGTTCCATTGTCCGACAAGATAAGTGTCTCGTCACTGCTGCCTTCCATGCGGCTGCTGATGCCTTTGCACTCTACTATCTGTACGGAAGCAACCTGATTTTCTTTTGATATATCCTGTGGATTGAAGTAACAGACACCGTTCAGTGAGCCGAAATAGAGTGTACCGTCTTGTGCGGCATAAGCGGAGCCATCTGTAAAACCGCCTAAAGGTATTCCGTCCCGATAATCATAGTTATCGAATTTATTTTGTTCCCTATTCCAGCAAGAGATACCTTTGTCTGTACTGAACCATATATTCCCGTCTTTATCTTCTTGCAAGGCATGAACGTAGGTGTCCTCCAGACCATCCCCATATTTGTATCCGATGAAATTTTCAGGATGGTTGGTGTCTTTAATATATCCGATTCCATTCCGGGTTGCCGCCCATATTCCCCCTTTGGTATCTATATAAAGTTGATTGATGGAATTAGAACAAAAGCCATTCTCGCTTATAAGTTGGGCTACGCATTTATTATCTTTGTCGAAAACGAAGATACCCGAACCGTAACTGCCTACCCATAGCTTGCCTTGCCGATCGTGCAAAACACTGTAGACGGACAGGTTTGATATCTGGTCATTTATTTCTTTTTCTCTGCGTAGGATTCCTTTTTCATAGCTGGCAAGTCCATATTCCATACCTATCCATATCTTTCCGTTTTTATCTTCGTATAGTGCGTTGACATCTACGTAATCTTGTCCAAGATCAATACGGGTTATACGGTTCGTACGGGTATCAAACTTCAACAATCCGTCATCGTACAATCCCAGAAAAAGATTTTCCTTACTACTGTGTATGGTGAAGACTTGCGCGTATGTTCTGGAAAGATGAACTGTGAGATCGAACTTCTTTTGCAGATTGCCATCTTTGAACATGGCAATTTCGTTTTCGCTACCCAGCCATACTTGTTGTTTTTCATCGACATGAACACCCCATACTGATTTATATTTGATAATTTGCTTTTTCTCTATCATGTACGGAAGAGTGTGGAAAATGGGTTGCATGTGGCTGATAAAGTCCACCCCACTACTGTAATTCCCAATCCAGATGTTTCCGAATGAGTCTTGAAAGAGACTTCGGATATTTCCTGAAGAAAGTCCATGCTTGTCGTATGTATTGGTGATGTTCTGGAACTTGAGGTCTTTCGGGTTCATAAAGGTGATGTTACGCAGGTCGAGTATACTTATTCCGCCAATGTCTGTGGCAATCCAAAGCCGGTTGTCCTGCATTTCTTTTATTTCATATACGTGGTCGGATATGAGAGATTCGGGATTTCCGGCTTCGTACCTGAAGATCTGAAAATCTTCTGTCACAGGATTATAAAGCGCTAAACCCTGGTTGGTACCCATCCAGATGTTTTCGAGATGATCAATATAGATGCTGTAAACACTGCTTCCCGGCAGGCTTTTAGGGTTGTGGGGATCATTCTGATAGCGTTTGATAGTCCCGCTTTTCAGGTCGATGATACTCATACCTTCACCGGAGTGTCCTACATATAATTGCCCCTTACCATTATCGAAGACAGACCAGTGTGAATGGGGTAATCCTTGGATGTTTTCTCTCGAAAGGGTGGTTACTTTTCCGCTTGTCTTGTTATAGTGTACTATTTTTCCGTAATGGTTGGCAACCCATATGCCTCCATCGGCAGCCGGTGAGATAGAGACTATGTTGTTGTTCATGTCTATACTGTCAAAAGGAGTGGATTGCTCAAATTCTTGGTCCTGCAATCCAGCAGGCTTATTCCTGTTCTGGTTCCTATCCACAGTTTGTTTTCTTTCGGATCGTACAGTAATCTGGTTAGCGCATCGCCCGCAATGTCAGAGTTATGGGTATTGTAAACGGTGAAGTCTTTTCCGTTGAAACGGTTCAGTCCGGCTTCCGTTGCTATCCAGATGCATCCCTGGCTGTCTTGTACAATGTCGGTTATGTAATTGTTCGATAATCCGTCCTCTATGCCCAGGTGACGCAGGGTATAAGGTTGTGCCATACTTTTGCTTGCCAGTAGCATCAGACAGGCGAACAAAGACAAGAGGTACGTGTATGTGCGCATGATTGTTGATGAGTTTTAAATGTTTGTCTCTGTAACAAAGATATGATAAATCTCTATTGCATATACTCATAATTGCAGTTTTGCCTGATTTGTCCCTGTTATTTGACGAATTTACCTGCGGACGTAAACCTTGTGTGTACCCCGTCCCGAAGTGCCGATGTTGCTTTCCGGTTGTTCCGCCCATTTTCTCAGTTCCAGTGAGGCAGTAGTGTGGCGCAGTCCGTTCAGGTTGGCATAGTCACTTACCGTCATAAAGGGATGCTGGGTAAGATACTGTCGTGCCCTTTCCAACCGTTGTTTGGGGCTGTACTTTTGCGATGACCGGTGGAATTTTTGTTGCGAGCGTTCCAGTTCGCAATTGTAGTTGGTATTGCGTAGAAGTTCTTTTTCTGCACGGAAGTTGATGCTTCCTACTACGATGCTCCGTGCATTTCGGCGGGTGCTGTCTTCTTCGCCTGTTTCCCGTTCCTTGTCTGCGCGTAAAGCCAGTGAAGGAACGAAAGTGCCTATTCCGTCCAATTTTACCGATTTCCCTTGTCCCATCTGATAAGCCAGTTCTTCACCCAGTTCTTGTAGCAAACCTACGACCTCTCCTTTGCTGAAAGAGCTTTTTTGTGCCAGTGTCTTGGCAATGTAGTCCGTGTCTGCCTGACCTCGTTGCACAAGGCGGGGGTAGAGTACTCGTTTTCCTTCTTTATTGGGCAGGTTCATTTCCTGCATTTCGTATTCGGCCATTATGGTGTGTATTTAGTTATTATAGCTTTCCTGTCTGTTGCATACAAGGCGGAAACTTACTTTCTGTCTGTTATAAATATCCTTTTCTTTAATAGAAAACTTTTCCATATCGAATAAAAATATTTATTCGTAGATTACGAATATAAATTTATAGCCTGAAACTATAAATTTGTAAGTTGCGAATATATAATTGCAGTTGCAATATACGCTATTTTATTCGATGGAGAAAACTTTTCTCTTCATTTATGATAACTTTTTAATTAAGGCGAAGAAACTTTTGGGTTAGTGTGGGACGGAAGAGTCTCTACTATATCGGAAGAGGACAACATTTCTATGTCGGATACAGGGACTGATTCGTCAAAGTCCGTGGTAAAATGTTCATGACCGATTTACCTTTTCCTGAAGGCGAATTTGTCCCCTGTCTCTTTTGAAGGGGCATGATATCTTTGCGCATCCCTCTTCGGGGGACGAAGTTTTGAGATTCTATTAACCTTATTATTATCTAATTAAAAGGAAAACAATGAAATCAGATTCTTTTAAGAACAACCGTAATGCTCTTGCAGCCTTATTGCTCTGTACAGGTTTTATTGCTGCACACCCTCTTGCAATGAGGGCTGAAAGTAGTGGACCCGGTGTGCAGACAGTGCAACAACAACAACAAATCAAAGTTACAGGTACGGTAAATGATGACATGGGGCCTGTTATCGGTGCCAGTGTTGTAGAAAAAGGCAATCCGTCCAATGGTACGATTACCGATATTGACGGTAACTTTTCTCTTTCGGTGAAACCGGGTGCAACGCTTCTTATTTCTTATATAGGATATAAGTCGCAGGAAGTGCAAGCAATTTCCGGAAAGTCTGTCAACATCACTCTGAAGGAAGACACGGAGATGTTGGACGAAGTGGTGGTAGTAGGTTTCGGTACGCAGAAAAAGGTGAACCTTACCGGTGCTGTCGGCACGTTGTCAAGTGATGAATTAAAGGAACGTCCTGTTGCAAATGCTACACAGGCACTTCAGGGATTGGTCCCCGGTTTGAATATCGACGTTACCAACGGTAGTCTCGAAAGTCGTCCCGATATCAATATACGCGGAACAGCAACGATTGGTGAAGGTACCAGCGGAGCACCGTTGATTCTGATTGACGGTATGGAGGGTGAGCTGCATAGCATAAACCCGCAGGATATTGCCAATATCTCTGTTCTGAAAGATGCCGCCGCTTCTTCTATTTATGGTTCGCGCGCACTTTCGGGGTAGTTCTTATCACTACAAAAAGCGGAACTAAAGATGGAAAAACCTCTATCAACTACAACAATAGTTTCCGTTTCGGCAGCCCTATAAACAAGAAGGAGATGATGAACTCCGTGCAGTTTGCCTCGTGGGTAAACGATGCGCTGACCAACAACGGGGGAAGCCCGCGCTTCAATGAAGCATATATGGACAGATTGATAACCTGGCAGAATGCAAAGCCTTATGCACCGGGACAGCGCATGGCAGCTGACGGAACTATCGTTTATCCCATCGAAGCACAGGCCAGCGGACAATGGTACGGAGGGTTTTCTACCGGAGCCGACGACGTGAACTACTATGATGTGGTTTACAAAGACCATACTTTCTCACAGGAACATAATGTGAGTGCCAGTGGAGGAAGTAAAAAGTTTAATTACTATGCTTCGGGCAGCTACTTCGATCAGGATGGATTGCTGAATGTCGGTGAAGAAAACCTGCAACGCTTTACGGCCACTGCCAAGATCAATTCCGAGATTACCGATTGGTTGAAGTTTAACATGAATATGCGTTTCACGCGCGAAGACTATGTGCGCCCTTCGGCGTTGACCGATTATTTTTACGAGGCGCTGGCCTTTAAAGCATGGCCTATCCTGCCGCTCTACGATCGCAACGGATACTATATTACAGTGATGATACTTCGGTAGCTGCACTGGCAGAAGGAGGTTCGGACAAAAAGCAAACCGATCATTTCTACTTTCAGACTGGCTTGGAAATAGAGCCCGTGAAGAACTGGGTGACAAGCGTGGACTTCAACTATCGCATCAAATCGGCCAACCGTCATTGGGATAGCCAGCCGTATATCAACCACGACCTGAGCGGTGCACCGTATTATCGCAAGAGCAGTTCGAATGTGCACGAAGACTATCTGAAAGAAAACTATTTCAACTTCAATGCACGTTCCGAGTATTCATTCTCATTGGCCGACAGCCACAACTTTCACATTCTGGGCGGTTTTCAGGCAGAGAATCTGAAACAAAACTTGTTCGGTCTGCAACGAAACGGAATTATGATTAATTCAAAACCGGAAGTGGATCTGACCAACGGACTTGATATTGATGGAAATCCCATTACACCCAGTGTAAACGGAGGACGCAACGAATGGTCGACTGTTGGATTCTTCGGTCGTTTGAATTACGACTATAAGGGACGGTATCTGTTCGAGGTCAATGTTCGTGCCGACGGTTCATCGCGTTTCCGTAAAGGCAATCAATGGAAAACATTCCCTTCGGCATCCGTTGGCTGGAACATTGCGCAGGAAGAATTCTTCAAACCATTATCTTCTACTGTTGACATGTTGAAGATTCGTGGTTCTTACGGAAGCCTTGGAAACCAGAATACGGATAACTGGTATTATACTTACCAGACGCTTTCGGCACAATCATCAGCCGGAGGCTGGTTGCAAAACGGTATAAAGCCCAATATAGCCACTGCTCCCGGTTTGGTATCCGAGAGTTTGACATGGGAAACGATAGAAACTTACAACATTGGTTTGGATTTAGGTCTGTTCAGAAACAGATTGTCGGGTTCGTTCGATTACTATGTGCGCAATACGAAAGATATGGTGGGGAATGCACCTGCTTTGCCCGAAATATTGGGTACTTCCGTTCCGAAAACCAATAATACCGACCTTCGTACGCATGGATGGGAGTTGTCTGTAATGTGGCGGGATGCCTTGAAAAACGGATTTTCGTATTCGGCCAAGTTACTGTTGTCTGATTCGCGAACTAAGATACTCCGTTATCCCAATAACCCAACCAACAATATCTATACGTATATCGAAGGGCGATATATCAATGAAATATGGGGATACGAAACCATAGGTATAGCCAGAACGGATGAGGAGATGAAAGCTCACTTGGAGAGTTTGGACAAAGCTTACGAAGAACGTCATGGGGTAGCTCCTTCCACTCCCTTACAAGGGCAAAGTAATTTTGGGAGCAACTGGAAAGCCGGTGACATCATGTACAAAGATATAGATGGCGATGGCCGGGTTTCCAAAGGTAGCGAGACACTGGATGATTTGGGTGATAAGAGGGTAATAGGTAACAGTACGCCGCGCTACCGTTTCGGTGTCGACTTGAATGCCGCATGGAAAGGATTTGATGTACGTATTTTCTTCCAGGGAGTTTTGAAACGCGATTATTGGCAGGGAAGTGCTTATATGTTCGGCTATACCGGTGATTTGTGGAATTCAGCAGGTATTATAGGTGTCGATGATTATTTCCGTGACGAGAATACCTGGTCGGTACAAGCAGGATATACTACACCCAATATCAACTCATACCTGCCACGGCCTGTGGGTAGTAAGAATCTTACAACGCAGACCAAATATCTGCAAGATGCTTCGTATCTCCGTCTGAAGAACCTGCAAATAGGATACACTCTGCCCACTGCTTTGACCACGAAATGGGGTATGCAAAAGGTGCGTGTTTATTTCTCGGGCGAAAACCTGTTCACATTGACAGGTCTGGCCGATCAGTTTGATCCTGAAACTATCGGTACCCGTAATGGTAATGGATATCCGTTGTCCATGACCCTGTCGTGCGGTTTAAGTTTAACTTTTTAAATCTTACAGCAATGAAAGTAAATATCAAATCATATATAAAGAGAGTGCTTCCGCTGTTTATAGTGGGAGCGACATTGACAGCATGTGAGGACTTTTTAGATAAGCAGCCTCCTTCCTATATTGTTCCTGAAGACTATTATCGTTCGGAAGACCAGGTTTTGGCCAGCGCCAATAAGTTTTACACGGATCTCTTGCCTTCGCACGGAGGCAACTACGGAACATTCCAGTCGGATGTTCATACTGACAATCAGGCAGGAAGAAGCGGTGACAGCAAATATGCCATCGGACAATGGAAAGTAGGAATAGATAACGGTAACTGGTCATGGAGTGCTGTTCGTAATATCAACTATCAACTGGGTACTATACTCGACAGGTACGGGAAAGGAGAAATATCCGGTACCGATAAAAACATTCGCCATTACATTGGTGAGCATTATTTCTTCCGTGCATTCCGTTATTTTGCGATGCTCAGAATGTGGGGTGATTTGCCTATCGTGAAAGAAGTCTTTCCTGATGATGAAGCAATTCTGGTGGCTGCCTGCAAACGGATGCTCGCAACGAAGTAGCCCGTTTTATCCTCGAAGACCTCGATACAGCTATTGATTATATGAGTGATAACTTTGAAAGTCGCCACACACGTATTTCCAAGGATGTTGCCATTTTGATGAAATCACGCGTAGCATTGTTCGAAGGTTCGTGGCTCACCAACTTTAAAGGTACTCCGTTCGTTCCCAATGGTGAAGGTTGGCCCGGCAAAGCAAAAGAATATAATGCCGGCTATCAATATCCTACAGGAAGCATAGATAACGAGGCGAAATTCTTCTTTGAAGAGGCTGCAAAAGCGGCTGAAATCATTGCCGAGAAATATAAAGGAGATTTAGTGCAGAACACAGGTGAAATTCCGCAATCGGCTACCGACCCTGTGAATCCATACTTTAAGCTTTTCGGGAATATCGACATGAGCGATTTTAAAGAAGTACTGTTGTGGCGTGAATACAGCCGTGCACTGGGGATTCAGAACGCTGTTGAAACGGCAGTCAACCGTGGTAATTATGCCGTCGGTGTCACTCGGAGCATGGTTGAAGGTTTCCTTATGGCAGACGGTAAACCTATTTATGCACAGCACACCGGTTATGAGTATGATGACGAAACCTTGTCTGCTGTCCGTGCCAATCGCGACCCGCGACTAAAAATTTTCCTCAAAGAACCGGGAAGATTAATGTGTTCATTAATATGGATGACCGCATCGGTGATATGTTTGTTGAAGTAGAGCCTAAACCAGATATTACCAACGGTGCCGATGACTACCTCTATACTACTGGATATACGCTGCGCAAAGGTGGAACGTTCGATAAGGCTTTGGCCGGAAATCACAAGGGATATACTGCCTCTATTGTGTTCCGCGCTACTGAAGCATTCCTCAACTATATCGAAGCGCAGTATATGCTTACCGGTAGCATCAGTTCGGGTAAAATCCTCGAATACTGGAAACTTATTCGTGAGAAAGCTGGGTTTGAAGGTGCTGCCATTGATCCGCAAACCACTATTGCCGCCACTGAAATTTCGAAAGAAAAGCTTGACTGGGGGGCTTATACAGCCGGACAGTTACTTTCTGATGCGGTGCTTTATAACATTCGCCGCGAACGTCGTTGTGAGTTGATGGCTGAAGGACTTCGCTGGATGGATCTTACCCGTTGGAGGTCACTCGACCAATTGAAGACTGAAAACTACCACATCGAAGGCTTCCATTTGTGGAATACTCCGATGCAGAATTGGTATAATTTTACTGCAACTGACTACAATGGCAGCTCATCATCCAAAGTTTCCAGCCCTGAACTGAGTGAATACCTGCGTCCGTACCAGAAGAATATGACTTCGGGTAACCTTTATCGCGACGGTTATACCTGGTCTATGGCGCATTACTTGCAACCTATGCCTATCAGGCAGTTCCTGCTGACATCTTCGGATTACAGTTCGATTGAGTTATCACCGTTGTATCAGAACCCGTACTGG